>OKWK01000015.1_pt1 | contig 310359 bp, 272 predicted proteins | sample 1607181 | NCBI WGS metagenome assembly OKWK01 (sample SAMN07501053, study PRJEB24779) | human gut metagenome | isolation source: stool | host: human infant | place: USA: Pittsburgh, PA | reverse complement strand
GGCGCTGGTGAGCGTGCCAGCACGCCTGCTGGCCGGGTAGACGGTCCTTGTGACGGGGGTTGGTGATGTGCCGCGCCTGTGACTGGTGGGGTTGTCTGCCTGGTGGGCTGTGGGTGGGTGCCTGTGCCTCATCGAGGGTGCTTGCCTGCGGCTGTGATAGGGGAGAGGAGGGGGTGATGCCCAGGTGACTGGGTGTCACCCCCTCCTCATGCCTGCCCACCGCACCCTGGAACCGACTGTGTTGGGCCTGGACCGACGCACCGGGGCAGCGGCACCGCCGTCGTCTTAGGCGGGTCACAGTCGGTTCCCATGCCCACCGCACCCGAACCGAGTGTCCAGGGCCTGAACCGACGCACCAAGGGAGGCCGGGGAGACCGCGGAGGAGCGGCGGCCCCGGACGCCAGCGGACAGGATGGCTCAGAGCCGGCTCCTAGACCCGCTCGATGGTTGCACCCAGGTCCGTCAGGCGCCGGGCCGTTGAGGCCCGCAGCTCGCGGCCGGTGATGACGCGCTCCAGGTGGCGCACATGACCAAAACGCGCAAAGGTGTGGTGGCCGAACTTGGCGTGCGAGCCCACAAAGATCGAGCGCTGCGCGGCTGCCAGCACTGCTTCCTTGACCTCGGCCACCGACGGGTTGGGAGTGGTCATCCACCCGTCCTCACCCACGCCGTTCGCCCCCACGATCGCCAGGTCCGGCTCCATGTCCCGCAGCATCGAGGTAGCCCACCGGTCCACGCTGGCCAGGGTGACCGGCCGCACCCGTCCGCCGATGACGATCACCGTGGTGCGTGGGCGCTCGGCCAGCTCGATCGCCGCGGGAAGCGAGGCCGTGATGATGGTCAGGTCCCGGTCGGTCGGCAGCGCACGCCCCACGAGCAGGGGGTGGTAGCCCTCGTCCAGGAAGATCGACTCGGCAGTCCCTAGATACTCCACCGCTGCCGCCGCAATCCGCTCCTTCTCATCGATGTGATGAGAGAAGCGGAACTCACGGCTGGACTCGAAGCTTCCCGAGTCCGCAGCCGTCACGGTGCCGTAGCTGCGCTGGATCCTCCCCGCCGCCTCCAATGCCCGCAGGTCGCGGCGGATGGTCTCCACGGAGACCCCGAAGCGCTCAGGCAGCTCCGCCACCTGCGTCACCCCGGTGGTGCGCAGGTAGGCGATGAGAGCGTCGCGGCGCTCCTTGGCGCCTGAGGCGGGCGGTCGAGGAACAGCCATGACTGCCAGGCTAGTGCGCGATGACCACACGCAGGTTGCGCGGCCCATGCACGCCGTTGACGCGCACAAGCTCAATGTCACTTGTGGCGGAGCCGCCGGCGATCCACGTCGTCGGACGCTCCGGGTGGCGCCCGAGCACGTCGACCGCTTGAGGCACGGTCGGCATGATCGACTCACGCTCGATCACCACCACATGCGTGTCCGGCACCAGCGTGATCGCCCGGCGCCCCTGGTCACTCTCGCCGTCCAGGCAGATCGTGCCGGACATCGAGATCGAGACCCGCGAGCAGGTGACCACGGCGTCGATGGCGTCCAGCTCCAGGGTAGGAATCGGCGCCTCGCGCGAGTCCTCGCGCACGCTGCGCCCTCCCCGGGCGGCGGCCTCCTTGTAGGCCTGAGGCAGCCCCGAGGGCACCACCACGCTGCTCGCCCCAGCCTGGGTGAGGAAGCGGTCGATCTCCTCAGCAACGGCGTCGTCCGCAGCGGCCGTGACCACCTGGGCGGAGTAGTCCTCCAGCTTCTCGACCATGTCCGCCACCACCGGCTCGGAGCCGGGGGCGTGCTGGCCAACCCGGATGTAGTCACGCGGGATCTCCCGCACGGGGCGGCCAGCCTGGGAACGGGAGATCGCGTTACGCGCGCGGGCAAGGATCGCGGTCTTGGCATCCATCACTTGGCCTCCTTCGTGGCCGAATCCGCTTCGAGGGCAGCACGGGCCGCCGCCACGGTCTCAGGCGGCGTGACGCCGTCCGGGTGCGTGCGCTTCCACCACTGACGCAGGGACTCACGCGGCGCCACCGGGATGTCACGCGTGCGCGTCCACAGCGAGGCGGGGAAAGGCAGGGCCCCGATGGCCGCGTCCTTGCCCCCGAGCAGGCGCGAGGCCTTGACGGCGTAGGGGGCGCTCTTCCACAGGGCCGGGTTGGACATGACCGGCGTGGTCGCTGCCATTCCCAGGTCCCACATATCCGGCACCGCGCGGCGCTTGACGTCCACGCTGCGGGCACGCAGGTGGATGAGGATCGTGGGAATGTCGATCTTGACCGGGCACACGTCCGCGCAGGCCCCGCACAGCGAGGACGCGTAGGGCAGGGTGTGGACCGGGTCGTCGTCGGCCAGTCCCTGGGTCAGCTGCGGGGTGATGATGGCGCCGATCGGCCCGGGGTAGACCGAGCCGTAGGCGTGACCACCGGTGTGCTGGTAGACGGGGCAGATGTTCATGCACGAGCCGCAGCGGATGCAGGCCAGCGCCTGGCGGCCGATCGGGTCCGTCAGGGTCTTGGTGCGCCCGTTGTCCATGAGGATGAGGTGGAACTCCTGCGGGCCGTCGCCCGGGGTCACGCCCGTCCACATCGAGGTGTAAGGGTTCATCCGCTCGCCGGTGGCCGAGCGCGGCAGGAGCTGGGAGAAGATCTCAATGTCCTGGTAGCGCGGGACCAGCTTCTCAATCCCCATCAGGGTGATGAGTGTGTCCGGCAGGGTCAGGCACATGCGCCCGTTGCCCTCGGACTCGAACACGGAGACCGTGCCCGTCTCCGCCACGCCCATGTTCGTGCCCGAGATGGCGACGGCGGAGTGCAGGAACTTCTTGCGCAGGTGCGCGCGTGCCGCCCCAGCCAGCTCCTCGGGGTTGTCGGACAGGTCGGCCGGGGCGTCCTCCATGCGGTCCAGGAAGATGCCGCGGACCTCCGCGCGGTTGCGGTGGATAGCGGGGACGACGATGTGGGAGGGCATGTCATCGGCCAGCTGGACGATGAGCTCGGCCAGGTCCGTCTCGTGGGCGGTGATGCCCTCGTCCTTGAGGTACTCGTTGAGGTTGGTCTCCTGCGTGGCCATGGACTTGACCTTGACGACGTCGTCACAGCCCTTGGCCTTGAGGATCGAGGCGATGATGCGGTTGGCCTCGGCGGCGTCGCGCGCCCAGTGGACGATGCCTCCGTGGGCGGTCACGTTGGCCTCGAACTGCTCTAGCAGCTCGGGCAGGCGCGAGGCGACCTCGAACTTGACCGCCTCGGCGGCCTCACGCAGCTGCTCCCAGTCCGGCATCTCCTCCACCCGCTGGCCGCGCTTGGCGCGGATCGTGCGGGTGGCGTGGCCGAGGTTGCGCCGCATCTGGGTGTTGGCCAGTGTGCGGTGGGCGCCCTCAGGGAAGGTATGGCCCCAGCGCAGGGCGTCCTGGGGCGTGGAGACGTTGGTGACCCAGCCGCCGGTGTGGGCCTGGCCCTGGGCCTGGATGGACGGCATTCCGAGGAAGACCTGAGACATTACAGCTGCACCGCCTCGTTGGAGGGCTGGAAGGAGACATGACCGGTGAAGGGGGCGTCCTTGGTGGAGGCCAGGATCTCGGCCAGGTGCATGATCCGCACACCTGAGTTCTGGCGTGACAGTGCCCCGCCGATATTCATCAGGCACGAGTAGTCACCCGCGCACAGCACCTCGGCCCGGGTGGACATGATCGCGGTGGTCTTGTCCGCGAGCATGGCGGTGGAGGTGTCAGAGTTCTTCATCGAGAAGGTGCCGCCGAATCCGCAGCAGATCTCCGCGTCCGGCAGGTCCACCAGGGTCAGCCCTTCCACGGCCCGCAGCAGGCGGTGGGGGCGGTCGCCGACCTTGGCGATCCGCATGGAGTGGCAGGTGGGGTGGTAGGTCACCGTGTGCGGGAAGTAGGCGCCCACGTCCTCAAGCCCCAGGACGTCGATGAGCAGCTCGGACAGGTCGTAGGTGTGGGCGCCCACCGCCTCCACGCGGCGTGCCAGGGTGTGGTCCCCCACGTGCTCGGCCACGATCTTCTGCTCGTGACGCACCGCCCCGGTGCATGATCCAGATGGGACGACGACGGCGTCCCACTCCCCGTCCAGCACCGGTGAGAAGGTCTCTACGTGGTTACGCACGATCTTGGCGGCGTCAGAGAAGTAGCCGGTGTTGGCGTGCATCTGGCCGCAGCAGGTCTGGTTCTCAGGAAGCACCACCTCGTGCCCCAGACGCTCCAGCAGGGTGACGGTCGCCTGAGCGGCCTGAGGGAACATCGTGTCAGCCAGACACGTCGCGAACAGAGCGATGCGCACGGAACTTCCTCACCATCGTGGACAGAACGTCCCCAGGCTAGGAGCCTGCTCGGTCATGTCCAGGGGCCGCTAGGTCCCACGGGCCGACGTCGTCGCTCGCCTCCCAGCTCTCGCGCGGCAAAGTCCCTCCTCGCCTCGCCGCTGCGAGCCGGCCCCAGCAGGGGCGAGGACCGGAGGAAAGATCGACAATGCGCAAGCCCAGACTGCGGTTATAGCCCGGAAATACCGGCCTGTGCACCTGGCCTGGGTGCGCTGCCAGGAGCTCGTATGAGGCGGCTGGCTCCGGCCGATCAGCCCACCATGAGCGGGCCGAGCAGGCCCTGGGAGGCTGCGAGCACGAGCAGGCCCAGCGTTACCACGAGGCTGAGGGAGTAAGGCGCCACCTTCTTGAGGATCTCGGCGTCCGTTCCCGGGGAGTCCACTGCCCCGGCCACGATGGCCAGGTTCTGCGGCGAGACGATCTTGCCCAGTCCTCCTCCGATCGTGTTGGCCGCCAGCAGGATCCGCGGGTCGATCCCGGCGCCGGCGGCCGCGGTGGACTGCAGGCCGGCGAACAGGGCTCCTGCCGAGGTCGCCGAGCCTGCCACGGCTGTGCCGATCCATCCCAGGAAGGGGGACAGGAAGGCGAAGGCGGCTCCTGTCTGGGCCAGGGCCGCCCCGATGGCGGTGGTCTGCCCGGAGAAGTTCATGACGTAGGCCAGCGCCATGACGGTGACGATGGTGAGGACGGACAGTCGCAGGGAGTAGATGGTGCGTGGCAGCACCATGAACATCTCACTCACGCTGGTGCCAAAGCGCCCCCCGGAGGAGACCCGGCCGTAGACCACGGCCACGATGGCCGCGGTGAGGAAGATCCAGGTCCCGGGGTTGGACAGGATCTGTAGGGTGTAGACCGGAGCGCCTGAGGGCTGGCCGGACTCAGTGAGCAGGTGGCCGTACAGGCCGGGCCAGCCGATCGCGACATCGGCTGAGGACAGGGCGGCGGACAGATCGACCCCGGTCTTCCACAGCTTGGTCACGGCGATGATGACCACCACGAGCACGTAGGGAAGCAGCGCCAGGAGGATACGCGCGCGGTCAGGGCGGTCAGAGTCCTCAACGTGCGTGCGCAGGTCCTGCGGCGTCGTCGGGCTCCACACCCGCAGGAAGAGGTAGCAGGCTGCCAGCCCCAGCAGCGAGGCGACCACGGCGGTCAGCTCGTAGGAGACCGACGGGGTGACGAAGTGACCGAGCCCAGCCGCGCCACTGGCCACCAGCGCCAGCGGCCACAGCTGACGCAGGCCGCGCACGCCGTCGAGGATGAGCAGGACGAGGAAGGGGACGGCCAGCGCCAGCACCCAGCTGAGGTGGCCCATATCTGTGGCCATCTCCACAGGGTCGACCCCGCCCAGCCGCGCTGCCGTGGTCACCGGGATGGCCATCGCGCCAAAGCCGACGTTGACGGAGTTGCCTACCACAGTGGCGGCGGCCGCACGCAGAGGACGCACCCCCAGGGTCAGCAGCATGGCCCCGGAGATCGCCACGGGAGCGCCGAATCCGGCCAGGCCCTCCAGCAGGCCGCAGAAGCAGAAGGCGACGATGAGCGCCTGGGCGCGCTGGTCGCCCTTGCCGATGGTGTTGAAGACGGCCTTGAGGTCTTGGCTGCGCCCCGAGGTCTCGGTGAGGTTGTAGAGCCACACGGCCGCCACGATGATGTAGATGATCGGTAGCAGGCCCATGGCCGCGCCCTGGCTGGCGGCCAACGCCGTCATGCCCACGGGCATGGAGAAGGCGGCGACGGCGATGACGCCGGCCACGGCCAGTGAGAGGAGCGCGCACCAGTGGGTGGCGACCTTGAAGACCCCCATGAGCACGAAGAAGACGAGCAGGGGTACCAGCCCCACCAGGGCGGTCAGTGCCACGGAGCCGCCCACGGCCGTGGTCGAGGGGGTGAAGGAGGCAGGGGCGATCATGGGGATCGCGGTGGCCAGGAGCGCGGTCATGAGCTTCTCCGGTCTCGGGGGGGCGGGCGTCGTTGCAGGCCCGGTGGACGCCCCCATCATGGCACCCCTGGCTGTTACCTCACGTCCTGGTCGGCCCAGTCAAAGGTGCGGGTGACCGCCTTCTTCCACAGCCGGTAGGTCCGGTCGCGCTCGGCCGGGTCCATGGACGGGCTCCAGCGCTTGCCCTCCTGCCAGTTGGCGACCACGTCCTCGATCCCGGACCAGAAGCCCACCGCGATGCCGGCGGCGTAGGCCGCGCCCAGCGCCGTCGTCTCGGCCACCACGGGGCGGATGACGTCGACCCCGGACAGGTCGGCCTGGAACTGCATGAGCAGGTCGTCGTGCGTCATGCCACCGTCGACCTTGAGGTCCTTCAGCGGCACCCCGGCGTCGGCGTTCATGGCGTCGAGCACCTCGGCGGACTGGAAGGCGGTGGACTCCTCTACCGCGCGCGCGATGTGGCCCTTGGTGACGTAGCGGGTCAGCCCCACGATTGCGCCGCGGGCGTCATCCTTCCAGTAGGGGGCGAACAGCCCGGAGAAGGCGGGCACAAAGTACACCCCGCCGTTGTCCTCCACGCTCGCCGCCAGCTCACCGATCTCGGAGGAGGAGGTGATGAGACCGAGGTTGTCACGCAGCCACTGCACGAGCGAGCCGGCCACGGCGATCGATCCCTCCAGGGCGTAGACCGGCTTAGAGTCGCCCAGCTGGTAGAGCACGGTGGTCAGCAGGCCTCCTTCAGAGAAGATCGGCTCCTCGCCGGTGTTCATGAGCATGAAGCAGCCGGTGCCATAGGTGTTCTTGGCTGAGCCCTTCTCGAAGCAGGCCTGGCCGAAGGTCGCTGCCTGCTGGTCGCCCAGGATCCCGCAGATCGGGGTGTCCACGAGCAGCCCGTTCTTGCGGCCGTAGCCGTAGATCTCGGAGGAGGACTTGATCTGGGGCAGCATGGAGACCGGGATGCCGAAGTCGGCGCAGATGTCCTCGCGCCAGGTCAGCGTGCGCACGTCCATGAGCAGGGTGCGTGAGGCGTTGGTGACGTCGGTGGCGTGCACGCCACCGTTGACCCCGCCAGTGAGGTTCCACAGCACCCAGGTGTCCGGGGTGCCGAAGAGCAGCTGACCGGCCTCGGCCTTCTCGCGGGCGCCCTCGACGTTGTCCAGGATCCACTTGAGCTTGGTGGCCGAGGGGTAGGTGGAGATGTTCTCGCCGGTGATCTGGCGGTAGCGCTCGGTGCCCAGCGGGTGGCCGGCGGCAATCTCGTGGGCAATGTCCCCGGTGCGCACGTCCTGCCACACGATGGCGTTGTAGACCGGCTTGCCGGTGCTCTTGTCCCACACGATGGTGGTCTCACGCTGGTTCGTGATGCCGACGGCGGCCAGCTGGTGACGGTTGATCTGCGCCTTCTGCAGGGCCTCGGCCACCACAGCACGCACCGAGTCCCAGATCTCCATCGGATCGTGCTCCACCCAGCCGGGGCTGGGGAAGATCTGGCTGATCTCCTGCTGGCCGACCGAGACGATCTGCCCGCTGTGGTTGAAGATGATGGCGCGTGAGGAGGTGGTGCCCTGGTCAATGGCCAGGACGAACTTCTCCGGCTCGCTCATGATGAGGTCCTTTCACGTCGTTGTGAGGAAGATGGTAGGCGCGGCCCGGCCGCCTTAGATCGCCGTGGTCACGTGGGCGACGGCAGCCGCGTCCGTGGCCTCGGCCTCGGCGGCCAGGACCTGCTCCACGCGCGAGGCGTAGGCAGCCTTCTCCGCGGCGACGGCCTCCTCGTCCCAGCCCAGCAGCGGGGCCATGATCTCGGCCAGCTCGTCGGCGGCGGCCAGGCCGTGGTCGCGGCGCTCGATGTCCAGGCGCACGCGGCGCAGCAGGACGTCGTCCAGGTGGGCAGCGCCCTCGTGGGTGACCGCCCAGGCGACCTCGGCGCGCAGGAAGGCAGGCTGGATCTCCAGCGGCTCGCCCCAGCGCCCAGCCCGGCCCTCCTCGGAGTCGATCGCCTCCAGGATCTGGGGCAGCTCGTCTCCGTAGCGGTCGAGCAGGTGGGTCACTCGTGCCAGCGTCCAGCCGCGCTCGCGGGCGATCATGCCGGCCTGCTTGGCCAGGCGGTGGTAGCCGGCGGCGCCGACCAGCGGCAGGGTCGCCGTCGTCGAGGGGTGGGCCTTGGCGCCGCCTTCTCCCAGGGCGTGGTCCACGGCGTCTTCAGCCATAACCCGGTAGGTGGTGAGCTTGCCTCCGGCGATCGCCGTCAGGCCGGGAGCAACACGGGTGACGGTGTGCTCGCGCGAGACCTTGGTGCTGGCGGCCTCGGCGCCCGGGCGCAGCTTGGGCTGGAGCAGGGGGCGCAGCCCGGCGTAGACGCCGATGATGTCCTCGCGGCGCACCGGCTTGGCCAGTACGGCGTTGGCGTGCTCGAGCACGTAGTCGATGTCCGCGCTCGTGGCCACGGGCTTGGACACGTCCTCGGTCCAGGGAGTGTCCGTGGTGCCGATCACCCAGTAGCGCGGCCAGGGGATGATGAACAGGACGGACTTCTCGGTGCGCACGAAGATGCCGGTCTCGGCGTCGATCGCCTCCTTGGGAACCACGATGTGGATGCCCTTGGAGGCCAGGACCTTCAGGCCCCCGGCGTCCGTGGCCAGGTCCTGGGTGTCCTCCGTCCACACGCCCGTGGCGTTGATGACCTGGGTGGCCTTGATCTCGTGGCGCTCGCCCGTCTCCAGGTCCGTGACCACCGCACCGTGCACCGCGGCGGCGTCGTCCTTGAGGAAACCGGTGACCTTGGTGCGGTTGGCGGCGTAGGCGCCCAGTCCCACCGCGGTGCGCACCAGGTCAATGACCAGGCGGGCATCATCAACGCGCGCGTCGTAGAAGCGGATGGCGCCGGCCATCTTGGACGGGTCAAGCGCGGGGGCCAGGGCCAGGGTGCCCTTGCGGCCCAGGTGCTTTTGAACGGGGACGGTCTGGTGCCCGTGGGCGCCGGCGATGGCCAGGGCGTCGTACATGCCGATGCCGACGGCGGAGTAGGAGCGCTCGATCTGGTTCTTCAGCGGCCACAGGAAGGGCTGGGCCTTGACCAGGTGCGGGGCGGTGGTCTCCAGGAGGCGCCCGCGCTCGGTCAGGGCCTCGTGGACCAGGGCGAAGTCGAGCTGGTAGAGGTAGCGCAGGCCTCCGTGGACCAGCTTGGAGGACCAGGAGGAGGTGCCGGAGGCCCAGTCGCCCATCTCGACCATGCCGGTGCGCAGCCCTCGGCTGGCGGCGTCGACGGCGATCCCGGCTCCGGTGACCCCGCCGCCCACGACGAGGACGTCCAGACCCTCGGGCTGGCTCATGGCGGCCAGGGCCTCGGTGCGCTGGGTGGTGGTCAGAACGGTGGACTGGGTGGCGCTCATGATGCTCCTCGGGGTTGCGATCGACTGCGGAGGGCGCGACGGGTGTGCCCTCCGGCGGCGTCTGCACCGAGCATCCCGAGTTGGTGTGACAATGGGCAAGCCAGATGCACGAATGTGCACGATCGGTTTGCGGAGGTGGAAAATATGACCATCGCACCCAGGTCCCGGTCCGCCAGGAAGGCCGGTACGGCGCGCAGCGAGCCGGTTGGTGAGGCCCTCGGCCAGGCTGAGGGTGACGACGTCGCAGCCCCCTCGGCCCTGTCCGGCTCGCCTGACGCCCTGGTCACCTACGAGGCCGCCTCCATGTACTACGCCCAGGGCGAGACCATGGAGGTCATCGCCCGTCACCTCGGCGTCTCGCGCTCGACCGTCTCTCGCCTGCTGGCCCGTGCGCGGGCGCAGGGCATCGTGCGCATCGAGGTGGTCCAGCCCGGCGGGGCCGGCAGCCTGGAACGGGCCCTGCATGACGAGCTCGGGGTGCGCACCCAGATCGTTCCTGTACGCGAGGGGACCACGGAGATCCACCGCCTCCAGCAGGTGGCGGCTGTTGGAGCGGCGCGGATGCTGGACCTGGTCACCGAGCTCTCGCCCCTGCCCGCGCTCGCAGGGGCGGACCAGGCCGCAGGCGGTGCAGGAGCGGTGGGGGATGCAGGAGCCACAGGCGGTGCAGGGGCCGGCGCCGCGGGGCTGCCGGTGGGCGAGGCGGGACTCGTCGTCGGCGTGGCCTGGGGGACCACGATGAGCGAGGTGGCCGCGGCCCTGCCCGTGCGCCAGGTTCCGGGCCTGACCGTGGTCCAGCTCAACGGCGCCTCAGATCCGCTGCGCGAGGGACCCAGCGCCGCCGAGGTCCTCACCCGCATGGGACAGGTCCTTGGCGCCCGCACGATCTCCTTCCCCGTCCCTGCCTTCTTCGACCAGGTCGCCACGCGCCAGGCCATGTGGTCCGAGCGCTCGGTCAAGCGCGTCCTAGCCGTGGCCCGCAGCGCCCGGCTGGCGGTCTTCAGCGTCGGCTCGCTCGGGGCGGACGTGCCCTCCCAGGTCTACGCCGGAGGGCACCTGTCCCGCGCGGACATGACGGTGCTGCGGCGCGAGGAGGTGGTTGGCGACGTGTGTACGGTGCTCCTGCGAGCCGATGGCACCTGGGGTGACATCGACCTCAACGCGCGTGCCACCGGCCCCACACCGGTCCAGCTCTCCCGGATCCCGCGCAGACTGTGCATCGTGGCGGGCACCGGCAAGGCCCGGGCGACCCTGGCCGCGCTACGGGCGCGGGTCGCCACGGACCTCGTGATCGACGACGCCACGGCGCGTGCGGTCCTCGCGCTCGCCCACCGGAAGGAGACGCTATGAGCACGGCCCCCCACACCGCCCCAGGCAGCGAGCACCCCAGCGACCTTCCGGAAGACCGCTCCAGCGGTCGCCACCTCGTGCTGCGGCCGGCGCGTCCGGCGGACGCCCGCTCGATCGCGGAGCTCGTCCGCCCCTACGCCGAGCGTCGCATCCTGCTGGGCAAGGACCTCATCGCCTACTTCGAGGACATCCAGGAGTTCACCGTGGCGGAGAGCTCGGCCGCCGGCCCGGACGGCAAGGCCGTCAGCGGGATCATCGGCTGCGGTGCCCTGCACGTGATGTGGGATGACATCGCGGAGGTACGCACCCTGGCCGTGCGACGCGACCACCTCCACCGAGGGGTGGGCTCGGCGCTCCTGGGTGAGCTGGTTGACCGTGCCCACGCCCTCGGCCTCAAGCGGGTCTTCTGCCTCACCTTCGAGGTCGACTTCTTCACCGCCCACGGCTTCCACCCGATCGAGGGCACCCCGGTGGGCACGGACACCTTCAGCGAGATGGTCCGCTCTCACGACGACGGCGTGGCCGAGTTCCTCGACCTGGCGCGAGTCAAGCCCAACACCCTGGGCAACTCCCGCATGCTGCTGGAGCTGTGAGCGCCGCGCGCCAGGCGCAAGCCGGTCCCGACCCACGCGCCGTGGTCGACTGGTACCGCGCTCACGCCCGAGACCTGCCCTGGCGCCACACTGGTACCAGTGCCTACGCGGTCCTGGTCTCAGAGGTCATGAGCCAGCAGACCCCGGTGTCCCGGGTGGTGCCGGCCTGGCAGGAGTGGATGCGCCGCTGGCCCGATGCCACCGCGCTCGCGGCGGCGCAGAGGGCTGAGGTGCTGCTCGTGTGGGGCCGCCTGGGCTATCCCCGGCGGGCCCTGAGGTTAGTGGAGGCGGCGCGCGCCGTCGTCGAGCGTCACGGTGGCGAGCTGCCCGCCGACCGTGACCAGCTCCTGGCGCTGCCGGGCGTCGGGGACTACACCGCCGGGGCGGTTCTCGCCTTCGCCTACGGGCGCCGCGCACTGACGCTGGACACCAACGTCCGGCGCGTCCTGGCCCGGGTGGTCGGCGGTCAGGCTCTGCCGGCCCCGAGCCTGACTCGCGCGGAGCGGGAGCGGGCCGAGGCCCTCCTGCCGCCCGAGGGCGGGCCGGTGGACCCGGCCCAGTGGTCCGTGGCGGTGATGGAGCTGGGCGCGCTCGTGTGCACGGCTCGTGACCCGCGCTGCCAGGAGTGCCCGTGGACGGCGCAGTGCCGGTGGGTCGCGCAGGGCAAGCCTGCGGACGAGCACGCCGGACGACGTCGCAGCCAGGCCTGGCACGGCACCGACCGCCAGGCCCGGGGCCTGGTCATGGCGCGCTTGCGCCTGGCGGGCCCGGACATCGCTGTTGCGCGCGCTGATCTCCTGGCTGAGGCCGCTCGTGCGGGCCAGGCCTCTGGCAGGCGCAGGCCCGTGGCGGCCGATCCCGAGCAGCCGGCGCGGGCCCTGGCGGGTCTCCTCGCGGACGGGCTCATCGCCACTGACGACGACGGCGCGAGCTTCCGTCTTCCCTGACGGAGCCGGGGAGCGGAGCGTGGGGAGCCGCCACGACCGTCGTGCGGCTCCCCGGCGGCGTGGACAGCGGACAGGCTCGTGATGGGCGGGCCGCTGCCTGGTGCGCAAGGTACTCGCAGGTAGAGTCAGCGGCATGGCTAACGGACGCGGTTCTCGGGGTGAGGAGCGCCGTGCGCGCGTCTACCAGCTGCGTCCGCGCAGCCAGCAGGAGGACAGCGGCCAGACGCCCTCAGGCTCCCAGCGCCAGGGGCAGCCGGCGCGAGGCCGCCAGGCCGGCCAGGCGGGACAGGCGCGGCGGACGAGCGGTGGCGCTGCGCCCTCATCACGCAGCGGGAGCCCGCATGGCCAGGCTCAGCCTCGGCGTGAGGCCCGCTCCTCACGCCCTAGCGCGGCGTCCGGGAAACCGGCCAGCGCAGGCGCAGCGGCGAGTCGTGACCGTGCCGGACGCGGCGCCCGAACGTCGACCGGCCGCGGTCGAGGCGGACGTCCGGGCGCCGGACAGCCCGTCGTCGCTCCGGCCTCCCAGGGCACAGGCGAGTCGGCGGCACGCGCTCGCGCGGCCGCAGCGCGACGCGCCGCCGAGCAACGGGCTGCGCAGCGACGTGCTCGTGCCCGTCAGGCAGCCGGTGGCGGGTCCGGCCGTCCGCCGTCGGGCTCTCGTGCAGGTGCGCAGCGCGCACCCCAGCCACGCTACGGGCTCAGGCGCGCCCTGGTCTTCGGCGTGGCGATCGCCCTCATCGCGGCCTTCTGCCTGGGCCTGGTCTTCACAGCCATCTGGGTGCGCGAGACCATCCGCCAGCAGGATGCTGAGCGTGCGGCTATCGCCACGCCTACGAGCTATCCGGTGCCGGCGGCCTGCAATCCGCAGGACATCGACGTCTCGGTGACGGCTCCCTCGCAGACCCCGGTCGGCGCGGGGGTCACTGCGGCGCTGACGCTGCGCAACAACGGGGGGCAGGCCTGCCTGCTTGACGTAGGCGGGGCGAACCTGGGCCTGGTGGTGAGCTCTGGGAGCGCGACGCTGCTGAACTCGGCCATGTGTACCTCCAACCCGGCCAACCACAAGCTGCTCGTGGACGCTGGGGACTCAGCCTCGGTGTCCTTGTGGTGGGACGGCACGGTGGCCTCGTCCTCCTGCGTCAGCGCAGCCGGCGCCGCGGCGAGCCCTGCTGCCACCCCCTCACCGAGCGTGCAGGAGGAGCAGACGCAGCAGGATGCTGCCCAGGCCGACCCGCAGGCCGCGGACCAGAGCGCTGAGGGCGGCGAGGCGCAGGCTGAGCAGACGCCGGCCGAGGGCGGCGGGGAGGCAGCTGCGACGGCGCAGGCGAGTGACCCGGCGAGCCAGGAGGCCGCGACGCCGTCCGCCAGCGCGCAGGCGACGGAGCCCGCCAGTCACCAGCCCACGGCGCTCAGCGTCAGCGGCGGCGGCTCGTACGCGACGGCTGGGACCTACCAGCTTCGCCTCCAGCTCGCTGGGCAGGACCTGGGGCCCCAGCTCCTTCTGGTCATCACCTAAGGCTCGTGGAGCCTGAGGCGAGCCGGTGCACGGCCTCCAGGCCGGGTGGCAGGCTCCCCCAGGCTGGTGAGCCGGCGGGCTCAGGAGTAGCGGTCGACCAGGGAGATCTCAGCCAGTCGGGACAGGCCGTCACGCAGGGTGCGTGCCCGGCGTGGGCCGACGCCGTCGAGGGCCTCCAGCTCCTCCAGGCTCACGCCCAGCACGGCCTGCAGGGAACCCCAGTGCTCGACGACGGCGCGCGCAGTGACCAGGGGGAGCCGCGGGATCTTGGACAGGATGCGCAGTCCCCGGGAGGCCAGGGAGGCGTCAAGGTCCTGCCCGTCCGGGCCGCCCAGGCCCATCGAGCGCGCTACCATCGCCAGGTCCAGCAGGGCGGGGGACCCCACCCACTTCAGACGCGCCTCGACGGTGGTGGTGTCCAGGCCGTCGGGCAGGTAATCGGCTAGGAGGAAGTCACGCTCGGCCATGAGCCCGCGGGTGAGCTCCTCGTGCTGGAGAGCCAGCAGCCGTCCATCAGTTCCCAGCTCGACGACGTATCCGTCCACGTCGAAGGCGATGCGGCGCACCATCTCCAGCAGCTGGACGGCGGTGGCCACGTCTCGCACGGTGACCAGGTCCTCGATCTCCAGGGCGTCTAGGCTCGCCGAGGTCTGGGCTAGGCGGGTGGTATAGCGCTCGAGCGTGGCTAGCGCCTGGTTGGCGCGAGCCAGAATCGCCTCGCTGGGCTCGATGACGTGACGCTTGCCGTCGACGTACAGGGAGATGATCTGCATCGACTGGCTCACGGAGATGACTGGGTAGCCGGTCTGCCGGGCGACGCGTTCGGCGGTGCGGTGACGCATCCCGGACTCGACCGTCTCGACCGAGGAGTCGGGCAGGAGCTGGACGTTGGCCCGCCGGATCCGTCCTGCGGCACGGTCCACGATGACGGCCCCGTCCATCTTGGACAGCTCGCGCAGGCGTGCGGCTGACAGCTCGACGTCGAGCTCGAAGCCGCCGGAGGAGATGGCCTCGACCTTGGAGTCGAAGCCGAGGACGATGATCGCACCGGTCCGCCCGCGCAGGATCCGCTCCAGACCGTCACGCAGCACGGTCCCCGGCGCGATAAGAGCCAGGGTGTCGCGCAGGGTGGGGGAGTGGGGATCGGTCATGACTGGGGCTCCTGGGAAGGACAGGGCGAGGCGAGAGCCACGTGGCGGCTTTGCGTGCGAATCGTATCGGGGACCTGTCAGGGGCGCCGTGACCTGCGTCGCTCTGAGATGGGCGGGCTCAGCCCCGCGGCAACGCGGCTCCCACCGCCTCCCCGACATGTGAGACGGGCAGGACCTGCAGGCCCGGAACGGCCCGCAGCTCCTGGGAGCCGGCCAGGGGCACGATCGCTCGGTCAAAGCCGAGGCGGGCGGCCTCCGCCAGGCGCCGTTGGATGCCGACGGTCGCGCGCACCTCACCGGTCAGTCCGACCTCTCCGAAGGCGACCAGCCCCGGGGGAGTGGGGAGGTTCTGCGCGGCCGAGACCACGGCGATGGCGACTGCCAGGTCTGTGGCGGGCTCAACGGCCCTCGCCCCGCCCACGGTGGAGACGTAGACGTCCGAGGAGGAGGTGTCCACCCGCAACCGCGCCGTGAGGACGGCCAGCGCCATGGCCACGCGCGAGTGGTCCACGCCTGAGGTGGTACGCCGTGGCGAGCCAGCTGCCGTCTGCGCCACAAGGGCCTGGACCTCAACGGGCATGGGACGGCGCCCCTCCAGGGTCACGGTGGCACAGGTGCCGGGAACCTCGCTGCGCGCTGCGGACAGGAACAGGCCACTGGGGTCCGCCAGTCCCACGATCCCGCGCTCTCCCAGGTCGAAGCATCCGACCTCGTCCGTCGGTCCGTAGCGGTTCTTCACGGCCCGCAGCAGCCGCAGCCGGGCGTGCCGGTCTCCCTCGAACTGGCAGACCACGTCCACCAGGTGCTCCAGCACGCGGGGCCCAGCGATCCCGCCGTCCTTGGTGACGTGACCGACCAGCAGGACGGGGATGGCGCGTTCCTTGGCGACGGCGATGAGGGCGCCGGCCACGGCCCGGACCTGGGTGACCCCGCCTGCCGACCCCTCGACCTGGGCGGAGGCGATGGTCTGCACGGAGTCGACGATGAGGAGCGAGGGGCTGGCGGCCTCGACGTGCCCGAGGAGGGCACCGAGCTCGGTCTCGCTGGCGAGAAGCAGGGCGGGGTCGATCGCGTCGATCCGCTCGGCGCGCAGGCGGACCTGGCTGGCCGACTCCTCTCCCGTGACATAGAGGACAGGACCCTCACCCCGCTCGCGGGACATCGCAGCGGCCTTGGCTGCGACGTCGAGCAGGAGGGTGGACTTGCCGACTCCCGGCTCCCCTGCCAGCAGGACCACGGCGCCTGGCACGATCCCGCCGCCGAGCACGCGATCGAGCTCGCCGACCCCGGTGGAGCGTGCCCGCGCCTCCTCTGCGCTGACCTCGCCGATGGGGCGTGCAGGTTTGGACGGCCGGACCACGGACTGCTGCGCCAGCGCCGTGCCCTTGGTGGCGCCGGCCTCGGTGAACTCCTCCAAGGTGCCCCACTCGCGGCACTCGCGGCACTGGCCCAGCCACTTCGGGCTGGTCCAACCGCACTCGGTGCACACGTAGGACACGCGGTTCTTACGGGAACCGCGGGCTGTGCCGGAAGTCGTGGTCGAAGGCATGGCAGCAGGCTAGCGCTGCATGGCGGGCCCCCGCCCCTAGCCGTCAGTGCTGGCCGTAGACGTTCTGGTAGCGGTCGTTAAGGCGGTCAACGAGGTCCTGCGGGATGAGGTGGATCTCGCCTCCCTGGCGCGCCACGTGGACGGTCTTGGCGACCTCCTCGCACATGACGGCGGCCTTGACGGCGGCGCGTGCGTCCTTGCCGATCGTGAAGGGACCGTGGTTGGCCATGAGGACCGCGGGGGACTTGGAGTCGCGCAGGGTCTCAACGATGCCGCGGCCGATCGAGTCGTCGCCGATGAGGGCGAAGGGGCCGATCGGGATCTCGCCGCCGAACTCGTCCCCCATCATGGTCAGGGCGCAGGGGATGGGCTCGCGCCGTGCGGCCCAGGCGGTGGCGTAGGTGGAGTGCGTGTGGACCACGCCGCCCACGCCCTCCATGTGGCGGTAGACGTAGGCATGAGCCGCCGTGTCCGAGGACGGGACAAGGTGCTCGGGCGTGCCGTCCGCGATCTTGGTGCCCTCCAGGGTGCACACCACCATGTTCTCCGCGCTCAGCTCGTCGTAGGAGACGCCGGAGGGCTTGATGACGAACAGGTCGGTGGGCTCGGGGCCGTTGCCGCGGTCCACGGTGACCCTCTCGGAGACGTTCCCGGCGGTCCACACCACCAGCCCCCAGCGGGGCAGCTCGGCGTGCAGGGCCGCCACGCGCTCACGGGTAGCGGCGACGGCGGCCTGGAGCGCGTCGTCGAGCTCGGCTAGGACGGGGACGGTGGTCATACAGGCTCCTGTGGGACGGGGCGGGGCTCCAACGGTGGAGCCGGACCGCTGATGTGAACGTTCACTTAGGTGTCATGGTAGCGACTCCCGCCCGCAAAGTCGCCCGGAGGGGGGTGGAAAATGCGTTCGTGCCCGAGCCAGGACCTCCTGGCTCGGGCACGAACGCGGCGTCAGGTCTGCGGGATCAGGCCTTGTTCAGTGCCTGGGTCGCGACCTCGGCCACGTGCTCGGGCGTGAAGCCGTACTCCTTGAACAGCAGCGAGCCCGGGGCGGAGGCGCCGTAGTGCTCGAGCGAGACGATCGCGCCGTCGTCGCCCACGTACTCGCGCCAGCCCATGGCGATACCGGCCTCGATGGCCACCTTGGTGGCGTCCTTGGGCAGGACGGAGGCGCGGTAGGCCTCGTCCTGGGCGTTGAACCACTCCAGGCAGGGGGCCGAGACCACGCGCGTGGGCGTCCCGGCCTTCTGCAGCAGCTCACGGGCGCCCAGCGCCACGCCCACCTCGGAGCCAGTGGCCACGAGGACGACGGCGGGGCTCGCCTCGGCGCCGGAGGCGTCAGTGGCCTCAGCCAGGACGTAGGCGCCCTTGCGCAGCCCCTCGCGAGCGGCCTGCGGGGTCGCAGCGACCTGGAGGTTCTGGCGGCTGAGGATGAGGCCGGCCGGACCGCGCTGCTCCAGGATCGCCAGCCAGGCGGCCGCGGTCTCGTTGGCATCGGCCGGGCGCACGACGGCGAGACCGGGGATGGCGCGCAGGGAGGCCAGGTGCTCGATCGGCTGGTGGGTGGGGCCGTCCTCACCCACACCGATCGAGTCGTGCGACCACACGAAGGTCGAGGGCAGGCCCATGAGCGCGGCCAGACGGACGGCCGGGCGCATGTAGTCGCTGAAGACCAGGAAGGTGCCGCCGTAGGGGCGGGTCAGGCCGTCCAGGGCAATGCCGTTGAGGATGCCACCCATGGCGTGCTCGCGGATACCGAAGTGCAGGGTGCGGCCGTAAGGCCCGTCGCCGTCGTTCTGAGCGAGGCTGGCCGGCAGGAAGGAGGGCTCGCCAGCCATCGAGGTGTTGTTCGAGCCGGCGAGGTCGGCCGAGCCTCCCCACAGTTCCGGCATGACCGGGGCCAGGGCGGTGAGTGTCTTGCCGGAGGCGGCGCGGGTGGCCACGGACTCGCCGAGCTCCCAGGTGGGCAGGGCGCCGGCCAGGTCCTCAGGCAGGGTGTGGGCCTCCAGGCGCTCCAGCAGGGCAGCGCCCTCGGTGTTAGCGGACTTCCAGGCCTCGAAGCGTGCGTCCCAGTCCTCGTGGGCGGCCTTGGCGCGCTCGGCAACGTGTCCGCGGGTGTAGGCCAGCAGCTCGGCGGGGACGTCGAAGCTCTTGGCTGGGTCCAGACCGAGGGCTTCCTTGAGGCCGGCGACCTCGTCGGTGCCGAGCTTGGAGCCATGGGAGCCGGCCGTGCCCTGTTTGGTGGGCGAGGGCCAAGCGATGATGGTGTGCAGGCGGATGAGGGTGGGGCGCGTGGTCTCGGCGCGAGCCTCCTCAAGCGCGGCGTGGAGGGCCTCAAGGTCCTCGAGGTAGGTGCCGCCCTTCTTCCAGTCCACGTCCAGCACCTGCCAGCCGTAGGCGGCGAAGCGTGCGGAGGGGTCCTCGGTGAAGGAGATGTCGGTGTCGCCCTCGATGGAGATGTCGTTGTCGTCATAGATGGCGATGAGGTTGCCCAGCTGCTGGGTTCCAGCCAGGGAGGCGGCCTCGGCGGTCACGCCCTCCTGGAGGCAGCCATCGCCCATGATCGTGTAGACGAAGTGGTCGAAGACGGACTCGCCGGCCGGGGTAGCGGCGTCGAACAGGCCGTGCTCGCGGCGGGCAGCCATGGCCAGGCCGACGGCGTTGGACAGGCCCGCACCCAGCGGGCCAGTGGTGGTCTCCACGCCCTTGGTGTGGCCGTACTCGGGGTGGCCGGGGGTCAGGGAGCCGGCCTGGCGCAGCTGCTCCAGGTCGCTGACCTCCAGGCCGTAGCCAGCCAGGGTCAGCTGGACGTACTGCAGCACGGAGGCGTGCCCGGCGGACAGGACAAAGCGGTCGCGACCCAGCCACTGCGGGTTGGCCGGGTCGCAGGCCATCTCGTACTGGTAGAGCAGGTAGGCGACGCCGGCCAGGGAGATGGCGGTCCCCGGGTGACCGGATCCGGCCTTCTCGACGGCGTCGGCCGCCAGCGCCTTGGAGACGGCCACGGCCTTGCGGTCGTCGTCGGTCAGAGAGAAGGGGGCAGGGCTCATCGCTTGAGGCTCCTTTGTCGTGGGTGGGGCGACGATGAGTGTTGCCCCGACTGTGCTGATCCTCCCGCGCGCGGGTGCGCTGGCTCAACTGCACAGCACGCCCGCGGACGGGAGGTGGTGTTCCCGCCCCAAAAGTATCAGGGGAGAACAAAAGTGGGGAGGGACGTATGGTCAGGCCTGGCTGCGCTCGAACTCGCAGATGCGCTCAACCTTGGGGCCGGAGCGGCCGTTGGGGTCGAACTGGCCGGCCAGGTACTCGCGCAGGAAGACCTTGGCGCTCTCGGGGCCCACGACCTGGGAGCCCATGGAGATGAGGTTGGCGTTGTTGGACAGGCTGGCGCGCTGAGCCTGGTAGACGTCGGCCACGCAGGCGCAGTAGGCGCCGGGGACCTTGTTGGCGGCGATGGACACGCCGATGCCCGTGCCGCACACGAGGATGCCGCGGTCAGCCTTGCCGGCGGCGACGTCGGTGGCCACCGCGATGGCGACGTTGGCGTAGATCGGGTCCTCGGAGGGGTAGTCGACGACCTCGTGGCCAAGCTTGGTGACCTCCTCGATGAGAACGGCCTTGAGTTCGGTGGCGTTGGGGTCGCACCCGAATGCGAGCTTCATGCAGGACTCCTTTGTCTGTCTCAGAATCAAATATTATCTAGGATAAGTGGTCAACCACAGCATACGGCTCTCACGCGACGGCTGCGTGCGGTTGAGACCAGGCTTTTCGCTTCGTGAGCGTCATCTGGTACTCCCGCACGCAGCCGGCTGTCTCACGCCTGAGCGGCCGAGGCCTCGTGATCGATCTTGCGCTGGGCGAACTCGGCCGCCACGCGCGTGGACTCAATGAGGCTGGCGCCCTGGGCGATGCCCTTTCCGGCAATGTCGAAGGCCGTGCCGTGGTCCACCGAGGCCCGGATGAAGGGCAGCCCGAGAGTCAGGGTGACGGCGTTCTGGAAGTCCAGGGTCTTGCAGGCGATATGTCCCTGGTCGTGGTACATCGACAGGATGCAGTCGTGGTGGCCGTCAAGGTTGAAGGCAAAGATGGCGTCCGCGCTCTCCGGGCCGATGGCATTGATGCCTAGCGCCTGAGCGTCCTCGACTGCGGGTCGGATGTGCTCGATCTCCTCGGTGCCGAACATGCCGTTCTCGCCCACGTGAGGATTGAGAGCGGCTACACCGATCGAGGGGTTGGTGAACCCCAGCTTGGTGAACTCGGTGTGGATGTTCTTCAGGTACTCCAGAATGCGCTCGCGGTTGGCCAGGCCGCAGGCCTCGCGCAGCGAGACGTGGCGGGAGACGAAGAAGACCCGCAGCTTGTGCACGTTGAACATGGTCAGGGCGTAGGGGGACCCGGTCAGTGCCTGGTAGATCTCGGTGTGGCCGATGTACGGCACCTCTGCCGCTGCCAGCGCCGCCTTGTTGATGGGGGTGGTGGACACGGCGTCGATCTTGCCGGCCATGCCCAGCTCGATGGAGCGCTCCAGGTAGGAGTAGGCGCGCAGGGCCGCTTCCTTCTGGATCTTGCCGTACTCAATGACGGCGTCATCGCACACATGGGTGGGCATGAGGTCGATCGTGCCCAGCTCGAAGACGGCTTCCTCGGGCTCGGAGATGATGTTGACCTTGGGCATGGGCACTCCCAGGGCCTTGGCGGCCGCCTCCAGGGAGTCCAGGTGACCAATGACGAAGGGGTTGCACACCTCGTAGATGACGGGTGAGGCGATTGCCTGGATGACGGTCTCGGGGCCGATCCCGGCAGGGTCTCCCAACGTGATCGCCATAACCGGCTTGCGAGTGGAGGTCATGAGGGGATGTTCCTTTCATCGAAAAGGCGGTTGACGGACAGAACCGCAGTGTTGGTGGAACCGGTCAGCCCGCCCTTGCAGACAACCGGGGTTCCGGCGAACGGACCACCGACGATCCGTCCCTGGTCGATCTGGGGAATGACGTAGTCGACGAGTGCGATACCTGAGGCGTCCAGGCACAGGCACGAGTTGATCATGACGTCCCCGCCGGTGAGGTAGAATCCTGCCATCTGCTCGGCCCCTACGAGGTCAGCCACCAGACGGGCCAGGATCCCGAAGCGGGCGGTCAGCAGCGTGGAGACCTCCTGACCGATCTTGCCGCTGACGCGCTCCATGTCCTCCATCGTGGCACGCACGCCGGTGAGCACCGTCTCTAACGCGAGGACCAGGACCCGAGGGCTGCCCTGGCTGAGCAGCTCGTTGACCTGGAAGATGACGTGCCGGCACTCGGCGTCAAAGGTCTCCCGGTCGCCCAGAAGGTTGAGCACGCGGGCGCCCACTGCCTTGGTCCCAGGCACCTGCAGCAGTGCGGTGACCTGGTCATGAGTGACGGTGGTGGCGGATCCTGCAACCACCATGACCGTTCCGGCGTCGTCGGCCCGAGACTCCTCGCGCAGTGTCCGCTCCGCCACGGGCGTGGCGGCGATACGCCCCGAGCGCACCGCCATGCGGTCGGTGAAGGGGCCGGGGTCCACGCACACCGCCTTCCACCCCAGGCTCACCACGGCCTGGGCCACGGCGTCGACGTCGTCGAGCGTGGCAGCGTCGACGACGAACACCCGGTTGCCCTCCTCGCGCAGCTGCGCCATCTGAGCTGCCACGGCCTGCGGGCCGGTGATGACCTCGCTGATACCCACGTGAGCCACGGGCTGGGTGAACTGGGAGGCGAGCAAGGTAGGCAGGTGAGACTCGCGCACGGGGGTGCGCACGTCCTGGGCGACGGCGGTGCGGTGCAGCAGGACTGAGTCGATGATCGAGTACCCGCCGATGACGATACGTCGTGACTGCGGCATAGCCGGGACGACGACGGCAACATGGTCCTCGCCGGCAGCCGCCAGCATCCCCTCGACCTCGGGACCGATTCCGCCGCGGCAGGTGGTGTCAATGCGTTTGGACAGCTGGGTGGCGCCCAGGCGCAGGAGTGACTCGGTGGCCTGGCGGACCCGGTTGAAGGCGACCTGCGGCTCCAACGGGCGGGAGTCGGTGGAGGTGATGACGACCTCCTCCTCTCCCGAGGCAGCCTCCTCCAGGCTCGTGTAGTCGAAGAAAACGGTGGCCTCCACGCCCTCGCGGGCGATGAGTGCGCCGACCGTCGTGGCGCCGGTGACGTCGTCGGCGACGATCCCTAACGCGGTCATGGTGGTGCGTTCTCCTGTTTCCTCAGTGCGGACGGCGCTGTCAGGCCTCGGCGTGCTGCGGGCGGGCCTCGGTGATCGAGAACATGAGGATGAAGGCGATCACGAGCACGGCCACGTAGTAGGAGAAGGCGATGTTGTAGCTACCAGTCGCGTCCAGCAGGGCGCCGACGATCATCGGTGCGAAGAAGCCGCCGAGGTTACCGCCGGAGTTGATGATGGAGATGGCGAAGGGGTAGGTGCGGGTGGTGGTCACGTTCATGGCGTAGGAGGTGAAGGTAGACCAGCCGATGTTGAGGCAGAAGCCGGTGAGGAAGAGGCATGTGCCCAGCAGCGCGGTGTTGTTGGGGATGATCAGGACGATCGTCATGAGCACGGCCGTCCCCAGGGCCGTGATCATCATCGTGGGCTTGCGGCGCGAGCGGAAAATGTGGTCTGAGACCCAACCGCCCAGCAGCGCGCCGACGAGCCCGCCGATAAAGGGAGTAGCGCTCATGAGCCCCATGTTGAGGGCGTCGTAGCCGCGAGACTCCTTGAGGTAGGAGGGGATCCACGTGATCATCCCGTACAGGACGTTGTTCATGAAGAAGTAGCCGAGCGTCACGCCCCACACGTTCCAGGAGCGTAGGACCTTGCTGTTGTTGTCCAGAGCAGGTACGGAGCGCAGGCGGATCACACGGTCGATCCAGCCCATGTCACCGAAGTCGATCTCGCGGGCGCCACCAGTGTTGGTGGAGATGTAGGCAACCTCCGCGTCGTTGGTGAAGCGGGACTCGCGTGGGTGGGTGCGGACGAAGAAGTAGAAGACCGCAGCCAGGATGACACCGGGGATCGCGAACCAGCGGAAGACGGCCCGCCAGCCGGCAGCCTCGGCAATGAGGACGGCGATCATCGGCACGATCATGGGAGCCAGCTGCGTGGAGGCGATGTAGACGCCGGTGGCTGTGCCCTTCTCGTGGCGGGGGAACCAGTTGTTGATAGTGGTGGTCATGCCGACGGGTGTGGCGCCCTCGGCCAGGCCCAGCAGCAGGCGCAGGACGATGAGCGCGACCGCCGTCGTCGTGTAGCCCATGGCGAAGGTGACGATTGAGAACAGCAGGACGGCGATCGACACGATCGAGCGGGTGCCCCACTTCTCCATCATGAGGCCGGCCGGGATCTGGGAGATCGCGTAGCCCAGGAAGAAGAAGGACGAGATCGCGCCGGAGGCGAAGTTGGAGATGTGGAACTCGTCCTTGATGTAGGGCAGGACGGCCCCAACGTTGGAACGGTCAGCCATGCATACGACGTAGCCCAGGAAGATGATCGCGAGCACGACCCATCGGTATGCGGTGGGGCGCTGCACAGCGAGCGCGGGACGGGACTGGGACATCTGCGAACTCCTTTGTCATCACGATGTACCGGGAACGGATATGAAACATCGTGGCATTTTGATCCCTGATTCCTCACATCGAGATGGTCAAAGTGAGAATATGTGTCATCATGGTGGTGACAGCAGGCATACAGAGGAGTGGCGTATGTACCGCCGACTGAGCCAGGAGGACCGCGCTCGGCACGCAGAAGCTGCTCAGCGCTACTGGGTGGACTCCCAGAAGGTGGAGACGATCGGGCGCGAGATGGGAATCTCTCGCTCGACGGTCTCACGCATGCTCGCCCGTGCACGCCAAGAGCGGATCATTGAGTTCATCGTCCATCGTGACGAGGACTCGGCAGGTGCCCTGCGCCAGGACGTCCAGCTGCGATACGGCGTCCAGGCCTCGGTCCCGCCGGTCGAGGACGGTGCGAGCCAAGCCATGCGCAGGCTGGCGGTAGGCGATGACGCTGCTTCCTGGCTGCTGGCTCTGGTGCGCCCGGGCTGCGCGATCACGGTGTCATGGGGGAGGACAGTCGAGGCGATGTCCGCCCGTCTGCGACGTCGCCCCGTCGAGGGCGTACGTGTGGTCCAGCTCCACGGCTCGGGCAACGTTACCGATATCGGGGAGAACTATGCCGGTGAGGTGCTCGGACGCTTCGGTGCCGCCTTCGGCGCACGTGTTCAGCTGCTGCCGGTGCCGGCCGTCTTCGATACCCCACAGGCCCGTGAGGTCATGTGGCGTGAGTCCTCTGTCTCCAGCGTGCTCGCTATGCGTAACAGTGCCGACGTCCTCGTTGCCTCAATCGGTACCTCAGCCGGGCCCGTGCACTCGCGACTGTACGACTCGGGCTACATCGGGGCCGAGGACCTGGAGGACCTGGATCGCGAGGAGGTTGTGGGCAACATCGGGTCAACCTTCTTCCGTGCCGACGGCTCGGAGGAGGGCATTGAGCTCAACCGCCGCACCACGGGCATGAGCCTGGAGCAGGTTCGTGCCGTGCCCCAGCGCCTGCTGCTCGTGGCAGAGCCGCGCAAGGCCCGGGCACTGGACGCGGCGTTGCGCGCCGGGCTGGCCACGCACGTGGTGCTGGACCCATTGACTGCCAAGGCGCTGCTGGCTCTGTGACGGCGCAGCGACCTGGGCGCCTGCGGCTCAAGGCCAGCGGCGCCGTCGTCCCATGCGAGGACGACGGCGCCGCTTCAGTTCGGTCTGTTGCTTGGCTAGCGATCAGGCCTGGAGGGCCAGAGCCTCCTCCACGACCTGACCCAGGGCGGCCGGGTCGTGGGCGAAGCGGCCCAGGAAGACGCCGTCAACCGCAGGGCTAAGCTCGGTGAGCAGTCCCGGGCCGGCCGAGCCACCGTAGACGATGCTCGCAGCCGGGGCCAGACCGGCGATCTCGGCGCGTAGAGCCTGGCAGACCTCCTGCACATAGCTCACGGGTGCCGGCTGCGGTGCGCCGATCGCCCAGTAGGGCTCGTAGCCGATCCACACCGGGGCCTGCGTGCCCTCCTGACCGACGGCGGAGCAGACCTGTCGCAGGCAGGCTTCTGCCGCGCGGGCAGGGTCGGTGCGCTCGGGCTCGCCCACGCACAGCATGGGGACCATGCCGTTGCGCAGGGCGGCACGGGTCTTGACTGCGACCATCTGCTCGTCCTCGCCGAAGATGGTGCGGCGCTCGTAGTGCCCGACCTCGACGGTGCGGACCCCGAGGTCGACCAGGTCGGCGCCAGAGACCTCTCCGGTCAGGGCGCCACGGTCCTCGGGCGCCAGGTCCTGGGCGCCCAGGAGCACGGGTGAACCGGCCAAGCGCTGGGCGGCGGCTGGGATAGTGAGGAAGTCGGTGTAGACCGCCATCTGCACGTCTGCCGAGGCGGGGATAGTGGCGGCGATACGCGCGACCTCCTCGCAGTAGCGCAGTGTGCGAGCACGCTCGAAGTACATCTTGAGGCTGACGGCGACGATGGTCACGGAAGGCTCCTGCAGGGGTGGGGACGGGGCGCGGTCAGTGCGCCTTGGTCAGTATGGCACCGAGGCCGGGTGCGGGGATCTGCCTGTGAGTGAAGGCGGGAAGACGGCGCAGGCGCCGTGGCCAGCGGCGGCACAATCGCCGCGCCGGCCACGGCGCCTGCATGTCGGAGCATCTCATGCCTTGCGAACAGTCTCGCGGATTCGCAGCAGCGGAATGAGGCCAAGAGCAAGGAGGCCAACCATGATCATGTAGTGCGGGCCCCAGCCGAGGTGGTCAATGGTCATTCCAGCCACAGTGGCGGCGAACACGCCAGATAGACCAAGCGCGGAACCGATCATGACTCCCATGGCAGAGCCCGATGCCTTGGGAACGGAGTCTGCGAGGACAGCGTAGATGACCGGGAACGGGGAGTTACGGAAGAGCCCCCAACCGAGCAGGACGATCCATCCCATCATGGCGCTGCTGATGAAGAACATCGCGCCGATCGAAACCATCCAGCCGAGCATGATGATGATAAGAGCCGGCTTCCTCCCGATGTGATCTGATACCGTGCCCCACACAACCTGGCCAATCCACCCAGTGATACCGGACGCACCGGCGATGATCAGCGCCTGCTCAATTGGCACGCCTCGCTCCGCGAGCTGAACCGTCAGGAATGACGTGGCACCGGCCTCTGCCCAGAGTAGAACGAAGGCCACAATCATGATTCTACGCGCATTAGGAACCTTGAACGCAGTAATAAACTGCTCCCAAACGTTCTCCTTAACCTTCGTGGAAAGATCTGGGGCAGGGCGAGTTTGCCCATGGCGGTCGATGTAGTCGTACACTTCTTGCTGATGTTGCTTTGTTCCGACCCAAGCTTGGAGAGCGATAACAATCAGGCCGAGCGCTGGGATGAACAGGAATGCTTCCCGCCATCCGCCACCGAGCGCCAAAATCGCGACGATCATAGGGCCGACCAGGAACTGTCCGATTGGGAATCCTGCGTGGTGGACTCCGAGTGCAAACCCTCGGTGTTCTTTTGGCCACCACTCAGAGACAATCGCGACGTTGACTGGCTCCGATCCTCCTCGTGAGATTCCCATGGGGATTCGCCAAAGAAGGAAGGACATGAATCCTCCGGACCAACCAAAGGTGGCAACGCCTCCAACGATCGCGAAGAGCATGGCGATGTTCCATGTCCAAGAACGTCGATATCCGGTCCCGATGCGATCTGAAATGATGCCGAACGCATAGGCTCCGATAACGAATCCGCCGAAGAAGACCGCGTTGATCCAACCTAGGTGCGAATTCGTCAGGTGAAACTCTTCCTTCACCATCGACATAACTCGCTCCATCATGCCGCCGTCGATGCCGGTCATGAGGATTGCAAGCGTGGTTACGACAAGAGTCATCCAGGAGTATCTGGAGGCGCGGATTTTCCACCCTTTAGCGCCTGGGGACCCCCATTCTGCGGCGGCTGCCCGCGCTTCCTGAACGCTTCGGGGCCCAGATGAACGGCTATTGGGGTTGGGGGCAGTCGAGTCTGTTGACGCCATTGTCAACACCTTTCAGTTGGTGAGTCGGATTCTCTTCGTTGAAGATCTATCTGTATGTTCCGCGAAGTGTATGAGAGGCATCGCGAACTGTGGTTCTGATTCGATAAGGCTGGTGTCCAGCCAGGAAGAAGACATCACGCCCGTCACTTCCCCCGAAGCACATATTTCCGATGTGTTCTTCGGGTGTCGGAATAAATGCGATCTCTTCTCCGGATGGCGAGTAGACATGGATTCCGTTGAACTCGCAGCTCCAGACGTTTCCGAACTCGTCGACCCGGATGCCATCCGCAATTCCCGACTCGATTGTCACGAAGTGACGGCCACCCTTGCAGAACTTTCCGTCCACGACCTTATAGACGCGAATTGCGTGGGTGCCTTCAGGATTGGGCTTCCTTGAAGGAAGATCAATCGAGTTGTCTGAGGAGTAGAGAAGTTTCTCGTCTGGAGAGAATGCTAGGCCGTTTGGAATCTCAACATCCGTAATGACAGGGGAGACCTCTCTAGTGGCTGGGTCGTACCTGAATACCCACTGGTCGCCATATTCCATCTCGCCCTCGTGTCCCTCGCCCGGGCGGCAGATTCCGTATGCGGGGTCCGAGAACCAAATGCTGCCGTCCGACTTAACAATGACGTCGTTTGGTGAGTTGAATCGATGGCCTTTCCAGGTTTCGACAACAGGCTCAACTTTGTCCCCTGTGAGCAGCTGTAGACAGCGTTTGCCGTGAGAGCACTGGATGACTTCGCCATTGAGCCCAGTCGTGCGGCCGTTGCTGAAATCACTGTCCGGAACTCTGACGCTGATCTTGTTGGTGTACTCGTCCCATTGAAGAACCCGACTGCCGTGAATGTCGCTGAAGAGAAGTTTATGTTCCTCTGGGAGCCACACGGGTCCTTCCGCCCACCCAGCAAGAACAGATCCGTCTCCGAGTCTTTCCGGGACTGTGCTTGTGATAAGACCGTTTTGATCTTTGATTGTCATGATGCTATCTCCCATTAGTGCATGTGCTTTCCGCCGTCAACGTTGATGGACACACCGTTGACGAAGGAGGCGTCTGCGGACAGGAAGAAGCTCACCACAGCGGCGATCTCCTCGGGCTGGCCCACGCGACCGACGGGGATGTTGGAGGACATCTGCGTCTTGCGCTCGTCAGTCAGCTTGCCACCCATGATGTCGGTGTCGATCGGTCCGGGGAGCAGAGCGTTGACGGTGATGCCGTACTGGCCCAGCTCACGGGCGCCGCCGCGGGTGACACCCAGGACGCCGGCCTTACCGGCAGCGTAGGCGAACTTGGAGAAGGTGCCGCCACCGTCCAGAGCGGTAATGGAGGAGAAGTTGACGATGCGGCCGATGCCGTACTTCTTCATCTCCTCGGCGGCGTACTTCATCATGAGCATGGTGCCGCGGCAGTTGACGCCCACGACCTTGTCGAACAGCTCGGCGTCGAGCTCCTCCAGCGGGACCGGGCAGGCGATACCGGCCACGTTGGCCAGGCCGACGATCGGCGGCATCTCCTTGGCAATCTCGGCGAAGGCTGCGGCAACAGCCTTCTGGTCGGAGATGTCGAGTACCAGCGCACGGACCTTGAGCTCAGGGTGGGCTTCGTCCAGCTCCGCCTCGAAGTCCTTGACAGCCGGGTTGAGGTCGACGGCGACGATGTTCCATCCTTCAGAAGCCAAGCGGCGTGCCACGGCGCGGGCGATGCCACGCGGGGCGCCGCAGCCGGAGACGACGGCGGTACGAGCCTCGGGGAAGACGGGCTTGGTGTAGTCCTTCATAGTGTCTCTTTCGGAGAGCGGGTGAATTACGAGTGTTTCAAGAGACGTGTGGAAATAGCGTTAGTCATCAGACTGACGTGAGGTCGGAGATGGCGCGGGTCCTAGCTCCGAAAGGAGCTGTGCCATCCTCGAGTACGCCTTATTGCGATATGCGATCAGCTCTGCCTTGAGCTGGTCATCGAAATCGCCAGTGATGCCGCTGCCGTTCTTGACTCCATAGCGTCCTGCCGCGACGGCGTCGGTGAGGAGCTTGGGCGTGGCGAGGCGAGGGCCGTAGGCGTCTTCGAAGGTCTTAAAACAGTTGGCATACACGTCAAGACCTGCCTGGTCGGCGATGGCAAACGGACCAAAGAAGCCGAGCCGGAAACCAAAAGTCGTTCTGACGATTGTGTCGACGTCCTCTGGAGTAGCTACACCCTCCTCGACGCAGGCCGTGGCTTCCTTGAGCAATGCATACTGAAGTCGATTGAGCACCATGCCGGGCGTGTCCGCAACTTGCGCGCCCTGTCGGCCGGCGCGAGTGAGGACATCCTTGACGGCTTCGATTACCTCTGGACTTGTGCTCGATCCTGCAACCAGTTCGACTCCCGGAATGAACGGTGCCGGGTTGGAAAAATGAACAGTTAGAAACCGGTCAGGATTGCTCACGGATGGAGCAAGAACGTGAACAGGAATCGTCGATGTGTTTGTGCCGATAATCGCATCTGGGCGGGCGCTGGTTGAAATTATCTTGAGTACGTCCTGCTTAACGTCAACACGTTCAAATACGGCTTCCTCAATGAAATCAACGTCGGCGACCTCGGCTTCAATGGTAGTGCCGCAGCGGAGATTGTCCTTGATAGTGCTGACGCTACCTGGAGGGTAAAGGCCTTGGTCTTCAAACTCCTGGGCTTCCCTGAGAAGGCGTTCAAACTGTCGCTGTGTTGTGTCCGGATCCTGGTCAACGATCGTGACGTTCATACCGGCCATGGCAAGACTCTGGGCGATACCGCCGCCCATATATCCAGCACCGACGACGGTCACTGACTCTATTTGCTTCATCGTGATATCTCTCATGCTTAGTTGTGTAGGGCAGAGCGCAAGACATCGCGGATGTACTCGGCGTTCTCGGCGCCGACGCCGAGCCAGTCCGAGCCGTAGTGTTCGACCATGAAGGGGCCGGTGTAACCGAGTTTGAGGGCCTTGCGGATCACGGCTCGGTAGTTGATCGTCCCGTACTTCAGCGGGACTGGCGCGGACATGTAGGAACCAGTGGTCGGGTCCTCGTCACGGATGTAGTTCTTGATGTGCCAGTAGTTGGCGTAGGGCAGCACGATGTCGTACATCTCCTCGCCCTTGGGCATGGGGCGGTGCAGGCGGATGAGGTTGCCGACGTCGGGGTTGATGCCGACCGCAGCGTGGTCGACGTCCTTGAGGAACTGGACCGCGCCCTCGGGGGTGCCCAGGAAGGTGTCCTCGTACATCTCCAGGCTGATCTGCATGCCCAGGTTCTGGGCGTGCTCGCCCAGCTCGCGTACGCGCTCGACGGCCTTGTCGTACAGGGCGGGGTCGTCATGGTGGCCGTCAGCCAGCCAGAACCACAGAGCCTCCTTCTGGGCCGGATAGAGCTCCTGGAGGAAGCCGACGTTGACGAACTTTGCCCCTAGCTCGGCGCCGCGGTCGATGGTGCGGTGGACCATCGCCAGGTTCTCATCACCACGTTCGGTGTCGATCACCGAGTTGCGTCCGATGGAGATGGCGATGACACGCAGGTCGAGGTCATCCAGGACCTCCTTGAGCTCAGCGAAGCGCTCGTCGCTGATGTTGCCGATGGGGACCCAGTCGTCCATGGGGTCGATGTAGCGGTAGCCGAGCTCGGCGACCTGGGCGAGCTGCTCGCGCCACACGCTCGCGGGTGCCTCCGCGGCGAGCTGGCCGTCCTCGGTGTAGGGGCCGTAACTGATCTTGGCCGCGATCGGCCAGCCATCTGCTGTGTACATGAAAGAATTTCCTTCCTTGCAAATTCTCGTTGACGTGAATTACGCCAAACCCTGCGGGTACATGACAACCTTGTTTGAGTTGCCGCTCAACATGTCAATGACCGGGCCAAGCTCGCCGAGAGGGAGCCTGTCGGTGATCAGGGAACCGAGGTCAATTCGCCCCCCTTGAATGAGAGCCATTAGGTCCTCCCAGGTGTTCCACAAAAGCCGTCCGAAAATTCCCTGTACAGTGATCTCTCGTTTGTTGATCAGGCGTGGCACATCAAGAGTGATGGGAGAGTTCGGGTGACCAATGGTCACTAAGCGGCCGCCTTTGCGCAATGCCTTGAGTAGCGTAGGATAAGCCTGGCTTGCGCCGGAAACCTCAAAGACAATATCGACACCGCCACGGTATGAGTACTTGCTTTGAATATATTCGAGGACGTCATTGCCTGGCGCGAAAGTAGTTGCCCCTCGGTCTGAAGCCAAGTTTCGGCGGAATGAGTTGGGTTCGATTGCGATTACTTCCGCGGCCCCGAGAATTTTTGCGTACTCGATAGCGAGTAGGCCGATTGGTCCACATCCAGAGATCAGGACGATGTTGGCGCCAATTTGCTTGTTGGCGCGTTGCATCGCATGCCATGCCACGCCGGCGGGTTCGAGTAGTGCTCCTATCTCGAAAGGCATATCGTCCGGAATGCGGGTGACCATCGAGGATGGCAGGGCGGTTCGCTCGGCAAATACCCCGTTAAGGTCGTTGCCGAGGAGACGCATGTGGTCGCAATTGTGTCCATTCCCGATGCGGCACTGGAAGCAGGAGCCGCATGGAGCATGAGAGTCGATCGCGACGCGATCGCCTGCCTTGAGGGAGGTTACGGCTGCGCCCACCTCGAGAATAACTCCTGATCCCTCATGTCCGAGTACTCGCGGAAACTGCATTGGAAAACTCTTCGCTGCAGATCCCCAGCGGTAAAATTCTCGGTCCGAACCACATACCGAGGCGGCGTGCACCTCGATGAGAACCTCATCCTCCTTCGGCTCTGGTTCCGGGAAATCGCTAACAAAAGAAGCTCCCGGTTCGGGTGCTGTCTTGATGATTGCTCTCATTATCTCTGCTCCTGTTGTTTCGATTAGCGGATGTATTCGAGGGATACCTTGCCTGAGTACCCAGAATCATGCATTAGTGAACTGAAGGTGAGGAAATCTAAGGATCCGGTTCCAAGATTGCCTCGCCCCGGGAAGTCAGCAAATTGGACGTGTCCGACTCGTGAGTGACACGAGCGCCACTGATCAAAAATGTCGGTATTGTTTGCGGCTAGATGGTATGTATCGAAGAGGATCGCGACCCTCTCCTCAGTTGGAAAGAATTTGTTTATGAAATCGAGAACCTCGACGGCACTTAAGAAGGGGTAGTCATCCCGGAGGCCTGAAAGAGGCTCAATTAAAATGGTTCCACTTATGGGGTCCAGTTTCTCGATGGCCCAGGCGTAGCGATCGGCGAGGCGGTTAAGTTGGGTGTCCCTGCTTTCAGCATCAGTTAGGAGTCCGGGCGTCACATTGAAGCATGTCGCACCAGTTTCCTCGGCGACTGCAAGGATTGAGGAAATAGATTCCCGGAACTCGGTCTCGCGATCTCGCAACATTGCGATTCCTCGTTCCCCTGCACTTCGGTTACCTCCATGGGAGTTGATTGCGTACAGCGAGACTTCGGCGCTCCTGAGCGATCGTATGAAACTATCAATTTCGCTTCGGGCAGGCGAGGAGTTGTCGAAGTCCCACCAGGACTCAACTTCCTGGAATCCGTCATCAGCGGCCGCCTGGGCTCGTTGGTCTCTGGTCAAGGAGCCGTACATAGTCGATAAGTTGGCGATGTACGGTTGGTAGACGAGGCTCACAACATCCTCCTCGATGTCGTTCGGTCGTGTGTTTCAGACTGCTTTAGTCCTGGCCTGGCGTCCTCTCTGGAGGTCTGTCGGGCTTGAGGAAGGGGAGAGGGTTGCTCATCAGGAGTGGGTCGCCAGTTCCTGGGCGATGGCAGTGACGATCTGTGAGAAGGAGACCGCACCAGGGTCGGGGTGCCCGAGGGAGGCGTTGCCGTGGGTCTTGGCACGTCCCTTGCGGGCGGCTAGATCTGCGGTTGAGGCTGCGGCCTTGGTGGTGATGTCGGCCGCATGACGGAAAGCAGCAGCCAGGTCCGTGCCGGCCTCGGTCATGGCCTGAGCGAAAGGCTCGGTGGCGTCCACCATCGTCTTGTCGCCGACCTCAGCCCCGCCGAACTCGGCGACGGCGCGAGCGCCGGCGGCGATCGCCTGGACCAACTCGCCTTCCTCGGTCCGGGTCTCGTCGCTCAGGTGCGCGGCGATCGTCTCCAGGGCACGCCCCCACAGTGCGCCGGAGGTGCCGCCTGCGCCCTCGGCCCAGGCCTGGCCAGCCAGCGTCAGCAGGGTGGATGCTCCGGCCTTGGCCTCCAACGCAGTGTGTGCGGCGCTTGCGGCGGCGGTGGCGCCCAGGACCATCCCCTGGCCGTGATCGCCGTCGCCGGCGATGGAGTCGAGCTGACCGAGAGACTCGGCGTTGGCCTTGCAGGTACTGGCCACGAGGTCGAGCAGCTCGGTCACGCGGCGTGCCTGGGCGATGGAGGGCTCGGCACCGGGTGTGATCTGGGTGGTGGCGTCGTCCTTGACCTCGCGACGAGCGCCGCCGAGGGAGGCGCCGTCAACCTGGCCGCGAGTAAAAGCGGGGGTGTAAGCCGGGGCGGTCCACAGCTCCTCCAGCTCCTCGTCCAGGAAGCATACCGTCAGGGAGACTCCGGCCATGTCCAGGCTCGTGACAGCCTCGTCGACCACCGGGGAGACGACGGTGAGGCCGGCCTGCTCCAACAGCTCAGCGATGTCGCCGTACAGGACGAAGAGCTCTTCGTACTTGGCGGCACCCAGGCCGTTGACGATGACGGCCACGCGGCCGTTGTAACCATCCTTGCCACGCTCGGGCTCCTCGGCGAGAACGCCGGAGACCAGGCGCCGAGCCACCTCAGTAGATCCGACCAGCTTGTGGCTGGACAGGCCGGGCTCGCCGTGAATGCCGAGCCCCAGCTCGTAGGTGCCGTCGGCGACCTCGAAGAGCGGCTCGGTGGCCCCCGGAAGAGTGGGGCCGGAGAAGGCTATGCCGAGGGAACGCGTCAGGTCATTGGAGCGCCAGGCCAGGGCCTCGACCTGATCGAGATTGTCCCCGCGCGCGGCTGCCGCGCCGGCGACCTTGGCGACGATGAGGTCGCCAGCGATGCCACGGCGCTCGCGGTGCTTGTCTGGCTTGCCGGAGGCGACGTCGTCGGAGATGGTGACGATGCGAGCGTCGATCCCTTCCTCAGCCAACGCCTTAGCGCCTTGGCCGAACTGAAGGCAGTCGCCGGCGTAGTTGCCGAAGAGCAGGAGCGTGCCGGCGCCGTTGTCTGCCGATCGTGTCACGGAGATGACTTGTGAAGCGGAGGGGGAGGCGAAGATGTTGCCGCACACGGCACCGTGGGCGATACCAGGGCCCACCCAGCCAGCGAAGGCGGGGTAGTGGCCGCTGCCGCCACCGACGACGACGGCAACCTCGCCCTTTGGGGAGGCGGTGGCGCGCACGACGCCACCGTGAACGGGCTGAACCAGATCGGCGTGAGCAGCGACGAAGCCGCGCAGGCTGTCAGCGGCAAAGGTCAGGGGATCGTTGACCAGGAATGTCACGGTGAACTCCTTGATGGGCCCCGTCGCATCCTTGCGACGTGCTGCAGGTGTGTCCTGCGTTACGTGAAGATCCTATAGGATATGGAGTGTGGGGTGTCAAGGGGTGGGATACCACGTTCCTGATCCCGCTTCCTTGCCGTGTGCAGGTGTGTGCTCCATTTAAGGTTTTCTCATGTCTCCCACCCCTGTCCCGCAGCCTGCCTTTGAGCCGATTTCGGCGCGGGGCCTGACCGATGACGTCTATGACACGCTCCTCGACATGCTCACTTCGGGTGTCTTTGAGCCTGATGCTCCGCTCTACATTGATCGACTGGCTAGGAGCCTGCAGGTCTCTCCGACTCCGGTCAGGGAGGCGCTGGCTCGGCTGGAGTCAACCGGGCTGATCAGCCGCACGACTCGTCGCGGTTACCGGGTGGCTCCCCCTATGTCTGCGGCGCAGATGCGCGAGCTGGTCGAAGCGCGGCTTGTGCTGGAAGCCGGTGCGCTAGAACGTGCGCTAGAAGATAAGGAAGCCCTCGTCGCCGATCTTCGCTCAGCGTGGGAGCGGCACAGGGCTGAGGCAGAGAAATTCTCTGACCCCACACTGGTCTTCGACGTTCAGGCAGTGCACGAGTACTTCGAGATCGACTGGTCTTTTCACCAGGCGATCCTCGATCACTGTGGGAACCGGTATATAAACCGGTCGGTCAACGCTCTTTCCTTCTCGGTTCACCGCATGCGTCAGACGATCGGGGCTGGCGCCACTGACGCGCCAATTGCTGTGGCGGAGCACGCTGCGATCCTGCGGGCTCTGGAGGAAGGGCGCGATGAGGACGCTCTAGACGCCTTGGCTAGTCACCTGCGCAATGTAGCCGCGCGCTCGACGCAGAAGGACGAAGGCGTGGATGAGGGAGTTGGCGACGTGCGGAAGGACGGCAGAAGCGGGAGACGGACTGTCTAACTGATTGGGCGCAGTGAGGCTCCTGCATGGAACACGGGGGAGATGGTCTGTAGGCCCTGGTTGAGGTTGCGGGGGCCTCCCTCAAGCGTGTTGATGAGGATCTCGATCGCGGTGGAGACCACTGTAGGTACGTCCGCATCGAAGTAGGTGTAGTCGATCTCCGTGTGAGGGGAGTCGGCGGGGTGGGCGGCTGCCACCAGTGAGACGTCCTGCCCAGGAGTCAGGCCCAGTGTGAGCAGGGCGTTGGCGCCGTCGTCGGCGCACAGGGTAGGACCGGTGATGACGGCCGACAGGTGGGGGTGGGACTGAAGAGCCGTGCTGATCGCTTCTCGCATCGGGGCAAGACCTCGTTGGACCTGTGCCGGTATGAGATCGCAGCCGCGGCGTGCGGCCTGAGCCGTCAGTGTGTGGTCAAAGCGGTGCGAGAATCCCATGGCGCACACGTGCTCCGAGGCGCTGGTCAGGATCAGGATCTCGGTGTGCCCACGATCAGCAATGAGGTCGATGCAGCGCTCAGCGATCTCCTCGAAGTTGGTATCCACGGCCGTCACGTTGGAGTCGTGACTGGTGCCGATGAAGATTGAAGGGATACGTGCTTCACTCGCCTGGAGCACGCGAGGGTCAGAGTCGAGCACGTCCATAATCACCAGCCCGTCGCACTGGGCGGAGTCGATGAGACGGCGCATTCCCTCGATGCCCTCCTCTGAGGAGGCTATGAGGAGCTCGTAGTCGTACTTGCGACAGGCGGCTGCGATCGAGACGACGTAGCGGTACTGGTTCGCGGTGTCCGTGAGTGCGTGGTAGGGCACGACGGCGCCGATGATGCCGCTGCGCCGACTCCTTAAGGCGCGGGCGCTAACGTGGGGTCGGTAGCCCAGCTCGTCCATGGCCGCCAGGACACGCGCCTCGGTGTCTGGTGCGACGAACCGCTTGCCGCTCAGGACGTAGGAGACCGTCGACTGCGAGACGCCGGCGGCCTCGGCAACATCGCGGCTGGTGACGGAAGTAGCCATCTGGGTCTCCGGTGGGGTTGGTTGAGAACGGGAAAGGAGATCAAAATTGTCTTGCGATCGACTTAACCTGACGATACATCCGTGACACGGAGCACGGCGACGAGGCTGTGCCCAACCCCATTACATCATCGTCCGAGGCACTGAAGGATCAGATTCAATACGTATGCGCATACGTATGCGGCTGAGATTTCAGCGTTTTGACGAGGAGGAAGGATCCACTCATGTCTGCAACGAGGCCCATGACGCCAATCGCTCGCCGTCGTCTCCTTCAGGGCACTGCCCTCGCACTCGCCGCTCTTCCGCTCGCGGCATGTGGTTCGAGTGGAGGGGGGACGTCCTCGGGATCAGGTGATGCCACCACCCTGAAGATCCTTGACTACTACGCCGACGACCCCGACAACGGCATCTTTGCCGAGGCCCTGGAGGCCGTGGCAAAGAAGGTTGGCGTCACGATTGAGCGCTAGGCCGTCCACGGTACGAGCCTGATCCAGAAGGTTCTGCAGATGAGCTCCTCGCGCACGCTGCCTGACCTGCTCATGCTGGACAACCCCGATCTTCAGCAGATCGCGGCCACCGGCGCGCTCACGCTGCTGGGCGACCTTGGATTCAAGGCGGAGGGCTTCATCGAGGGCTTCGTGGGTGCTGGCACCTACGAGGGCGAGCTCTACGGCATGGGTCCGTGTGCCAACACCCTCGGTCTGTACTACAACAAGGACCTGCTTGACGCGGCGGGCGTTGCCGTGCCGACCACCTGGGACGAGCTCAAGGCCGCCGCGAAGACGCTGACAAGTGGAGATACCTACGGCATCGCCTTCTGCGCCAAGGCCTCCTATGAGGGCTCCTGGCAGTTCCTCCCCTTCTTCTGGTCCGCCGGCGCTGACGAGACGGATATCGCCACCCCGGAGGCGGCCAGTGCCCTGCAGCTGTGGGTGGACCTCGTCCGTGATAGCTCGGCGTCGGAGTCCGTTCTCAACTGGTCCGAGACCGAGCTCGGTGAGCAGTTCACCTCCGCCAAGGCCGCCATGGTCATTGACGGCCCATGGCTGACGACGACCTTTGACAAGTCTGACGTCAACTGGGCGGTGGCTGAGATCCCGGTTCCGGCTGCGGGTGACACGGCGGTCGCACCGCTGGGCGGTGAGCTGTGGACGATCCCCCAGACCGGTGACCAGGCCAAGCAGGCCAAGGCCATGGAGCTGCTGCAGGCTCTCCTGGACGACGACACGGTTCTGGAGCTCAACACCACCCGCTTCACCATCCCCACGAAGGAAGCTGTCGACGCCGCCTACATCGAGGCGCTGCCTCAGATGGAGTCGCTGGTCACCGCCGTGAACAACGGCCGCTCGCGCACTGCCCAGCTTGGTGAGGCGTGGCCCAAGACCGCCGAGGCGCTCTACAACGCGATCCAGTCGGCGCTGACGGGCAAGGAAGAGCCTCTGGCCGCACTAGAGACAGCCAAGTCTGACTTCCTGTCCTGACAGCGAGGCCGGGGCCCGCAGGCGGGCCCCGGCCCGCGACTGACGAGAAAGGAGCGCAACGGTGCCGTCTGAAACGATCCGACCAGCACGCCGTCGTCAGCAACGACGCGAGGAGCTGGCGAAATGGGCCTTCCTGACCCCCGCAATTGCCTTCCTGCTGTTGTTCTTCGGCTATCCGATCATCAAGAACGTCACGATGAGCCTGCAGGAGTACACGACCAAGACCTTCTACACCGGTGAGGCACCCTTCGTTGGGCTGGACAACTACATCGCGGTCATCCGGTCCTCGGTCTTCACCACTGCCCTGCTGAACACGGTTCTGTTCACCGTCGGATCCATCATCGGGCAGTTCACCATCGGTCTGGCGTTGGCAGTCTTTTTCAAGAAGCGTTTTCCGCTCAGCGGCGTCATGCGCTCGCTCCTGCTGCTGCCCTGGCTGCTTCCGATGATTGTCTCCAGCGCCATCTGGAAGTGGATGCTGGACAAGGACAGTGGCGTCATCAATCAGGTCCTGGGGCTGCTTCACCTCGACGCAGTGCCGTGGCTAACGAGCACCTCAGTGGCTCTCATCGCTGTCATCATGGTCAATATCTGGCTTGGGATCCCCTTCAACATGACGATCCTCTACTCCGGGCTCCAAGACATCCCGGACGAGCTGTACGAGGCCGCGGCACTGGACGGAGCCGTGGGATGGAAGGCCTTCCGCAACGTCACCTGGCCTCTGCTGCGCCCGGTGGTCTCGGTGGTCCTCATTCTTGGCGTGGTCTACACCCTCAAGGTTCTTGACATCATCCTGGGCCTGACTGGAGGCGGACCCTCCACCGCCACGGAGACGCTGGCGACGCAGTCCTACAAGCTCTCCTTCGCCAACTTCGAGTTCGGTCAGGGAGCGGCACTGGGCAACATCCTCGTGATCATCGCCCTCGTCTTCGCACTGGTCTACCTGCGGGTCACCCGCTCCAGCAACCAGGACTGAGAGGCAGCAACGAATGCGACACTCAAGCAACCGCACCTGGTTCCACGTGGTGCTGGGCCTGTTCTTCCTGGCCCTCATGCTCTTCCCCGTCTACTGGATGGTCAACGCCTCCTTGCAGCCGGGCGTGGCCACCGTTGACCTCAGCTGGTTCCCGATTCATCCGAGCCTGGACGGCTACCGCTCAGCCTTTGCCAGTCAGGGAGGCAACCTGGTGACCAGCCTCGTGGTCGCTGTCGGAGCCACGGTGCTCAGCCTGGTGATTTCGACTCCTGCGGCCTACGCGCTCTCGCTGTATCGCGTGCGCGGGTCCGCACTGGTCATGTTCGCCTTGCTCATCAGCCAGATGATCCCGGGCATCGTCATCGCCAACGCCCTGTACTCGGCCTACAACGACCTGGGCATCCTCAACACCACGCTGGGCCTCATTCTTGCTGACTCCGCCCTGGGCGTTCCCTTCTCCATCCTGATCATCCAGGCTTTCATGCGGGCGATCCCGATGTCCGTGCTGGAGGCCGCCAGGGTCGACGGTGCCGGGCGCTTCCGTACCTTCTTCTCCATCGTGCTGCCGCTGAGCACCAACGCCGTCATTACGGCGGCGCTGTTCAGCTTCCTGTTCGCGTGGAGCGACTTCCTCTTCGCCCTGGCCCTGAACTCCAACTCCGCGGCTCGCCCAGTCACCTTGGGTATTTACCAGTTCATCGGTGGCTACGTCGCTGACTGGGGCTCGGTTATGGTGACGGCGACCATGGCCTCGCTCCCTGCTGCCGTCCTGCTCGTGGTGGCACAGAAGTACGTGGCCGCAGGAGCGACCGGAGGGGCGGTGAAGGCCTGACGTCCCTGACACCCCTGGCGCTGGGGCCGGTATGACTGCCCAGACCATGTCCACTCATCATCATCTTTGACCCTAGGAGCGAAGGAGCTTCATATGCTGGAGTACACAGCAATCCAGGACGGCTTTGAGGTTCGGCACGAGCACGAGGTGCTGCGTGTGGAACAGTGGGGGCCGGACTCCGTGCGCGTGCGCGCCGCGCAGCACCAGATCCCTGCCAGTGACGTCGGCGCGCTGGAGGAACGGCCACAGGGTCTGCCTGCAGTCAGTGCTGCGCAGGAGGAGGACGGAAGTGTCCGCTTCGTCGTCGGCAAGCTGACTGTGCGTGCCCGCCTGGACTCGGGCGACGGCAAGCCTGCTGTCATGCTGGAGTTCTTGCGCAGCTCGGACGGCACTGAGCTGCTGGCCGAGAAGCGCGAGCACTTCTGGTGGCCTGGTTCCCACGTGTTCTACGGACAGCGCTCGGGCCTGTACGAGATCCACCAGCAGTTCAAGGCCTACGAGGGAGAGCGCGTCTACGGCCTGGGCCAGCACCAGCACGGGCGACTGGACCACAAGGGCCTGGTCATCGACCTGGTCCAGCGCAACACCGAGGTCAACATCCCCTTCTACCTGTCCAACCGCGGCTATGGCTTCCTGTGGAACAACCCCGCCGTCGGGCGCGTGGAGTTCTCCGACGACGCCACGCGCTGGGTTGCGGATGCCGCGCCGGGCCTGGACTACTGGGTCACTGCGGGTGAGAACCCTGCCGAGATCATGTCTCACTACGCTGACGCCGTCGGGCACGCCCCGCAGCTGCCGGAGTGGGCCTCGGGCTTCTGGCAGTGCAAGCTGCGCTACCTCAGCCAGCAGGAGATTCTTGATGTTGCCCGCGAGCACAAGCGCCGTGGTCTGCCGCTGTCCGTGATCGTGACGGACTTCTTCCACTGGACAGCGATGGGCGACTACAAGTTCGACCCCGAGGAGTACCCGGACCCTGAGGCCATGATCCGCGAGCTGGACGAGATGGGTGTCAAGCTCATGGTCTCCATCTGGCCGACGATCTCGCCGCTGTCCGAGAACTATGACGAGATGCACGCACGTGGCCTGCTCGTGGGGGCGGACCAGGGGGTGGAGTTCCACCAGGACATCCACGACAAGAAGATGCCGCGCTCGCTGCCGGTGTCCTTCTACGACCCGACCAACCCGCGCTCGCGCAAGTTCCTGTGGGACACCGTCAAGCGCAACTACTTCGACCTGGGCGTGCGCGTGTGGTGGCTGGACGCCTGCGAGCCCGAGCTCAACCCTGGCCACCCGAAGAACCTGTCCTTCTACGCTGGTCCTGGTGCCGCGGTGGCCAACATCTACCCGCGTGACAACGCGCGCACCTTCTACGAGGGCAACCGCGAGGCGGGGGAGGAGCCGACTGTCCTGCTGTGCCGTTCGGCTTGGGCTGGCCAGGCGAAGTTCGGAGCGGCGGTGTGGTCCGGGGACATCCCGCCGACCTGGGACTCTCTGGCTCGTCAGATCCGGGCAGGACTGAGCATCGGAATGTCCGGGATCCCGTGGTGGACCACGGATATTGGTGGCTTCCATGGAGGTGACCCCTCCGACCCGGACTACCAGGAGCTGTACGCCCGCTGGTTCGCCTTCGGTACCTTCTGCCCGCTCTTCCGCCTGCACGGTCACCGCGAGCCTCGCGGGGAGCTCGAGTCGCCCATGAGCGGTGGCCCCAACGAGGTGTGGAGCTATGGCGAGCGCTGCCTGGAGATCTCGCGCGAGCACATGGAGCTGCGCGAGAAGCTACGGCCTTACATCGCCACGGTCATGGCCGAAGCTGCCGAGCAGGGGACGCCGGCCATGCGCACGCTCTTCCTGCAGTTCCCTGAGGACGAGGCTGCCTGGGAGATCGACGACGAGTTCATGCTTGGCTCTGACCTGCTCGTGGCGCCTGTGCTGGAGGCTGGGGTCAGCGAGCGTGAGGTCTACCTGCCGGCTGGTGCGCGCTGGGTCGAGATTCACTCCGGTGAGACCTTCGACGGCGGTCAGCGGGTGACGGTGGCCGCACCGTATGAGTACATTCCGGTCTTCCGCCGCGAGGGCGCGGAGATCGGGATCTGACGGAGAACCGTTCCGTGTGTCGATCGGGCGGGTACTCCTTCTGCGGGCAGGAGGAGTACCCGCCCTGCTGCGTGACACCGGAGAGCCCGCCCTGACACGGCGTGCGGTGGGCAAGGGGCAGGTCTACTACCTCGGTGCCTGCTTCAGCGAGAAGATGGTGCGCCGTCTGCTGACCGATCCCTCGCTTTAGGTGCTTAACAGTCGATCTCCACTGTTGCCACAACCGAACCGACTGTTACCTGCCTAAAGCGACGGTCTGGGTCGACCCGGAACCCCGAAGTCGACTGTTGCCGGCCTAAAACGAGGCCTCCGGCCAGCCTGCCTTCCCTCAGGAGACTGGCCGACCCCGCGGCGTGAGGGTCTACGCGGTCTGAGCCAGGTCGGCGTGATGTTGGTGTGCCCCGCTATACCCCGTAGCGGGGCACACCGCCGTCGAGCACCGTGGAGAAGTCGCAGGACTGCGCGACTACGTGTTGGCAGGCCCGGGCAACCTCCAGATCAAGTCCCCACTTTTGTGGGGCAGTTTCCCAGACTGAACGTGTGCAGGCGGCGATACGGGCCGTCATGGCCGCAACCTCGTGTCGTGGCAGGCCCCAGTCGGTGTCGAGCAGCTGCTCCAGGCTACGCGAGGAGCTGCCTGCAGTGAGTGGGGTCCCCTCCTGCTCATCTGGATAGGGGACGACGTCGAACAGGGGAGCGATCTCCCAGCCGTCGCCACGGTGGACAAAACCAAGGTTGCGGGCATGGTCATCGATGTTGTGCACGCACATTGCCAGGGCCGCGGCCTGAACGACCTGCCTGACCGCTCGGACACCCACGAGATAGCGTGCTGTCTCGGCGGCCACCTGGTAGGTCATTGAGTCGTACGGGCCGAGCATTGCTGCAGTGCGCATTGACTGATAGCCGTAACGACCTTCGACACACCGATCGAATCGGTCCAGGAGGAGGATTGCGCGGGTCTCGTCGAGCCGGATGAGACGGAAGTCGGGGACGGCAAGCCCGGCATCCCGTGCTGCGCTGAGAGCGATCGCCTCGCAGGTGAGAACGTCGTAGCTGTCTTCCTGGGAGGGAAACTTGGCAAGCACCAGGGATCCGTCCGCTCGTCGTAGCGTGGACTTCGGGCGAGCCCCGCCCTGGCTGGAGGAACCGAGATAGATGTGGCGTAGCGCGCGAGTGTCCGCCTCGCCACGGGTGAAGGCCTCGACGTCGGCCAGGACGGTAGCCAGCTCCTCGACGTGCGCTACCTGACCCGAGGTAAGCCAGTCGCCTGCCCCGGTGCTAAGACGTAGGGCTCCTTGCCGGGACTCATCGGCAACGGCTGCCAACATGCCGAGACTTGTGCTGACCTCTTCCAACGGTCGGCTGCGGCTGATGACGCGGCGTCCCCAGGAGTCCGGTCCGGCGTCATCCAGGGCGCCGAAGGTCGACATGCCTCCAGGTGGGCTCAAAGGGCCGGTCTGGAGGGGCAGACCTACTCCGATCTCGAAGCCTGACGCCAGCCAGGTGGGAGCGTAGGTGAATGACTGGATCTGTGCGTGACCGGCCAGCGAGAGAGTTCCAACCCATGAGGTCGTACCGTCTGGGTGGGTCCAGTGCGCCTGGAGCGGGACGGCGGAGCTCATCGGGCCTTCTTCTCTAGCGCGCTGAGGACGAGCGTCCGGCCGACGAGGTCCTCAAGAGGATCGACGGCTTGAGCGACCTTGTGGTCAACACCGAGGACGGACAGCACGGCGAAGACGTTTCCGAAGGAGACGCCGGACGGGTCTGTCTCGATCTGACGCAAGGTGGTGCGTGAGATGCCAGAGCGGTCTGCCACCTCGGTCGCAGACAGGCCGCGCGCGCGTCTCCATGAGCGGATGGACGGTCCGATGCTCTCCAGCCTGCGGCGCGTTGCGGGGTGCCAACTCTTAGCCATGCTCACACTCTGGCTATGGTCAAGATACCTGTCAAGAGGTGATGATATGGCCAGGATTCTGACCATGTGGCCATGGTGGTCAGTGTGAGGTGCTGTGTCTACATCCAGGCGCTCGGGTCGGCTACCACGGTCTCCAGGAGGGACCAGGCGGCTCCGGTAGCGCCGGGCATCTGGTCGCTTCCCGCTTGAAGGATCTCCAGCTCGGTCCACCGCGAGGCCAGGACCCGCCTGCCCAGCTCCTCCTCGACTTCAGGGCGCAGCACCTCAGCCAGTGGCGCAAGGTGCCCTCCCAGCACCACGACGGGGATGTCGAGCAGGTTGACGGCGGCTCCGAGTCCCACGCCCAGCGCGTGGGCGGCTGACGAGATGGCCTGGCGGGCGCCGTCGTCGCCGGCCTGCCAGGCGGCCACGAGCTCCTCGGGGTGGGCGTCTTCCGCCAGGCCGGCTGCCGCCAGGATCGAACGACGTCCGGCGTAGCGCTCCAGGCACCCGGCGTTACCGCACGAGCACAGCGGGCCGTTGGGGTCGATTTGGACGTGGCCGATCTCGCCGGCGAATCCGTTGGTACCTTCCAGGGCCTGCCCGTCTCGGACGATGCCGGCGCCAATCCCGTTCTCCCCGGACAGGTAGATGAAGGAGGGCCACTGGGGTGCCAGGGCGGGGCGGCTGCGTCCAACGGTCAGAGCTCCCAGGCTCGCCTCGTTGCCGACCTCCAGGCTCAGCCCGTTGCCCTCCAGGACGCTGGCCAGGTGCTCGCTCGGGCGGACCCTGGACCAGCCAAGGTTGGGGGCGCGCAGCAGCACGCCGTCGCAGACCAGGCCCGGCAGGGCGATGCCGGCTCCCACCGGCCGCGCGCCGCGAATCATCGGAAGCGCCAGGACGTCGGCGACCAGCGTGGCCAGGCGCCGAAGCACGACGGCGGGGTCGGAGCCTGAGAAGTCGTCCAGGACCACGCGCTCGGTCAGGAGCTCGCCTGACAGGTCGATCGCACGCACGGCCATGTGGGCGACGTTGACCTCCAGTCCCAGCGCCACGAAGGTGGCGCGCGGCGGGGCGAGGGGTACGGCGGGCCGGCCTGGGCCGGAGGACGGGGCGGGGTCGAGCTCGGTGAGGATCCCTGCACCCACGAGGTCATCGGCCAGGCGGGAAGCGGTGGACCTGGTCATCCCGGTCATGGCGGCCACGTCGGCCCGTGAGATGGGGGTGGGGGAGGACAGCACCTGCCGCGCCACCAGCGCGAGGTTCGCGGTACGCAGCGTCGACTGGCGTGCCGAGGCGGCGGCGCGGGAGCCTCGGGCAGCGGGGGAAGGTAGACGCCAGGCGCGAGCTGCGGCAGACGCCGTCGTCTGGGATGTGCTTCGAACCACGCCTTGACCATACCTCATCTGCGTGCCATAGTTGCGTCAACGAACAAATACCGGCTCGAGGAGGAGACCATGGTTCGCAAGCCCACCAAGGAAGACAAGTTCTCATTCGGTCTGTGGACCGTCGGCTGGCTCGCCGCCGACCCCTTCGGTGACAAGACCCGTGCCGCCCTGCGTCCCTGGGAGTACACCGAGAAGCTCGCCGAGCTGGGCGCCTGGGGCATCACCTTCCACGACAACGACGTCTTCCCCTTCGACGCCACCGACGCCGAGCGTGACGAGATCGTCCGCAAGCTCAAGGACACCGTGGACGCCACGGGCCTGACCATCGAGATGGTCACCACCAACACCTTCACCCACCCGATCTTCAAGGACGGCGGCCTGACCAACAACGACCGCTCGATCCGCCGCTTCGGCCTGCGCAAGATCCTGCGCAACGTCGATCTCGCCGCCGAGCTGGGCGCCAAGACCTTTGTCATGTGGGGCGGGCGTGAGGGCGCCGAGTACGACTCCTCCAAGGACCTCAACGCGGCCTTCGACCGCTACAAGGAGGGCCTGGACACCGTCGCCCAGTACATCAAGGACAAGGGCTACGACCTCAAGATCGGTCTGGAGCCCAAGCCGAACGAGCCCCGCGGTGACATCTTCCTGCCCACCGTCGGCCACGCCCTGGCCCTCATCGGCCAGCTGGACAACGGCGACATCGTCGGCCTGAACCCCGAGGTCGGCCACGAGCAGATGGCGAACCTCAACTACACCCACGGTATCGCCCAGGCCCTCAACCACGGCAAGCTCTTCCACATCGACCTCAACGGTCAGAAGGGCCTGAAGTACGACCAGGACCTGGTCTTCGGCCACGGCGACCTGCTGTCCGCCTTCTTCACCGTGGACCTCATCGTCAACGGCTTCCCGAACGGCGGCCCGCGTTACGACGGCCCGATCCACTTCGACTACAAGCCCTCGCGCACCGACGGCATGGAGGGCGTGTGGGAGTCGGCGGCCGCCAACATGGAGATGTGGCTGCAGCTCAAGGAGAAGGCCCAGGCCTTCCGCGCCGACCCCGAGGTCCAGGAGGCTCTCAAGCTCTCCGGCATCTACGAGCTCGGCGAGCCCACCCTGGCCGAGGGCGAGTCCCTGGAGGACTTCATCGCTGACCGTTCCGCTTACGAGGACTTTGACGCTGAGGCTGCCGCCGCGCGCGACTACCACTTCGTCAACCTCTACCAGAAGGCCGTCATGCACCTGATCGGCTGAGGCCGATTCTGACCTGGCTGCCTGCGAGCCAAGCCGCGGCGCGCAGGCAGCCAGGTCTAGGCGAGTGAAGGGACGACGGCGAGCACCGCCGTCGTCCCTTCGCCGCTATCTGTCCGTCACTACCATCCGATACCGTCTCGCTATCGTCACCTTCACCGTGGAAGGAACTCACATGGCACTCGTCGCCGGCGTCGACTCCTCGACGCAGTCCTGCAAGATCGTCATCCGCGACGCCGCAACCGGCGCCCTGGTCCGCGAGGCCAAGGCCTCTCACCTCGACGGCACCGAGATCCACCCCGACGAGTGGTGGCGGGCCCTGGGCGAGGTGGTCGACGCCGTCGGCGGGCTGACTGACGTCGACGCCCTGTCCGTAGGGGGCCAGCAGCACGGCATGGTCGTGCTCGACGCCGACGGCGAGGTCATCCGCCCTGCCCTGCTGTGGAATGACACCCGTTCGGCCGGCGCCGCTCGCGACCTCATCGCCGAGCTGGGCGAGGGGGACGAGGCTGCCGGTCGCAAGGCCTGGGCCGATGCCGTGGGCAGCGTGCTCGTCGCCTCGCTGACCATCACCAAGCTGCGCTGGCTGGCGGACAACGAGCCGGAGAACGCCGCGCGGATCGCCGCGGTCTGCCTGCCCCACGACTGGCTGACCTGGAAGCTGTCGGGGGCCACGAGCCTTCAGGCCCTGACCACGGACCGCTCTGACGCCTCAGGCACCGGCTACTTCGACTCGGTGACCAATGAGTACCGCCGTGACCTGCTCGCCCTGGCGCTGCGCCGCAGCGAGGAGGAGGTGGCAGACATCATCCTGCCGCGCGTGGTGGGCCCGAACCAGGTTGCCGGCCACGGCGGCACCGACGTGCTGGGCAGCGACCTCAGCCACCTGGCGCTCGGGCCTGGCTGTGGTGACAACGCCGGCGCGGCGCTGGGTCTGGGACTGCGCCCTGGCCAGACCTCGGTGTCCCTGGGCACCTCCGGCGTGGTCGCGGCCGTCTCCGCCACCCCCACCCACGACCCCTCCGGCCTGGTGACCGGCTTCGCCGACGCCACCGGCGCCTTCCTGCCGCTGGCCTGCACCCTCAACGGCGCGCGCGTCCTGGACGCCGCCAAGAAGGTCCTGGGGGTCAGCTACGACGAGTTTGACGAGCTCGCCCTGTCCGCCGAGCCCGGCGCGGGCGGCCTGGTCCACGTGCCCTACCTGGAGGGCGAGCGCACGCCGAACCTGCCCGAGGCCACCGGCATGCTCACCGGCATGACCCTGGCCAGCCTCACCCCCGTCAACTACGCGCGCGCGGCCGTGGAGGGCCTGCTGTGCCTCATGGGCGCCTGCCTGGACGCCGTGCGCGCCCAGGACGTGGACATCAGCGAGGTCGCGATCGTGGGCGGCGGCGTGAAATGGCGCAGCGCCAAGGAGCTGAGCCCGGCGGTGCTGGGCGTGCCGGTGGACGTGCCGCCGGCCGGTGAGTACGTGGCCATCGGCGCGGCCAAGCAGGCGGCCTGGATCCTCGACGGCGGAGCCGAGCCCCCGGCCTGGGAGCTCACTGGCGCCGAGCACCTGACTGCTCCTGCGCAGCCTGAGGTGCGGGCCGCGTATGACAAGGCGGCCGCAGTGGTGGCCGGTATGCAGGGCTGAGCAGCAAGGAAGAACGAAGAATCATGACTGACAACGTCTCTACCCTCCCTGACACCATGCGCGCCCAGGTCCTCCTGCGCGAGCACGAGGTCGAAATCCAGCAGCGCCCGGTCCCGGTCCCGGACCCGGACCAGGTGCTCGTCAAGATCGAGTCCGTGGGCGTGTGCGGCTCGGACGTGCACTACTACCAGCACGGGCGCATCGGTGACTTCATCGTCAAGGAGCCCATGATCCTGGGGCATGAGGCCTCCGGCACCATCGTGGCTGTGGGTGAGCAGGTGGACCCCGGACGCATCGGCCAGCGCGTGTCCATCGAGCCCCAGCGCTCGTGCCGCGTGTGCGAGTACTGCAAGCGCGGGGAGTACAACCTCTGCCCGCACATCGAGTTCTACGCGACCCCGCCGATTGACGGCTGCTTCAGCGAGTACGCGCTCATCCAGGACGACTTCGCCTACGAGATCCCGGAGTCGGTGTCCTGGGACGCCGGTGCGCTGCTGGAGCCCCTGAGCGTGGGTATCGCGGCCGCCCGCAAGGCCCACCTGAGCCTCGGGGACACCGTCCTGGTGGCCGGAGCCGGTCCGATCGGCGCCATCGTTGCCCAGGTGGCCAAGGCTTACGGTGCCCGCGAGGTCGTGGTGACGGACATGGTGGCGGGTCGCCGTGAGACCGTGCTGGAGCTCGGCGCGACCGAGGCCTACGAGCCTGGTGCGCCTGAGCTGGAGGGCCGCAGCTTCGACGCCTTCTTTGACGCCACCGGCGTGACCGCAGCCGTGGTGGACGGCATCAAGCACGTCAAGGCTGGAGGCTCGGCCATCATCATCGGCATGGGGGATGACGACATGCTCCTGCCGGTCTCCTACATCACCAGTCACGAGGTCAACGTCACCGGCATCTTCCGGTACAACAACACCTGGACCACGGCCATCGAGCTTGTGGCCTCGGGCAAGGTCAACCTTGACCGCCTGGCGACCGACCACTACGGCCTGGACGAGGCCGAGACCCCGCTCAAGGTCAAGCCTGCGCCCACGACCCTGAAGTCCATGGTCCACCCGGGACGCTGAGCCAGGGCACGTCCGTAACGCGGCGGTCGTGCGGGTTCCTTGACGGGAGCCTGTACGACCGCCGTCGTCGTGCCAGAGGGCAGGTCGCGCGTGAGACGACGCCGTCATCGCGAGCCCGGCGGCGCCGTCGACCCACGCTGGACGAGCGTGGTCTGCAGCTCGACGGGACGGCCCGGAACGTATCCGCCCTCAATCTCGCGCTTGATGAGCTCCAGGGCCTCGCGCCCCATGTCCTCAAGCGGCTGGTGGACGGAGGTCAGGGCGGGGGAGACCCGCCGGGCCGGGTCGGTGTCATCAAAGCCGATGACGGAGAGCTGCTCGGGTACTGCCAGACCGTGTGCGTGGGCGTAGGCCATGACGCCGAAGGCGATGGAGTCAGCCAGGGCGAAGACGGCCGTCGGCGGGTCGGCGAGCTCGAGGAGCTGGGAGGCACCGGCCAGGCCCGCCTCGTAGGTGTAGCGACCACCGACGACGAGCTCAGGGGTGAAGGCGATCCCAGCCTCAGCCAGCGCTGAGCGGTACCCGGCAAGGCGCTCGATGCTCGGAACGGAGGTTGAGGGGCCGCAGACCACGCCGATGCGTTCGTGCCCGAGCGCCAGCAGGTGCTCAGTGGCCTGGACCCCGCCCCGCCAGTTGCTGGCCGACAGCGCGATGAGTCCCTCGGGTGGTGCACTGGCAGGGTCGATGGAGATGACCGGGATGCCTCGGGTACTGCACAGGCGCGCCAGCTCGACCGAGCAGGGGGTGGTGGCCAGGATCAGGCCGTCCGCGCTCTCGATCGCACGGGCGGCCACCTCCATGGTGCGATCGGGAGAACGAGGGCCGGACTGGTGAGTCGGCGCGCCAATCTGGTCGATGTGGACGACCATGTCCAGCTCGGCCGCCGCCGTGAGCATCCCCGCCAGGACCTTGGGGGTGTAGGCGTTGTCGACAGTCTCGAAGAGGACGGCGATATGCGGCTGCCGGGGACCAGGCGCGGGATTGGCCGTCGCCCCCTCGCGGGGTGAGGAGGACAGCGCCGTGCTGGGACGGACCGGGTAACCGGCCTGGCGGGCTGCGGCCAGGACGCGCTCGCGGGTCCTGGCGGAGATCGTGGGGTCTGCCCGCAGCGCCTTGGAGACTGTTGGCACGGAGACCCCGGCCGCGGCAGCGACGGCGGCCTGGGTTGGCGCGTTGGAACGTGGCCGTGGCATGGGGGTCCTTCCGGGCGGCGATAACTTTCATTATTTTGCGACAGATTCCCATCAGAATGAGCAATGTTATGAAATTGTGACAGCCGAAGGGTTGTCGGTCACACCCCTTCGGCTTACGGTTTGTATGTCAGTGAAACGAACACTGTGTTTCGCGACCTGCGCCGTCACTGTTGATGGCGCATTCGGACCCGACAACGTCGTCGGAGGGCCCTGCACGGCCCGGATCTGGGAGGAAGCACCATGAACAAGCTCGTGATCTCACGTCGTCAGGCCTGCGTGGGGCGCTCGTCGCAGGAGTCGCGGCCACGCTGGCGGCCTGCGGCGGCTCCAAGCCTGGCGGGGCCGCAGGAGACGGCGCCACCTGCTGGTTCCTGACCGGTGGATCGGAGAAGACCTTCCGCGACTCCTTTGAGCGCTGGAACTCCGAGCACGCCGATCAGAAGATCACCTACGAGGTCTTCGCCAACGACGCGTACAAGGAGAAGATCCGCACCGCGGTGGGTTCTGGCAACGCCCCGACGCTGCTCTACAGCTGGGCCGGGGGCACGCTGGTGGACTACGTCAACAACGACCAGGTCATTGACCTGACTGACCTGACCACTGACGTGCAGAAGCGCCTCATCCCCTCCATCCTGGACATCGGCAAGGTGGACGGCAAGATCTACGCCCTGCCCAACAACAACACCCAGCCTGTCCTCATCTACTACAACAAGGAGGTCTTCGAGAAGGTGGGTGCGCAGCCTCCTCAGACCTGGGACGAGCTCATGGCGCTCATCCCCAAGTTCAAGGACGCCGGTTACATCCCGATCGCTGAGGCGGGCGCCTCGCTGTGGCCCTACCTCATGTGGATCCAGTACCTCACGGACCGTGTGGGTGGGCACGAGGTCTTTGACCGAGTGCTGGCGGGAGAGGCCGGCGCGTGGTCCGACCCGGCCTTCACCGAGGCCCTGACCAAGATCCAGGAGATGGTCAAGGCTGGTGGCCTGGGTGACGCCTACGGCTCGGTGGATGCTGACTCCAACGCGGATATCGCTCTGGTTCACACCGGTAAGGCCGCGATGATCCTCCAGGGCTCGTGGGTCTACGCCAACTTCCTGGCCGACGCCCCGGAGATGGTCTCCTCAGGCAAGCTGGGCTACATCACCTTCCCGACCGTTGAGGCAGGCAAGGGCGACCCGAGCAACCTCACCGGTAACCCGGCCAACTTCTGGTCCGTGACGACGACGGCCGGCGAGGACGCCCGCAAGGCGGCGCTGGACTACCTCAACACCGAGATGCTCTCCGAGCCCTACATCGCCAAGTGCGTTGAGCAGGGGCTCATCCCGGGTGCGCTGGACGCTGAGTCGGTGATCGAGAAGTCTGAGCACGCGGAGTACCTGTCCTTCGGCTACGAGCTGGCCAAGAACGCGGCGCACTTCCAGATGTCCTGGGACCAGGCGCTGCCCTCGGCTCAGGCTCAGGAGCTGCTGACCAACCTCTCGCAGATCTTCCTGCTGCAGATCACGCCGGAGGAGTTCATTGAGAAGATGAATGCGACCCTGGCATGAGCGAGTCCGTCCCTTCTCAGAAGGGCAAGAAGCTGCGGACCGGGCCTAGCCCCTGGATCGCGGCTCCTGCCCTGGCCTTCTTCGGATTCTTCGCCCTCATCCCGCTGGTTGGAGTCTTCGTCCTGTCCTTCATGAGCTGGGACGGGCTGGGGAGCATCACCTTCGCCGGTGTGGACAACTGGAAGGCGATGCTGGGCAACGGAGTCACCCAGCACGCGATCCTCCTGACGCTGGGCATGATCATCCTGTGCTGGGTGATCCAGACGCCGATCAGCCTCCTGCTGGGTGTCTTTATGGCCGGCCAGCAGAAGTACCGTGCCGTGCTCTCGGTGCTCTACTTCCTGCCGCTGCTCTTCTCGGCAACGGCCGTGGGTATCGCCTTCAACGCCCTGCTCGACCCGAACTTCGGGATGTCGCGAGCCTTTGGCCTGGACTTCCTCTCGCAGGACTTCCTGGGCAACCCCACGCTCGCCTTCTACACGATCATGTTCGTGATCGCCTGGTGCTTCGTCCCCTTCCACTCGCTGCTCTACCAGGGTGCCGCTCGGCAGATTCCCAAGAGCGTGATGGAAGCAGCGATGATCGACGGCGCAGGACGCTGGCAGACCTTCTGGCACATCACGCTGCCCCAGCTGCGCAACACGATCGTCACCTCCTCGACCCTCATGATCGTGGGATCGCTGACCTACTTCGACCTCATCTTCGTCATGACGGCGGGTGGACCAGGAAACGCCACCAGGGTGCTGCCCCTGGACATGTACCTCACTGGTTTCCGCTCCTACAACATGGGTGGTGCCGCCGTGATCGGTGTGCTGCTCGTCGTGGTGGGACTGACGATCTCCTACCTGCTCAACAAGCTGTCGGGTAGCTCCAAGATGGAGTCGACGATGGAAGGAGCCGTCTGATGTTCAAGCGTCACGGAGGGCAGCGCCCCAACATCGTGGGCGGGCTGTTCGGCTGGCTGTGGCTGGCAGCCGCCATCGTCCCCATCTACTACATCGTCGTCACCTCGCTGCGCTCGCAGGCCGACTACTACGTCGAGAACCCACTGTCGCTGCCGAGCAACCCGACGCTGCGGGCCTATATCTCGGTGTTCCAGAACGACTTCGCCACCTACTTCATCAACTCCGTGCTGGTGACGCTGGCAACGGTGGCGATCGTCCTGATCATCTCCTTCATGGCCTCCTACGTCATCGTGCGCAGCCGCACGCGGTTCTCGGACAGGATCTTCTCCCTGTTCCTGCTTGGGATCGCTATCCCGATCCAGGCCACGATCGTCCCGGTCTACTACCTCATCGTGCAGCTCGGGCTGTATGACACCCTGTGGGCCCTCATCCTGCCCTCGATCGCCTTCGCGATCCCGATCTCGGTGCTCATCCTGACGAACTTCCTACGTGACGTTCCCAAGGAGCTGTTCGAGTCGATGCGGGTCGACGGCGCCACTGACTGGCAGATGCTCTGGCGCCTGGCGGCCCCGCTGTCCAAGCCCGCCCTGGTCACCGTTGGTATCTACGACGCTCTCAACGTATGGAACGGTTTCCTGTTCCCACTCATCTTGACCCAGAGCGCGGACAAGCGCGTGCTGCCGCTGTCCCTGTGGAACTTCCAGGGCTCCTTCAGCTCGGACACGCCCGCGATCCTGGCTGCCGTTGTCCTGTCCGCACTGCCGCTCATCATCGCCTACGCCGTCGGGCGCCGGCAGATGGTGGCCGGTCTGACGGCCGGCGTCGGCAAGTAGGCGCTGCCACAGTGGGGCGGGGCTGTGCTCCGCAGCGCGGCCCCGCCCCCAACCTTAACGACCCGGTGCGCCCCGCGTGGCGGCCGGTCACCGAACCCCACGTCCGTCTTCGCATTCATCACGAAAGAGACAACGATGTCCCCTGTTCTCCATGTCTCGCCTTCTGGCTCCGACGCCGCTGACGGCTCGACCGAGGCTCCGTTCCGCACGATCAACCGGGCCGTGGCTGCGGCCTACCCGGGTGACACCGTCCAGATTCACGAGGGTGTCTACCGCGAGTGGGTCAAGCCCACCCGCACCGGCCGCAGTGACGACCGCCGGATCACCTTCGAGGCCGCTCCTGGCGAGCACGCCGTCATCAAGGGCTCCGAGCAGGTGACTGACTGGGTGCAGGAGGGCGGCTCGGACTCCACGGTGTGGAAGGCCGAGGTTCCCAACACCCTGTTCGGCGAGTTCAACCCCTTCGCGATCGAGGTCGAGGGCGACTGGACCGTCTACGCCTCGCGAACCGCTCCGCGCAAGCACCTGGGCGAGGTCTACCTCAACGGCAAGAGCTTCTACGAGGTCACCAGCCGTGAGGAGGTGGATACCGCCGAACGCCGCACCGAGGACTACGACCGCTGGACCGGCGTGGCCGAGCCGGTGCGCGAGCCTGACCAGACTCCCTACGTCTGGTTCGCTGAGGTGGCAGATGAGACGACGACGATCTGGGCGAACTTCCGGGGCGCGGACCCGCGCAAGGAGCTCGTGGAGATCAACGTGCGCCGCAGCGTCTTCTACCCCACGGTCCACCACGTCAACTACATCACCGTGCGTGGCCTGGAGCTGGCCCAGGCGGCCACCCCGTGGGCTCCTCCGACGGCGGACCAGCCGGGTCTGATCGGCCCGAACTGGGCCAAGGGTTGGGTCATTGAGGACTGCGACATCCACGACGCCAAGTGCTCGGCGGTCTCGCTGGGCAAGGAGAACTCCTCCGGGCACAACTGGGCCACGGAGCGTCTGGACAAGCCCGGCTACCAGTACCAGCTCGAGGCCGTCTACTCCGCCTTCCACATCGGGTGGTCGAAGGACCTCATCGGCTCGCACGTGGTGCGTCGCAACCACATTCACGACTGTGGCCAGAACGCCGTGGTGGGGCACCTGGGGTGCGTGTTCTCCACGATCGAGGACAACCACATCCACCACATCGCGACCAAGCACGAGTTCTACGGCTACGAGATCGCGGGTATCAAGCTGCACGCGGCCCTGGACACGGTGATCCGGCACAACCTCATTGAGGAGTGCACGCTGGGTATCTGGCTGGACTGGGAGGCGCAGGGCACGCGCGTGACCCGCAACGTCTTCAAGGACAACGCCCGCGACCTGTTCATCGAGGTCAGCCACGGCCCCTACGTGGTGGACCACAACGTCTTCTCCTCGGACGTGTCCCTGGAGGGGCACTCCCAGGGTGGCGCCTACGTTAACAACCTCGTGCTCGGTGTGGTTGCCAACCAGCCGATCATCGAGCGCCCGACGCCCTACCACCTGCCGCACTCCACCCAGCCGGCCGGTTACGCCGCCATCCGTGGTGGGGATGACCGCTACATCGGCAACCTGTTCCTCGCCACGGTGGGGGAGAAGTCCTTCGTCAACCCGCCCTCGCACCGCAAGATCTCTAACGGCACCGCGCTGTTCGACGGCCACCCGGCCGGAGTCGAGGCCTACCTGGAGCTCGTCAACGACCCCTCCAAGGGTGACCACGAGCGCTTCGAGGGCGCGCCGCTGCCCGTCTTCATCCGGGACAACGCCTACGGCAACGACGCTCCTGCCTACGAGTCCGAGGAGCGCCCGGTTCACATCGGTCAGGCCCGCGCTCACCTGGAGACCGAGGGCGAGGCGGTCTACCTCGTTGCCGAGCTGCCTGAGGCCATCGCCTCCACCTCGGTCAAGACTGTTACGGGCAGTGAGCTGGGGCGGGCCTGGTACCCGGACCAGACCTTCGAGAACCCAGACGGCAGCGCGCTGTTCGCGGACGTGGACCTGGTGGGTGAGGTCAAGGACCACGAGTCCTCCTACCCGGCTGGTCCGCTCGTCTCGCTGAAGGCCGGTGCGAGCCGCGTGCGGGTGTGGTGATCGCACCGACCCCCAACGCCACGTCTGCTACCCCTTGAGGTCTTTCGCTACCCCATAGCACGCGCTATGGGGTAGCGAAAGACCTCAAGGGGTAGCGAGCGTCAGGAAGGGGTAGCGGCGAGCAGGTCTGCGAGCCAGGCCGCCTGCTCGCGCCACTGGTAGGCCTCGCCGCCCTCGTGGCCGTTGTACGGGTAGACCCGGATCTCGGCCACGGGACGGGGCGAGGTGACCGTGCCAGGCGCGGCGACGGCGTCGGCGAGCTCGCCCCACTTGTTGTGGGCGGCAAAGACGGTTGACGGCGGGCAGGTGGTGTCCATGAGGCCGGTGGAGAACAACGCAGGGGCCTGTGCCCGGCGCGCCAGTGCGGCACCGTCGAAGTAGGACAGGGTTCGCATGACCTGCTCGGCCTCGTCGCGGTGGGTGTGCAGGAAGCGCACGACCTCCGGGTAGGGGCCGGCGTCGGTCAGGCCGACCGCTCGCTGCAGGTGACACATGAAGGGGACGTCAGGCATGGCGGCGATGACACGGTGGTTGAGCGCCGCAGCTGCGATCGTCATGCCGCCGCCCTGGGAGACGCCGGTGACGGTGATCCTGCTGGCGTCGACCTGGGGGAGCGTCGCGGCTGCCTCGACGGCGTGGTGCGCGTCAGTGAACAGGCGGTGCCACAGGTAGCCCTCGGGGTCCTGGATGCCTCGGGTGACGAAGCCGGGGACCATGGGGCCGTTGCCATGGGGGTCGGGCGTCTGGCCGCCTGAGCCCCAGTGGCCTCCCTCGCCGCGCGTGTCCATGACCAGGTGGGCGTAGCCGGCGCTCGCCCAGCGCAGGTGCTCAAAGGAGAAGCCCCGGCCGCCGCCCATGCCGAGGAACTCGACGACGGCGGGCAAGGGACCCTGGGTATCGGCAGGCGTGATGAGCCAGGCCTTGATCGGATCGTTTGCGTAGCCGCCAAAGGTGACGTCGTGGATGACGACGGTGCACAGCGCCGAGTCGACCGGCACCGCCGTCACGCTGGCGGGGTCGAACGCGTTGTCTGCCAGGGTGGTGGCCCAGAAGTCGTCAAGGTCTGTCGGCTCTGAGATGGCGGGGGAGTAGGACTCCAGCTCCTGCAGTGGCAGGTCAAAGAAGGCCATGGTGGAAGGGTTCCAATCGGGGTGGATCCAGTCCGGCTTGGCAGGGGTCGCCGAACGGAGCGGCACGGGACGTCAGTGTCGCCGGCAGGAGCCTACGGCCGTCGGGGTAGGGAGGCCTCGAAGGCGCGAAGGAGAACTTGACCGAGCGAAAGTGAACGTTCACAATTGGAGTGTCCGGCCTCGGTCGGACCCGCCGCAGCGCTTTGCGGAGCCCAGCGATGTGCCCGCCTCGCCTCTGCGACGCAACGCCTTCCCGGCGCGAGCCGGACCACACCACGATCAGTCACCAGGAGCGAGACGCGATGGCTACAGCACTGCCCAACCCCTTTGACGGCAAGGAGATCTGGTTCCTGACCGGTTCTCAGGACCTGTACGGCGAGGCGACCCTCGCCCAGGTCGCCGACCAGTCCCAGCAGGTGGCCCGATGGCTCGACGAGGCCGAGTCGATTCCGGTCAAGATCGTGTGGAAGCCGGTCCTGAAGGACCGCGACTCCATCCGCACGGCCATGCTGGAGGCCAACGCGGACGAGTCCTGCATCGGCATCATCGCCTGGATGCACACCTTCTCGCCCGCCAAGATGTGGATCCTCGGTATCGACGCCCTGGCCAAGCCGCTCCTGCAGCTGCACACCCAGTACTCCGCCGCCATGCCGTGGGACACCATCGACATGGACTACATGAACCTCAACCAGGCCGCCCACGGAGACCGCGAGTTCGGCTACATCCTCTCGCGCCTGGGTCAGCCGAGGAAGGTCGTCGTCGGCCACGCCACCCAGCCCGCCACCCAGGCCAAGATCGGCACCTGGGTCCGCGCGGCCGCCGGCTGGGACGCCCTGCACCACACCCGCCTGGTGCGTTTCGGGGACAACATGCGCAACGTCGCCGTCACCGAGGGTGACAAGACCGAGGCGGAGCTGCGCCTGGGCGTCTCGGTCAACACCTGGGGCGTCAATGATCTGGTCGCCGTCGTCGACGCCGTCAGCGAGGCCGAGGTTGACGAGCTGATCGCCGAGTACCAGGAGGCCTACGAGATCGTCCCCGAGCTCCTGCCCGGCGGCGAGCGTCACGAGTCCCTGCGCTACGGTGCCCGTATCGAGGCTGGCATGCGTCGCTTCCTCCAGGAGCACGGCGCGGCCGCCTTCACCACGAACTTCGAGGACCTCGGCGGTCTGCGCCAGCTGCCGGGCCTGGCCGTCCAGCGCCTCATGGCTGCCGGCTACGGCTTCGGAGCGGAGGGTGACTGGAAGACAGCCATCCTCGTGCGCGCGGCCAAGGTCATGGGTTACGGCCTGCCCGGTGGCGCCTCCCTCATGGAGGACTACTGCTACGAGATGCGTGAGGGCAAGGAGAAGATCCTGGGCGCTCACATGCTCGAGGTCTGCCCGTCGCTGACCGAGTCCAAGCCCCGCCTTGAGATCCACCCGCTGGGCATCGGCGACCGTGAGGACCCGGTGCGCCTGGTCTTCGACGCCGACCGCGGTCCGGGCATTGTCGTCGCCATGTCTGACATGCGCGAGCGTTTCCGCCTGACTGCCAACGTCGTGGAGGTCGTCGGCCCCGACGAGCCGCTGCCCAAGCTTCCCGTGGCGCGCGCTGTGTGGGAGCCGGCTCCTGACTTCCACACCTCCACCGAGTGCTGGATGATGTCCGGTGCGGCTCACCACACGGTCATGTCCACCGCCACCACGCTGGAGACCTGGCAGGACCTGGCCGAGATCGCGCAGATGGAGCTGGCCGTCATTGATGAGTCGACGACGACGCGCAGCTTCACCCAGAACCTGCGCCTCAACCAGGTCTACTACCGCCTGAACCAGGCCTGAGCCGAGCGCGCTCCTCCCCGCGACCGCAAAAGCCACGACCGACCACCGTACTGACGCAAGTGCGGTGGTCGGTCGTGGCTTTCGCGGTCAGTCCATGGCGGCGACTGGGCTAGCCGACTGCGCTACTCGGTCGGGTGCGTGCCCACCACGATGTCTCGGATCCGCTCGGCTGGGATCTTCGGGCGTCGCTGGGCGTCTGCCAGGCCGTTGGCCTCCTGCATCGTGTCCGTGATCTGGGTGTAGCAGAAGCCGCAGAGCACCGGCGAGGCGTGCAGCGCCTCGAAGACCTCAGCCAGCCGCGCCTCAAAGTCCTCGGGGTCGGAGGCCGTTGTGTAGCCCCAGGAGGTAGCGCCGTCGTCCGTGACGTAGCGGATGCCGCCGAACTCGCTGACCATGACCGGCGCCTGCTCGGGCGCTGCGTGCCCCGAGGCCATCGTCTTGCGGCCGGAGGGGCCGAAGCCGTCGAGGACCTGGTCCAGGGCCTCGGCGCTGGCGTAGCGCTCGCGCACGGACACGTTGTTCGGGTCGTAGTCGTGGATCGTGATGATGTCCGAGCTCGTGTGCTCCCACCCGTCGTTGGAGATCACCGGGCGCGAGGGGTCCAGTGCGCGGGTGAGGTCACTGATCGCGCGAGAGAAGGCCTGCTGGTCCGCCCGGTTGCCGATGTGCTGGACGCCCCAGGACTCGTTGATCGGCACCCAGGTGACGATGCACGGGTGGGCCCGGTCGCGGCGCACCGCCGCGCTCCACTCGGCCACCAGACGCGGCAAGGACTGGATCGTGAACTCGTACGGCGCGGCGATCTCTCCCCAGATGAGCAGCCCCAGGCGGTCGGCCCAGTACAGGAAGCGAGGGTCCTCCACCTTCTGGTGGATACGGGCGGCGTTAAAGCCCAGCTCCTTGATCAGCGCCACCTCGTCCCGCAGCGCCTGGTCGCTGGGGGCAGCCAGGTGGGAGTCCGGCCAGAAACCCTGCTCCAGGACGCTGCGCACGTAGTAGGGACGGTCGTTGAGCAGGAAGCGGTCCTTCTCCACCCCCACACTGCGCAGGCCCAGGTAGCTCTCGATACGGTCGGCACTGGCCGGGCCTGCCGGCTCCAGCGTGACGATCGCGTCGATCAGCCTGGGGTGCTCGGGCGACCACAGCAGCTCCTCGTAGTGCTGGCCGTGGACCATCTCGCGCAGATCCACCGTGAGCCGGGCGGTGCTTGTAGCGGGAAGCCGGGTGCTGGCAGCCGCGAGCAGGCGTCCGTCCAGGCTCAGATCGGCACGCAGAGTCGTGCCTGCTGGCGCCATGGCGCTCAGCGAGACCTCCAAGGTGACTGCGTCGCAGGCCCTCGACGGCGTCCAGGCGATCTCAGTGAGGTGGAGGTCGGGCACGGCCTCCAGCCAAACGGTCTGCCAGATACCGGTGGTGCGTGAGTACCAGATGCCGTGAGGCTCCTCCTGCCACTCCTGCTTGCCGCGCGGCTGGCCCACGTCCAGCGGTTCGTCCTCAGTGCGCACGACGACCAGCGCCTCACCCTGGGCGGGCAGGGCGTGCGTGACGTCGAGGGTGAAGGGGACGTGCCCGCCCTCATGGTCGCCCACGTGCTGACCCTGGACCCACACGCTGGCGCGGTAGTCTACGGCGCCGAAGTGCAGGAGCACACGCCCGGCCTCCCCCGCCTGCTCCCTCAGGCCAGCCAGCTCATGCGCCCCCAGGGTGCGCGAGTACCACACCACCGGGTGGTAAGACGTGTCCCCGATGCCGGACAGGGCACTCTCGGGAGGGAAGGGGACCGTGATCGTGCGGTCCGTGACCCCGGTGGCAGGAAAGCCCTGGCGCACCCCGGTGCGGGCGTCGTCGTAGGCGAAACCCCAGGGGCCGTTGAGGGAGAGCCACGAGGTACGGCGCAGCTGGGGGAAGGGGTGGCCCAGCGTGGGGTCCTCGTGAAGGGTGGTGGCAGTCATGAGTGTCCTCTCGGAGTAACGGAACAGGGCCTCAGCCTCGAGGCTCTGCGGCTGGATAGGACCCCGGCAACGAGCTGCGGTCCTCGCGGTCGGGAAGGCTGGAGAGCGAGGAGACCGCGGAGGACTCGCGGATCGCGAGGAGCGGTGCAACCTCAACAGTTTCAGGCTGGATTGAAGGACTCTTGAGCATCTCGGTGACGACTCTGACGAGCTCACCGGCCAGGGCTTGGGCCCCGCAGGACACGCTCGTGATCCCAGGGGAGGCGAAGGCGGCGGTCTCAGTGTCGCCCCGCCCAATGACGACGACGTCCTCGGGTAGACGAGCCCCTCGCCGCTGCAGCGTGGCTGCGGCCCCGGAGGCGACGGCGTCGTTGTGGCAGACGATCGCCTCCACGCGCGGCCCTTGATGAAGCAGCCTCGTGACAGCCTCAACGCCCCCGCGCACGCTATCGGGCTCGGTCAGACGAATCACGGCCTCCGGGGGGACGTCGATCCCTGCCGCACGCAGGCCCCGGGCGCAGGTCTCGGTCCATCGGTCGGCTGGCTCGCTGACGCCCAGCACCGCCGCGCGGGTGCATCCAAGCTGCTGGAGGTGCCCGGCGACCATCACGGTCTGGGCTGCCGCTGGGCAGCTGATGCGGGACAGGTGGGCCGGCCCGTCCTCGGCCACGAGGACGACTCCCTCAGCCTGCTCGGCCTGCGTGGCCGGGTCGATGGCGCGAGGCAGCAGGATGAGTGCGTCGCACTGACGCCGCCACGATCCCGCTAGCAGTGCTAGCTCCCGCTCCCGCTCCCCACCGGTCAGCTCCAGGACGACCCTCATATCGCCAGCCGTGCGCATGAGCTGGGAGGCGAGGTCCGCGAAGATCGGCTGCTGCAAGGTGGGAATGGCCAGGGCGACGGCGCCGTGACGGCCCGAGCGCAGAGCGGCCGCGCCGGAGTTGACCCGGTAGCCCAGCCGCGTGGCGGTCTCGAGCACGCGTTGGCGGGTGCTCTGTGAAGCGCCACCGGCACCGCGCAGCACGTTGGAGACCGTCTTGGTGGAGACTCCGGCGGCCTGCGCGACCTCGTGCATCGTTACGCGTGTGCCCATAGGCCTCGACCTCCAATCGTGGAGTCGCGGGGCAGGAGCGTGACGTCCTCCACCATGGTGCGTGGGGGAAGCGCGGGATCGGCGAGGCGCTGGAGCAGAAGGTCGACGGCGTCGTCGGCATAGGAGCTCAGGCGCGGGGACACGGTGGTCAAGGAGGGGACGGAGAAGCGGGAGATCTCCAGGTTGTCGAAGCCAGTCACGGCGACCTCGTCCGGGACATGGACGCCCTGACGGTTGAGCTCGTGCAAGGCTCCGAGCGCCAGGCCGTCGTTGAACGCCAGGACAGCGTCGAAGCGGCGTCCCTGGTCAAGGAGATAGCGCACCGCTGCCGCTCCCTCGGGACGGCGCCACTCGTCTGAGGCGACGAGGAGACTCGGGTCAGGCTCCAGGCCCAGCTCGGCGGCTGCGCGGCGAAAGGCTTCGGAGCGTGCGCGGGCGGCACCGTGGCTGGGCGTGCCGGCCTCGGGCATACCGATCACGGCGATGCGCTCGCGGCCGAGTGCCAGCAGGTGGGCCAGGGCCAGTCGTACTCCGAGGTCGTTGCCCATGGTGACGCGGTCGACGTCGTCATGCTTGTTCTCTCCCAGGATGACGATCGGGCGCCGTCTAGCCTCAGTGCTCAGACGCTGTGGTCCCAGACCCTGCCAGTAGAGGATGACGCCGTCGAGCTCCACGTGGCGGTTGAGGAAGTCCTCCTCGGCCTCACCATGCTGTCCGGTCACGCCGAGGACCACGGACAGGTGGTGGCGGGCGGCGGTGGTGGCGATGCGGTCAGCGAGCTCAGCGAAGAAGGGCTGGCCCAGCTCAGGGACCGCCAGGCCGATCACCCCCGAGCGCCCGGTGCGGAGGTAGGTGGCGGCACGATCGGGGGAGTAGTCCAGGCGGGCCACCGCCTCCAGGACCTTGCGGCGAGTGGATTCGGAGACTCCAGGTTCATCGTTGACCACGCGCGAGACGGTCTTCGCTGACACGCCAGCGAGGGCGGCAACGTCGAGAATCTTGGAGGTCATGGCAGCAGTGTACTCACATGCATCGTGAATTGTGGGCGATGACATGTTCAACGATGTCATATGGGGTACATCCAGTGATTCGCTGATATTCCTTTCGAAATATCGAACTTTGGGGTCTCGTCTGGGCAAATCTGTTGACAACGATGAAGTGTTGCGAGAACCTTGCCCTGCCGCCAGGTGCAGGAGTCGTTCGCGCGCCGCTGGCGAGCTTGACGAACCCGGAGCTGAAGGAGGCCCTGATGGCTAAGGCACGTATTGCTGTTGACGCCTACCGCCCTATCGGACAGATCGACCGCCGCATGTACGGCGTCCTCGTGGAGCACATGGGTCGGTGCGTCTACACCGGCATCTTCGAGCCGGACCACCCCACCGCTGACGAGCACGGCCTGCGTCAGGACGTCATGGGGCTCGTGCGCGAGCTCGGCATCACGGTGGCCCGGTACCCCGGCGGCAACTTCGTGTCCAACTACCGCTGGGAGGATGGCATCGGCCCGGTGGCCGAGCGTCCCACCCGCCGCGAGCTGGCCTGGCACTCCACCGAGCCCAACTCCTTCGGGCTGGACGAGTTCATGGAGTGGTGCCGTCAGGCAGAGGTTGAGCCGATGATGGCGATCAACCTCGGTACCCGTGGCGAGGAGGACGCCGTCAATATCCTCGACTACACCAACGGTGAGCTTGGTACCCAGTACTCGGACATGCGCCGGGACAACGGCCACGCCGAGCCCTACAACGTGCGCATGTGGTGCCTGGGCAACGAGATGGACGGCCCCTGGCAGGTCGGCCACAAGAACGCCGAGGACTACGCCTACCTTGCTGGTTCCACCGCCCGCGCCATGAAGATGATGGACCAGGACCTGGAGCTCGTGGCCTGCGGCTCCTCGGCCTGGGAGATGCCCACCTTCGGCGACTGGGAGCGCACCATCCTCGACCTCAACTACGACGAGGTCGACTACATCTCCATGCACCGCTACGTCGACCCCGACGTCCAGGACCGCGCCAGCTTCCTGGCTGCCGGTTATGACATGGACCGCTTCATCGACGGCGTCATCGCCACCGCGGACGCCGTGGGTGCCAAGAAGCGCTCGGACAAGAAGATCAAGATCAGCGTCGACGAGTGGAACGTGTGGCGCCTGGCGGAGTGGAACTCCATGGAGCACGGCTTCGCCACCGATGACTGGCCCTTCGCCCCCAAGCGCATTGAGGACGTCTACACCGGTGCTGACGCCCTGGCTCTGGGCGGCATGCTCATCTCCCTGCTGCGCCACGCCGACCGCGTCAAGGCGGCGTGCATCGCCCAGCTCGTCAACGTCATCGCCCCGATCATGACGGAGAAGGGCGGACGGGCCTGGCGCCAGACCACCTTCTACCCCTTCTCCATCGGCTCGCGGATCGCTCGCGGCACGGCCTATGACGCCGTCGTCGAGACCGCCCGCACCAGCACCGAGCGCTACGGCGAGGTCGACCAGCTCGACGCCGTCGTCACCTGGGACAAGGAGACCGGTACCGGCTCCCTGCTGGCCCTCAACCGCTCGCTGACTGAGCCGGTGGACCTCAGCGCCGCCCTCGCCAGCCTGGGCGTCAGCCGCGTCGTCGAGGCTCAGATCCTGGCGCCTGAGGACCTGGACGCCGTCAACACGGCGGACAACCCTGACGCCGTCGCTCCCGTGCCCCACGCCGTGGAGCTGTCCGACGGCGTGCTCACCACCACGCTGCCTCCTGCCAGCTGGCTCGCAGTCGAGCTGGCCTGAGCGCCCGCTGCCTGGGGTCGTCAGCCGGTTGGCGGCCCCAGGCAGCGTCCCCACCCCCGACGAGCACCGGCCAGTCGCGCGCAAGGACACTGCGCGACACACATCCTTATCAGCACTCATTGACGAGGAGGTCAATGATGAGTCAGCTCTGGGTCCCCGGCCGGGGAATGCCGAGCCGGCGCAGCTTCCTGACCGCTGCCATGCTCGGCGGCGCCGCTGTCGCGGGAGGAGGGCTGCTGTCGGGCTGCTCCAACGCCTCGGCGCAGGACCGTACCAAGGTCCAGTTGTGGCACCTGTTCACAGGAGGTGACGGTGGCGTCTTCCAGGAGATGATGAACACCGTCGGTTCCCAGAACCCTGGGATCGAGATTGATCCGGTGGTACTGACCTGGGGAGGCCCCTACTACACCAAGCTCGCGATGTCCTCGGTGGGTGGGCGCTCGCCAGACCTCGCCGTCATGCACGCAACGCGTGTGGTGGGCTACGCCCCCGGCGGTCTGCTTGACACCTGGGATCTGGACCGGCTCGCCGAGCACGGCATCACCCGGGACATGTTCTCCGACGCCTTGTGGGACAAGTGCTTCGTCAACGACAAGCAGTTCGCCGTTCCCCTGGACTTCCACGCCTTCCTCATGTTCTACAACACCGAGCTGTGCGAGCAGGCTGGGTTGCTGGACGCCAGCGGCAAGCCCAGTGGGCTGGACTCGCCCGAGGCCTTCTTGGAGGCCGGGCGCGCACTGGCGGCAGTCACCGGTGGGCAGGGCATCTCCTACGGCTACACCGGCGACGGCGCTCAGGTGTGCCGCATGTGGTGGGGCCTGTACTACCAGACCGGGGCGACGGCGACTCTCACCCCGGGTAAGAAGGCTGACCTGGACCGTGAGGCGGCTGTGGAGGTCACTCAGTTCATCGCTGACATGCTCGATGGTCAGATCGCCGATCCGGATATGGACTACGGCGGTGCCATCGCCTCCTTCTCGACGGGACGTACCGGAATCACCTTCATGGGTAACTGGGAGCTTCCCTCCTTCAAGAAGGCCGAGATCCCCTTTGACGTCATGACGATGCCGACCATCTTCGGCACGCCGGCGACCTTTGGCGACTGCCACACCTTCGTGCTGCCGCACCAGGACAAGGTGGATGAGACGCGCCGAGACGCCGCGTACCAGGTGGTTGCCGGGATGCTTAAGAACTCCCTTGACTGGGCTGGCGGTGGACACACTCCCGCCAACCTGGAGGTTACGGACTCGGCCGAGTACCAGGATCTGGTCCCGCAGTCTCACTACGCCAACGCCATGCATGAGGCGGTCTTCGAGCCGGCCTCCTGGTTCACCGGTTCCGGAGCTGACTTCCAGGCGCGCGTGGCTGAGGTCATGCAGTCGTGCTGGCTGTCCCACTCCCTGACGGCCGAGCAGGCCGTGGACGGTCTTATGGATCGCCTCGATGCCATGCTCGCCCAGAATCCGCCCGCCTGAGAGACGAGGAGCAACGCATCATGTCAGTCAGTACCTCCTCGCGCTCAGCGCGTCACGCTGAGGCTGCAAGGGCCTCTCAGTCCTCCGTCAAGCGGCTGGGCTCAGGCCTGCCTTTCCTCGTGCCCTTCCTCATCGTTGCGGCCCTCTTCCTTATCCTGCCGATCCTGTACGGGCTGTGGCTGTCCTTCACCGAGCAGTCCCTCATGGGTAACGGTGGATGGGTCGGCCTGGACAACTACGTCGAGGCCTTCGGGGACGCCACCATGTGGCAGACCCTGGGGCACACCGTGGCCTTCACCGTCATGAGCACCATCCCGCTGGTCCTCATCGCCTTGGTCATGGCCCTCCTGGTCTACATCGGTATCCCCGGCCAGTGGTTCTGGCGCCTGGCCTTCTTCGCTCCCTACCTGCTGCCGGTGGCCGTCGTGGTTCAGGTGTGGACCTGGCTGTTCAACTCTGACGTCGGTTTCATCAACTACTGGATCGAGCAGATGGGCCTGGACAAGGTCGGCTGGCTCACGGATGTCGACGTCGCCATGTGGTCCATGGTCATCCTCACCGTGTGGTGGACCGTGGGCTTCAACTTCCTGCTGTACCTGTCCAGTCTCCAGGCCATCCCGGACCTGCTCTACGAGGCCGCCGAGGTCGACGGCGCAGGATTCTGGCGCAAGCTGTGGTCGGTGACCCTGCCTCAGCTGCGCGGGACCACGGTGCTCGTGGCCACGCTGCAGGTGATCGCGTCGCTGAAGATCTTCGACCAGATGTTCATCGCCTTCAACGGCGGCTCCGGGCCTGAGGGCTCGACCCGCCCGATCCTCCAGTACATCTACGACACCGGCTTCACGAACTATCGGATGGGTTATGCCTCGGCGATGTCCTACATCTTCTTCGCCGTCGTCATCGTCATCACGGTGGTCTTCCAGATGGTGACCCGTTCGCGGAAGGGCAAGAACAATGAGCGCTGAGACGATCTCCACCTCCGCATCGACCCACCCCTGGCTCGCCCAGATGGCTCGCTCCCGGGCGGAGCGTCGGGCTGAGACACGTCGTACCCGAGGGCTCCTGCTCGGGCAGTCCAAGGTGGCCAGGGTGGTGGCCTTCGCCATCCTCGCCTTCCTGGCCGCCAGCTGGCTGCTGCCGCTGGCCTGGGCGATTGACACCTCGCTCAAGACCGAGAACCAGGCGCAGTCCCTGCCGCTGAGGTGGTTCCCCGAAGGCGGGTTCACCCTGGAGAACTACCGCGTGGTCTTCGAACGCGGTGAGGTCTTTACCTGGATGGGTAACACCTTCCTCATCGCGGCTGCGGTCACGGTGCTGACGGTCATCATCTGCGCCCTGGCCGGATATGCCTTCTCCCGGACGGTCTTCGCCGGTCGGCGAGTGCTGTTCCTGCTGACCATCGCGCTGATCATGGTGCCGGGCCAGATCCTCATCGTCCCCCTGTTCAAGGAGATGGACGCCCTCAACCTGGTGGACACCTTTGCTGGTGTCATCCTGCCCCAGACCATCGCTCCGATGATGGTCTACATCTTCAAGCAGTACTTTGACCAGGTGCCCCAGGAGGTCGAGGACGCTGCCCGGGTGGATGGTGCTGGCAACTGGCGCCTGTTCTGGAACGTCATCCTGCCGATTTCACGGCCCATCGTGACGGCGGTAGCGATCTTCGTGTTCATCGGAGCATGGAACAACTTCATGTGGCCCTTCATCGTCACCAACAACCCTGACCTCATGACCCTGCCGGTCGGGTTGTCCACGGTGAAGAACGCCTACGGCATCATCTATGCCCAGACCATGGCCTCGGCCATGATCGCGGCGCTGCCGCTGACCCTGTTGTTCATGGTCTTCCAGCGCCAGATCATCAAGGCTGTGGCAACCACGGGCTTGGGTGGCCAGTAGGCCCAGCCCATGAGGGCGGGGGCTCATGCCTGGTGCCGGAGCCTGCCCGCAGGCTCCGGCACCAGGCATGAGCCCTCGCCCTCGTCGCGCAGACTAGGATCGTGAGCGTTCACGCGACGTCGCGAGACCCCATACCGACCCGGCGCCTGGCGCCATTCCACTGCTAGCGAGGAGCAGCATGATCAACGGAGAGCTCATCGACCTGGTTGCCGGCCCCTACGAGGCTCGCATTGCTACCTCGGGCGCCACGCTCGTCCACCTGCGCCGCGAGGGTCGAGACGTCGTCGTCCCCTTCGATGCCGAGCGGACTCTTCCTGCCGCGTGGCAGGGCAAGACCCTGGTGCCCTGGCCCAACCGCATCAAGGACTCCACCTACACCTACGCCGGCGCAGACTTCCTTGTCCCGTGCAACGAGCCTGACACCGGCTCGGCGCTGCACGGGCTCGTGGGGTGGTCGGACTTCCAGGTGGCCTCGGAGACTGGCGAGGATGACGCCGCTGGGCCGCGTAGCGAGGTCACGCTGGAGCTGACGCTCATGCCCTCCTACGTCTACCCCTGGGCCTTGGAGGTCACGGTTTGCTTCGCCCTGGACGCCGAGCGGGGCCTGACAGTCACCACGACGTCAACGAACCTTGGTGCCGCTGCTGCACCGGCGGCCAACGTGGCCGGAGCGCCGGAGGTCGACGGCGTGCTCGCACCCGCCCCCTACGGCGTCTCCTGCCACCCCTACCTCACCCGTGGCGTCGCGCTGGATAAGTGCGTGCTGACGGTTCCGGCCGAGCTGGTCCTGGACGTGGAGCCGGACACGATGGCACCGGCCGGCGAGCGCGAGATCGCGGGAACCGACTGGGACTGGCGTGAGGGGCGTCTCGTGGGACAGACCTCCACGGACAATGCCTACACCGGCCTTCCTGACGGCCAGTGGCAGGTGCGCCTGACGGGCGGTGAGGGCGGACATACCGCCGTCATGAGCTCTGACGTGCCGTGGGTGCAGATCTATTCGGGCGAGCACCTGGGACGGTGTGGAGTCGCGGTCGAGCCCATGACCTGCCCGCCCAACGCCTTCAACTCGGGTACGGACCTGGTGACGCTGGAGGTGGGCCAGTCCCACGAGTTCACCTACCGCCTCTTCGAGGAGGACTGAGGCGGGCGCAGCCTCGCTGAGACAGACCTGTTGCGGGCCACCGAGCTGCTTCGGCTCGGTGGCTCGCGGTCTGTCTACGCGGTACCGCCCGGGCTGGGCGGGGAAAGGCGCGAACACGTGCGGTGGTAAAGGGTGCTGCGCCACGAATAAGTGTTATCGTCATACTAACGGCGTTTCGGCAAGGAAGTGGAACGGCTGACATACGAGCTCCACAAGGAAGCGGAGAAGCACGATGACGGATGTGACGGTCGCGGTACTCGGACTGGGGGCCATGGGGCTGCCGATGGCCACGCACCTGGCTCAGGACTTTTCGGTCAAGGCCTTTGACCCCTTCCAAGCGCGTCGCGACCTGGCGCAGGAGGTCGGCGCACAGGCCTGCGTGAGCGCCGCGGAGGCCTCCAAGGACGTTGACGTGGCGGTCATCGCCGTTCGTTCCGCGCCCCAGGTTGAGGCGGTCCTCTTCGGAACGGATGGCGCCGCTAAGGCCCTGAAGCAGGGCAGCGTCGTCGTCGTGACCTCGACGGTCGGTGCCGAGTGCGTCCTGGACATGGAGACTCGGCTGGCTGCCCTCGGTGTCGGGCTGGTGGACGCCCCTGTGTCCGGCGGGGCGGTGCGAGCCGGCGACGGTGAGCTGCTCATCATGCTGGGAGGCAGTCAGGAGTCGCTCGCGGCGGCGCGTCCGGTGCTCCAGGCGCTGGGCTCTCACCTCGTGGACATGGGGGAGTGCGGCGCCGGTCAGAACATGAAGGCTGTCAACCAGCTCCTGTGCGGCATCCACACCGCCGCGGCCGCCGAGGCGCTGGCGATGGCCAAGACCTTAGGCCTGGACCCGATGCGCTGCATCGAGGTCATGGGTACCGGCGTCGCAGCCTCCTTCATGCTGGCTGACCGCGGTCCGCGCATGGTGGAGCAGATGGAGGGACGTACCCCTGAGCTGCGCTCGCGCCTGGACGTCATTCTCAAGGACATGGGCATCGTCGGAAGTCTTACCCGCGTGGCCCAGCTGCCAACGCCGGTGGCCAGCGCAGCGGAGAACCTCTACCGGGTGGCCAAGGCGGCCGGCCTGGAGGCGGAGGACGACTCCGCGCTCGCGGCCTACCTGCTGGGACAGGCTCGGGTCTGAGGGCGGGTGACGGTCCTGTCGGTGCCCGGATCGTGCCGTAGCCAGGGCAAGATAGGGCTATGACGGGAGCGAGACGATCTGGCGGCGGGCGTGGCACTCGTGAGCAGACGCCTGCCGGGACGACGTCGGCGTCTCACGGTCGTCGCCCCGGGATGATGGACGTGGCCCGGGCTGCGGGTGTCTCGCACCAGACGGTCTCTCGCGTTATCAACCGTCCTGACTCCGTCCGGCCGGAGACGCTGGCACGCGTGCAGGCCGCGATCAAGGAGCTGGGCTACCGGCCCAACCTCGCGGCGCGTGCGCTGGTGACTGACTCCACCCGGATGATCGGCGTGGTCACCACCGGTTCAGGGTTCCAAGGGCCGGCCTCCACCACCTCAGCCATCGAGGGGGCGGCCCGGGCCGCCGGGTACGCCTGCCTCGTTGCCTCTCTGCCAGAGGCGGACCGGGCCGGTCTGGAAGGGGTGCTGCGCTTCTTCGTCGCCCGGGGGGTTGACGCCGTCATTGCGGTGGCTTCCCAGCACTGGGCCGCAGACGCCCTACGCGAGATTGCGGCGGCGCTGCCCGTTGTCGTCGTTGCTGACGGCCTGGAGCCGACGGCGCGGATGCACGTGGTCTCAGTCGATCAGGACCTGGGTGCCCGGCTCGCCGTCGGCCACTTGCTGGAAACTGGCCGCGAGCAGGTGGTCCACCTGGCCGGGCCCCAGGACTGGTACGACGCCGAGGCGCGCGTGCGCGGATGGCGTGGGGCGCTGGAGGACGCAGGGCTGGCTGTGCCTGAGCTTCTGGTCGGTGACTGGAGCCCCGAGTGTGGCTACGCCCTGGGGCGGCGCCTGGCGGACGAGGGCCTCCCGCACGCCGTCTTCTGCGGCAACGACCTCATGGCGCTCGGACTGCTCGCGGCTCTGAGGGACGCGGGCGTCCAGGTGCCGGGGAGGGTTGCCGTAGTGGGATTTGATGACATCGAGGGCGCGGCGTTCCTGCGTCCGGCGCTGACCACCGTGCGCCAGCCTTTTGACGAGCTGGGCCGAGTCTGCCTGGAGGTGGCGCTCAGGGCTCTCGACGGCGAGGCTGGCTCCGCGCACTCGATCGCACCTCAGCTGCAGGTGCGTGCCTCGAGCGGGCGCTGAGGCAGCCGGTCGGGCTCAGCTGGTACGCGCCGTCGAGCGCGGCGGCGCCGTTGAGGCGCGCACGACCAGCGAGGTGGGGATGAGTTGGGTAGCGGTGTCGGACTCGTCAGTGGCGATCATCGTGGCCAGACGCGTGATACAGGCACGTCCCATCTCGGTGAAGTCCTGGTGCACGGTTGTCAGAGGTGGAGTGACGTCACCGGCCAGGGGGATGTCATCGAAGCCGACGACGGACAGGTCTCCGGGCACGCTGCGCCCGGCGTCCTGGGCTGCGTGCATGAGCCCGATGGCCATCTCGTCGTTGGCGCAGAAGACGGCTGTGCAACCTGGGTCCTCCAGGAGGCTCGCGGCCCCGCGGTAGCCGGACAGCGACGTCCAGTCTCCGTAGACCGCGGGCGGGACCTGGAGGTTGTGGCTGAGCAGGACCTGGTGCCAGGAGGCCTCGCGCTGACGCGCGATGGAGGAGGTGAGCGGGCCGGCGAGGTGGTGCACAGTGGCGTGGCCGAGCTCGATCAGGTGCTCGACCCCCAGCCGGGCTCCTTCGGTCTGGTCCGTGTCGATCCGAGCGTGGCCGGGCACGACGGTGGAGTCAAGGACCACCAGCGGCAGTGTGCGGGGAAGGCGGTAGGAGGGGCCGTCGTCGGGGATGGAGTCGATGACGAGGACGAGGCCGTCCACCGCCATCTCCTGCAGGCGCGTGAAAGCGCTGGAAACGGAGGCTGAGGTACGTGAGCGCTCGGTGACGAGAGTGACGGTGTACCCCAGCGCCGTGGCGGCGTCGGAGATCGCGGCGAGGGTGGCCACGTTCCCGGTCTTGGTCAGGTCGAACATGACCACACCGATGGAGCGGAAGCTGCCGCGCTTGAGCGCCCGGGCGGCGGCGTTGGGGCGGTAGCCCAGGGACCGCATCGCGCTGAGCACCCGCTCGCGCGTGGCTGGGGCCACGGCGCCGACCCCGTTGGTGACCCGGGACACTGTTTGCGTTGACACTCCAGCCCTCGCGGCGACGTCGGCCATGGATACCGCGCGGTTGCGGCGGCTGGTCATTGTGGAGCCTCCCTGGTGAGGATATGTCGCTTTTCGCGGAGATTCGGGGTTGGGGAGCGCTTTGTGGCGCTGTCTTCGGCTTGTTGCCGACGGGTGAAGAACGTCCGGTACTCATCGTAGAAGGTTGCTCGTGGCTATGTGACGAGTTACATTGTGATCGTAAACAGTCTTCCCGCAAAAGAGTGAGGAGGCTGCCACCACCCCACATCTCAAGGAGGAGATGGACATGTCTCGACTTCTGACCCGTCGTTCGGTCCTCGTTGGTTCGCTCGCCGTTGCCGGCGCCGCCACTCTTGCCGCCTGTGGCGGCGGCGACTCCGGATCCGGTGGAGGAAGCGGCTCCTCTGGCAGCACGCTCAAGGTTTGGGCCTGGGATCCGGCCTTCAACATCTACGCCATGCAGGAGGCGGAGAAGATCTACCAGAAGGACCACCCGGACTTTAAGCTCGAGATCACCGAGATGGCCTGGGATGACGTCCAGCAGAAGCTGACCACGCTGGCGCAGTCCCAGGACTTCGACCAGCTGCCTGACATCTTCCTCATGCAGAACATGGCCACGCAGAAGAACATCGAGGGCTACCCCGACATCTTCTCCGACTACGAGAAGTCAGGCATTGACTTCAGCGAGTTCCCCGAGTCCGTGGTCAACTACTCCCTCTACGAGGACGTTCACTACGGCCTGCCCTTCGACGCCGGCACCTCGATCGGCGCCTGGCGCACCGACTTCCTCGAGCAGGCCGGGTACACCATCGACGACCTGACGGACATCACCTGGTCGAAGTTCATTGAGATCGGTAAGGAGGTCAAGGCCAAGGCTGGCAAGCCCATGCTCTCCAGCACGGCCGGTGCCTCCGACTTCATCATGGAGATGATCCAGTCTGCCGGGTCCTCGATCTTCACTGACTCCGGTGAGGTCAACATCGCCAACAACGAGGTCCTGCTCAAGGCCACCGAGATCTACAAGCAGCTGGTGGACGAGGGCCTGGTCATCGAGGTCAACTCCTGGGACGAGTACGTGGCCTCCTTCACCAGCGAGCAGGTGGTGGGCACGATCAACGGCGTGTGGATCTCCGGCTCCATCCAGACCGCCACCGAGCAGTCCGGCAAGTGGGCCGTGACCAACCTGCCCGCGATCGACGGCGTGGACGGGGCGACCAACTACAGCGCCAACGGTGGCTCGTCCTGGATCATCTCCTCCAACGCCAACTACGACCTGGCCGCTGACTTCCTGAAGTCGACCTTCGCCGGCTCCACCGAGCTCTACGACACGATCCTGTCCTCCTCCGGCGCGATCGCGAACTGGATTCCGGCCGGTAAGTCCGCCGTCTACAACGAGCCGGTGGAGTTCTACGGCGGCCAGACCGTCTACGCCGACGTCGTCGACTTCGGCAAGAAGGTTCCCTCGATCAACACCGGGGTCTACTACTACGAGGGCCGTGACGCGATCTCTGCGGCAGTGACCCAGATCGTGGGCGGGGCTGACCCCGCCGAGGCCCTGAAGTCTGCTGAGGAGACCACCAAGTTCGCCATGGGGTGAGTGGCGCGCTTCAGGGGCGGGGTGGGTACTCCGCCCCGCCCCTGAGGCGGTTCCCGTCCTCCGTGCGCCCAGCGCAACCGTCGTAGAAGAAACGGATTGTCAATGACGACAGCAGTCACGAGTCCGGCAACCGGGCTCAGGCGAGACAAGCACCCCCAGCCGGTCAAGGTTCGCGCCACGCGCTCTGAGCGCCGTCGCAACCTCACAGGCTGGGTTTTCATCATCCCGGCCGCGGCGCTCATCACCATCATGAGCTTCTGGCCGATGTTCCAGGCCTTCCTCCTGTCCCTGCAGACCGGGCGCGGCGCGCGTCTGAGTTACGCCGAGCCCCTGTGGAGCAACTACCAGCGTCTGCTCACTGATGAGACCTTCATCATGACGCTGAAGACCACCTTCATCTACCTCATCATCCAGGTCCCGATCATGCTCGGGCTGGCCCTGGTGCTGGCGGTCATCCTCAACGACCCCAAGCTGCGCTGGAAAGGGCTGTGGCGTACCGCGATCTTCCTGCCCTGCGCGGTGTCACTGGTGTCCTACTCGCTGGTTTTCCGCACGCTGTTCGCCAACGACGGCTTCATGAATGACATGCTCATGGGGCTGCACATCATTGACGACCCGATCAACTGGCTCGGGCAGGCCGGCACCGCCCGCATGGTCATCATCCTGGGACTGCTGTGGCGGTGGACCGGCTACAACATGGTCTTCTACCTCGCCGGCCTGCAGAACATCGACATGGCCACCATCGAGGCGGCCAAGATCGACGGCGCAAGCTCCTGGCAGGCCTTCTGGCACGTGATCGTCCCCCAACTCAAGCCCATGATCCTGCTGACCGCGATCATGTCCACCAACGGCACGCTCCAGCTCTTCGACGAGTCCTGGAACCTGACCAAGGGAGGCCCGGCGTACACCTCGATGTCGATGTCGCACTACCTGTACGAGCTCTCCTTCCTCAAGAGCCCGAACTTCGGGTACGCCTCCGCGATCTCCTACGTCATTCTCATCCTCGTCGCGGTCCTCGCGCTCATCCAGATGAAGGTTGGTGACAAGCGTGATGCGTAAGTCCTCACTGCGTCAGGTCCCCAAGTACGTCTTTCTCGTTGTGGCCTCGCTGGCCTCCGTCTTCCCGCTGTATTTCATGGTGGTCTCAGCGACCAACAGCTCGAACGAGGTGCTGTCCTCCAAGCTCACGCCGGGTAGCCACCTGTTCGACAACTTCGCCAAGATGCAGGAGCTGAGCAATGTCTACCCGGCGCTGGGTTACTCGGCGGCGATCGCCGTGCTCACCACGGTGCTCGCGCTCCTGGTGTGCTCCATCGCGGGCTACGGCTTTGAGATCTACCACTCCAAGGGCAAGGACGTCGTCATGGCGATCCTGCTGCTGGCGATGATGATCCCCTTCGCGGCAACGATGATCCCCCTGTTCCAGCTGTTCGGAAAGGTCGGGCTGGTCAACTCCCTGTGGGCGGTCATCCTGCCCACGGTGTCCACGCCCTTCCTCATCCTGCTCTTCCGCCAGGCCTCGCGATCCTTCCCGCACGAGGTCCTGGAGGCCGCGCGCCTTGACGGCCTGAGCGAGATCGCGATCTTCGCCCGCATCTACATGCCGACCATGAAGTCCACCTACGCCGCCGCGGCCGTGGTCACCTTCATGGCCGCGTGGAACAACTTCATGTGGCCCAAGATCATCCTGGTCAACGTCAAGTACCAGACCATGCCCATGCTGGTGTCCAACCTGGCGGCCGGCTACGTCACCGACTACGGCGTGCTCATGCTGGCGGTCCTCATCGCATCCCTGCCGGCCGTCGTCGTCTTCCTGGCGCTTCAGCGCTCCTTCGCCAACGGAATCATGGGGGCAGTCAAGTGATGAACCGAGTCGTCGGCTACGAGCAGCTGTCTGACCCGACCTTCTTCGCTGAGCGGCGCCTTCCAGCGCACTCGGACCACCGCTGGTACGCCAGCCAGGCAGAGGTGGAGCGAGGCGAGTCGAGCTTCGAGACCTGCCTGGACGGGGTGTGGAAGCTGGCCTACAGCGCCAATCTGGCCACTGCGCCCGAGGGCTTCGAACGTGACGACGTTGACGTCACGATGTGGGATGACGCTCCGGTCCCGGCCCACATCCAGATGCTGGGATACGACCGCCCTCAGTACGCCAACACGCAGTACCCGTGGGACGGGCACGAGGCCCTTGAGCCTGGAGCGGCTCCGAGGGACTTCAACCCCGTTGCCAGCTACGTGCGTTCCTTCACCCTGGAACGAGGGTTGGAGGACGGCGAGCGGCTGGTGCTGCGGCTGGAGGGCGCGGAGTCCTGCGTCACCGTCTGGCTCAACGGCAGCTACGTGGGCTACAGCGAGGACTCCTTCACTCCCTCGGAGTTCGACCTCACGCCCTACCTGCGCGTGGGTGCCAACCGCCTGGCGCTGCGCGTGGTCAAGTGGTGCTCGGGCTCGTGGCTGGAGGACCAGGACTTCTACCGCTTCTCGGGCCTGTTCCGCTCGGTCTACCTACGCAGGCTTCCGGCTGCGCACCTGGCGGACCTGCGGACCTCAGTGCGCGTGGCCCCGGACCTGTCCACGGCGCGCGTGAGCGTGCGCACCGCCGTCGAGGGATCCGCTCGGGTCACTGCCCACCTTGAGGGGGTCGGTGAGCTGGAGAGTGACGAGGAGGGGACCCTGTCCATTGAGGTGGACCAGCCTCGGTTGTGGAGTGCCGAGGATCCTCAGCTCTACGACCTCACGCTGCGGGTCTGGGACGCCGAGGGCAGGCTGAGCGAGGTGGTCCCTCAGAAGGTCGGTCTGCGCCGCTTCGTGCTGGAGAACGGGGTCTTCACGATCAACGGCCAGCGGATCGTCTTCCGTGGCGTCAATCGTCACGAGTTCGGTGAGCAGGGGCGGGTGATGACCCGCGAGCGCACCGAGGCTGACCTCATTGCCCTCAAGCGCGCCAACGTCAACGCCATCCGCACCAGTCACTACCCGAACAACAGCTTCCTGTACGAGCTGTGTGACCGCTACGGCTTCTACGTCATTGACGAGACCAACCTGGAGACCCACTCGATGTGGGACCAGATCCTCCAGGGACAGCTGGAGCTGGCGGACTCGATCCCGGGGGACCAGCCTCAGTGGCTCGAGGCGGTGCTTGACCGTGCCCGCTCGATGTACGAGCGCGACAAGAACCACCCCAGCATCCTCATGTGGTCGTGCGGCAATGAGTCCTACGGGGGCGACGGCATCGCGGCGATGGCGGACCTCTTCCGGCAGCTCGACTCCCGGCCCGTGCACTACGAGGGCGTCCACTGGGACCCACGGCGTCCTGAGACCACTGACGTGGTCAGCCAGATGTACACCCCGGCCGCCACGGTGGAGCAGTTCCTGGCCACCAACCGCTCCAAGCCCATGATCCTGTGCGAGTACGCCCACGCCATGGGCAACTCCTTCGGCGCGGTGGACAAGTACATGGACCTGGCTGAGCGCGAGCCCTTGTTCCAGGGCGCGTTCATCTGGGACTTCGCCGACCAGGCGATCCGGCTGACTGCGCCCGATGGCACGGCCTACTGGGGCTACGGCGGGGACTGCGGGGAGGCGCCGCACGACGGCGACTTCTGCGGCAACGGCATCTTCTACGCCGACCACACGCCCTCACCCAAGATCCCTGAGGTGGCCCACGTCTACCAGGGGCTGTCAGCCGAGATCCACGGCAATCTGGTCACGGTGACGAACAGGTACCTGTTCACCGGCTCGCAGGCCTTCGAGTGCCGGGTGCGCCTGGCCCGCGAGGGAAGGGAGCTGGCCGAGGCCGTCCTGGACACTCAGGTACGTGCGGGCCACAGCGCCACGTATGAGCTGCCGCTGTCAGTGCCCGAGGATGCCGGTGAGTACACCATCACCGTCTCCTTCCGCCTGCGCCAGGACACCGCCTGGGCACTGGCGGGCCACGAGGTGGCCTGGGACCAGGCGGTGGTCGAGGTGGCGCCGGGCGGCTCGGCAGGTGCCGTTGCCGAGAGGGGGCGGGGCCCCCTCGTCGTCGACCAGCCGCGGTCCGGGGCGCTGACCCTGGTGGAGGGGGGACACAACGTCGGCGTGCACGCAGACGGGTTCGACGTCCTGTTCTCCCGGATTACCGGGGCGCTGACGTCCTACCGCTTCGGACGCAGTCGTGACGGAGGCCATGAGCTCCTCAACGCTCCGGTCACGCCCTGCTTCTGGCACGCTCCGACGGCCAACGAGCGTGGCTACTCCGGTCCCTTCAAGGAGGGGGCGTGGCTGCTGGCCTCGCGCTTCTCACGACCGGTGCGCCAGGGAGTGATCCCTGCGGTCAGCCGCCAGGATGACGCCGTCGAGGTGACCTTCGTCTACGAATTGGCGGGGCTTGCCGGGTCTACCTGCACGATGCGCTACCGGGTCGAGGCGGACGGCACGGTGGGGGTCACACAGGTCCTCGACCCGGTGGGCGAGGTCCCGGACCTGCCGGAGATGTCGACTCTCCTTCAGGTGCCGGGGACCCTGAGCACCCTGACCTGGTACGGCGAGGGGCCTGACGAGTGCTACGTCGACCGCCGTGGGGGAGCGCGCCTGGGTGTGTGGACCTCCGAGGTCAGCGAACAGCTGCCTGGCTACCTCACGCCACAGGAGTCTGGCTCTCACACCGGCGTGCGCTGGGCGCGAGTGACGGACGAGCGTGGCCGCGGGCTGGAGCTGCGCTGTGATCCTGGCTCGCCGATGGAGCTGTCCGCCTTGCCCTGGACGCCTTTCGAGATCGACAACGCCCGCCACCCGTGGGAGCTGCCGACGACGGGCCGCACCGTCCTGCGTCCGGCGCTTATGCGCCGGGGCGTGGGTGGGGACGACTCATGGGGATCTCGGACGCACCCGGAGTACCGCCTGCCCAGCGGCCCGCTTGAGTTCCGCTTCACGATGCGCGGGGTGATGTAGGCGTCTGGTCGCCGTTGTTGACGGAGAGGAGGTGGTCGTCGTCGGCTGTTGACGCACCGACGACGACCACCTCGTCTCCTACGGCCATGACCTGGCGGCAACGGCGGGTGTGGGCCGCCAGGCGCCGCCTTCCTCAGGCCCGGTTGGCGAAGCGCTCCAGGAGCGTGGCGTCGCCGCCGACTACCAGCACGTCCTCTGCTGAGACCAGCGTGTCCGGGGTGGCGTACTCGAAGGGCTCGCCCGGGCTCATGAGTCCGAAGACGGTGACGCCGTAGCGCGAGCGGACCTTGGACTCACCGATCGTGAAGCCGTGAAGCTCCGAGGGCGGACGCATCTTGACGATCGTGAAGCCGCCCTTCTCCATCTCGATGTAGTCCAGCATCCGTCCGGACACCAGGTGGGCGGCGCGCTGGCCGGCGTCGAACTCGGGGTAGACCACGTGGTGGGCGCCGATGCGCCGCAGGATGCGTCCGTGGGCCCGTGAGATGGCCTTGGCCCAGATCTGCGGCGTCTGCAGGTCCACGAGATTGCCTGCGATGAGCACGCTGGCCTCCAGGGACGTGGCTACCCCCACCACGGCGGTGCCGAACTCGGTGGCCCCGAGCTGCTCCAGGGCCTCCATATCCGTTGCGTCGGCCTCCACCAGTGGGATGCGTCCGCTCCACTGGCGCACAATCGCCGGGTTGGACTCCACAGCGAGGACCTCGCGGCCCAGCTTGTCCAGCGTGGCAGCAACGGCTGAGCCGAAGCGCCCCAGGCCGATGACCAGCGTGGAGTCGGTACGGTCGACGGAGGGTGCCATCAGTACTCCTTGGAGGGGAACGGTGCTGCTTAGAGGATAGTCGCCTGGCGGCTCAGCCGATGAGCGGACGCTCAGCAGGCATGCGGATGACCCGGCGCCGCTCCCGCATCGCCAGCGCGCTCGCGGCCGTCATCGTGCCCACGCGCCCGACGAACATGAGCACGATGATGACGTACTTACCGCTCTCGGGCAGGATCGGCGTGATACCGGTGGACAGGCCGACCGTGGCGAAGGCGCTGATGACCTCGAACAGGATGCGGTCCAGGGACAGGTCGGTGAGCTGGAGCAGCAGGAGAGTGGAGATCCCGACCACTGCCGAACCGATGAGTGCCACGGCCACGCTCAGGCGCACCGTCGGCAGGGTGATCCTGCGCCCGAAGGCCTCGATGTCCTGGTCCCCTCGCGCCTCGGCTGCCACGGCCAGGAGCAGGACGGCGAAGGTGGAAACCTTGATTCCGCCTGCCGTGGAGGCCGATCCTCCACCGATGAACATCAGGGCATCCTGGAGGAACCAGGTGGCCTCGTGCATGTGCTCGGGCGGGATAGTCGACAGCCCGGAGGAACGGGCGTTGACGCCGTTGAGCAGCGCGGTCAGCAGCTTGCCTCCCATGGAAAGAGGCCCGTAGGTCTGCGGGTTGGTCCACTCGAAGGCGGCGATGGTCAGCGAGGAGAGCACCGTCAGCGCGAGGTAGGTGGTCAGGGTGAGCTTGGTGTGCAGCGTCCACAGCCGTGGGCGACGGCGGTGGCGCATGACGTCGAGGATGACCGGGAAACCGGTCGCCCCGACGAAGGTGCCGATGATGATCGGCAGGCACATCCACCAGTCCGAGGCGTAGGGGGCCAGCCCCTCCGGCATGATGACGAAGCCAGCGTTGTTAAAGATCGAGGCTGACATGAACACCGCGTACCACAGCGCGTGCCACGGATCCAGGCCCAGGGTCAGGAAGCGCGGCAGCAGGATGAGGGCGAGGACGGCCTCGACGCCGAGCGCGGTGTAGATGACGGCGCGAAGCAAGGAGGCGACGTCGCCCAGCCGGGACTGGTTCTCGGTGGCGGCCAGCATGCGCTGGGTCAGACCCACGTGGCGCGAGACGGCGAAGGACAGCAGTGAGGCCATGGTCATGATGCCCAGGCCGCCGACGGCGGCTCCCAGGATGATGACTCCCTGACCGAAGGTTGACCAGGCGGTGGCCGTGTCCACGGTGCTCAGCCCCGTCACGCACACGGCGGAGGTGGCGGTGAACAGCGCGTCAACGAAGCTGGCGGCGGGTTTGCCGGCCGGTGTGGCCATCGGCAGGCTGAGCAGGGCGGTGACCGCCACGATGATGGAGGCGAAGACCAGCACAGCCAGTCTGGCCGGGGCGAAGCGTGCGGCGCGCTCGACCCGGGCCCGCACTTGCAGCCGTGCAACCAGTCGCCGCAGCCAGCCCTGCTCGTCGTCGACGTGGCGGTGGTAGACCAGCTCAGGGTTGACCCGGCGAGGGCGGTCATCCCGACGCCGTAACCCGGCCAGGGGCAGCGGCGCGCGCCACCCGCGGGCGAGGCGAGGCTCGTCGTCGGCACGGCGGGCACCGCGGGGTGCGCGGGACGGTGAGCTCTGATATGACACAGCCGCCATTGTGGCCTGTTTACCGATGCGGCGCTGGAGGGAGAGGAATGACGCGCGTGGCGCAAGCGGCTGATGGGGCAGGTTGTGTGAAATGCGACGCCTGTGACGCCAGGGGGCGCTGACAACGTGTGCGGCGGGTGGGGCGCACGATATAGTGACCTCACTGACGCTTCGGGTTGCGCGCCTGCGGCGTCGAGTACCTATCCCCACAACGATTCCAGCAGACGGGACCTTGCATCCATGGCACCGGGTACTTCTCCCTCCGGCGCATCTGGCGCCCCCTCGTTCCTGACCGTGGCCGAGGTCGCAGCGATGCTGCGCGTGTCCAAGATGACGGTCTACCGCATGGTTCATTCCGGTGACCTGCCTGCCATGCAGGTGGGTCGCTCCTTCCGCGTGCCTGAGCGCGCGGTCGAGGAGTACCTGGCTGCGAGCCTAGGTGACTGGGGCCACGAGGGCTCGGCGTCGACGGGCTCCTGAAAACCGCTAGAATCAGCCGGTCACCTGTGTGATCGGGTGGGCTCGCCCCGACCCGACCACCCTGCTCGCCCGGCCTTGCGTCGGTGCGCTGGCGCAACGCCGTCGGCTGCGAGCGGACCGGCACCCACGACCACAAGGAGTCCCCATGGGATCTGTCATCAAGAAGCGCCGCAAGCGCATGTCCAAGAAGAAGCACCGCAAGCTGCTGCGTAAGACGCGTCACCAGCGCCGCAACAAGAAGTGACGAGATGTGCCCGGAGCCCGTGCTCCGGGCACACTTGTTCCCGGCAGGCCTCACCTGCTACCACCGCGCCTAGCAGCCAGGAGCACCTCATGAGTCAGCACTCCGTATCCGGCAACCTCATTGGAGACTCCATCAACGCCACGGAGCAGTGCATGATGCCCATCTCCGTTGACGCCTCGCCGGACCAGTGGCCCGCCGGCGTCCCGGCGCTGGCCCACGTGCCCGGCTCGGCGCCGGCTCCCACGACCCTGGCTGAGCTGACCACCATGGCAGTGGGCGGCCCGGTGGGTGAGTACGTCGAGGCCACCTCCGAGTCCGAGCTCATCGACGCCGTGCGCCAGGCCGATGAAGCCGGGCGTCCGCTTCTGGTGGTGGGCGGCGGGTCCAACATCCTGGCCGCGGATGCCGGTTTTGACGGCCTGGTGCTGCGTGACGCGCGCCAGGAGGTCTCCCTCCTGGCCGACGACCGCTGCGGCGGCGTCGAGATCAGCGCCACGGCCGGCACCACCTGGGACGACCTGGTGCGCCAGGCCGTGGCCTGCGAGTGGGGCGGCTTCGAGACGCTGTCCGGCATCCCCGGGACCGTGGGTGCGGCGCCGGTGCAGAACATCGGCGCCTACGGCACAGAGGTCGCCGAGCTCCTGGCCAGTGTGCGGGTCTGGGACCGCTCTGCCGGCCAGGCTGTTCAGCTGCCGCTGTCACGCCTGCAGCTGTCCTACCGAGACTCCGCCCTCAAGCGCTCGCTGACTGATCCGCAGGTCGGAGAAGGACGGACCTGGGGGCCGACGGGCCGGTGGGTCGTGCTCTCGGCCACCTTCTCGGTGCGTCAGGCCTCCCTGTCCGCCCCGATCGCCTACAGCCAGCTGGCTCAGGCCCTGGGAGTGAGCCTGGGCGAGCGAGTCGACTCCCGCGCCGTGCGCGAGGCGGTGCTGGAGCTGCGCCGCTCCAAGGGTATGGTCCTGGACCCCGATGACCACGACACCTGGTCCGCCGGCTCCTTCTTCACCAATCCGGTCCTCACCGCGCAGCAGGCCGAGCGCCTGCCGCCGGAGGCCCCGCGGTACCCGGTCACTGACCACACCAAGGTGGTGCCGGGTACGGTTGCCGCTCCCGTGGTTGACGGCCTGGTCAAGACCAGCGCCGCCTGGCTCATTGAGCACGCCGGCTTCCCCAAGGGCTTCTCCCTCGCCTCCGGCGACGCTGGCCAGGCTCCGGCCAGCCTGTCCACCAAGCACGTGCTCGCGCTGACCAACCGTGGCAAGGCCCGAGCCAGTGACATCGCCGCGCTGCGCGACGCCGTGGTCGCCGGGGTCCAGCAGGCCTACGGCATCACGCTGGTGCCCGAGCCGGTGCACGTGGGCTGGTGACGGGGAGGCGCTCGCTCGTGGCAGATCGCTCTGCGGTGGCCGGTGGGGTCCTCATCGTCGTCGCCATGATGTGGGGCTCCAGCTTCTTCATGACCAAGGGGCTGCTCACCTCGCTGGCTCCCCTGGACTTCCTTGCCCTGCGCTTTGCCGTGGCGGGCGCCGCCGCAGCCCTCGTCTTCGCCCCTCGCCTGGCGCGCACCGACCGGCGCACCTGGGCCTGCGGCGTGGTCCTGGGCCTGGTCTACTCGGGCGCGCAGATCGCCCAGACCTACGGCCTGACCCTGGCGGCGGCGTCAGTCTCCGGCTTTCTGACCGCCCTGTACGTCGTTGGTACCCCGTTGGTGGCCTGGCTGCTGTGGAAGGCGCGGCCGGCGCGCGCCACGGCCTTGGCCGTAGCCCTGGCGCTGAGCGGCGCCGCCGTCCTGGGGCTCAGCGGCCTGAGCGTTGGCTTGGGAGAAGCGATCCTCGTCCTGGGCGCCGTCGGCTACTCCTTCCACGTGGCCCTGCTGGGCCGCTGGAGCGCGGGGCGTGACCCGCTCGTCCTGGCAGCGATCCAGATGATCACCCTGGGGGTGGTCCACGTCCTGGTGGCGCTACCCGGGGGCATCGCGATGCCGGCGAGCCCGGCGGACTGGGCGCGGGTGCTCTATCTGGCGCTCGCCGTCGGCCTGATCGCGCTGGTGGGACAGTGCTGGGCGCAGGCCCGGATGGACGCGGCGAGGGCCGCCGTCATCATGGCGATGGAACCGGTCTTCTCCGCGCTGTTCGCGGTGGCCTTCGGCGGAGAGCTGCTGACCTGGAGGATCATCGTGGGAGGCAGCCTCATCTTCGCCGGCTCGGTGGTGGCCGAGCTCGGCCCCATCCTCGCCCGGCGGCGTCTGCGCCGCGCGCTCGCCTAGCCCTGGTTCGACGCCAGCCAGTCGTCCACCTCGGCCAGCCACCGCGCCTTGGAGCCCGGCGAGGCCAGCGAGGCGCGGATCGACCCCCGGGCCAGCTCAGCCAGCGCGGCGTCGCCCAGGCCGAGGCTCCGGGCGATCTCGTACTGGTCGGTCAGGCGTGAGTGGAAGAGCAGAGGGTCGTCCGCCCCCAGCGCGACCTGGGCGCCGTGGGCCAGAAGCGTCGGCAGTGGTACGTCCGCCGCCTCGTGGTAGACCCCGAGGCTCACGTTCGAGGCGGGGCAGACCTCCAGGCTGATCCCGCGCCGGACGATCTCGTCCAGCAGCGCCGGGTCCTCCGCGGTGCGCACACCGTGACCCAGGCGGGTGGGGCCTAGGGCACTGACGACGTCGCGCACGTGGGAGGGCCCCAGCAGCTCGCCACCGTGGGGCAGAGAGGCCAGGCCCGCCCGCTGTGCGATGCGGAAGGCCGGGCCCCAGGACGCTGTCCGCCCGGCCCTCTCGTCATTGGACAGACCGAAGCCGACGACGGTGCCCGGCTCCTGCCCGGCGTAGCGCACGGCCAGGCGGGCCAGGGTCCGCGCGTCCAGGGGATGGCGGATCCGTGAGGCTGCCACGATGACGGCGACCTCGACGCCGGACAGGATCGTGGCCTGGCGTGCGGCGTCCAGGATGATCTCCAGGGCCGGGGTGATGCCGCCGACGAAGGGGGCGTAGGAAGTGGGATCCACCTGGATCTCCAGACGGCGCGAGCCTTCGGCGGCGTCGTCGAGCGCGGCCTCGACGACGATGCGTCGCATCGTCTCCTCACTGGTCACCAGGTGGCGGGCCGTGTCATAGGCCCGCTGGAAACGGAACCAGCCACGGTGGTCGGCCGGCACGCGCAGCGGATCGCCGTCGATAAAGGAGGAGGGAAGGCGCGTGCGTGAGCTCTGAGCCAGGTCCACCAGGGTCTCCAGGCGCATCGATCCTGTGAAGTGCAGGTGCAGGTGCGCCTTGGGCAGGGTGGACAGGTCGCGCATAGCGGGATTCTTGCACGAGCGGACAGGTCACGCCCCGGTGGGCCTGGTGTAGGGCAGACTGGGACCATGAGCAACGCACCGGCCGGTTTCGAGCCAGAGGATGTCGCGCTCCTGACAGGCCCTCAGGCGGCCTCGGTACTCGCTGCGGCGCTGGCCCCCGCGGGTCAGCAGCTGGTCAGCTGGGAGGTCCACTCCGTCCACCACCGCCCGGGAGCGGGAGTCTCGGTCGGCTACACGGCCGTGGTGCTTAGCCCGGGCGGGGTCCGCACCACCCAGTACCTGTGCGCGACGACGGCGAGGCTGTCCTTCCCCCAGGCGCCAGGTCTCATGACCGTGGCGCCGGCGGGCCTGCTGCGCCGTTCGCCTGCGCCGATCCGCGTGTGGCGCCACCCCGCCGACCCTGAGCTGCCCGCGCTGCCGGTGGCCTGCACGCCCGCGCTGCTCGGCCAGCGGCTGGGCACCCCGGTTCAGACCTCGATCGTGGCCTACCGGCCCACTCGCCGGGCGGTGGTCCGAGTGACCTTCAGTGACGGCACAACGGCCTACGCCAAGATCTTCCGCCCCGGCCAGGCGGCGGCCTTCGCCGAGCGCCAGCGGATGCTGCGCGCCTCTGGGGTCCCGGTGCCGCAGGTCCTGCGGGCTGACCCAGACGGCCTGGTGCTGTTGGCGACCGGGCACGGCATGGCTTTGTCCGTGCTTCTCTCTCGCGGGATGGATCCGCAGACCTCGGCGAGGGTCTTTGCCTCGCTCACCGGGCTGCTGGATGCCCTGCCGCGCCAGGCCCTGGCCCTGGAGGCCCGGCCAGCCTGGTCGGACCGGGTGCGTCACTACGCCCACGCCGCAGCCACGGTGCTGCCTGAGCATGCTGCACGCGCCCGGGCGGTGGCCGACGGCGTGGAGCAGCTCATGGCCTCGTCCAACCCCGGTCCTGTGGTCCCGGTCCACGGTGACTTCTACGAGGCCAATGTCCTCATGGAGGGCGAGGCCGTGGCCAGTCTGCTGGACGTGGACTCCCTCGGACCGGGCCGACGGGTCGATGACCTGGCGTGCCTGCTCGGGCACGTCAGCGTGCTTGACCACCTGGCGCCGGCCTCCTACCCGCGGCTGCGTCCGGTCCTGGAGACCTGGACGAGCCTGGCTGAGGCCCAGTGCGACCCGGTGGCGCTGCGTGCGCGATGCGCTGGCGTGGTGCTCTCGCTGGTGGCTGGCGCACGCCGTGAAGACGGTGGTCCCTGGCGCCCTGACGCCGAGGGCAGGCTCGCTCGGGCCGAGATATGGCTGGCGCAGGCCCGTGAGATCCAGGCGAGGCGAGGCGCGCACTAGGGGCCCGTCTTGCTCGCTCGCTGATGGCGTGATCTGCTGCCGCGACCGACCACTTTCGCCCTGACCGACCACGTAAACCTCGACCGACCACCAGATCCTCCGCCGACCACTGGATTCGCGTGAATCTGGTGGTCCGTCGGGGCATGGGTGGTCGGTAGGGACATGGGTGGGGCCCGTCATCGCGCGACAACGGGCTCCACCTGTCTCATGTGCTGCGGCTGAGCAGCGAGAGCTACTTCACCTCGGCCAGGAGGGAGGCCACGCGGCCGATGCCCTCGCGGATGGCGTCGTCGCTCGTGGCATAGGACAGGCGCAGGAAGCCGGAGCGGCCGAAGGCCTCGCCCGGTACCAGCGCCACGTCAGCCTCGTCCAGGATGGTGCTGGCCAGCGTAATCGAGGAGTCGATGACCGTGCCGCGCAGGGTCTTGCCGATCAGGCCCTCGATGCTCGGGTAGGCATAGAAGGCCCCCTGGGGGGTGGGCACTGTCAGGCCCTCGATGCCGCTGAGCAGCTCAACCATGAGACGCCGACGCCGGTCGAAGGCCTCGCGCATCCGCTCCACCGCGGTCAGGTCCCCGGCGACGGCGGCCAGGGCGGCGCGCTGGGAGACGTTGGCGACATTGGAGGACAGGTGGGACTGCAGGTTGGTGGCGGCCTTGACGACGTCGCTCGGGCCGATCAGCCAGCCCACCCGCCAGCCCGTCATGGCGTAGGTCTTGGCCACTCCGTTGAGGACGACCGTCTGCTCGGCCAGCTCAGGCACCAGCTGGACGATGTGCGCCGCCTGCGCGCCGTCGTAGAGCAGGTGCTCGTAGATCTCGTCGGTGATGACCCAGATCCCGTGCTCCAGGGCCCACTGACCGATCGCGGTGAGCTCGTCGGGGGTGTAGACCGCGCCGGTGGGGTTGGAGGGCGAGCACACCAGCAAGACCTTGGTGCGAGGAGTGCGCACCGCCTCCAGCTGCTCGACGGTGACCTTGTAACCCTGCTCGGCACCGGCGAAGACCTCCACCGGGATGCCTCCGGCCAGGCGCACGCACTCGGGGTAGGTGACCCAGTAGGGGGCGGGGAGGATGACCTCGTCGCCCGGGTCCACCAGGGCTGCGAAGGCCTCATAGACGGCCTGCTTGCCACCATTGGTGACGATGATGTCGTCGGGGCTGACCTCATAGCCGGAGTCGCGCAGCGTCTTGGCCGCGATGGCCTCGCGCAGGGCCGGCAGGCCCTTGGCGGGGGAGTACTTGTGGTTGACCGGGTCCTTGGCGGCGGCGACTGCCGCCTCGACGATGTAGTCGGGGGTCGGGAAGTCCGGCTCCCCGGCTCCGAAGCCGATCACCGGTCGGCCGGCAGCCTTGAGGGCCTTGGCCTTGGCGTCGACGGCGAGGGTGGCGGAGGGGGCGATGGCGGCGAGGCGGGCCGAGACACGGGCCCGAGGTGCAGTACTCACGAGGCCATGGTCCCACAGGCGCGGCCTGTCAGGAGAGCCGATCGGATGGTGAGAGGGAGGCGGGATCGCGCGGCGGCGTCGTCGTCCTGGCAGGCACGTCTAGGGGGTCTCGCAGAGCAGACGTGTCGTAGCCCACCCGCCCTCGATTTCCTCAGGTGTGTACTGTGTGGCATGATCAGTTCCCGCTGAAGGGCAGTGGCGCAATTGGTAGCGCACCGGTCTCCAAAACCGGCGGTTGTGGGTTCGAGTCCCGCCTGCCCTGCTGAGAACGCCGGATCTGTCGGGAGATCCCGTCGGTTCCGCCCTCTCGCCCGTCTGGGCGCTGAACGAACCGACGAAACCCGAGGATCCTGAGCATGAGTGAAGGCACGACTGTCGCCAAGGGTGCACAGCCGAAGAAGATCAAGGGCGGCCCCTTCGGACGCCTCGCCCTCTTCTTCCGCCAGGTCATCGATGAGCTTCGCAAGGTCGTGTGGCCGACGCGCAAGGAGCTGTGGACCTACTTCCTGGTGGTGGTGGTCTTCATCGTGGCGATCATGGCCTACACCGGCATCCTTGACTTCATCTTCGACCGTATCGTCATGTGGGTCTTCGCCTGATCGCTCGTTGACGACTGAACGCGACAGCACGCCCTAGAACGCACAGGAAAGCAGGTAATCGTGTCCGAGGAGATTCTCCCCGAGGAGACCACGGCAGACTCTGTCGACCCCACGAGCCAGGATGCTGTCCTGGAGGAGTCGGCCGAGGTGGCCGAGGACTCCCAGGCTGTCGAGGAGGCGCCCGCGCCGGTCGCCGAGGTGGACCCGATCGAGGAGTTCCGCAAGCAGATGTCCTCGCTGCCTGGCGAGTGGTACGTCCTGCACACCTACTCCGGCTACGAGCGCCGCGTGGCTGCGGACATCATGGCGCGCGCGGAGAACTTTGAGCTGGAGGACTACGTCTTCGACGCCGTCGTTCCCATGGAGACGGTGATCGAGGTCAAGAGCGCGGGGAAGAAGAAGGAAGTCTCCCGCGTGCGTATCCCCGGCTACGTGTTCGTGCGCATGGATCTGGACGACCCGGAGACCTCGGACCGCGTGTGGCGCACGATCAAGGACACCCCGGCCGTCACCGGCTTCGTGGGCGACCGCTACAACCCGGTGCCGCTGACCTTTGACGAGGCGGTCTCCCAGCTCGGCCCCACGCCGGAGGAGGTGGCTGCCAAGCAGGCTGCCGCCGCCAACGCCGCTCCCGAGGAGGGTGGGCGCACCCAGGTCGTCGAGGGCGGCCAGGTCTACGAGGTCGCCTTCGAGGTCGGCGAGTCCGTCATCGTCACCGACGGTCCTTTCGAGTCCCTGCCTGCCACGATCTCGGAGATCCACCCCGAGACGCAGAAGCTGCAGGTTCTCATCTCCCTGTTCGGCCGCGACACCCCGGCCGAGCTCTCCTTCACACAGGTCGCCAAGATCTGAGCGGCGACGCCGTACCTCACGCGGGTCCGTCACTCGTCCTTCGGGGCGGTGGCGGACCCGCGTCGTTGTGAGCCTCACACGGATATGCCTGTGATTCCAGGCACCGAGCTCGCTATAGCGGCTCTTGCGGGTCTAGCATGGGCGTTCGTGCGTGTGCCCGCGGTGCGGGCCTCGCGCCGTCGCACGGCAGGCGTGCGACGTTCCGGACAAGAAGGACCCAACACATGGCTCCCAAGAAGAAGGTCGCTGGGCTGATCAAGCTCCAGATCCAGGCCGGCCAGGCCAACCCCGCCCCGCCGATCGGCCCCGCGCTCGGTCAGCACGGCGTCAACATCATGGAGTTCTGCAAGGCCTACAACGCGGCTACCGAGTCGCAGCGCGGCAACGTCATCCCGGTGGAGATCACGGTCTACGAGGACCGCTCCTTCACCTTCGTGACCAAGACCCCGCCGGCCGCTGAGCTCATCAAGAAGGCCGCTGGTGTGGCCAAGGGCTCCTCGACCCCCCACACCGCCAAGGTCGGCAACCTCACCGCCGCCCAGGTCAAGGAGATCGCCGAGATGAAGATGGCGGACCTCAACGCCAACGACGTCGAGGCTGCCTCCAAGATCATCGCCGGCACCGCCCGTTCCATGGGCATCACGGTCGACGCCTGAGCGTCACCACACCCCCACTGACCACCGTGGAAGGGCCTCGCGCGGCCCGTTCACCACGACTGCAAGGAGAAGCAGATGACTAAGCGCTCCAAGGCCTACCGCACCGCCGCTGAGAAGATCCAGTCCGGGATCCTCTACACCCCGGCCGAGGCCGTGAAGCTCGCCAAGGCGACCGCCGTGACGAAGTTCGACTCCACCGTGGACGTCGTCTTCCGCCTCGGTGTTGACCCCCGCAAGGCCGACCAGATGGTGCGAGGCACCGTGTCCCTGCCGCACGGTACCGGCAAGACCGCCCGAGTGATCGTCTTCGCTCAGGGCGACCGCGCCCAGCAGGCTCTTGACGCCGGGGCTGACGAGGTCGGCGGCGACGAGCTCATCGAGAAGGTCGCTGGCGGCTGGACGGACTTCGACGCCGCCGTCGCTACCCCCGACCTCATGGGCAAGGTCGGCCGCCTGGGCCGTGTCCTCGGTCCCCGTGGCCTCATGCCCAACCCCAAGACCGGCACCGTGACGATGGACGTGGCCAAGGCCGTGTCCGACATCAAGGGCGGTCGTATTGAGTTCCGCGTCGACCGCGCCGGGAACCTCAACTTCATCATCGGCAAGTCCTCCTTCGCCGAGGAGCAGCTGGTGGACAACTTCCGCGCCGCTCTGGACGAGATCCTGCGTCTGAAGCCCGCCACCTCCAAGGGCCGCTACATCCTCAAGGCCACGATGACCACGACCATGGGCCCGGGCATCCCGCTCGACGTCACCAAGTGATCATGACGGGAGACCTCGCCCCGGCATAGGCCTCCTGGAGACGACGGCGCCGCTCACCTTCCGCTTCGAAGGCGAGCGGCGCCGTCGTCCTGCTCGCTCTAGAGCGCCAGGCACCAGGCGACGGCGTAGCCGCCCAGGAGGAAGGGGCCCAGTGGGATGGGGGTGCGTCGGTCCGCGCGACCCAGGGCGATGCGGAATCCCGCGGCGATACCTGCCGCCCCGAGCCCCAGGTACAAGGCGTAGACCTGGCCGGCAGCGGTGAACGGGGCCAGAGCAAAGGTCAGGAGAGCGAGGAGCTTGACGTCACCCGGACCGATCTGGTGGCTGAGGCGGCTCACGACGGCCAGGGCGATCGTGAGTGCGGCCGATACCAGCAGTGGCGCGAGGATCGGCCAGTAGCCGGGCGCGTCGGCGGGGTGAACCGCTTCCACGGCTTGGCACTCCTGTCTGTCCGCGGCCCACAGGCACGGATCGGAGACCTCGGCGGCCATGACCCATGCGCGCAGCAGGTGGCAGAGCACCAGTGGGACCGCGGCCAGGCCCAGGAGGAGGTTGGGCAAGCGCAGACACAGGACGTCGCAGGCACAGGCGAGCGTGACCAGAACGGCCACCGGGCTGGCCGCGAGGGCGAGGCCCGTTCGGGCACCCACGCCAGGGGTGCCGTCGTCAAGCGCCTGACGCAGTACGAGTGCGGCCAGGACCGCGGCGTGGACGAGGAGGCAGCAGGCGGTCACCCGGGCGCGAAGACGGGTAGGCGAGGTCCCGAGCTCCGGGCGCAGCCTCGCGGTATAGCGGACCACGGTGCGCGAGGCGGGCCAGGCTACCGCGGTGGTCAGTGCGAGGCTGACGGTCAGGCTAAGGATGGCGGGAAGAAGCGTGTCCACCTGCCGATGGTGACAGGCGCCACCGTCATGGTCCACAGCGTGACCGATCGCACCAGGTTTCCACAGTGTGCGGCCTTGCGTAGTGGGGGAGGTGGGCCGGTAGTCTGGCACCTGCCAAAGACCGCAGGTCTCCCGCCTTGGCGGGACCAAGTCCACCAGCTCCCCGGAGCGATGGAGCCAGCGCAGGTGAGAACGTGACTCCTCCACGGTTGTGGAGCGTGAGCCTCGTGCCTTGCCGGCGCGAGGCTTTTTTCGTGCCAGAGCCTGGGCGCCTGTGGCAGACCACGGAAGGAGGGCCCATGGCAAGGCCTGACAAGGAAGCGGCTGTTGCCGAGCTCGCGGGTAAGTTCCGCGACTCCGGCGCGGTGCTGCTGACTGAGTACCGCGGGCTGACCGTCGCCGAGCTCAAGGAGCTGCGTCGTTCGCTCGCTGGTAACGCCGAGTATGCCGTGGTGAAGAACACGCTTGCTGCCATCGCCGCCCGTCAGGTCGGCCTGGAGGCCTTCGCTGACGACCTCAAGGGCCCCACGGCTCTGACCTTCGTCTCCGGCGAGCCGGTTGAGGCTGCCAAGGCGCTGCGTGACTTCGCCAAGGACAATGCCAAGCTCGTCGTCAAGGGTGGTGTCATGGACGGCAACGTCCTGGACGCCTCCGAGGTTGACAAGCTGGCTTCGCTCGAGTCCCGCGAGGTTCTGCTCGCCAAGGCTGCGGGTGCCATGAAGGCGTCCCTGTCCAAGGCTGCGTACCTCTTCGTCGCGCCCGCCTCCAAGGCGGTCCGCACTGTCGACGCCCTGCGCGAGAAGCAGGAGACCGCGGCCTGAGCCGCGTGCGCCGTTCAACACCACTTTCATCCCTGTGCTGAAGACAGTGCAGGACCCTTTTTCCAGGAAGGAACGCCCATCATGGCGAAGCTGACCACCGACGAGCTCATCGAGGCCTTCAAGGAGCTCACCCTCATCGAGCTGTCCGAGTTCGTCAAGGCCTTCGAGGAGACCTTCGACGTCACCGCTGCTGCTCCGGCCGCCGTTGCCGTTGCTGGCGCCCCCGCTGCTGGCGGCGAGGCCGCTGCTGCCGAGGAGAAGGACGAGTTCGACGTCATCCTCGAGGCCGCTGGCGACAAGAAGATCCAGGTCATCAAGGAGGTGCGCGCCCTGACCTCCCTCGGCCTGAAGGAGGCCAAGGAGCTCGTCGACGGCGCTCCCAAGCCCGTCCTCGAGGGCGCCAACAAGGAGACCGCCGAGAAGGCCAAGGAGGCCCTCGAGGGCGCCGGCGCCACCGTCACCCTCAAGTGAGTCTCGCCCCGGCCGCCGCGGTTCTCACCATGAGGTGAGCCCGGCCAAGGGGAGTATCGCTTCACGCTGGCCCCGACCACCATTGGTGGTCGGGGCCAGCTGCTGTCTGCGGCGCGGACACGACGCTGTTGCCAGGTGGGCTGTAGGCGATATGCCGACGCCGGACCTGCGCACAAGGTCCCCGGTTCGCGGGGCATCGCGAGCCCGACGGCGATGGTGGCACCTCCCAAGAGCCAGGCTCCCGAGCGAGAGGGTGCCTCTCAGGGGGCGCGAGGGCGCGTACCAATGGCGCGTGCACGTACGTATCGGGGGATGCACGTTCCAGTGGGGGTGGTGGGCTTGATGGCTGCGTCAGTTGAGGTTCTGGACCGTTGGTTTGGTCTTGGTGCGCTTCCTGGATACGTCGGTTTAGGCCGTGGACAGTCGGTTCGGGTGTGGCGGGGATGGGGATCGACTGTTCAGGGCCTAAAGCGACGGAGAGGCGGTGGGGATGCGACGGGGATGGGGCGGCGTGCGGGGGGGGGTGGTGCGTGCGATGTCGGTGCGATGGGCTTTTGGTGCGTGGGGGGGGATTTTGTGACGTGCGGGGGTGGTGCGATGGGCTTTTGGTGCGTGGGTTGGGTGATTGGTGCGTGCTTTGGTGAATGTGACGGTCTCTGGGGGAGCGCTAGGGCACGCACCAATTGAGGGTGCACGCACGCTTCGGGGGAAGCGCGTACCAATGGGGCTGGGGCCTGGTGGGGGAGTACGCGCCTATGGGTGGAGGCACGCCGGCATCGAGGAAGCACGTTCTCACGGTGCCGGGGCTCGGGTGGGGGAGCGCGCGGCTATGAGTGAAGGCACGTCCGCATCGAGGAAGCACGTTCCAGTGGGGCTGCGGCCCGGGTGGGGATGTACTCCGCCACGGCAGAAGCGCGCCGCCCAGGGTGGCTGGGCGGGCCGCGAAAGACTATTGGTACGGCCGGGGTGCATGGGGTCCGGCCGCGAACGGGAGGGTAGTATGCGCGGATGTGGTGCGAATCGCAAGGGTCGGTACCGCGCAGGCGTAGATGTCGGTGTTAGGGGCGTGTACGCTAGCGCTTTGCGTGCATTGTGTGTAGTGACGCTCGTAGCGCCGTCGGACGGACGGTCCCCTGGCTGGGGAACCGGTACCGCTCCGCTGGTCTGGGGCTCCCACCGTGCGCAGTGTACGCAGAGTGATCCCCGAGATGAGGGAAGGATCCCCTTTGGCTGCCTCGCGCACCTCTGCACCAACTGCCGCTGACATTGCCGCGCGTACCGCGTCGCGTCGCATCAACTTCGCGAAGATCGCCGAGCCTATGCAGGCTCCGAACCTTCTCGCCCTGCAGACCGAGAGCTTTGACTGGCTCGTCGGCAACGAGAAGTGGCGCGCCCGCGTGGACGCTGCGAACTCGGCTCGGCCTGGCTCGCTGCCCGAGACCTCGGGTCTGGAGGAGATCTTCGAGGAGATCTCCCCGATCGAGGACTTCGGCGAGACCATGGCGCTGTCCTTCCACGACCACCGCTTCGAGGAGCCGAAGTACACGGCCGAGGAGTGCCAGGAGAAGGACCTGACCTACTCCGCGCCCCTGTACGTGGTGGCCGACTTCGAGAACTTCCAGACCGGTGAGATCAAGTCCCAGACGGTCTTCATGGGCGACTTCCCGCTCATGACGGACAAGGGCACCTTCATCGTCAACGGCTCCGAGCGCGTCGTCGTCTCGCAGCTCGTGCGCTCGCCTGGTGTGTACTTCGAGCGCACCACCGAGAAGGCCTCGGACAAGTACGTCTACAACGTCAAGTTCATTCCCTCTCGCGGCGCCTGGCTGGAGTTCGAGGTCGACAAGAACGACCACGTCGCCGTGCGTATCGACCGCAAGCGCAAGCAGGACATCACGGTCTTCCTTCTGGCCCTGGGCATGGACGAGTCCGAGATCCGCGAGGAGTTCAAGGCCTACCCGGCTCTGACCTCCGCCTTGGACGAGGACCGTAAGGTCACCAACCAGGACGAGGCGCTGCTGGATATCTACAAGAAGATCCGTCCCGGTGAGCCGCCGAGCGTCGAGGCCGGCCGCACCCTGCTGGAGAACTTCTACTTCAACGCTAAGCGTTACGACCTGGCCAAGGTCGGTCGCTACAAGATCAACAAGAAGCTGGGCCTGGCCGCGGACCTGGCGGACTCGGTGCTGCGCATCGAGGACATCGTCGCCGCGATCAAGTACCTGCTTGCCCTGCACGCCGGTGCCGAGACCGTTGAGGGCGTCAAGGACGGCGAGATCGTGGACATCGCGGTCGAGTTCGACGACATCGACCACCTCGGTAACCGTCGCATCCGCGCTGTCGGTGAGCTTATCCAGTCTCAGGTGCGTACTGGTATGAGCCGCATGGAGCGTCAGGTGCGTGAGCGCATGACGACCCAGGACGTCGAGGCCATCACGCCCAACACCCTCATCAACATCCGGCCCGTGACCGCCGCGATCAAGGAGTTCTTCGGGACCTCCCAGCTCTCGCAGTTCATGGACCAGAACAACCCGCTGGCCGGTCTGACGCACAAGCGTCGTCTGTCCGCCCTGGGCCCGGGTGGTCTGTCGCGCGAGCGCGCCTCCATGGAGGTGCGTGACGTCCACACCTCGCACTACGGCCGCATGTGCCCCATCGAGTCCCCTGAGGGCCCGAACATCGGTCTGATCGGATCGCTGGCGACCTTCGCCCGCATCAACCCCTTCGGCTTCGTTGAGACCCCGTACCGCGTGGTCAAGAATGGCCAGGTCACCGACGAGACCCACTACCTCACGGCTGACGACGAGGACCGGCACATCATCGCCCAGGCCAACGTCGAGCTGACCGAGGACGGGCACTTCGCTGAGTCCCACGTCCTGTGCCGTGTCACCGGAGGTGAGCCAGCGCTGGTTCCGGCCGGAGACGTCGACCTCATGGACGTCTCCCCGCGCCAGATGGTGTCGGTGGGTACCTCCCTCATTCCGTTCCTGGAGCACGACGACGCCAACCGCGCCCTCATGGGTGCCAACATGCAGCGTCAGGCCGTGCCGCTCATCCGTCCCGATGCCCCGCTGGTGGGTACCGGTATGGAGCGCCGCACCGCCGTCGACGCCGGTGACGTGCTCGTGGCCTCCAAGCCCGGTGTCGTCACCGAGGTCTGCGCCGACTTCGTGCGCGTGGCCAACGACGACGGCTCCGAGACGGTCTACAAGGTCGCCAAGTTCCGCCGCTCCAACCAGGGCAACTGCTACAATCAGCGCGTCGTGGCCACCGAGGGTGAGCACGTCGAGGCTGGCTCGGTCCTGGCCGACGGTCCGGCCACCGAGGGCGGAGACCTGGCTCTGGGTCAGAACCTCCTGGTTGCCTTCATGACCTGGGAGGGTCTGAACTACGAGGACGCCATCATCGTGTCCCAGCGTGTGGTCTCCGAGGACCTGCTGACCTCGATCCACATCGAGGAGCACGAGGTTGACGCCCGTGACACCAAGCTCGGCGCCGAGGAGATCACCCGCGACATCCCCAACGTCAGCGAGGAGACGCTGGCCAACCTCGACGAGCGCGGCATCATCCGCATCGGCGCTGAGGTCCGCAGCGGGGACATCCTGGTTGGCAAGGTCACCCCGAAGGGTGAGACCGAGCTGACCAGCGAGGAGCGCCTCCTGCGCGCGATCTTCGGTGAGAAGGCTCGCGAGGTGCGCGACACCTCCCTGCGTGTGCCCCACGGCGAGTACGGCATCGTCACCGGTGTGCGTGAGTTCGACGCCTCCAACGAGGACGCCGAGCTGCCCGCCGGCGTCAACCACATGGTGCGTGTCTACATTGCCCAGCGCCGCAAGATCACCGTGGGTGACAAGCTCTCGGGCCGTCACGGCAACAAGGGTGTGATCTCCAAGATCAACCCGATCGAGGACATGCCCTTCCTAGCCGACGGAACCCCGGTCGACGTCATCCTCAACCCGCTGGGTGTGCCCAGCCGTATGAACGTCGGTCAGGTCCTGGAGCTCCACCTGGGCTGGGTGGCCTCGCGCGGGTGGGACGCCACGGCGGCCCGTAAGGCCGGCGAGGAGTGGGCCGTGCGCCTGCCCGCCAACGGCGTCAAGGCTGAGCCCCGCACCCCGGTGGCGACCCCGGTCTTCGACGGTGTGCGTGACGACGAGCTCATGGGTCTGCTCTCCTCGACCCTGCCCAACCGCGACGGCATGCAGCTCATCGCGCCCAACGGCAAGGCCCGTCTGTTCGACGGTCGCTCCGGCGAGCCCTTCCCGTACCCGATCTCGGTGGGCTACATGTACATCCTCAAGCTCCACCACCTCGTGGACGACAAGATCCACGCCCGCTCCACCGGTCCGTACTCGATGATCACCCAGCAGCCGCTGGGTGGTAAGGCACAGTTCGGTGGCCAGCGCTTCGGTGAGATGGAGGTCTGGGCGATGGAGGCATACGGTGCCGCCCACGCCCTGCAGGAGCTGCTCACCGTCAAGTCCGACGACGTCAACGGGCGAGTCAAGGTCTACGAGGCCATCGTCAAGGGTGAGGACATCCCCGAGCCCGGCATCCCCGAGTCCTTCAAGGTGCTCATGAAGGAGATGCAGTCGCTGTGCCTGAACGTCGAGGCGCTGGACGCCGAGGGCAATGTCATCGGCCTGGACGACACTGACGAGGACGGCCGTCGCGCCTCCGAGGAGCTCGGCTTCGACCTGGGCCGCCGCCCCGGTGGCGCCATGGCCTCCACGGTCGACGAGATCTGACCACCACAGGCCCCGGTTGAGGGGCGGCTCCGGCCGCCCCTCCCGGGCCCCACGGGCGGGCCAGCGTCCTGGAACAACGCTCGCCAGCCCCACCAGACAATCGATGAGCTGACACATCGGAAGTAGGAACTGTGCTCGACGCCAACGTCTTCGATCGCATCCAGCTCGGCCTTGCCACCTCCGAGGACATCAAGTCCTGGTCCCACGGTGAGGTCAAGAAGCCCGAGACCATCAACTACCGCACCCTCAAGCCGGAGAAGGACGGACTCTTCTGCGAGAAGATCTTCGGCCCCACCCGCGACTGGGAGTGCGCCTGCGGCAAGTACAAGCGCGTGCGCTACAAGGGCATCGTCTGCGAGCGCTGTGGCGTGGAGGTCACGCGCTCCAAGGTCCGCCGTGAGCGCATGGCCCACATCAAGCTGGCCGCCCCGGTCACGCACATCTGGTACTTCAAGGGCGTCCCCTCGCGCCTGGGCTACCTGCTCAACCTGGCCCCCAAGGACCTGGAGAAGGTCATCTACTTCGCTGCCTACATGGTCACCGAGGTGGATGAGGAGGGCCGCCACGACGACCTTCCCTCGCTGCGCAACGAGCTGGAGGTGAAGAAGAAGCACGTCGAGGAGGCCGGCCAGGCCGACGTCGAGGCGCGCCAGAAGCGTCTGGAGGAGGACCTCGCCCAGCTCGAGGCCGAGGGCGCCGACCAGGCCCAGCGCGACAAGCTGCGCAAGACCGCCGAGCGCGAGATGGGTGCTCTTCGCCGCAAGAACCAGCGCACGCTGGAGCACATGGACAAGGTCTGGGACCGCTTCGTCTCTCTCAAGGTCGGTGACCTGGAGGGTGACGAGGTCCTGTACCGCGACATGGTGGCCGACTACGGCATCTACTTCAAGGGTGCCATGGGCGCCGAGGCCGTCCAGGCCCGCCTGCGCACCTTCGACCTGGAGGCTGAGGCCGAGGCCCTGGCCGAGGTCGTGGCCAACGGCACCGGGCAGCGTAAGACCCGCGCGATCAAGCGCCTAAAGGTCATCAACGCCTTCCGCGTCACCGGCACGGCTCCTGAGGCCATGGTGCTCGACTCCATTCCGGTCATCCCGCCGGACCTGCGTCCGATGGTCCAGCTTGACGGTGGCCGCTTCGCCACCTCCGACCTCAACGACCTCTACCGTCGCGTTATCAACCGCAACAACCGCCTCAAGCGGCTGATGGACCTGGGCGCGCCCACGATCATCGTCAACAACGAGAAGCGCATGCTTCAGGACGCCGTGGACGCCCTGTTCGACAACGGCCGCCGCGGCCGCCCGGTCACGGGCGTGGGCAACCGCCCGCTGAAGTCCCTGTCCGACATGCTCAAGGGCAAGCAGGGACGCTTCCGTCAGAACCTGCTGGGCAAGCGTGTGGACTACTCCGGCCGTAGCGTCATCGTGGTCGGTCCTCAGCTCAAGCTGCACCAGTGCGGTCTGCCCAGCCAGATGGCGCTGGAGCTGTTCAAGCCCTTCGTCATGAAGCGCCTGGTCGAGCTCAAGGAGGCCCAGAACGTCAAGGCCGCCAAGCGCATGGTCGAGCGGGCCAACCCCAAGGTGTGGGACGTGCTCGCCGAGGTCATCCGCGAGCACCCTGTGCTGCTCAACCGTGCCCCCACGCTGCACCGCCTGGGTATCCAGGCCTTTGAGCCGCAGCTGATCGAGGGTAAGGCCATCCAGCTGCACCCGCTGGTGTGTGGCGCCTTCAACGCCGACTTTGACGGCGACCAGATGGCTGTCCACCTGCCACTGGGCTCGGAGGCCCAGGCGGAGGCCCGCATCCTCATGCTGTCCTCCAACAACATCCTCAAGCCCTCCGACGGCCGCCCGGTGACCATGCCGTCTCAGGACATGATCATCGGTACCTACTACCTCACCCAGACCCCCGACCCCAAGGTCGAGGTCGAGGTGGACGCCGAGGGCAACCCGGTCGTGCCGTCCTTCTCCTCCTTCGCCGAGGCGCTCATGGCGCACGACTTCGGCAAGCTGGACATGAACGCCACCTGCGACATCCGCTTCGAGGAGGGCATCACGCCCCCCACCGACTGGCAGGCCCCCGAGGGCTGGAGCGAGGGTGAGCCGGTGACGCTGCGCACCTCGCTGGGACGCGCGGTGTTCAACACGGCGCTGCCCGAGACCTTCCCGTACATCAACTACGTGGTGGACAAGAAGAAGCTCGGCAACATCGTCAACCGTCTGGCCGAGTCCTACCCGCGCGTGGACGTGGCGGCCTCCCTGGACAAGCTGAAGTCCAACGGCTTCTACTGGTCCACCTGGTCCGGCATCACCGTCGCCTTCGCCGACGTCGTCTCCCCGGCTTCCAAGCCGGAGATCCTGGCCCGCTACGAGGCTGAGGCGGCTGAGATCGAGGACCAGTTCGAGATGGGTGCGCTCACCGAGGAGGACCGCTACCAGTCCCTCATCGATATCTGGACCAAGGCGACCGCTGAGGTGGCCGAGGCCATGCGTGAGAACTTCCCCGAGCGCAACACCGTCTACCAGATGGTGGTCTCCGGTGCTCGTGGTAACTGGGACCAGATCCGCCAGCTCGCAGGTATGCGAGGTCTGGTGGCTGACCCCAGGCAGCGCCTCATCGAGCGCCCGATCAAGTCCAACTACCGCGAGGGCCTGAGCGTTCTGGAGTACTTCATCGCCACCCACGGTGCCCGTAAGGGTCTGGCGGACACGGCGCTGCGTACCGCGGACTCCGGCTACCTCACCCGTCGTCTGGTGGACGTGTCCCAGGACGTCATCGTGCGTGAGGACGACTGCGGTACCCGCAAGGGCCTGGCCAAGCGCATCTTCACGTGGAAGGAGGTCGACGGCGAGCGGGTCAAGGAGCCTAGCGAGATCCTGGCGACCACCGTCTACGGCACCACGCTGGCTCGTGACGTGGTCGACGAGGCGGGCAACGTCGTCGTCGCCGCGGGCACGGACCTGGGCGAGGCCGAGGTCGCGGCCGCCATTGAGGCGGGCGCCGAGGAGATCACGGTCCGCTCCGTGCTCACCTGTGACTCCGCCGTCGGCACCTGCGCGGCCTGCTACGGCCGCTCGCTGGCCACCGGCAAGCGCGTGGACATCGGTGAGGCCGTCGGCATCATCGCGGCCCAGTCCATTGGTGAGCCCGGCACCCAGCTGACCATGCGTACCTTCCACACCGGTGGTGCGGCTGGTGCCGCGGACATCACGCAGGGTCTGCCGCGTGTCCAGGAGCTGTTCGAGGCTCGTACCCCCAAGGGCGAGGCCGCCGTGGCTGAGGCCGCCGGCACGCTCAAGATCGAGGACGACGCCGAGGGTAAGCGTCTGGTCATCACGCGCGACGACGGCGAGGAGGACCTCGTGGTTCCGGTCTCGCGCCGCCAGCGCCTGCTGGTGACCGACGGCGACCACGTTGAGCCCGGCCAGGCCCTGACCGAGGGCCCGGTGGACCCGAAGAAGGTCCTGCGCCTGCGCAGCGTCGGTGCCACCCAGCGTCACCTGGTGGAGGAGGTCCAGGAGGTCTACCGCTCCCAGGGCGTGGACATCCACTCCAAGCACATCGAGGTCATCGTGCGCCAGATGCTGCGCCGCGTGACCGTGCTGGAGTCCGGGGACACCAACCTGCTCCAGGGAGACCTGGTGGACGTCATGCACTTCCGTGCGGAGAACCGCCGCGTCATGGCTGAGGGCGGCAAGACCGCCTCTGGCCGTACCGAGCTCATGGGTATCACCAAGGCCTCGCTGGCCACGGACTCCTGGCTCTCGGCGGCCTCCTTCCAGGAGACCACGCGAGTGCTCACCGAGGCCGCGATGAACGGCAAGTCGGACCCGCTGCTGGGCCTGAAGGAGAACGTCATCCTCGGTAAGCTCATCCCGGCCGGAACGGGCCTGGCCCGTTACTCCGACATCGAGGTCGAGCCCACCGAGGAGGTCAAGCAGGAGGTCTTCTCCCGCACTGGCTTCGGTGACATGTTCGGCACCGGCGAGTCGGTCGCGCTGGACGACTTCTCCTTCGGGGGAGACTTCCGGGCTGACTTCTCCGATGACTTCCGCACTGGCTTTTCCTCCGAGGACTACCAGTTCTGATCCAGCCCGCGTAGCCCGGCACTGACCGGCCGCGCATGTGGACGCTGACGACGGAGGCCCGGCACCCTGACCACGGTGCCGGGCCGCCGTCGTGCGTCACGAGGATGGGGTTGGGGCGTGGCCCCCGTGCCTGATACCAGAACTTGTCCTGACGTATGTAACGGATGAGTGACGCCTGAGCCATATCCTCAACTCGGTTCGTGCCCGCTGGGTCAGGCTCCCTGGTCCGGGCCGCAGCGTCACGTAGCGCCGTGAGTCGGCGGGCACCGGCCCGGGGCGAGCCGCGTAGCCACGTGTGGGCAGCGGACGCCTCGCGCTCGTAAGGACGGAGGCTGCATGGGTGAGCACACCCAGGACTCGGGTGGGGTTCTTCAGTCCGCCTCGGTGGTCTTCATCAGCGACAACGTGCTGCAGGCAGCCGGCCTTGAGCACTTGCTGACAGCGGCGAAGGACCTCGTCTACGCCGGACGCGTCAGCTCGGTGGACGCCCTGCTCGCCGCGGGCGGGGCCCTGCCTCGGCTGGCCCTGATGAGCCTGGCGCTGTGCGACGGCTCGGACCCGGTGAGCAACGTCCGGCGCCTGCGTGAGGCAGGAGTGCGTGTGCTGGCCTACTTCGCCGGTGCGGACCGGTACCAGGTGCGTCGGGCCTACGAGGTGGCACAGGTCGGCGTCGTACGTTCGTGGGACGAGGGGCCGGTCATGCTGGAGGGACTGCGCCAGGCCCTGGACGATGCCAGTGGGCCGCTCCAGCGGTGGACGGACGTGCTGGGCATCGACGCCGCGACGGTCGTCAGCGACCGCCTGACCGCGGTGGAGCGCGAGGTGCTCATGGTGTACGCCGCAGTAGCGACGGCGGACTACGTCGCCAGGCGCCTGGGACTAGCGACCAACACCGTCAACAAGTACGTGGCCAAGGCGCGACGTCGCTACGCCGAGGCGGGAAAGACCGCTGACAGCCCGGCGGACCTGGTGCGCCTGGCTCAGGAGGACGGGCTGCTGCCCCTGGCCCTGGCCGCGCGCGATGAGCCAGGTACGAGCTGGCCGTGAGAAGTGGCCTCGGGGGGGGGGCACCGTCCAGGAGTTATGGTGGCGTCAACTGCCAAGGACAAGGAGACAGACCGCACCAGGACAGCCCACGGCTCCGGGACCCCTGCCCGCGACGCCATCCCTCAACGACGTGAAAGCCAGTGATATGAGTGCCTCCCCGACTCGCCAGCGCTTCGGCGCCCCCGGTGCGCCCCGCGAGGCTCGGCCCGCCGCGAACACGAGCCCCGAGGTCTACACCGAGGAGCTGTCCGTGTGTGCCCTGGCACCGTGGCACAAGGCGCGTCTGGCATGTTCTCCGTCGCGTCTGGTAGTGGACCTGCCGCACCTGTGGATGGGGCTGTTTGCGGTCGGTCGGGAAGTCAGTGAGTTCGACCTGGAGGCGCTGCGCACGATCGAGACGTCCACGCGGGTGCGTAGCCGCCGGGCACTGGCAGCGGCCGTCATGGTCAGCACCGGGATCTGGGCACTGGCCGCCTCTTTTGTCTCCTTTGGCGGCATGGCCCACGGATTGCGGGCGATCTGGGTGGCTGCCAGTCTCCCGGGGCTGGCTAGCCTGGTGCTGGGCGTCATCCTTGCGGCCAACGCCTCGGTGGACGTGCTCACGGTTGCTGATGAGCAAGGCGCGTCGGTGCGGATCGAGGTCAATCCGCGTGGTCGGCACGGGCTGCACCTGTTCAAGGGCGAGCTGCTGCGCCACGTGCGCGTCCACGGTGCCTCGCGCCGGGGGGGGGGATCCTCCCAGGCCCCCGAGGTCGCGCACGATGAGGACGGAACAGGGCCCGGCCGTGTCCTAGACCACCAAGGTGGTCGGCCCTAGGCACTGGTGAGGCGCCGTCGTCGTCGGTAACCTTGCCTGCGGTGCCCGCGTGCGGGTTGCCGTTCTCCATTCCGTTCCCAGCGCTGTGGCCTCCTTCTGGCCGACGACGTGACGCGGGTCTGCCGCGGCGGGAACCGACGGGCCCCTTCCGCGGGGCTCCGGACGTCGCCTGTTCCTGACAGGCTGACGGGCCGGCCCAGGCTCCGCGGCGCTGTGCGCCCATGGGGGAGCGGGGCTGGCGCGAGGGCAGCAGAACTGTCCAGATGCACTTCAAGATGGAGAATCCGTAGTGCCTACCATTCAGCAGCTGGTCCGCAAGGGCCGCTCGACGAAGCGCTCGTCGTCCAAGACGCCCGCGCTCAAGGCCAGCCCGCAGCGTCGTGGCGTGTGCACCCGTGTGTACACCACGACCCCGAAGAAGCCGAACTCCGCCCTTCGTAAGGTCGCCCGTGTGCGCCTGTCGACCGGCATCGAGGTCACCGCTTACATCCCCGGTGAGGGCCACAACCTCCAGGAGCACTCGATCGTGCTCGTGCGTGGCGGTCGTGTGAAGGACCTCCCCGGTGTCCGCTACCACATCGTGCGCGGCTCCCTCGACACCCAGGGTGTCAAGGGTCGCCAGCAGGCACGCTCGAAGTACGGCGCCAAGAAGGAGAAGAAGTAATGCCTCGTAAGGGTCCCGCTCCCAAGCGCCCGCTCGTCGTCGACCCCGTCTACGGCTCGCCGGTCGTCACCCAGCTCGTCAACCGCGTTCTGCTGGACGGTAAGAAGTCCACCGCCGAGCGCATCGTCTACGGCGCCCTGGAGGGGGTGCGCGCCAAGACGGACCAGGACCCGGTCTCGGTCCTCAAGCGCGCCCTCGACAACATCCGCCCCGCGCTGGAGGTCCGCTCCCGCCGCGTGGGTGGTGCCACCTACCAGGTCCCGGTTGAGGTTCGCCCCAACCGCGCCACCACTCTGGCTCTGCGCTGGCTCGTCGACTTCTCCCGGCAGCGCCGTGAGAACACGATGACCGAGCGTCTCATGAACGAGATCCTCGACGCCTCCAACGGCCTGGGTGCCGCTGTCAAGCGTCGTGAGGACATGCACCGGATGGCCGAGTCCAACAAGGCCTTCGCGCACTACCGCTGGTAATCATCCGCGCGTCGGTCGGGGACCCCCGGCCTGATCCAGACCGGCCCCGACCGACGCCTTCTTCATCACACCATCGACACGAAGGACTTCACTAGTGGCACTCGACGTGCTGACTGACCTCAAGAAGGTCCGCAACATCGGCATCATGGCCCACATCGATGCCGGTAAGACCACCGTCTCCGAGCGCATCCTGTTCTACACCGGTATCAACTACAAGATCGGCGAGACCCACGACGGCGCCTCGACGATGGACTGGATGGAGCAGGAGCAGGAACGCGGTATTACCATTACCTCCGCTGCAACCACCTGCTTCTGGAAGAACAACCAGATCAACCTCATCGACACCCCCGGACACGTGGACTTCACGGTCGAGGTCGAGCGCTCCCTACGTGTGCTTGACGGTGCCGTGGCCGTCTTCGACGGCAAGGAGGGCGTCGAGCCCCAGTCCGAGACCGTGTGGCGTCAGGCGGACAAGTACAACGTCCCGCGCATCTGCTACATCAACAAGATGGACAAGCTGGGCGCGAACTTCGATTTCTCCGTCCAGACCATTCGTGACCGTCTTCACGCCACGCCGATCGTCCTCAACTTCCCGATCGGTGCCGAGAACGAGTTCTCCGGCGTCGTCGACGTCATTGAGATGCGCGCCGTGCGCTTCCCCGAGAAGGACGCCGACGGTCAGGAGACCCGTGGCGCCGTCGTCGAGTACGAGGACATCCCCGCTGACCTGGTCGACAAGGCCGAGGCCTACCGCGCCGAGCTGCTGGAGACCGTCGCCGAGGCCGACGACGAGCTCATGGAGAAGTACCTCGAGGGTGGCGAGCTGAGCATCGAGGAGATCAAGAGCGGCATCCGCAAGCTCACGATCGCTGGTGAGGCCTACCCGGTCCTGGCTGGTTCTGCGTTCAAGAACAAGGGCATCCAGCCCGTCCTGGACGCGGTGATCGACTACCTGCCCTCTCCGCTGGACATTCCTCCGGTGGAGGGCCACGAGCCCGGTGACGAGGAGAAGGTCCTCACCCGTCCCTCCGACGAGAACGAGCCCTTCGCCGCCCTGGCCTTCAAGGTCGCCACGCACCCGTTCTACGGCAAGCTCGTCTACGTGCGCGTGTACTCCGGCAAGGTCGGCTCCGGTGACCAGGTCCTCAACGCCACCAAGGGTAAGAAGGAGCGCATCGGGAAGATGTTCCAGATGCACTCCAACAAGGAGAACCCGGTCGAGGTCGCTCACGCCGGTCACATCTACGCCTTCATTGGTCTCAAGGACGTCACCACCGGTGACACGCTGTGCGCCCAGAACGCGCCCATCATCCTGGAGTCGATGACCTTCCCGGACCCGGTCATCCACGTGGCCATCGAGCCCAAGACCAAGGGCGACCAGGAGAAGCTGGGCGTTGCCATCCAGAAGCTGTCCGAGGAGGACCCGACCTTCACGGTCGAGCTCGACGAGGAGACCGGCCAGACCGTCATCGGCGGTATGGGCGAGCTGCACCTGGACGTCTTCGTCGACCGTATGCGTCGCGAGTTCAAGGTGGAGGCGAACGTCGGTAACCCGATGGTGGCCTACCGCGAGACGATCCGTAAGAAGGTCGACAAGGTCGAGTACACGCACAAGAAGCAGACTGGTGGTTCCGGCCAGTTCGCGAAGGTGCAGATGTCCTTCGAGCCGCTGGAGGTCGTCGAGGCCGAGGACGGCGAGGAGAAGCAGCACTACGAGTTCGTCAACGCTGTCACCGGTGGTCGCGTCCCGCGCGAGTACATCCCCAGCGTCGACGCCGGCGTCCAGGACGCCATGCTCACCGGTGTCCTGGCTGGCTACCCGGTCGTGGACGTCAAGGCCACGCTTCTCGACGGCGCCTACCACGAGGTCGACTCCTCCGAGATGGCCTTCAAGATTGCCGGATCCATGGCTTTCAAGGAGGGTGCCAAGAAGGCCTCGCCGGTTCTGCTGGAGCCGGTCATGGCCGTCGAGGTGCGTACGCCTGAGGAGTACATGGGTGACGTCATCGGTGACCTCAACTCCCGTCGTGGCATGATCCAGTCGATGGAGGACGCCGTCGGCGTCAAGGTCATCAAGGCTGCCGTGCCGCTGTCCGAGATGTTCGGCTACGTCGGTGATCTGCGTTCCAAGACCCAGGGCCGCGCCGTCTACTCGATGAGCTTCGACTCCTACGCTGAGGTTCCCAAGAACGTCGCGGACGAGATCATCGCCAAGGCCAAGGGCGAGTAACCCTCGGTCCTCCCGGGGACCGGACTAGAGTTGTCCGGTCCCCGGGACACCCGGCTCCATTGCGGAGTTTGGGTGTCATTCCAGTAAGATTTCCAACAATCCAACAGTAGAGACTCTCAGAGTCGTCACGGCTAGCATGTCGCTAGTCGAATCCCGACGAAGAGAACTACCCGAGTCCCAGGAGGACACCAGTGGCCAAGGCCAAGTTCGAGCGGACCAAGCCGCACGTCAACATCGGAACGATCGGTCACGTCGACCACGGTAAGACGACGCTGACTGCCGCGATCTCCAAGGTCCTGCACGACGAGTACCCGGACCTCAACCCCTTCACCCCCTTCGACGAGATCGACAAGGCTCCTGAGGAGCGCCAGCGCGGTATCACGATCAACATCGCGCACGTCGAGTACCAAACCGAGAAGCGTCACTACGCTCACGTCGACGCCCCCGGCCACGCCGACTACATCAAGAACATGATCACCGGTGCGGCCCAGATGGATGGCGCCATCCTCGTGGTCGCCGCCACCGACGGCCCGATGGCCCAGACCCGCGAGCACGTTCTGCTCGCCCGTCAGGTCGGCGTGCCGGTCCTGCTGGTCGCCCTCAACAAGTGCGACATGGTCGAGGACGAGGAGCTCCTCGAGCTCGTCGAGATGGAGGTCCGCGAGCTGCTGTCCTCCCAGGACTACGACGGCGACAACGCCCCGGTCGTCCGCGTCTCCGCTTTCCAGGCCCTGCAGGGTGACGAGAAGTGGACCGCCTCCATCAAGGAGCTCATGGACGCGGTTGACGAGTACATCCCGACCCCCGAGCGTGACATGGACAAGCCGTTCCTCATGCCGATCGAGGACGTCTTCACCATCACCGGTCGCGGCACGGTCGTCACCGGCCGTGTCGAGCGCGGTAAGCTCGCCATCAACTCCGAGGTTGAGATCCTCGGTATCCGCGAGGCTCAGAAGACCACGGTCACGGGCATCGAGATGTTCCACAAGGCCATGGATGAGGCGTGGGCCGGCGAGAACTGCGGTCTGCTCCTGCGTGGTACCCGTCGTGAGGACGTCGAGCGCGGCCAGGTCGTCGTCAAGCCCGGCTCCATCACCCCGCACACCGAGTTCGAGGGCCACGTCTACATCCTGACCAAGGACGAGGGCGGTCGCCACAACCCCTTCTACTCGAACTACCGTCCGCAGTTCTACTTCCGTACCACGGACGTCACCGGTGTCATCACCCTCCCTGAGGGCACCGAGATGGTCATGCCCGGTGACACCACCGAGATGACCGTCCAGCTCATCCAGCCCATCGCCATGGAGGAGGGCCTCGGCTTCGCCATCCGTGAGGGTGGCCGCACCGTCGGCTCCGGCCGCGTCACCAAGATCATCAAGTGATGAGATGATCTGACCCGGCTCATCTGAGCGAAGGCTGAATCAGCCTGATCGAGGTTCCCCCGGTCTCCTGATGGAGGCCGGGGGAACCTTGCTGTTGGCTGCTTCTTGCCCGGGGGGCGGGCTGCTTCAGCAACTGGGGTGTGGTCCGCATGCGGGCGGACCTGCGGCCGTGCCTGAGGGTGTCGATATGTCCTGACTATTCTGGGCCCATGGTCGCCCTGTGGGAGCGCTGTCCGGCGGCCATGACCTGGTGTAGGGTACGAGTGATCTCGACCGCATCGTCGCGTCTCCCGGCCAGACGGCTGTGGTCTCTCCACCCCCTCCTGAGGTCCCCTCATGGCCCAGCCTCCCCCGCCTAGCCCCTTCCCACAGCCCACTCACCCCGTCGGTCAGACCCCGGCGGGGCCGCCGCCGTTGGCTCCTGTGGCGCCGGGCCCCTTGGCTTCCCAGGCATCTACGTTCCCTCCGACGGCGCCCTCAGCGCCGCTGCCGGTGCCTGCTACGTCAACGGTGGGACTCGTGCCCCCGGCCGGCGCAAGCGTGGCGCCCTTGGTCATGCCTCCCGGGCAGGTCGCAAGCAAGCGCGACCGGGCATCGCGACGTCGTTCTCGGGCGACCTGGATCTCGGCCGGGCTGTGTGCGGCCAGCGTTGCGCTCATTGGCTTTGGGGCCTATGACCTCCTGGCCTCCATCGACCTGCTCGGCGTCATCACCGGTGGGGAGCCACTGGTCAGTCCCTTCGCCCTGACACGCTTTGGTACCGGCGTCGTGGTCTCCGTGGTCGCCTTCATCCTGGCTATCGCGGCCACGGTGCGCTCGCGCCCGCGTCTTCTTCCCGCCCTCGTCCTCGTTGCGACCCTCCTGCTGCCGCTGCCCGTCTTCGTCTTCTCGGTCTCTTCCGGGGTGGACGCCTTCCAGACCAACGCCATGAGTGACATCAACGCCGTGCGCGAGACGGTCGTGGCCGCGGCCAGCGGCGCGGTGTCCCTGGGTGAGGGTGATGTCGGCGCCCTGGTGGACATGGACCCGGCGCAGGCGCGCCGTGCCCGTGAGGCGATCGGCACCCTGGAGGGCTTTGGCGTCGATGTTCCTCATCGGCAGGAGATCCTCGACGCCCTGGAGCAGATCGAGGCGCGGGGCGCCTCCTGAGCCAGCCGCCGCGACGGCTGACGAGCACCACCTTCTCATCCCCGCTAGGAGCATTCCATGACCAGTGGATACCCGGTACCTCCACGAGGCACATCTGGCACCCCGGGCCTGCCTGCCGCCGGTGCGCCGGTCGTTCCTGTTGCTGCCCAGGCTGCTGGGACGCTGCCGGTGGCACAGCCCGGGCACGGCGCTGCGCCGGTGACAGGAGCGATTCCCGTCGTGGGTGCCGGCTCTGGTCGCGTGGCCATGCCGGTGGCAGGACCGGCCGTGGCTGGCCCGGGCGTCGCAGGCATGGCGCCGGTGGCGGGCCCGGTCATGCCGACGGCGCCCTCGGCCCCCGGCGCGCCCACTGGTCCTGCAGGCCCCACGATTCCCGTGCTGGCCGCTCCCGTGGCGACCGGTGGCGGGCTGCCGGTGCCCGGAGCTCCCACGGCCGTCTTTGGCACGGCGGCGACGCCGGAGCAGGCGCAGGCAAGGCGTGCCCCGATGCTCCTCATCTACATCTCGATGGCTGCCTCCGTGCTCGCCATCCTTGCCTGCGCGCTGCAGTCCTCGGCTGTCGTGGCCGTCTTCTCCTGGCTCTTGGCAGGTGTGGTGGGCCTCGGCCTGGGCTGCGCCTTCTTGGTACGCAACGCCATGGCCCAGGTCGGCTCGTGGTACGCGCCCTCCCGGCTCCCTACGGTGCTTTACCGGGTCAGCGTGGTCCTGGGCGTGGCAGGGATTGTTCTGGCCGCGCTGCGCTTCGCCCTGGTCATCGGAAGGCTGTGACACGTGGTGCGTGAGATGACAACTATGTGGCGGCGTTTGGCCGCGGTGGCGGCCGGGCTGGTGCTCGGCGCTGCCAGCCTGGTCAGTCCGGGTCTGGTCCTGCCTGCCCAAGCAGCGACCACGGACGCCAAGGCGGCGTCCATCGCCGGCCTGGACGAGTTCGGAGCCTGCATGGCCGGGGCTGGTCGAGGCTCGCTGGTCTTCCTCATCGACCAGTCTGGGTCCCTGCGCCAGAGCGATCCGGACAAGGCCCGAGTCACCGCAGGCCACTACCTGGCGGACCGTCTGGCCTCCTTCGCGCAGTCGGCCAAGGTGACGCTGGACGTGCGCGTGGCTGGCTTCGCCGCCGACTACGCGGCCGCGGGTGAGTGGACCGCCATCAGCGAAGCGAGTAGCGGGGCGATCAAGCAGACGATCACTCAGGTCGGCGAGGACATCAAGAACTTCGACACGGACTACTGGAATGCGCTGGAAGGGGCGCGCGCAGACCTCGTGGGACACGACTCCTCCGGCTGCCGGGCCATCGCCTGGTTCTCTGACGGCGCCTTCGACCTGGACGTGCGTACCTCGGACAGTGCCAAGGACCAGTTTGGTACGGACAAGGGATACGCTCCGGGCGCCGACCTGAGCACGCAGGAGGGGACGGCAGCAGCCGAGCAGGCCGGTGTCAGCGACCTGTGCCGGCCCACGGGCGTAGTTGACCAGACACGGGCCGCTGGCATCACCATCCTCGGGATCGGGCTCAACGACGGCTCGGCGGACTTCTCCCTCATGCGGCGCATTACCGAGGCTGCCGGCAAGGACGTGGACGGCCTGGAGCGGTGTGGTGACCAGACCCAGCCAGTGGGGGAGTTCTACCCCGTCTCTGACATCGACTCCCTGCTCATGGCCTTCGACTCTATCGCGGCGGCCGGCACGACGGTGGACACCCGCAATATCAGCATCTGCCAGGCCAAGGCCTGCACGCAGGGAGAGGTTGCCTTCGTCCTGGACGGCGCGCTGGACGAGGCCCACATCCTGGCCTCCTCCTCGGTGGACGGTCTGGACGCCTATCTCTACCGGCCCGGACAGGACGAGCCCCTCGTCCTGTCCTCCCGCCAGACGCAGGAGCGCCAGGACGAGGGAGTGACCTCACGGTGGATCACGCCGCGCACCCTGGAGATCAGTGCTGACGCAGCGCACACGCCTGCCTGGGACGGGGTGTGGCGGCTTGCCTTCGTCGACAACGCGGCGGCCAGCCAGGGCGAGGAGATCCAGATCAACCTCAAGCTCTCCTCCCCGGCTCAACTGGTATGGGAGGACCTGAGCAGGACGGAGCTGCGGGCCGGTGAGACCGTCAAGGACGTCCAGCTGCGCCTGTACGACCGGCCGGATGGGGCGCCGGTCGATCCCCAGCGCATCACCGGGACATTGAACGCGACGGTCACCCTGCAGGACGCGCAGGGACAGCAGGTCACGCTCTTTGAGACCGACGACGCGGCAGACCTGGCGGGCGGGCACGACATCACGGTGCCCGCTGACCTCGCACCGGGCGCGGCCACGATGACCCGCACGGTCACGCTCACCACGCCGGATGCGACCGGGGTCGACGGCGCCCGTGTGCCGGGCACGACCCTGTCCCCGACGGTGGTGACTGAGCAGGTCACCTTAGTGCCCCCGCTGAACTTCCCGACTGTGGCCGCGGCCCTGACCTTCCCGCTCCTGGAGAAGGAGACCACCGCCACCGGCACGGTGGGGGTGAGTGGCCCGGGCTGCGTGTGGCTGGACCCGGGTGCAGTGACCCTGACCGGAGCCCCGGCTGAGGCAGGTGAGGTCACGATCAGCTCGAGTCACTCCAGCGCCGAGTCCTGCCTGGAGGTTGCCGACGGTGCCACCGCGGACCTTGAGGTGAGCCTGTCGACCAAGGATCACGCCAACGGCTCAGTCACGGGCAGCCTGGAGGTCTCGATCTCCCCGCTGGGACACGCCGACCAGGCCCGCTCCACGACGGTCGCCTTCAACGGTGAGATGCGCCGTCCCCTCAACGTCACGACCACCAGCGCCACTTTCGTCGTCGCGCTGGTGCTCGGGATCGCTGTCCCGATCCTGTTGCTCTACCTGGTCAAGTACCTCATGGCGCGTGTCCCAGCCGGTGGCCTGGTCATCGGGCGCACAGTGGTTGAGGTTCCCAGCGACGGGCAGCCTCCGAGCGTCGACCTGTCCTCTCGCGATCTCAAGCAGCTGGCCGTACGCAAGGGGACCCGGGAGCTCAGTACGGACGGGTACGTCCTGCGGGCCCACCCTGGCTTGGCGCCGACCTCGGTGCCGCAGGTCCGGCTGGACCAGCCCCAGGCGCCGTCGGTGTCTGGGTCCTTGGAGGGCCAGCGTGGCGGTCACGCCGTCCTGCCACTGAGCGTGCGCGGGAACTGGGTCGTGGTGCTCGACCAGCCTGACTCCCCACGGACCGTCACCCTGCTGGTCTTCTCGCCCTCGCTGGATCGCAGCGACATCGACCGCATCACTCAGGACGCTGCCAAGCGCCTGCCCTCGCGCGTTGCGACGCTGGCGGCCAGCAACCGCGGCACGAAGAACGAGGCCGCCGGCGCGAACCAGCGCGGTCCTGCTGCCGCGCAGGCCACGGTCCTTCCTCCGCCGTCGGCGGGTGCCAGCGGCTTCAGCACACCGATGCCCCCAGCGGGTTCGTCTGCCGTGTCCCCGGTGCCGGTCCCTGGTACAGCCCCGATGCCGGCGCCCATGCCGGTACCCGGCCCCTCGGCTCCTGCACCTGGCGCCGCGGCCCCCGGAGCACCGGTTCCGGGTAGCGCAAGCTCCTTGTACGGCCGCAGTGTTCCCAGCGCTGCCTCGGCGTCGTCCTCCTACGGCTACGTCCCCTCCGGACCGACGGCGTCTTCCGCGCCGACTGCGGGTCCGGCCCCGGCGCCCGACTCGCCCGCGCCAGCAGGACCGCCACCGCTTTCCTTCCCGTTGCCGGGGTCCCAGGGCTCTGACAGCGCTGGTGGACCGGCCTCGGCCCCGCCTCCTCCCGGACAGTTCTGAGCCAGGCGCCCGGTGCGTCACGTCCAGACCCGGGAGATCACGACCATGACGGCACCACCTGTGCGGTGCCCTGACCCCCAAAAGAAGTGTTGCCGGCCCGGCCGGTGGAAAGGAGCAGGCCATGCGTAAGGTGCTCGTGGTCGGTTGTGGAGGTTCTGGCGCCAAGACGCTGGCCTACATGATGGATCAGCTGCACGCCGACCTGGCGGCCTACGGCATCGAGAAGATCCCGGGGTGCTGGCAGTTCCTCAGCGTCGATACGCCGCTGCAGGAGGAGAAGCCCGGTGGCCTGGGCTCGGTGACTCAGCAGGGCGGGGCCTACGTGGCCTGCGGGGTCTCGGCCGGAAGCTACTCCGTGGTGGACGACAGCCTGACCCACCAGGTCCAGTCCAAGGGCCCGGCAGGCCTGAGGCAGCTGGCGACCTGGATGCCCGGGACCGTCCAGGACGTGCCCTTCCCGGTCACCGTCGGCGCCGGGCAGTGCCGCGGTATCGGTCGCCTGCTCATTCTGGACCGGTTGTCGGCCGTCTCCCAGGCCGTCCAGGACGCGCTGGCTCGCATGGCCAGTACGCAGTCCGTCAGTGAGGCTGCCGAGGTGGCCCGGCGCGTGCCCGGCGTCGGAGAGCCTCCGGCGACGACGGCGCCGCCCATGGTCCTCGTGGTCTCCTCGATGGCCGGCGGCTCGGGAGCCTCGATGACCCTGGACGTCTGCCGCGTCATCGCAGGCACCCAGACGACCCCGGCGATTGATCCCCAGCTCATCTCCGTCTTCCTGTACACCGCCGAGGTCTTCAACGAGGTGCCCAAGGACAAGAAGGACGGAATGCCAGGCAATACCCTGGCCATGCTCGGTGAGATCATCGCCGCGCAGTCCTCCAACGGCGGCAAGGCCGCCCGGCTCGACGAGGAGCTCTACTCCCTCATGGGCGGGGCGACCAAGGCCGGCCACGCCTTCAAGCGCGTCATCCCGATCGGGCTCAAGGCCGGAGGGACGGGGGCCGTCTTCGGAGACGGCACGACCTCCGGCGTCTTCCGCGGCATGGGGCGAGGCCTGGCCCGCTACATCGCCTCTCCCGCCTTCGAGAGCTACGTGCAGTTCGACATTGCCAACAAGGTCGACATCCCCAACCACAACGCCGTGAGCTGGGGAGTGGACCCCACCGAGACGGCATGGGGCTCCTTCGGCTACGCCTCACTGAGCACCGGGCGTGACCGCTACGCCGAGTACGCCTCCCAGCGCATGGCACGGCGCAGCATTGACCACCTGCTCGACGGCTTCCGTTCCGCCGGTGACTTCAGCGGGGACGCCCAGCGCCTGGCCGCTCTGTGGCAGGCGCGGATGCCCGAGGAACTGGCGAAGATGCACCTGCCCCAGCCCACGGGCCAGACCGTCATGGCCGGCGGTCAGGCAGTCGACGCTGCCGCGCAGGCCTGGCTCATGAACGACTCAGCGACCGCCAACGCCAGCCTCATCTGGGCCCGTGCCTCAGAGATGGCGCAGCAGGTCATGAGCACGCGCCCACAGGCTGCCGAGATGCCGCTGTCGGACTGGATCGTGGGCATGAACCAGTGGCTGGGCAGCGTCGAGCCCCAGATCATGCCGCAGCTGGCCACGATGGCGGTGGAGTACACCCGCGCCCGTGCCCAGGAGGTGCACACCGCGATCGTGGAGCAGGTCCGCACGGACCTGGCCGACCTCGGCCTGCCCTACGCCCTACAGGTCATCGGTGAGCTCCGCGGCGAGGCGGGTGTCATCAAGCGCCTGGCTGGCTCGCTGGCCGGGATGGGGATGCAGCAGCCCCAGCACGCGCTGGTCCTCCCGCAGGACTTCGTTGCTCCTCTGACCGCCCGGGTCAAGGAGACGCTCACGGCAACCGGTGAGGGACAGTGGGCCGAGCAGGTGCGCGAGAAGGCGGCTGTGGGCATCTACCAGTGGCTCGTCTACGCCCTGGCTCAGAACCTGGCCAAGGTCCTTGACGACATGGTGGGCTCGGCTCTCAAGCCACTGGAGTACGAGCTCAACGAGAAGCTCAAGGTCCTCACCCATGACCGTCAGTCGCTTCAGGACGTTGCCGGTGTGGCCGACGTCGCCACCGACCTGTACTCCGCCTGGCCCACCGAGCCCACTGCGGCTATGACCTCCGAGCAGGTGGTGCCTCAGCGCTTCTCGACGGCGCACAACGAGGTCGTTCTCATGGACGTGGCCACCTATCCCTCAGCCTTCGAGGAGCACGTGGTCGAGGCAGTCCCACCGGCAGCCCGGGGAGGTTTTGACCAGGCCTACCGGGAAGCGGTTCGCGAGATCATCCGCGGTGAGTGGGAGCAGGGCTCGGGCGCTCCGGCTCCGGCTGACCTGCTGGAGATCGCCAGTCCGTGGGTGCCCGCAGGGCTTCCCGGTGTCATGAGTCAGATGCCGGCCCCCGCCCAGTACGAGGTACGGCTCTCACGGGCCCAGGTGCTGGGGCGGGCTCGCGCTTTCGTCGGGCGCCGCGGTGAGGCCTTCGAGAGCTTCGTCTCCCAGTCCTTGCGCGACTACCTCACCGACCCGGCGGCCGGGGAGTTCGAGCAGGCCCGTCGTGCCGACGAGGTCCTGGAGGGAATGCAACGTGCCATGGCGATGGCGCGTCCGCTGGTCCAGGTCGACGCCCAGGTCTTCCAGCGGCTGCACGGATCGGCTCCGGCGCTGTCCTTCAACTTCTCCTCCGTCCCCTTCCGCCACACCAAGGTCGCCACCGAGCTGGTGACCTACGCCAGCCACGAGACCTCCTTTGACGGTCCCGCCGTGGCCCAGACGATCGAGCAGGCCCTCAGCGACGACCAGGTCTCCCGGGTCGACGTCTTCGGCTCCTACCCGCGCACCCTTCCAGTGGCCTACTCCGGGCTGCTCAAGTCCGTCTCGACGGCGTGGCACCACGCCACCGGCTCCTCGGGTGCACGGGCTAGCTTCTGGCAGTTCCGCCGCGCCAGGCCGCTGCCCGGAGGCCTGCCGATGGGCGACGACGACCGTCGCGCCATGGTCCACGGCTGGTGGGTCGCCTTCTTCTCGGGAGGAATCCAGCGGCCGGGCTGGGGCATGGAGAAGGACACCGATCCCATCAGCGTGTGGGACGCCGACTCCGAGCGCTTTGTTCCCTTCCCGGCACCGATGCTCACTTCCCACTCCCAGATGGTCACGCCCAACTCGGCGCTCGCGGCGGTTCTGGAGTCCATCCTCCTGGCCTACCTCGACGTGGATGACTCCCTGTCCGTCTTCACGCCGTGGCAGGTGTTGCGCCGGTGGGCCGACACCTCTGACAACGCGCCGAGCTCGAAGATGGGGGTGCGTACTCCGACCCAGCAAGCCATCAGCGAGCTGCTCGGGCACGGTGAGGTCGCTGGCCTGCCCACCCCAGCCTTCCTGGAGGGACTGACGCAGCCGGAGGAGCGGCGTCAGGCGCTGGCGACCCTGTGCGACAACATCCTGGCGGATCTCGACCAGCGTTACCTGCCGGGCGAGGGCAAGCAGGATGACCCGGGTTCCTTCACGAACTTCCGCAGCCGCGAGCTGGTGGACTCCGCGCCTCTGTCAATTGACCTGGCTCAGGAGATGTACGACGAGCTCACCAGCGTGCGCGAGGTCATCGCCTCCGTCGCACCGGCTGGCGCCGCGGCGACGCGACGCAGCCCGCTGGAAGGCGGGATGGTGTACTGATGCAGCGCCGCAGTGAGTCGATCGTCATCGCACCACCCAGCCAGCGCCCGATTCTGGCGGCGCTGACCGACCTGTCCGCTGCCGGCCTCCTGGCTCCCTTCCAGTGGCTGGAGTCAACGCCGGGTGCCGGTCAGGCGGCCGGTGCGGATGACAACCCCCGCGTGCTCCGGGTGAGCCAGGGACGCACGCAGGTGCACAGCTACTCCGAGGTCGTTGGTCGCCACGACCTGGACCTGGTCCGCGTCATCGCCGTCGTGCCGCTCGGGCACCCGGCTCGCGACGCCCTGGACGCCATGGATGAGCTGCACTACCTCAACCTGCCCGTCGCCGCCGGAGCGCACAAGCAGCCTGTCCGTGTGCTGGTGCCCTGGAGCCCGGAGCCTGTTGAGGCCGTGGTCGGGCACCCGGGGTGGAGCAACGTCATGCTCTCTCCGGAGCCCACCTCTGATCCTGCCTTCCCCGCCACCGCCTGGTGGCTCACGCCTGATCAGATTCCGGCGGCGGCCGCCGTCGGCATCGCGGTGCAGGCCGGTATCGCAGGCTCGGTCGAGCAGGCCCCGACCGACCAGGACTCGACGGCCTCGGGCAGCTCGGTGAGGGTGGTGCGCACCTTCGTGCGTCATGTCGACGCCTCCGCGGTCGAGCAGACCCTGCGCCACCAGGTGATGAGCGTGGGCCAGACCCTGCCCCAGCCGGTGCGCCCGGAGGCCGGCGGTGGGCACGTCTATCCCTTCCACGATCCCCACGGCCGAGTGGTGGCTATGGCCAACGAGTGGTTCTCTCGCCACTACTACTCCCTGCGCCGCCAGTCGGCCGCGGTGCCCGTGGTCGAGCAGGAACAGGTAGGAGCTCTCCAGGCACTGCGGCTCTTCTTCTCCTTCATGGTCAAGGCGGTCCTGGGTGCGCCGGGGGCGTGGCTGCGCTCCCAGATCCGAGGGGTCAAGGCGACGGTGGCTGCGAAGGTAGAGGGCTTTGTCTTCGGAGCAGGCAGCGCCGTCTCCGTCGTCGTCGGTGGGGTGGACGCCTCGGGTCGCACCGCCGGGTGGCGCGAGCTGGCCGCGGCCGCTCGGGAGGCGTCCTCGACGATGCCCACCGAGATGCCCCAGCTGGGGGTACCCCGGCCACGCAGCTTCGCAGCGCTGTGGCAGGACCTGGTCAACGGTTGTCAGGCGCTCGCGGACGGCTCGGGCTACGCCGAGCTCAAGATCATCCCCAACGAGGGCTATATCCGCGACCGTGACATCCTGGCGCCGGCCCGTGATGCAGGTGGCTCCTACGTCTTCGCTGTGCCGGTCGGCCCCTTCCCTGCAGGCACGCAGCTGCGCTGCTGGGACCAGATGGAGATTCGGCGCGTCATGGGTGAGCTCGCCGCCCTGTCCCAGGCTGGCGGTCCGGATGCCGCTGAGGCCGCGCGGGTGTGGGGTGAGATCCAGCGCTGGCAGCAGGAGGGGAGCTATCGGCTTCTGCCGCTGATCGGCTCTTACCTCACTCAGGTCTTCGACCAGACCCGCGCTGACCTCAACGGCTACTACGAGCAGCTGCGCGCCCTCGTGGCGGAGGATGAGACCGAGGCCCTGGAGACTCGGCAGCGTCGAATCGCCAGGATCATGCGGATCCTGCTGGGCATCTTCGTCATCGTCCTGCTCATCAGCCTGGGGCTGGCGGCGCTGGGCGAGATCACCTGGCTCATCGCGGGCATTGTGGCCGGTGTAGCCTTCGTGTCCTGGATCGTGTCCTCGATATGGACCTTCGTGGTCCAGCAGCGCGGCGTCTTCCGTCTGCTCCACCTTGCCCGTACCCGCGAGACCCTGGTCCCGGTGCTCAGCGCCAACCTCAGGCTGGCGATCGAGGACCTGTCCGCTCAGGGTGAGGCCTACGCGCAGTTTGATCGTTGGGCCTCGGTCCTGACCTCCTTCATGTCTGACCCGTTGGGTGAGCAGGACACGCAGCGCACGACCGAGGACCACGCGGCGAGCCTGCCGGCCGCCTTCCAGAGCGTGGAGGCCCAGGCAGGCCAGTCCACGATCGAGACGACGGCGGCCGAGCTGCGTATCGGGGTGTTCAAGGTCGGCTGGCTCAAGGAGGCGTGGCAGGCCCTGGGAAGCGCTATTGCTGCGGACCTGAGCCCGGATGAGGTAGCGCGGCTGATGCGTCGTGACCTTGACGTCTTTGCTGAGGCCGGAACTGGTGAGACGGCGCTGACCCACTGGGCGGCAGGCCTGGAGTCCCACGGGGTGCGCTCGGGTATCGGCGCTGCCTACTGGGAGGAGTGCCTGACGGCGCTGGCCCAGGGCGTCAACGACTCCCTGGCTCTGGAGGTCGTGCCTCCCAGTGGCGCGAGCCGTCCCCTGTCCCAGTACCGTCAGGACCTGGAACGCTTCCGTCAGACCACCGTGGTCACCGGTGTCTTCGCGCCCGGACGCTATGCCGGGACAGAGCCGCAGACCAGGGCCGAGGGGCACTGGTTCCGCGAACGCCGTGACGGGTTGTCCACGACGATGGCCATGACGGACGCCACGACGGCGCTGACATCGGACTACTTCGTCTACCCGGCCCCGGCCAAGGCACGCGCCGCAGCCACGGACTCCCTCGTGTACTAGGCCCCTTTGCGGACGATCGTCGACCGTCTTCCCGCTCGTGAGAGAACCAGGTGTTGGCCTTATGGCAGTTTCGCTCCCACAGTTCATCGAGTTCATGCAGGACTGGCACGCCAGTGCCTCTCCCGCAGCACGCTCGCACCTGCCCGTGAGCTCCTGGAGCCAGGTGTATCGCATGTGCGAGGCCCGCGGGACAGGCCTGGTTCTTGATCCCAGCCGGGTCACTGGTGACCTGCTGGACGCCGACCCTGGTCTGCACCAGCAGGTAGCGGTGCCCCTGGCGCAGGCTATCGCTGCGGCCTTCCCCGCCACGGGTGCTGAGGCGGCCTCACCCGGCGCTGCCGGTGTGGATCGACCGATCGGGACCCTGGCCAATCCCGAAGGACGCATCGGTGCCGCGCTTGCCGTTCCATCCACGGCGACGACCTCGGTGCCGGCAGCCGCCTATGCTCCTGTTCCGGCGCCGGCGGTGGTGCCAGCACCGGTGGTGGTGCCAGCATCGCCTCAGACGGTGTCTGGTGCGCAGGCCCCGATGCCATCTGGGGCGGCTGAGCCGGCCCTTGGCGTGGCGGCCGTTCCGGCTGCCTCGACGGTGCCCTCGCCGGCCAGCGCGGTCACGGCGACGGCCGTCCCCTCGCCCCCTGCCCAGGCCGGCGTGCCGGCGGTGCCAGCGGTCCCACCCCCGCCTCAGGCTCCTCACTCCTGGGTCTTCCCGGCCTACGACTACACGCGGGAGAACCTCGATCGTGGGGATGAGGGTGGAGACGCCGTCGAGGTCTCGGTCCAGGTCATGGAAGGCGGCGTGCTGCGCTACACCTGGCCCGATGCCGGTCAGAACGAGGTCTACCGCGTCGTCGTCTCGGAGGAGGAGCCGGTCTACGACCCAGCCGATGGGGTGGACCTGGCGGTCACCGAGGAGCTGAGCTGCACCGACTCCACGGTGTACCCCTACGCGCTGCACTTTGTCTCTGTGTGGGGCTACGAACGTGTTCCTGGCACCCAGGAGCTGGGCCAGTGCCGTCGCGTCGCCTCCGTCGTCCACGTCCACCCGCTGTCCGGCTGGAGCGTGGAGTTCGACGAGGGCTCGCGCGCTGTCATTGGACGCTGGGACCAGGTCAACGCCCCCCAGGGCACACGCTGCACTGTGGTCACCGCCAAGCTGCCGGTGGGCGAGTCCCCCCACAAGTACCTGCACGGTTCGATCTGGCGCAGCTACGCCACGGCTAACAACGGGGCCGGCTTCCAGGACCGTGAGGTAGTGGGAGGCCGCAGGCACCACTACGTCGCCGCGCTGGAGGCGGAGATCGACGGCACGGTCTACACCTCAGCGATCCAGCACGTGTCGGTGCTCGTGACCCAGCGGGTCGAGAAGGTCACGGACCTGGTGGTCGAGCAGGTCGACAACCAGGGACAGGGTGTGACCTCCCTGTCCCTCAACCTCACCTGGAGCGAGGGCAAGGGCTCCGAGGTTGCGATCTTCCTGTCGCGCACCGCCCCCAATCCTGCCGCGGTCGATCGTGGCAGGATCCCCCAGGCGCAGCTGGGGGCAGCAGGGCTGCGTGAGGAGGACAGAATCACGATCCCGGCTGGTATCGAGGAGATCCCGGATCAGCCTGACCGCCAGCGCCGCAGCCTCATCGGTGTGGCCTGGCCCGACGACGTGGCCTGGGACTCGATCTACCTCACCGCGGTCGTCCTGCGCGACCAGGAGGCCACCCTGTCCCAGCCAGTGCGCACCAAGCGGGTGGCTCCGCCCTCGGAGGTCGTGGTCACTCGTCATGCGGCCAGCCATGACCTGGTCACCTTTGCCTGGCCCGGTGAAGCGGCCGAGGTACAGCTGTACCGGGACGAGCAGTGCCAGGCCCTGGCCGCCTCGGTGACGCAGGAGAAGTACGGCAAGGACGGCGGGCTCATCGTCGAGTCAGGGATGCTGGACGCCAGTGGAGGCGTGGCCTACCTGACTTCCTTGCAGCACCTGGCCGGGCAGGTCAAGGTCTCCCGTCCGGTGCGTGTCCAGGTTCCGCCCCTGTGGGTCTACCGCTATGACATCCGCTGGCCCGGTGTGCTCAAGCTGCGCAACCACACCGCTAGCCTGGTCATTGAGCCGCTGCTGCCTCTGGCTGACCCTGCCAAGGCCTTCACCTACTGCCTCGTGCGCAACCCCCGACGCCTGCCTCTGGGTCCGTGGGACGGCGAGCTCATCCCCCTCATGCAGCAGGAGCCGTCCAAGGATCTGCAGCCGGAGAACTACCAGGCCCTCCAGATGCCCCCTGGCCAGACCTCGGTGGTCCAGTGGTTCGACTCCAGCCTGTGCAACGGCTTCTACGTACGCCTCATGGTCTCGGCCTACACGGCTGCCGCGGCCCAGGGACAGGACCTTCCAGTCCTGGAGCACTACGCACTGCTTGACCCGGCGATCGCCACCTTGGACCGTACCAGCGAGGGCAAGGGGTGGTTCAAGTGAGCACAGCGAGTACGCCCGTGGCACGGGCTGGGGTCCAGTTGCTGTACGCCAACGTCGATCGTGTCGTCGACGGGCGCGAGACCAGCGGTTGGCAGCTCATGGCCTGCGAGCCCGCGATAGCAGATGACCTGCGCGAGCGTCTGCTGACCCATATCCGCCCCGAGTTGGACCTGGTCGTCCCGCTTCCTGACTTCCCCACGCCGCAGGAGGAGGCGGCGGCTGACCGCCGTCTGACTCAGGTCCTCACCGTGGACGGGACGGTGTTGGCACACACTGCGCCGGCCGGGCCGGACACGACGGGGCGCGCCAACACGATGAGCCACCTCATCCTGCTTGCCGCAGAGCCTGCTCCCGCGCAGGCCACCGCCGACCTTTGGCGCTCGCCGGCATGGAGCACGCCGGTGGGTGCACAGGCCGTCAGACAGGCGCGGGTCAGTGCCCCGGACGCCTTCCTCCCCGGCACGGTGGTGACCGAGGAAACGGTCGCCGCCTTCATCACCCAGGCCGGCTGTGGGCCGGTCCTGGCCTACATCGCTGACCTGCTGGATGAACGCCTGCGCGCTCGGGTAACGGGAGAGCGGGTCGACGGCGCCACGCTCGTGCTCCCGGTGCAGTCAACCGATGAGGCTGCGTTGTGGATCGGTGCGCTCCAGCGGACCTGCGCCCCGGCCACTGCGCGCCTGCTGGGCTACACCACCTTCGCCCGGGCGGCCGCTCCGCTGGAGGTCGATGCCTTGGCTTCCTCGGGACTGGACCTGGTGTGCGTGCCGGCCTCCGACCGCCTCGACGTCGTCGACCAGCACCCGGATACTGCCCTGGTCACGGCGCAGGCGGCGGCCGCGCACACACTGACCACGGCCTGGGGAGTGCTCGTGGCCGCGATGAGCCGTGATCTGGGTACCTGGCAGGGCGCTCGCTCGGCCATGAGGGACCTGCTGTCCTTCCTCACGGTCCATACCGACCTGTCTCCCGCCTGGCCCCTGGCCATGGTCGAGGCCTCCGACGCCGGGATCCTGGGCGTCAGTGACGGCCATCTGGATACGACGGTGGACCTGGAGCTGGTGGCGTGCCAGCCCTCTGGCCTGGCGGGAGCGGCCTACCTGTCCTCCCTCGTGGCCGAGCGGATCCTCGGCGCTAGCCAGAGCGATCCTGCTCACTGGTGGGACAAGCTGAGCGTGGTGCCCCGTGACGTCCCGGCCACCGGCGTCGTGGCGGGGCTGGCGGAGAAGTACCTCAGCTCAGCCGTCCAGGACGCGGCCTGGCTGTTGCGTCGTGAGCGTCACGACGACGAGGACGCCGAGCGCAGCCTTGCGCAGTGGTCAACCAGCAGCCAGGGGTGTGCGGTGCTGCCGGACTTGGCCGGCCGGCTCATCGCCACCCTGGAGGCTGCCGGCGCCGCGGGAGCACGTGAGCGTCTAGCGGCGGTGGGCAACCTGGTGCGCGACGGCGTCGTCCTGGACGAGACCGTTGAGATGCGCCTGCTGGCGCCCGTCGCCCAGGCCTTCATGACGGCGGACGGCAGCGCCCTGGCCGAGCCGAGCCTGCCATCGGCGCTGCGGGCGGGAGTGTGCCGGCTGCTGGGTGACCTGCTCGTGGGGGAGTACCGCTTCCATACCGTACCGAGCCTGGCGCCGCAGGTGTGTGACTGGCTTGCCCCGGTGGCGACGGCGTCGCCCCACGTGGCCTTGGAGGTCGCTGCCAGCCGGCTGCTCGTCTCCTCCTCCCCACAGCGGGAGGCCGAGCAGTGGCGCCAGGCGATGGACGCCGTCGTCGGCCTTGAGCGTGGCGACCAGGTCGCCACCTCCCCACAGCTGCAGGACCAGGTCGCGCGCTATGTGGCGCCGGCGGCCATGCCGCCCTGGCAGCAGCTGTGGCAGAGCTGGAGCGAGGCGGCAGCAGCCTGTGCGCTCTACCACGCCGGTCAGGAGAGCGCGACCGCGCTGGCTCAGCAGGTGCTCGTGGCCAAGAACCACCCACCGAGCCAGCCCCTGGGCGCCACCTACGCCTACGTCTCGACGCCGACGGCGGCGGCGACTGTGGCCTGGCTCCATCCCCAGCCGCTTTTCAGCCTTGCTGCCCCCACCGCGGTGGGCTGGGCTTGCGCCACGTTGCTTGCCACGCACTCTTTGGCCAGGACCCAGGAGCCGCTCATGCAGTGCCGGGCAGTGACAGACGAATGTGACCGGGCTCTGGCCATCCTGGCCCTGGCGGCGGTCCAGGGTCTGCGCCCAGGCCTGCCGGGTGACCTCAGTACGGTCGCCGCGCGGCTGCAGCAGCGTTCGGTGGAGCTGGTCGAGGTCCTGGACTCCCATCCCCAGCTGCTGCACCGGGGGACGGATCTGGCCACAGGTGAGCTGGTGGACGGCGCTCTCAGAGCTCTGGCCGACGCCGAGAACGCCCGCACGATCGTGGAGCAGGCCGCCTCACTCGCCCCGCGAGTAGAGGGATCGCGACAGCACGTGGCAGCCGCCGCATCCGTGCTCGGCGGACTGGTTCCGGACCCCGTGGCCCTGGCCAAGGCGGCGATTCGGGCACGCGTGAGGATGCTGGGAGAGGCGGGCGTGGAGGCCGTGCACCGGGCTATCCACACGGCCTACGTCGGATACGGGATTCAGGGTATGGACACCTGGTGTGACAAACAGGTTCTCGGCACCTCCTCACGAGGCCTGCGGGGCCTGTTCCAGCGCCGCTGAGAGATGACAGGAGACTGACGATGATTCACAACTACCTCAGCGGCCAGTGGGAGCGGGCCACGCTCCAGGGACAGGGCCCGCTCAAGGTGATCATGAGCTCGCGCGAGCCCGCCAGGCTCAGCGCCCGTGGTACTGACAGCGCCAAACGCCCCACGAGTGCAGGCAACTTCCTCGTCCTGCCGCCGGGTAGTCTCACCGAGGACGCACCGGTCACGCTGGTGGTTGAGTCCCTGACGGGTACGCCCTTCTCGGGCGAGGCCGTCGTCGACCTGTCCCTGGAGGAGGGCAACGGTACGACGAGCCACTTCTTCCGCTCCAACCCGGTGGCTGGTCAGGTCCAGGCCCCGGTCCTCCAGCTCGTGCGCAGCGGCGAGAGCATCTCGGTGCGCCCGGGAGAGGGCGGAAGCTCGACCCGGGGCCTGGGCGGATGGTGTGCCAAACGGCGCCAGGAAACCGGGCAGAGCATGGAGGTCTCGCTCAGTCGCGTGCTGGTGGACACCTCACGCTCGATGCGTCAGCTCCAGCCGCAGGTCGAAGCTCTGCTGCGCTTCATCGAGGACCTGTGCCTCACACTGGAGACGGACCTGCCGGTCATCGAGCGGCCGGCCGTTTCCGGCGCGTCCCAGGACGGCGTCGGTGCGATCGCGCCCGCTCCGGCGCCGGGACGCACCGTGGTCATCACCGACCTGCCCGGGGTCGATACCGACGCCGACTACCTGCTGTTGTGTGAAGAGACCGTCCTGGAGACGATGCCCCAGGCTCGCGCCCTTGCGCTCAGCCCCGCGGCCTGGCAGCAGCTGGCGCGTCAGGACACGGCCTACGACCACCAGACCATGACTGCCCTCGACCCGCTGCTGGACTGGCTGGGCCAGGCGCCGAGCACGGAAGGGAGGACAGCATGAGCGCCTGTCCTTACTGCTTTACCGAACTGCCCAAGGACCAGGTGGTCTTTCGTTGCGTGGGGCGCTGCTCTCCCCGCACCGACGAGCAGGCCGAGCGCTACGGCCGTCGTCGTGCCAGGATCACGCCTCTGGTGACTGCCGGGATCAGTCCCGAGACGAAGAAGCTGCCGACCTTCGGTGTGTGCCAGCAGTGCTCGCAGACGACCTCCCTGGAGGTGTGCCCGACCTGCCACCGAGACCTGCAGGAGGGGTGGCGAGGAGTACGGACCTTCACGATGACCGTGACCGGGGCGCGCGGCTCGGGCAAGTCGGTCTATATCGCCGTCCTCATCGACTCGCTCAAGCGCTACGCCGTCAAGCGGCGCGTCATCATCTCCGAGGTAGGGGAGACCGCCAGCCTGTACGAGCGCAACTACTACGAGCGCGTCTTCGACAACAAGGCGTTGGCCGGCACCCTGCCCGGCTTCGACGACGTCATGATGTGGAAGGCAGAGGCCTCCTCCTCCAAGCCCTTTTACATCATCGTGCGCGATGTGGCCGGCGAGGACGTCGAGAAGCTGACGGCTGAGCCGGATCCGCGCTTGTCCTTCATCGACCGTGCGGACCTGACGCTCTTCCTCTTCGACCCGCTCATGCTCCAGCAGGTCAAGCAGCGGCTGGACGGCGTCATCGCCAGCGTCGACGACTCGCGCTTGGGTGATACTCCGGAGAAGGCCCTTCCCAAGGTCCTGGCACAGATGGGCAGCGGGCACGCCCGGCTGGCCATGGTCGTGGCCAAGTTTGACTCTCTGCACGCGCTGGGTGACGTGGGCGGCGCTGATGCCCTTGCTCAGGCGCTGGCCAACCCGGCGGCCCACTACAACTGGGACCAGACGGTGCGCCGGGCCGAGATGGACGCCGCTGAGGCTGCGCAGTTCCTCGACGCCGACACGGCCTTCCTCGACGCCGAGCTGCGGGGCCTGCTGTCCCTGCTGAGCGACCCACCAGTCACGATCGTGGCTGACGAGGCAGCGGCCTCCCGCAAGCTGGCTGAGGTGCGCCACTTCGCTGTCTCCTCCGTCGGGGACAGCGCCCGGCACGCCGACCAGCTCACCCTGCGCGGCATCTCACCCTTCCGGATCCTGGACCCGGTGCTGTGGGGCCTGCAGCGCTCGGGCTACCAGCTGTAGACCAATGACGCACAAGCAAGGAGAAGACGATGGCGACCTGGAGTGAGATGCGTGAGCACCTGGTGCAGACCTACGGACTTGAGGAGGACCTCGACCGCGGCGCAGGGCGCCTGAAGGGGTTCATGCCCAATGGCTACGGCAGCGACCGGCTGGTGCTCGTCCACGACACCGGTAACGAGAGCACGGGCGACCTGATGAGCGTGGAGTCTCCTGTGGCGGACTTGGACCACCTGGACCTGGCTCGCGCCTTGACCTCGATGGGCTCGATGGTGACCGGCGGCCTGGTGGTGGGGACCTATGCCCCGGGCTGGGTGAGCGTGAGACAGACGGTCACGCTGGCCAACGTCTACACCGACGACGTGCGCACGGCGATGGAGCGGGTGCCGTCCATCGCCCGGCAGCTGGCGATCGAGTGCGCTGGTGAGGAGTAGACGCCGTCGACGCGGGGTGTCAGGTTCTGTCCTGACGCCGCGCAGGTGAGCGAAGGCCGCGTCAAGAGTGCTTCGGTGTGCGACACGCCCGAGCGCGTGGACCGGGTGCTCAGTCTCACAGCCCCTCCGGGCCCTCGCGGGTTCCGTCAGCGGTGGCGCCGCTGATACCGTTATCGGGCTGCCAGGGCGCAGGTCCTGACAGCCACCTCCCGGGGTCGACCCGGGAACCAGTCTGACGGACCCGGGTCCTCCGGGTTTCCGTGTGTCCAGACCGGCCCACTATTCCTTCACAGCGAGGTACTTGTGCGAGTCGCCATGCGACACGCCCGAGCGCGTGGACCGGTCACCGAAAGCAAGAGAGGTTAGGCGCCATGGCGGGACAGAAGATCCGCATCCGGCTCAAGTCCTACGACCACGAGGTCATCGACAGCTCGGCGCGCAAGATCGTCGACGTCGTGACCCGCGCAGGTGCGACGGTCGTGGGCCCGGTGCCGTTGCCGACCGAGAAGAACGTGTTCTGCGTCATTCGGTCGCCGCACAAGTACAAGGACAGCCGCGAGCACTTTGAGATGCGTACGCACAAGCGGCTGATCGACATCGTCGACCCGACGCCCAAGGCCGTCGACTCGCTCATGCGACTCGACCTGCCGGCCGACGTCAACATCGAGATCAAGCTCTGAGGACTGAAGCCATGACTACGCTTAACCAGCCGGCTGCCGCCGCGCCTGCCAAGGCGCTGCTCGGCACCAAGCTCGGCATGACGCAGATCTGGGACGAGAACGGCGTCCTGCGTCCCGTCACTGTCGTGCGTGTTGACACCAACGTCGTGACCCAGGTCCGCACCATCGAGACCGACGGCTACGAGGCCGTCCAGCTCGCCTTCGGTGAGATCGCTGAGCGCAAGGTCACCAAGCCGCTCGCCGGCCACTTCGCCAAGGCCGGGGTTGCCCCCCGTCGCCACGTCGCCGAGGTGCGTACCTCGCTGGCCTCCGAGTTCGAGGCCGGCCAGGAGCTCACCGCTGACCTGTTCGAGGTCGGCCAGAAGGTTGACGTCCAGGGCACCTCCAAGGGTAAGGGCTTCGCCGGTGTCATGAAGCGTCACGGCTTCGCCGGCGTTAGCGCCTCCCACGGTGCTCACCGCAACCACCGCAAGCCCGGTTCCATCGGTGCCTGCGCCACCCCCGGCCGCATCTTTAAGGGCCTGCGCATGGCTGGCCGCATGGGCCACGAGACGACCACCGTCCAGAACCTCAAGGTTCGTGGCGTGGACGTCGAGAAGGGTGTCCTCCTCGTCAACGGCGCCATCCCCGGCCCCAAGGGCTCGGTCGTCGTCGTCCGCACCGCAGTGAAGGGAGCCTAACGACCATGGCTGACGCACTGACTGTCGACATCGTCGACTCCAAGGGCAAGAAGACCGGCTCCACCGAGCTGCCCGCCGAGATCTTCGACGTCGAGACCAACATCCCCCTGATGCACCAGGTCGTCGTGGCCCAGCTGGCCGCGGCTCGCCAGGGCACCCACGCCACCAAGACCCGCGGCGCCGTCCGTGGTGGTGGCCGCAAGCCCTACCGCCAGAAGGGCACCGGCCGCGCCCGTCAGGGTTCGACCCGCGCTCCGCAGTTCGTCGGCGGTGGCACCGTGCACGGCCCGCAGCCGCGTGACTACAGCCAGCGGACCCCCAAGAAGATGAAGGCTGCCGCGCTGCGCTCTGCGCTGTCCGACCGCGCTCGCAACGGCCGCATCCACGTCATCACCGAGTTCGTCACCTCCGAGAAGCCGTCGACCAAGTCGGCCCTCGGCGCGCTGCGCAACATCACCGACCGCAAGGCCCTGGTCGTTGCCACCCGCGCCGACGAGCTCACCGCGCTCAGCCTGCGCAACGCCCCCGAGGCGCTCGTGATCTGGGCCGACCAGCTCAACACCTACGACGTCCTGGTCAACGACGACGTCGTCTTCACTGCCGCTGCCCTGGACAGCTTCCTCGGCAAGGGCGAGGAGGAGTCCAAGTGAGCCTCGAGAAGAGCAAGAACCCCCGCGACGTCATCGTCGCGCCGGTCGTCTCCGAGAAGTCCTACGCCTGCATGGACCGTGGCCAGTACACGTTCCTTGTCGCGCCGGGTTCGAACAAGACCGAGATCAAGCAGGCCGTCGAGGCCATCTTCGGTGTCAAGGTCGCGTCCGTGAACACCCAGAACCGCCAGGGCAAGACCCGCCGTACCCGCAACGGGCTCGGCAAGTCCAAGGACACCAAGCGCGCGATCGTCACGCTGCGCGAGGGGACCATCGACATCTTTGGCGATGTGGCCGAGTGAGCCACGGAAGGTAAAGCATCGACATGGGAATCCGTAAGTACAAGCCGACGACGCCGGGTCGCCGCGGCTCCTCCGTGGCCGACTTCGTCGAGATCACGCGCAGCGAGCCCGAGAAGTCCCTCGTCCGTCCGCTGAGCAAGACTGGTGGTCGTAACTCCAACGGTCGCGTCACCACCCGCCACAAGGGCGGCGGTCACAAGCGCGCCTACCGCGTCATCGACTTCCGTCGTGGTGACAAGGACGGCGTGCCCGCCAAGGTCGCTCACATCGAGTACGACCCCAACCGCACTGCCCGCATCGCGCTGCTGCACTACGCCGACGGCGAGAAGCGCTACATCATCGCCCCCAACCGTCTGGGCCAGGGCGACGTGGTCGAGTCCGGCCCGAACGCTGACATCAAGCCCGGCAACAACCTGCCGCTGCGCAACATCCCGACCGGTACTGTGGTCCACGCCGTGGAGCTGCGTCCGGGTGGCGGTGCCAAGATCGCCCGCTCTGCTGGTACCTCGGTCCAGCTGGTGGCCAAGGAGGGCAAGTACGCCCAGCTGCGTATGCCCTCCGGTGAGATCCGCAACGTCGAGGCCGCCTGCCGTGCAACCGTCGGCGAGGTCGGCAACGCCGAGCAGTCCAACATCAGCTGGGGTAAGGCCGGCCGTATGCGCTGGAAGGGCGTGCGCCCGACCGTCCGTGGTGTCGTCATGAACCCGGTTGACCACCCGCACGGTGGTGGTGAGGGCCGTACCTCCGGTGGTCGTCACCCTGTGTCCCCGTGGGGCAAGCCCGAGGGCCGTACCCGTCGTCCCAACAAGTCCAGCGACCGCCTCATCGTGCGTCGTCGTCGGACCGGCAAGAAGCGCTGATAGGAGCCTGATATGCCGCGCAGCCTGAAGAAGGGTCCCTTCGTCGACGACCACCTCATGAAGAAGGTGGACGCCCAGAACGAGAAGGGCACCAAGAACGTCATCAAGACCTGGTCCCGTCGTTCGGTGATTACGCCGGACTTCCTCGGACACACTTTCGCCGTCCACGACGGTCGCAAGCACGTCCCGGTCTTCGTCACCGAGTCCATGGTGGGCCACAAGCTCGGCGAGTTCGCTCCGACCCGCACCTTCCGCGGGCACGTCAAGGACGACCGCAAGTCGCGTCGCTGACGCCCGCAGCAGGAAGAGAGGCTAGAACATGGAAGCCAAGGCGCAGGCCAAGTACGTGCGCTGCACGCCGATGAAGGCACGTCGCGTCGTGGACGTCGTCCGCGGCAAGAACGCCCTCGAGGCCGTCAACGTGCTCCGTTTCGCCCCGCAGGCCGCTGCGGTGCCGGTGCGCAAGGTCATCGAGTCCGCGATCGCCAACGCTCGGGTCAAGGCCGAGCGGGCGGGTGAGCGTTTCGACGAGAGCCAGCTGTTCATCACCGAGGTGTTCGCTGACGAGGGCCCGACCCTCAAGCGTTTCCGTCCCCGCGCCCAGGGGCGCGCGAGCCGGATCCTCAAGCGCACCAGCCACATCACCGTCATCGTCGGCGACAAGGCCGACGCCGCCAAGAAGGAAGGAGCCCGCTAATGGGGCAGAAGGTCAACCCGACCGGCTTCCGCTTGGGCATCACGACGGACCACCGTTCGCGCTGGTTCGCCGACTCCACGAAGCCCGGTCAGCGTTACCGCGACTTCGTTGAGGAGGACGTCAAGATCCGCCGCCTCATGGAGGACGGCATGGAGCGCGCCGGTATCTCCAAGGTCGACATCGAGCGCACGCGTGACCGCGTCCGCGTCGACCTGCACACCGCGCGTCCCGGCATCGTCATCGGTCGCCGTGGCGCCGAGGCCGAGCGCCTGCGCGGTCAGCTGGAGAAGCTGACCGGCAAGCAGGTCCAGCTCAACATCCTCGAGGTCAAGAGCCCCGACCTGGACGCCCAGCTCGTGGCGCAGGGCATCGCGGAGCAGCTCGCCAGCCGAGTCTCCTTCCGCCGTGCCATGCGTAAGGGCATGCAGTCGGCCATGCGCGCCGGCGCCAAGGGCATCCGTGTCCAGTGCTCCGGCCGCCTGGGTGGCGCCGAGATGAGCCGCAGCGAGTTCTACCGTGAGGGTCGCGTGCCGCTGCACACCCTGCGTGCGAACATCGACTACGGCTTCTACGAGGCCAAGACCACCTTCGGACGTCTCGGCGTCAAGGTGTGGATCTACAAGGGCGACATGACGGAGCGCGAGTTCGCCCGTCAGCAGGCTGAGTCCGGCCCGCGCGGCCGCGGTCGTGGAGACCGTCGTCGTGGCGAGCGTCGTGGCGAGCGCGCCCCGCGTCAGAACAGCGAGCAGCAGGCCGAGCAGACGCCGGCCGCCGAGAGCGCTGCCGCTCCGCAGGGAACGGAGGCCTGAGCCATGCTCATCCCTCGCCGGACCAAGTTCCGCAAGCAGCACCGCCCGCACCGTTCGGGCCTGTCCAAGGGTGGCAACCAGATCGCCTTCGGTGACTACGGCATCCAGGCTCTCGAGCCCGCCTACATCACCAACCGCCAGATCGAGGCGGCCCGTATCGCCATGACCCGTCACGTCAAGCGTGGCGGCAAGGTGTGGATCAACATCTTCCCGGACCGTCCTCTGACCAAGAAGCCCGCCGAGACCCGCATGGGTTCCGGTAAGGGTGCTCCTGAGTGGTGGATCGCCAACGTCAAGCCCGGGCGCATCCTGTTCGAGCTCGGCGGTGTCGACGAGGCACTCGCCCGTGAGGCGATGCGCCGTGCGCAGCACAAGCTTCCGATGAAGACCCGTTTCGTTACTCGTGAGGGTGGTGACGTCTGATGGCTATCGGCTCCCAGGGCCTGACCCCGACCGACCTCGACGCCATGGACAACGAGCGCCTCGCTGAGGAGCTCTCCAAGGCCAAGGCCGAGCTGTTCAACCTCCGGTTCGCGTCCGCGACCGGTCAGCTGGAGGACCACGGTCGTCTCAAGGCCGTGCGTCGCGACATCGCCCGCATCCACACCATCGTGCGCGAGCGTGAGCTCGGCATCCGTACCGCTCCGAGCACGGAGGAGTCCAAGTGAGCGAGCAGAATATCGAGACCACCGAGCGCAACCAGCGCAAGGTCCGCCGCGGCTACGTCGTGTCGGACAAGATGGACAAGACCATCGTCGTTGAGGTTGAGGAGCGCTACAAGCACTCCCTGTACGGCAAGGTCCTGCGCCGTTCGTCCAAGGTCAAGGTCCACGACGAGAACAACGAGGCCGGTGTCGGCGACCTCGTCGTCATCATGGAGACCCGTCCGCTCAGCGCCACCAAGCGCTGGCGCCTGGTCGAGATCGCCGAGAAGGCCAAGTGATCTGACGCCTCGCGTTGGATACACAGCGACGCCGTCGCCTCCCGTCAGGGGGCGGCGGCGTCGTCGCGTGCGCACCCAGCGGAGGTTTGCGGTGCGGTGAGCAAAGGCACAGGCGCTTTCGCCTCGCCCCGGTTCCGCAGAATCATGCGGTTGCACTAGGCTGTGGGAGTTGCGCGCGCCCGTAGTGCGCCTAGCAGAGACCTCGCGCCCTGTGCGCCTGTGTCTGCCGGGAGCCACGCGCCGCGGACTCCCACGCCTCGGCGGGGGAGCAGCGTGCATGAGAAGAAGGAACGTTCGGCCAGGCTCGCGCCCCACCAGGGCTGTCGAGAACCGGCTCGACGACAGGAGAACACCCAATGATCCAGCAGGAGTCGCGACTGAAGGTCGCCGACAACACCGGTGCCAAGGAGATCCTGTGCATCCGTGTGCTCGGCGGCTCGGGTCGGCGCTATGCGGGCATCGGCGACACGATCGTCGCTACCGTGAAGGACGCCATCCCCGGCGGCAACGTCAAGAAGGGCGACGTCGTCAAGGCGGTCGTCGTGCGCACCCGCAAGGAGCGCCGGCGCCCGGACGGCTCGTACATCCGCTTCGACGAGAACGCAGCCGTCATCCTCAAGAACGACGGCGACCCGCGCGGTACGCGCATCTTCGGTCCCGTCGGCCGTGAGCTTCGCGAGAAGAAGTTCATGCGCATCGTCTCGCTCGCCCCGGAGGTGATCTGAACATGGCACGCATCAAGAAGGGCGACCAGGTCATCGTCATCGCCGGTAAGGACAAGGGCAAGACCGGCCGTGTCCTGGAGGTCCTGCCCAGCAAGGACCGCGTGGTCGTCGAGGGCGTCCAGCGCGTCACGAAGCACACCCGCGTGGGCCAGTCCGCTCAGGGCGCCACGACCGGTGGCATCGAGACCGTTGAGGCCCCGATCCACGCCTCTAACGTCATGCTCGTCGACCCCAAGACCAAGGAGCGCACCCGTGTGGGCTTCCGCGTCGAGGAGGGCGAGCGCCCCAACGGCGCCAAGCGCACCGTCCGTGTGCGCTACGCCAAGAAGTCCGGGGAGGACCTGTGACCATGGCTGAGAACACCACCCCCCGTCTGAAGACCAAGTACGCCGAGGAGGTGCGCCCCGCCCTGCTCAGCGAGTTCCAGCACGGCAACGTGATGGAGGTCGGGCGCGTCGTCAAGGTCGTCGTCAACATGGGTGTCGGCGAGGCTGCTCACGACTCCAAGATGATCGAGGGCGCGGTCCGCGACCTCGCCGCGATCACCGGTCAGAAGCCCCAGGTCACCAAGGCCCGCAAGTCCATCGCGCAGTTCAAACTGCGTGAGGGCATGCCGATCGGCGCGCACGTCACGCTGCGCGGCGACCGCATGTGGGAGTTCCTGGACCGCCTCATCTCGATCTCGCTTCCCCGCATCCGCGACTTCCGCGGCCTGTCCCCGAAGCAGTTCGACGGCAACGGCAACTACACCTTCGGTCTCACGGAGCAGGCTGTGTTCCACGAGATCGATGCTGACTCCATCGACCGCGTGCGCGGCATGGACATCACCGTGGTGACCACGGCCAAGACCGACGAGGAGGCCCGCTCGCTGCTCAAGCAGCTCGGCTTCCCCTTCAAGGAGAAGTGACATGGCGAAGACCGCTCTGATCGAGAAGGCCAACCGTAAGCCGAAGTTCGCTGTTCGTGCCTACACGCGCTGCCAGCGCTGCGGCCGTCCGCACTCGGTGTACCGCAAGTTCGGCCTGTGCCGTATCTGCCTGCGCGAGATGGCCCTTGGCGGCCAGCTCCCCGGCGTGAGCAAGTCCAGCTGGTAAGAACTTACGTCGCAGGTCCGATGAGGAAACCACGACGAGGAAGGGCGCAGGCCCACTCATGACTATGACAGACCCGATCGCAGACATGCTGACCCGTCTGCGTAATGCAAACAACGCCTACCACGACGCCGTCTCGATGCCGTCGAGCAAGCTCAAGGTGAGCATCGCTGAGATGCTCAAGGCCGAGGGCTACATCGCCGACTTCGAGGTCTCCGACGCCCAGGTCGGCAAGACGCTCACGCTGAGCCTGAAGTACGGAGCCAACCGCCAGCGGGCCATTCAGGGCCTCAAGCGCGTCTCCAAGCCCGGCCTGCGCGTCTACGCCAAGTCCACGAACCTGCCCAAGGTCCTCGGCGGCCTGGGGGTGGCCATCCTGTCCACCTCCTCCGGCCTCCTGACCGACAAGCAGGCTGAGTCCAAGGGCGTGGGCGGCGAAGTCCTCGCCTACGTCTGGTGAAACAAGGAACGGAGGAATAGCAATGTCTCGTATTGGACGTCTTCCCGTTCCGGTTCCCGCCGGAGTGGACGTGACCATCAACGGCAACGACGTGACCGTCAAGGGCCCCAAGGGCACCCTGTCGCGCACGATCGCGCAGCCGCTGAGCGTCACGCGACAGGAGGACGGCACCATCCTGGTGACCCGTCCCAACGACGAGCGCGAGTCCCGCTCGCTGCACGGCCTGTCGCGCACGCTCATCAACAACATGATCATCGGCGTGACCGAGGGCTACACCAAGAACCTCGAGATCGTCGGCACCGGTTACCGCGCTGCTCAGAAGGGCACGGGCATCGAGCTCTCGCTCGGTTTCTCGCACACCGTGGTCGTCGAGGCTCCTGAGGGCATCACCCTCAAGGTTGACGGCAACCTCAAGATCGAGGTCTCCGGTATCTCCAAGGAGCAGGTCGGCGAGGTCGCCGCGAACATCCGCAAGATCCGCCCCCCGGAGCCCTACAAGGGCAAGGGCGTGCGCTACGCCGGCGAGAACGTGCGCCGCAAGGTCGGAAAGGCTGGTAAGTGACCATGGCTTACGCGATCAAGAGGGGCAAGTCCAAGACCATTGCCCGCAAGATCCGTCACCAGCGCGTGCGCAAGCACGTGCACGGTACCGCCGAGCGCCCGCGCCTGGTCGTTACCCGGTCCAACCGTCACATGGTTGCCCAGGTTATCGACGACACCATCGGCCACACCCTGTGCTCCGCCTCCACGCTTGAGGACGCCGTCAAGGGCGCCGAGGGCCACAAGGTCGGTGCTGCGCACAAGGTGGGCGAGCTCGTCGCCGAGCGCGCCAAGGCCCTGGGCATCGAGGCGGTCGTGTTCGACCGTGGCGGAATGAAGTACCACGGTCGCGTTGCGGCCGTCGCGGACGGCGCCCGCGAGGGCGGCCTGAAGCTCTGAGCCAGACGACGAGAAAGCAGAGGAACATCTGATGGCTGCACCGCAGCGAGACAGGTCCGCGTCGTCCGACGGCTCGGCCCGCAACGAGAACGACGAGCGTCGCGGCGAGGGCCGCGGCCGTCGCAACCGCAACAACGACCGCCGCGACCGTAACAACGGCCGTGGCAACGACGACAAGTACATCGAGCGCGTCGTCACCATCAACCGCGTGTCCAAGGTCGTCAAGGGCGGCCGCCGCTTCACCTTCACGGCCCTGGTCGTCGTGGGTGATGGTGAGGGCACGGTCGGCGTCGGCTACGGCAAGGCGAAGGAAGTTCCCGCCGCCATCGCCAAGGCCGTCGAGATCGCGAAGAAGAACTTCTTCCACGTCCCGATGATCCGCCGCACGATCCCGCACCTGGTCCAGGGTGAGGACTCCGCCGGAGTCGTCCTCCTGCGTCCGGCCTCCCCGGGTACCGGTGTTATCGCCGGTGGTCCGGTGCGCGCCGTGCTGGACTGCGCCGGTGTCCACGACATCCTGTCCAAGTCGCTCGGCTCCTCCAACGCCATCAACATCGTCCACGCGACGGTGACGGCGCTCAAGCAGCTCGAGCAGCCGGAGGGCGTGGCCGCCCGTCGTGGCCTGCCCTTGGAGGACGTCGCCCCGCAGTCTATGCTGCGGGCTCGCGCCGAGGGCGAGGCTGACAAGCGCGCCGCGGCCGAGAAGAAGGAGGCCGAGAAGGCCGCTGAAGGAGTGGGTGCGTGATGGCTTCCGCCACTGAGAACAAGCAGCTTAAGATCACGCAGGTCCGTTCGGGCATCGGCGGCACCCGCCGCCAGCGCGAGACCCTGCAGTCTCTGGGCCTGCGCAAGATCCGCCAGTCCGTCGTGCGTGAGGACAACCCCTCGGTGCGCGGCATGATCGCCACGGTGGCCCACCTGGTCACCGTTGAGGAGGCCTGAGATGGCTGACAGCACGAAGAACGAGGACAAGGTCCAGGTCGTCAAGCTGCACCACCTGCGTCCGGCCCCCGGTTCGAAGAAGGCCAAGACCCGCGTGGGTCGTGGTGAGGGCTCGAAGGGTAAGACCTCCGGACGTGGTACCAAGGGCACCAAGGCCCGTTACCAGGTTCGTGCGGGCTTCGAAGGTGGCCAGATGCCGCTGCACATGCGTCTGCCCAAGCTTCGCGGCTTCCGCAACCCCAACCGCGTCGAGTTCCAGCCGGTCAACGTCGGTCGCATCGCTGAGCTCTTCCCCGAGGGTGGAGTGGTGAGCGTCGAGGACCTCGTGGCCAAGGGCGCCGTCCGCGGCGGCCGCCTGGTCAAGGTCCTCGGCACGGGTGACGTTAACGTCAAGCTCGACATCACGGTCGACGCCTGGTCTGGCTCCGCCAAGGAGAAGATCGAGGCTGCCGGTGGGTCCATCACGGCTCGCTGACGCTGATCTGATCAGTAGCACGGTCCCCGGCTACCGGTTCTCCGGTAGCCGGGGACCGTGCTGTCTGCGGGGCACAGACGTACCCACCGGGTGGCAGCGGTGACGGCGCGCCATGCCACTCACCCGGCGCGGCCAAGCGCACAGGAGCGTGACCTATACCCCGTCAGGAATTGCTGATGGCTGGACTACTGCCTGTGCTGTCGTTGTAGTGTGGCGCACGGTGCCTGTCGGTACCCCGCGCAGGGCGCCCTGTGCCCGTCGTGGTCACCCTTGTTCCCGCCACCTACAGGAGTTCGAGTGCTCAGCGCGTTTATGCAGGCGTTCCGCACGCCCGACCTGAGGAAGAAGCTCCTCTTCACGCTGGGCATCATGGCGCTGTTCCGGCTGGGCTCGGTTCTGCCCACCCCGGGCGTGGACATGAAGAACGTCCAGCAGTGCATCGGTGAGAGCCAGGACGCCGGGCTGCTGAGCCTGATCAACATCTTCTCCGGCGGCGCTCTGCTGCAGCTGAGTGTCTTCGCGCTGGGCATCATGCCCTACATCACGGCGTCGATCATCATCCAGCTGCTGCGCGTGGTCATCCCTCGTTTCGAGGAGCTCCACAAGGAGGGTCAGGCTGGTACTGCCAAGCTGACGGAGTACACCCGGTACCTCACCATCGGCCTGGGCGTGCTGCAGTCGGCCACCATCGTGGCCACGGCCTCCTCCGGCAACCTGTTCACCGGCTGCTCCGTGGCCGTCATCCCGGACTCCTCGGCGGTGAACCTCGGGCTCATGATCGTCACGATGACCGCCGGTACCGGACTGATCATGTGGCTGGGTGAGCTCATCACGGAGAAGGGCATCGGCAACGGTATGTCGCTGCTCATCTTCACGTCGATCGTGGCACGCATGCCACAGAACCTGTTCTCGATTCTGGGTGGCAACGGGGGCGCCTCGAAGTTCCTCACGGTCCTGGCCGTGATCTTGCTGGCGACCGTGGCCGTGGTGTTCATTGAGCAGGCCACGCGCCGGATCCCGGTCCAGTACGCCAAGCGCATGATCGGGCGGCGTCAGTACGGCGGCTCGACCACCTACATCCCGATCAAGATCAACACCGCAGGTGTGATCCCGGTGATCTTCGCGTCCTCGATCCTGGCGATGCCTCAGCTCATCGCCCAGTTCGGCTCACCGACGAGCTCCTGGGTCCAGTGGATCTCAGCCAACCTGCGCCAGACCGACCCGGTCTACCTCGTGGGCTACGGCCTGCTCATCCTCTTCTTCACCTTCTTCTACACCACGATCACCTTCAACCCGGAGGAGATCGCGGACAACATGAAGAAGTACGGCGGCTTCATCCCGGGTATCCGCGCCGGTGAGCCGACCGTCAAGTACCTCTCCTACGTCATCAACCGCGTGACTACCGCTGGCTCGGTCTACCTGCTGGTCCTCGCCCTGCTGCCGACCCTGGCAGTGATCTGGCTGGGCTTGTCCCAGAACCTGCCCTTCGGTGGTACGACGATCCTCATTATGGTCGGCGTCGGTCTGCAGACGGTCAAGGAGATCAACTCCCAGCTTCAGCAGCGCCACTACGAAGGGTTCCTCTCATGAGCGCACGTATGGTCCTCCTCGGCCCTCCCGGGGCCGGCAAGGGCACCCAGGCCGCACGTATCTCCGAGCGTCTGGGCATCCCGGCCATCTCCACCGGTGACATCTTCCGCGCCAACGTCGCGGGCAACACCGAGCTCGGCCAGCAGGCGAAGAAGTACATGGACGCCGGCGAGTACGTTCCGGACTCCGTCACCAACGCCATGGTCAAGGACCGTCTTGCTGCCGACGACGCCGCGCAGGGCTTCCTGCTTGACGGCTATCCGCGTACCGAGGCCCAGGTCCACGAGCTCGACGCCATGCTCGCCGAGAGCGGCCTGGCCCTGGACGTCGTCCTGGAGATCACGGCCGAGGCCGAGGTCGTGGTCCAGCGTCTGCTCAAGCGCGCCACGGAGCAGAACCGCGCCGACGACACTGAGCCGGTGATCCGCCGTCGCCTGGAGGTCTACGCCGAGCAGACCGAGCCTCTGGCCGCCCTCTACGAGTCCAAGGGGCTGCTGGTGCGCGTGGACGGCATCGGCGACATTGACGAGGTGACCGAGCGCATCATGAGCGCCCTCGCCTCGCGGGGCGTTCAGGCCTGACAACCTACGACGGCGGACCACCTGAGAGACGGGATGGTCCGCCGTCGTCATACCCGGCGGCCTGGGCGGCTGCCGACCGACGCCGAAAGGAGCCTCGTGCTGGGACGCGAGCAGATCGAGATCAAGACACCGCAGCAGGTGGCGCAGATGCGCCGGGCCGGCCTGGTGGTCGCCGACATCCACTCGGCGCTGCGTGAGGCGGTGCGTCCTGGCATCACCACGGCCGAGCTCGACGCCGTCAGCGCGGCGGTGATCGACAAGGCCGGCGCCGGCTCGAACTTCCTGGGCTACGAGGGCTATCCCGCCACCGTGTGCATCTCGGTCAACAACGAGGTCGTTCACGGCATCCCCGGACCCCGCGTGCTGGAAGAGGGAGACCTGGTCACCTTCGACTGTGGTGCCTACGTCCTGGATGAGTCTGGTACCCAGTGGCACGGTGACGCTGCCTTCACCACGGTTGTGGGCGGACGCTACGCCAACCGCGTGGACCGGGTGCTGGACTGTGCCACGCGTGAGGCTCTGTGGGCGGCCATCGCCGCCGTGGCGCGGGCGGCGGCCGGCGAGACAACGGGCCGCGCCACACGGCTGAACGCCATTGGCGACGCCGTCGAGGCCGTGGTGGCGCAGGTCAGCGAGCGTGAGGGCGTGAGCCTGGGCATCCTGGAGGACTACGTCGGTCACGGCATCGGCACCGCGATGCATATGGACCCCGACGTCCTCAACTACTCGGTGCGACGCAAGGGCCCGCGGCTTCGGCCAGGCATGGTGCTGGCCATCGAACCTATGCTCACGGCCGGCAGCGGCGAGGTCCGCGAGCTCGACGACGGCTGGACCGTGGTGACTCAGGACGGCTCGCGTGCCGCCCAGTGGGAGCACACCGTGGCGATTGTGCCCGGGGGAGTGTGGGTGCTCACTGCCTGCGACGGCGGTGTGGAGGGCCTGGCGCCTTACGGCATCGAGCCGCGTCCCCTGCGTTAGGCCGCGACGGCGGTGCTGGAGCGCTGTGTTGGGGAACACCGTCAGTGTGCGGCTTCTCGCATGGTGAGGTCCCCGGCGTGTGCCGTATCGTTGGCACTTGGTGCGTCTGAAGAGTCCCGCGCGCCCTCAGTGAGGGAACGTGAGTCACCAGGGCGCGCTGCCTGGCGGCGACGCCGTCGGGCCACTCGAGCGAGAAAGCACCGATGGAGGAACATGGCTAAGAAGGACGGCGTCATCGAGGTCGAGGGATCGGTCGTCGAGGCCCTTCCGAACGCAATGTTCCGGGTGGAGCTGAGCAACGGGCACGTGGTGCTCGCGCACATCTCCGGAAAGATGCGGCAGCACTACATCCGCATCCTCCCCGAGGACCGGGTGGTCGTGGAGCTCAGCCCCTACGACCTGTCCCGTGGCCGCATCGTCTACCGGTACAAGTGACAGTCCTCCCCGCGAGGGGGACGGAGGAACATCATGAAGGTCAAGCCGAGCGTCAAGAAGATCTGTGACAACTGCAAGGTGATTCGTCGCCACGGCCGTGTCATGGTCATCTGCGAGAACCCGCGGCACAAGCAGCGTCAGGGCTGAGTCCCGACGCAGGTCGCCAGCCTGGCGGCCACTGACAAGCACCCACCCCAGCGATTCGGTCCAGCCGGTCGCAACCCTCGGTTCCTGGAGGCCGGGGCCGCCGCACGAGGCGGAGGAGGTGGGCGACGACCTCCGGGAACACACAGGAGAACCACACCGTGGCACGTATTTCCGGTGTCGACCTGCCTCGCGAGAAGCGAGTCGAGGTCGCCCTCACGTACATCTTCGGAATCGGGCGCACCCGCGCGCACGAGACCCTCGCCGCTACCGGGGTCAACCCGGACACCCGCGTCAAGGACCTGAGCGAGGACGAGCTCGTCCTGCTGCGTAACCACATCGACGCCAACTACCAGGTTGAGGGTGACCTGCGCCGCGAGGTCCAGGCGGACATCCGCCGCAAGATCGAGATCGGCTGCTACCAGGGTCTGCGTCACCGCCGTCACCTGCCCGTGCACGGCCAGCGCACCAAGACCAACGCGCGTACCCGCAAGGGCCCCAAGCGCACCGTGGCCGGTAAGAAGAAGGCCAAGTAAGCAGTAGTCCACAGCGCGGGCACGGCTGCCCGCCATGGAACGACGACCTAGATCGAAGAAGGAAATATGCCTCCCAAGAGCCGCACCACCGTGCGTAAGCCGCGTCGCAAGGACCGGAAGAACGTGACCCACGGTCACGCCTACATCAAGTCGACCTTCAACAACACCATCGTCTCCCTGACCGACCCCAACGGTGCCGTCATCGCCTGGGCCTCCTCCGGCCAGGTCGGCTTCAAGGGCTCGCGTAAGTCGACCCCCTACGCCGCCCAGCTCGCTGCTGAGGCCGCCGCTCGCCGCGCCCAGGAGCACGGTATGAAGAAGATTGACGTCTTCGTCAAGGGCCCGGGCTCCGGCCGCGAGACCGCGATCCGCTCCCTCCAGGCCGCTGGCCTCGAGGTCGGCTCCATCACGGACGTCACCCCCCAGGCCCACAACGGCTGCCGCCCGCCCAAGCGCCGTCGCGTCTGAGACTCCTTGGCCGACGCCGTCGCTCTCCTGACGGTCAGCGACGTCGTCGGCCACCAGCCGCTTGCCGCCACCGGCGGCCAGCGGGTGCAGGGCCCGAGCCCCGGGCGGCTGCACCACCGATGAGGAACGGCGTCATATAGCGGGCGCCGCGACGAAAGGAAACCCAGTGCTCATTGCACAGCGACCCACGCTCTCCGAGGAGGTCGTCGAGGAGGACCGCCGCTCGCGGTTCGTCATCGAGCCTCTCGAGCCCGGCTTCGGATACACCCTGGGCAACTCCCTGCGGCGCACGCTGCTATCGTCCATTCCGGGCGCAGCTGTCACCAGTGTGCGTATCGACGGCGTTCCCCACGAGTTCCGCACCATCGCCGGCGTCAAGGAGGATGTCACCCAGATCATCCTCAACATCAAGGAGATCGTGCTCTCGTCCGAGAACGACGAGCCGGTCGTCATGTACCTGCGTAAGTCCGGTCCGGGCGTTGTCACCGCTGGTGACATCACGCCTCCGGCTGGCGTGGAGATCCACAACCCTGACCTGGTGATCGCCAACCTCAACGAGAAGGGCAAGCTGGAGATCGAGCTGACCGTCGAGCGCGGTCGTGGCTACGTCTCGGCCAACCAGAACAAGGACCCCAACGGGGAGATCTCCCGCATCCCGGTGGACTCGATCTACTCGCCGGTCATGAAGGTCTCCTACGCCGTCGAGGCTACCCGTGTTGAGCAGCGCACGGACTTCGACCGTCTCGTCGTCGACGTCGAGACGAAGGCCTCCATCACCCCTCGTGACGCTCTTGCCTCCGCCGGCAAGACCCTCGTCGAGCTCTTCGGGCTGGCCCGCGAGCTCAACGTCGAGGCCGAGGGCATCGAGGTCGGCCCCTCGCCGATGGACCAGGCCCTGCAGCAGGACCTCGCCCTCATGATCGACGAGCTGGACCTGCAGGCCCGTTCCTCCAACGCGCTCAAGCGCGAAGGTATCCACACCGTCGGTGAGCTCGTCGCGCGCAGCGAGGCGGACCTCCTCGACATCCGTAACTTCGGTGCCAAGTCGATCTCCGAGATCAAGGAGAAGCTGGCCGAGCTGGGGCTGTCCCTCAAGGGCTCCTCGGTCGACTACATCGCGGACGACGACTACACCAACCCCACGTTCAGCGACGAGCAGCAGGCCTGAGCCCGCTCGTCATTCATCTAGGAGACAACAATGCCTCGCCCCACCAAGGGACCCCGCCTGGGCGGTTCCGCCCAGCACGAGCGCCACATCCTCGCGAACCTCGCGACCCAGCTCTTCATCCACGAGTCCATCACGACCACGGAGGCTCGCGCCCGTCGCCTGCGTCCCTACGTCGAGAAGCTCATCTCCAAGGGCAAGCGCGGCGACCTTCACGCCCGCCGCACCGTCCTGAAGAAGGTCACGGACAAGTTCGCCGTCTACCGCCTCTTCGAGGAGATCGCCCCGAAGCTGGCCGACCGAGAGGGTGGCTACACGCGCATCGTCAAGACCGCGCCGCGCAAGGGTGACAACGCCCCCATGGCCGTCATCTCGCTGGTCCTGGAGCCCGTGGCCAAGCAGGAGGTCGTGGCTGACGCCGTGGCGACCGCCAAGCGCGCCGCCGAGGCCGCCGTGGCCAAGGAGGACAAGACCGAGGCTCCCGCCGCTGAGGCGAAGAAGGAGTACGCCGGCGCCGTGCGCCTGGAGGAGGGCTCGGCCGAGGCTCCTGACGACGAGCACAAGGTCAAGGGCAACGAGGACTCCATGAAGTACCACGTTCCCGGCTCGCGCTGGTACGACGCCACCGTGGCTGAGGTCTGGTTCGCTTCCGCCGAGGACGCCGAGGCCGCTGGCTTCGCTCCCGCCGGTGGCGCTGCCGCCCAGAAGGTCGAGGAGGCCTGATTGAGCCTGCCTCGCGTCTGACGGCGTGAGGAACACGGAAGGCCCGCCTGGCTGCTCAGCCAGGCGGGCCTTCCGTGCGTCTGAGGGGCTTTCCGCTGCCGTTGGCCGGCGGCCGTGGCCTGCGGCGCCGTCGGTCAAGGGCGGCGCGGCCTTAGTACCGGGCCATGGACCAGCAGCGGGCCCCGCCGGTCATCCCCGCCTCATTGGGAACGACGACGACGTCGGAGCCCATCCGGGACAGCTGCAGCGGGGTGATCCTCCTGGAGTTCCCGCCGCCCAGGTAGAGGCGGTCCCACATGTACATCGGGCGCAGTGCGTCGACGACCCGTCGCACGCGCCGCGACCAGTGGGCGTCGCCCAGGCGCAGGCGCTCGTGCTCGCCGATGTAGTCGTCGTAGGTCAGTCCCCAGCGCACGGGCCCCTGGGAGACCTCAACATGGGGCGCCAGGACGCCGTTGTCGAAGACGGCGTTGCCCAGGCCTGTTCCAAGGGTGACGATCATCTCGCTGCCGTGGCTCGTGACGACTCCTGCACCGGCGACCTCAGCGTCATTGAGGACCAGAGCCGGGGCTCCCAGGCGCTGGCTGACGGCCTTGCCCATGTCAAAGCGCGCCCACTGCTCCACGAGCTCAGGCAGCACCTTGGAACGCGGTCCGTCACGGGTGATGTAGTGGGGCGTGGCGATGACGACGCCATGGCGGATCATCCCGGGCATCCCGACCGTGATCCGGTCGGCGTCAGGCAGCTGCTGGGCCAGGCCCGCGATGGTCTCTACCAGCTTGCTCGGCGGCAACGGGTAGGGAGTGGGGGTGCGCACGGCCCGGGAGATGATGGCGCCTTCGGCATCGAGGACCGAGGCCTTGATGCCGCCTCCGCCACAGTCCACGGACAGGGTGGTGTCACTGGTCATGAGGCGACCGTACCTGGCTACGCCCTCATGTGGTCGAATAGCCACGTGCCTGCCCCATCCACGTCCTTCCGTCCGCCCGCCCCGAGACCGCAGCCTGGCCTGCCTGACCGCGTGCCGGAGACCGAGGAGCGTCTGCGGCTGCGCCTCGACCTGGCCTATGACGGCGCAGGTTTCAAGGGGTGGGCGGCGCAGCCGGGCCTGCGCACGGTCGAAGGCGAGCTGACCGCCGCCCTGACAACCGTGCTGCGTGAGCCGGTGCGGCTGACGGTGGCGGGCCGGACGGACACCGGCGTGCACGCGGCGGCGCAGACGGCCCACCTGGACGTCAGCGAGCGCGCCTGGCAGGCGTTGCCGGGCCGCAGCGATCGTGAGCCAGGCCAGGCGCTGCTGGCACGCGTGACGGGCGTGCTGGCCCGTCAGGCCCAGCGTGCCGCCGAGGACGGTCTCATCGGCGCGCTCGCCCGCGGAGCAAGTGACGTTGTCCTGCGGGGCGCCAGGCGCGTCCCGGCCGACTTTGACGCGCGCTTCTCAGCGCTGGAGCGGCGGTATGTCTACCGCATCGACGACGGCGCGCCGTCCCAGGGAGGCAGGGCTTACGACCCGTGCCGGCGCGGCCAGGTGCTGTGGGTCGGGCAGGCCCTCGATGTTGAGTCCATGGCGCTCTCGGCGCGAGGCCTGCTGGGTGAGCACGACTTCCTGTCCTACTGCAAGCCGCGTGAGGGGGCGACGACGATTCGCACCCTGAGGCGCCTGGACTGGCAACGCGCCTCCAGCGGGCCGGACGCCGGGCTGGTCACGCTCACCGTGGTGGCGGACGCCTTCTGCCACTCGATGGTGCGCTCGCTGGTGGGGGCAGGCCTCGCCGTCGGCCAGGGGCGTCAGCCGGTCTCCTGGCCGGCCCGGCTGCTGGCGGCGCGTAGCCGGGACCAGGCGGCGCCGGTAGCCCCGCCTCACGGACTGACGCTGGAGGAGGTCGTCTATCCGCCCGATAGCGAGCTCGCTGCCCAGGCCCGCCGTGCCCGGGTGGTGCGCAGCCTGCCAGGGCAGGGCAATGACGACTGTGGCTGCTGAGGGCACGCCCCACGTGGCGGGTTTCACGGGGCAAGGAGCCGTCAACCTTTTGACCCTCTCATAGGCGCGCCGGTATGGTGGGCAATCGTCGTGAAGCACGTATGTGCGCTTCCGCGGTGCCGTCCCACTCGCCCCGGTACGCCAGTGCTCCGACCACTCACCTGACCATGGTGGTCTCGCTGGACAGCGTTGCTTAGGGCGCTGGTTCCGGCGTGTCCACTCGCCAAGAGAAACGAAGGCAACGCCCGTGCGCACGTACACACCGAAGCCCGGCGACGTCGAGAAGAACTGGTACGTCATCGACGCCACCGACGTCGTCCTCGGCCGCCTCGCGGCCCAGGCTGCGACCCTGCTCCGTGGGAAGCACAAGCCCCAGTTCGCCCCGAACGCGGACTGCGGCGACTACGTCATCATCATCAACGCTGACAAGGTCGCCCTCACCAACGGCAAGGTTGACAAGAAGTTCGCCTACCGCCACTCCAACCACCCCGGTGGCCTCACCGCGGTCTCCTACCGTGAGCTGCTCGCGACCCGCCCTGAGCGCGCCGTCGAGAAGGCTGTCAAGGGCATGGTTCCGCACACCAAGCTCGGTCGCGCCCAGCTGAAGAAGCTCAAGGTGTACGCCGGCGCGGAGCACCCGCACGCCTCCCAGAACCCGCAGGCCTTCGAGATCACCCAGGTCGCCCAGTAAGCGCTCCAGCGCTCGGCACCCCGCGACAAGCAAAGGACATATCGTGGCTGAGACCACTGTCGACATTGACGCGCTGGACGAGGAGAACGCCCCCTCCAGCTACACCACCGAGACCGAGGGCTCCGTTGAGGGCCGTGGCCAGTCCATCACCGCTCCCGGTGCTGGCCTGGGTCGCCGCAAGGAGGCCGTCGCCCGCGTGCGCCTCGTTCCTGGCACCGGCCAGTGGACGCTGAACGGCCGCACCCTGGAGGACTACTTCCCCAACAAGCTGCACCAGCAGCTCGTGCGTGCCCCCTTCACCATCCTCGACCTCGAGGGCCGCTTCGACGTCATCGCCCGCATCAACGGTGGTGGCATCTCCGGCCAGGCCGGCGCTCTGCGCCTGGGCATCGCCCGCGCCCTCAACGAGATCGACCGTGAGGCCAACCGTGCCACGCTGAAGAAGGCCGGATTCCTCACCCGCGACGCTCGTATCGTCGAGCGCAAGAAGGCCGGTCTGCACAAGGCCCGCCGCGCTCCGCAGTACTCCAAGCGCTGATCCGGCAGCTGGCGCCTGGCGCCAGCGCTGCGTCTGTACGACGGCGGCCGGTCACCTCCCCGGGGAGGTGACCGGCCGCCGTCGTGTTTCAGTGCTGGTGAAGAAGTGTCCCGTGCCGCGAGCGGGTGGACTCGCGGCACGGGAGTGGTGGTTGGAGCGGCTGGGTCGGCGTGGACGCCGGTCAGCCCATGCGCATGACGACCTCGGCCAGCAGACGCGCGATACGCGGGGCAGCCTGCTGACCAGCCTCGATGACCTCGGCGTGGGACAGCGGCGTGGGGGAGATGCCGGCGGCCAGGTTGGTCATGAGGGACAGGCCCAGCACCTCCATCCCGGCCTCGCGCGCGGCGATGGCCTCCAGGGTGGTGGACATACCCACGAGGTCGCCTCCCAGGATCCCCGCCATCTTGACCTCGGCCGGCGTCTCATAGTGGGGGCCTCGGAACTGGACGTAGACGCCCTCGGGCAGGCTCGGGTCGACCTCATGGGCGAGGTCGCGCAGGCGCTGGGAGTACAGGTCGGTCAGGTCGACGAAAGTCGCCCCTTCCAGCGGGGAGGCCGCCGTGAGGTTGATGTGGTCGTGGATGAGGACGACCTGGCCCGGCCGCCAGTCGGGGTTGAGCCCGCCGCAGCCGTTGGTGAGGACCACCTGGCGGGCGCCGGCGGCGGCAGCCGTTCGCATGCCGTGCGCGACGGCTCGCACCCCGCGCCCCTCGTAGAAGTGCGTGCGGCTGCCCAGGACCAGCGCGTAGCGGTCGGTGCCTGTCACGCGGATCGAGCGCATGACCGGCACGTGGCCGGCGACGGCAGGAGCGTGGAAGCCGGGTACCTCAGCGGCAGGGATCTCGCTGACGGTCTCGCCGATGAGGTCCGCGGCGCCGCCCCAGCCCGAGCCCAGGACCAGGGCGAGGTCATGGCGGGCGACGCCGGAGCGGCTGGCGATGACCTGGGCGGCCTCGCGCGCGAGATCGAAAGGATCGGTGGTCTCATGCACAGTGCTCATCGCCACAACCTAGTCCATGAGCACGGCCAGGGGACAGGCCACGCTCACGCACGCCACTGCATGGGCGTGGAATGATGGAGACGAACCGATCACAGGAGGAACACCCATGGCACGACTCTTCGGCACCGACGGCGTGCGCGGCCTGGCCAACGACCTGCTCACCCCGGCCCTGGCCGTTCAGCTTGGTGAGGCGGCGGCCCAGGTCCTGACCCGGCAGACCCCGGCCTCCAAGCGCTCACGCAGCGGGCGACCGCGCGCCATCGTGGGCCGTGACACCCGTGCCAGTGGCGAGTTTCTCGACCACGCCATCTCGGCCGGTCTGGCCTCCTCCGGCGTGGACGTCACCCGCGTGGGCATCCTGCCGACCCCTGCCATCGCCCACCTGACCGCGACCCAGGACGTGGACCTGGGCGTGGTCATCTCCGCCTCGCACAACCCCTTCCAGGACAACGGGATCAAGTTCTTCGCCCGCGGCGGCTACAAGCTCGCCGACGCCGTCGAGGACGAGATCGAGTCCCTGCTCGGCACGATCGACCAGCTCCCCACGGGCGCTGGGGTCGGCCGGGTCATCAAGGGCGAGACCGTGGCGGACCAGAACTACATCAACCACCTCGTCGACTCGGTGGCCACTGACCTGTCCGGCCTGCGCATCGTCGTGGACGCCTCCAACGGGGCCGCCTCGAACGTGGGCCCGGCCGCCCTGCGCGCCGCCGGGGCGGAGGTCATCGTCATCAACGCCTCCCCGGACGGCCTCAACATCAACGATGCCTGCGGCTCCACCCACCCCGAGCAGCTCCAGGCCTACGTGCGCAACGTGGGCGCGGACATGGGAGTGGCCTACGACGGCGACGCCGACCGCTGCCTGGCCGTGGACGCCGAGGGCAACCTCGTCGACGGCGACCAGATCATGGGCCTGCTGGCTATCGGCATGAAGGAGGACGGCACCCTAGGCTCCGACACCCTGGTGGTCACGGTGATGAGCAACCTCGGCCTCATCCTGGCCATGAAGGAGCACGGCATCCGCACCGTCCAGACCGGCGTGGGTGACCGCTACGTGCTGGAGCGGATGCTTCAGGGCGGCTACACCCTGGGTGGGGAGCAGTCCGGTCACGTCATCGACTCCTTGCACGCCACGACCGGCGACGGCGTGCTCACCTCCCTGCGCGTAGCTGCGCGGATGAAGCGCACGGGCAAGTCCCTAGCCGAGCTGGCCAGCGTGGTCACCCGCCTGCCCCAGACCCTCATCAACGTTCGCGGCGTGGACAAGGTGGCCGCCGGCACGGACAAGACCGTCCAGGACGCCGTCGCCGCAGCCGAGGCGCGCCTGGGGGAGACCGGCCGCGTGCTCCTGCGTCCCTCGGGCACTGAACCGGTCGTACGCGTCATGGTTGAGGCTGCCACCCAGGAGGAGGCGGACGAGGTCGCCGGTCAGCTGGCGGGCGTCGTCAAGGACACGCTCTCGCTGTAGGCCCCTGGCGAGCCGGACGACGGCGGGGCCCACCTTTCCAACGAAAGGCGGGCCCCGCCGTCGTCATGTGGACGGGACACCAGCGCGAGCAGGGACCCACGCTGGCGCCTGCCCGCAGCCGCGCCGGACTCAGGCCTTGCGCAGACGCACCCGGCTCATGTGGTGGTCGGCGTCCTTGTGCAGCACCAGCGTCGCGCGCTCACGCGTGGGCTCGATGTTCTCCTTGAGGTTGGCCAGGTTCACGCTCTCCCAGATCCCGCCGGCGACCGTCAGGGCCACGTCGTCGGGCAGGGAGGCGTAGCGGCGGAAGTAGGAGCGCGGGTCGCGGAAGGCCGTGCGCTTGAGAGTGAGGAAGCGGTCCAGGTACCAGCTGCGGATGTGCTCGGGATCGGCGTCGACGTAGATCGAGAAGTCGATGAAGTCGGAGACCGCCAGGGTGGAGCCGCTCAGCGGCTGGTGCCCGCGTGGGGCGGGCTGGAGGACGTTGAGCCCCTCCAGCACGAGCACGTCCGGGCGCTCGACCGTGATACGCCGCTCTGGCACGATGTCATAGACCGTGTGGGAGTAGACCGGCGCTTCCACCCGGGGTGCCCCAGACTTGACCGCGGCCACGAAGTCGAGCAGCGCGTGGCGGTCGTAGGACTCGGGGAAGCCCTTGCGGGTGGTCAGTCCCCGCTCCTCCAGGACGGCGTTGGGCAGGAGGAAACCGTCCGTGGTCACCAGGTCCACCCGGGGCGTGGCCGGGAAGCGGCGCAGGAGGTGGGCAATGAGGCGGGCGGTTGTGGACTTACCCACTGCCACCGATCCGGCGACGGCGATGATGAAAGGGGTCGGGCGCTCATCCACCCCCAGGAACTCAGCCGTCGCCTGGCCTCGGGCCCGGGTGGAGGTGATATAGGTCTCCAGCAGCGCTGTGAGGGGACGGTAGACGACGTCGACCTCAGGCAGGTCGATCGGGTCACCGAGCCCGCGCAGCTTCTCCACGTCCGCCTGAGTCAGGGGCAGCGGGGCTGAGGAGGCCAGGGCCCGCCACTGGTCGCGGGAGAGCTCGATGAAGGGGGAGGGTGCGCTCACGGCTCCAGTGTGTCCTATCGGGGTGCGTGACGCCTAAGCCTGCCCGCCACGCTGACAGCGCAGGGCGTTGATCGATGCCCTCGAGCGTGGTTGCATCGCTCCCATGTGCGGAATCGTCGGCCACACCGGTCCCCTTGCAGCCTCTGACCGCTCGCTTACCGTCCTGCTGGACGGCCTGGGACGCCTGGAGTACCGCGGATACGACTCGGCTGGGGTCGCGCTGGTCGGTCCGGGCGGACTCGACGTCGTCAAGGCCGCGGGCAAGCTGGACAACCTGCGTGCCGCGCTGGCTGCTACCCCGCCTCACCCGGCCTCGGCCGGCATCGGGCACACCCGCTGGGCCACCCACGGCGGCCCGACCACCGAGAACGCCCACCCGCACCGCGCCGGCAGTATCGCGCTGGTGCACAACGGCATCATCGAGAACTTCCGCACCCTGCGCGCCGAGGTCGAGGAGGCTGGCCGCGTGCTGCTGTCCGCCACGGACACGGAGGTCGCGGCTCATGTGCTGGACATGGACTTCACTGCACGCCTGGCCCAGGTCCAGGCCACCGGAGAGGAACCGGGGGCTGACGTCGTCGCCGGTCTCCTCGTGGAGGCGATGCAGGCGGTCACCAAGCGGCTGGAGGGCGCGTTCACGCTGCTGGCGGTCACGCCCCTGGCCCCCGGCGTCATTGTGGCCGCGCGTCGCTCCAGCCCGCTGGTCATCGGCCTGGGGGAGGGGGAGAGCTTCCTGGGCTCGGACGTGGCCGCCTTCGTCGCCTTCACCAAGAGGGCTGCCGAGGTCGATGACGACCAGGTGGTGCTCGTCAGCGCTGACTCGGTGACGGTATGGGACGCGCAGGGCCGCCAGGTCACTCCGCGCACCTGGGAGGTGTCCTGGGACGCCTCGGCCGCGGTCAAGGGCGGTTACGAGACCTTCATGGACAAGGAGATCCACGAGCAGCCCACCGCGGTGGCGGACACCCTGCGCGGGCGCGTGGACGAGCGCGGCGAGATCGTCCTGGACGAGATGCGGATCGATCCCTCCGTGCTGCGCAGCGTGGACAAGATCATCGTCATCGCCTGCGGAACCGCTGCCTATGCGGGGCACGTGGCCAAGTACGCCATCGAGCACTGGTGCCGGATCCCGGTGGAGATCGAGCTCGCGCACGAGTTCCGCTACCGCGACCCGATCGTGAGCGAGAAGACGCTGACGGTGGCCATCTCCCAGTCAGGGGAGACGATGGACACGATCCAGGCGCTGCGCCACGCTCGTGAGCAGGGATCCAAGGTCCTGGCGATCGTCAACACCTACGGCTCCACCATCGCGCGCGAGGCGGACGCCGTGCTCTACACCCACGCCGGCCCTGAGGTCGCGGTGGCCTCGACCAAGGCCTTCCTCGCCCAGATCACGGCCTGCTACCTGCTGGGCCTGTACCTCGCCCAGCTGCGGGGCAACAAGTGGCCGGACGAGGTGGCCGACTACCTGGGCAACCTCGGACAGATCCCGGCCAAGATCGAGCAGCTTCTCGACACCCAGGAGGACAGGATCAAGGCCCTGGGGGCTGAGCTGTCTGATCGCAGCTCCTTCCTGTTCCTGGGACGCCACGTGGGCTACCCGGTGGCCCTGGAGGGGGCGCTCAAGCTCAAGGAGCTGGCCTACGTGCACGCCGAGGGCTTTGCCGCAGGCGAGCTCAAGCACGGACCGATCGCCCTGGTGGAGGAGGGGCTGCCGATCTTCGTCATCGTCCCCACCCCGCGCCGCCCTGTGCTGCATGACAAGGTCATCTCCAACATCCAGGAGGTGCGTGCCCGCGGTGCGCGCACGATCATCATCGCGGAGGAGGGTGACGCCGCGGTGGACGCCTATGCCGACGACGTCATCCGGGTCCCGCGTACGCCGACCCTCATGTGGCCGTTGCTCACGGTGGTCCCGCTCCAGGTCTTCGCCGCCGCGCTGGCCGGGGCCAAGGGGCTGGACGTGGACCAGCCACGCAACCTGGCCAAGTCCGTCACGGTCGAGTAGGAGCTGGCCAGGAGAGCCGAGTGCTCCACTGTGCAGGTCGGTGGGTGAGGGTGCAGGACCGCGGTGCACACCCACCCACCGACCTGCACACTCGCGATGAGAGGGAAGCGGGCAGGCTCAGCCCTCGGCCAGGACGACGGCGGTGGCGGCCCCGCCGTCGTGAGACAGGCTGAGGTGCCAGCGTGAGGCGCCGAGCTCGGCGGCGAGCCCGGCGACGACGCCGTGCAGCGCCAGGCGCGCAGGCCTGCCCGGGGCGCTGACGACCTCGATGTCCCGGTAGCTCCAGCCGCTGGGGGCCTGGCGACCGCGCTGGGCGAGTGCGGAGCCGAGGACCTTGAGCACCGCCTCCTTGGCCGCGAAGCGGGCGGCCAGCGAGTCGGGGCGGGCGGCGCAGGCCTCGCGCTCGCGGTCGGTCAGGACCCGCTTGGCCAGCGCCGGCACAGCGCGTAGACGCGCCTCAAACCGTGCCACGTCCACCAGGTCGGTACCGATTCCTACGATCACCGCTCCAGGTAACCAGGTCTAAGGGTGTAGGCCAAGCGATGGGTGGGCTGTCTACGGGCGCCAGAGGGCTTGGTAATGTTATCAGCGCCGGCGCACCTTGGTAAACTTACCAACATGAGACGTCCCCTTGACTCGCCGTTCAGCCCAGGATCGGACACCGTCCCCCAGGTCTGGGCCGGCCGGGCCGCGCAGCTGAGCGACTGGCGTGACGTCCTGCGCCCGCGCAGGCTCGGTGGCATCGCTGAGCGGGGTCGCACGATCCTGGGCGAGGCGGGCACAGGCAAGTCCTCGCTCGTGCGCAAGATCGCGGCGGACGCTGCGCAAGGCGGGGACTGGGTCACCTCCCAGCTGCGTATCCCGGCTGGTGCTGATCCCCTTAAGCGGGTAGCCGTGGCCCTGATCGACCTGGCGCGCGAGGCGGGCCTGGCTGCGGCGCGGGAGGAGCGGATCAAACGTCTGCTCGGTCGGGTTGAGGCGGTCGCGCTCTCAGGCGTGTCCGTCTCGCTACGGGAGGCAGCCGGACCGGATCCCTACACCAGCCTCAGCGAGCTGCTCATCGAGATCGGGCGGGAGGCAGCCCGGCACAAGGACCGCATGGTCCTCCTCCACGTCGACGAGGTGCAGAACATCACCGACGACGCGGTGCGCTCCCAGCTGCTCATTGCCCTGGGGGACGCTCTCGTGCACGAGGAACGGCGCCAGGTGCCAGGCGGGGTTGAGCTCAGTCCTGCGCTGCCGCTGTCGGTCTACCTCACCGGCTTGCCCGAGTTTCAGGACACGGCGGGCTCCCGGACGGGCGCTACCTTCGCGCGCCGGTTCCAGACCACGACGCTGGGAGCCCTCGACGAGGCCGACCTGGCCCTGGCGCTGCATCCCTTCGTTGACGAGGGATGGGTCATCGCTGATGCGCACGGGCACAACCAGCGGATCCGCATGACGCCTACGGCCTGCCGCGCCCTCATCGACCTGTCCTGCGGCGAGCCCTTCCTGTTCCAGCTGGCGGGGGAGCGCGCCTGGTTCGCGGGGGTGGGGGACATGATCACGGCTGAGGAGGTCCATGAGGGCTGGCGCAGCGCCGCGGCGGAGGCCGAGACCCATGTCCAGCGCGTCCTCGCCCGCCTACCGGCCCGGGAGGAGCGGTTCCTCCGGGCGATGGCGGCACTGGACCCGCACGAGCGCACCCTGACGCAGATCGCGCGTCAGATGGGCCACGCGCATGCCAGCGAACTGGGAACGACGGCGCAGCGCCTGGACCTGACCCGCGGGATCGTTGAGCGTGGGCGTCCCTACACCTTCCGCCACCGGGCGGTCGAGGCCTTCCTCACCAGCTCGTGGCCCTGGGTCTAGCCCCTGCCGAGACTGGTGGCGGCCAGAGCCTGCCACAGCCTCACGTGAGAGGGGAGGATGAGCAGGTGCGTGAAACCTGCCCGACCCTCCACCCGATCACCGCCTACCCGGCCTCCGCCATCGCCGAGGCCGAGGCGCCGCTGACGGCGGGCACCGACCGCTACATGCGCGCCGCTGCTCACTACCTGTTGGCCGCCTCCAGGCAGGAGCTGGCGGCCCAGGCCGCTGGCGCCGTGCAAGCCGGTAGCGCCGTTCACAGGCTCGGCGGAGCCGCTGGCGCCGGGGTGGTCCTGCTGGTGGGCGGCGGACACAACGGCGGCGACGCGCTTTTGGCAGGCGCCGCACTACAGCGCGCCGGCGCGCGCGTGACCGCCCTGCTGGCCACCGAGCACCCGCACGCCGCTGCCCTGGCCCAGGCGTACGCCGACGGCGTGACGGTCCTGGCCGGGCAGCAGGCAGCCTCCTGGCTGCACGATGAGACCGCACTGCGCGGTCCGCTCTCCTTCCGGCTCGTCCTGGACGGACTGACCGGCATCGGCGCCACCGGAGCCCTGCGCGCCGAGGCGGCTGCCCTGGTCGAGCCCCTGATCGCCCGCGGAGGTCGCGGTCAGCGTGGTTTTCGCGTGCTCGCGGTGGACCTGCCTTCGGGGACCGGCGTGGACGAGGGCACCGTGCCTGGCCCGGTGCTCACCGCTGACCGGACCGTCACCTTCACCTGCCTGCGCGGAGCCCATCTCCTGCCGCCGGCAGCCCAGCACGTGGGTGAGGTCGAGGTCGCCGACCTCGGCCTGCCGGTGCCAGCCGGCGCCCCTCTGGTACAGCGGCCCAACGAAACCACGCTCGCCAGGATGGTCACGGTGCCCGGCGACGCTGACCACAAGTACACCCGCGGCGTCGTCGGCCTGTGGGCAGGAAGCCTGACCTATCCAGGCGCCGCTGTCCTGACCGCGAGCGCGGCGGCGCGCACAGGGGCCGGCATGGTCCGGCTCATCGCCCCACGCCGGGTGGAGGACCTCGTGCTCGCCCGTCGCCCGGAGGTCGTCCCGGCGGACGGTCGCTGCCAGGCGCTCGTCATCGGGCCGGGGACCGACCCGGGCGACGAGGAACGGATGGCCCAGCTGGCAGAGGCGCTGGAGCGCTCCGTTGACCAGGACCTGCCTGCCGTCGTGGACGCGGGGGCCCTGACGCTGGTGCCGTCCGTGCTGGCGGCCGGGACGATGGCGCCCGGCGGGCTGGGTGAGCGCAGGGTACTGACTCCCCACGCCGGCGAAGCCGCAGCGTTGATCAGCGAGCTCGGTGTGCGGCGCACCCGCCAGGAGGTCGAGGCGGCTCCGGCTGCCGCAGCCCGACGGCTGGCGACGCTGACCGGTGCCACGGTGGTGCTCAAGGGGACCCCGACGCTCGTGGCACGTCCAGCAGGGACGGATTTGGGGGCGACCGAGGCTGGGCTGCTGTCCCTGGACGCTGGTCCCGGCTGGCTGGCCACGGCCGGCAGCGGCGACGTCCTGGCCGGGGTCCTGGGCACTGTGCTTGCGGCTCGGGGAGCGCAGGAGGAGCAGGGCAGCCAGAGGCTGGATCCCGCAGCCTGTGCCGCGCTCGCGGTCCGTCTTCACGCACGCGCCGGCTGGGCGGCGAGTCTGACCCGACAGGGGCTGGAGGCTGATGGCGAGTGCGAAGGCGCGCACGGAGGGCCGGTGACGGCCCTGGACGTCGCTGAGGCACTGCCTGGTGTCCTGGCGCGAATGGTTGATCACAGCCTGGCCCCTGACGGCTCGCCCGTGGCGAGAGTGGAACAATGCCGTTCATGACTGTCGCGTCCTCCGCTGACTCATCCGCACCACAGACCTCAGCGCGCACCTGGGCGGCTGAGGTGAGGGTGCCCGGGGCTGCGACCGCCTGTGCCCTCATCGACCTGGAGGCTCTGGCCCACAACGCTCGCGTTCTTGCCAGTAAGGCCGGACGCGCATGGATGGCCGTGGTCAAGGCCGATGCCTATGGCCACGGTATCGAGGCGGTGGCGCGGACCTGTCTGGACGCCGGTGCCAGCTGGCTCGGCGTCGCCCAGCTCGATGAGGCGCTGCACCTGCGCGGTCTGCTTGACGCGGCTGGTGTCGCGCGCCCGCGCTCGGCCGACGAGCCTGCCTCCAGCCGGGCGCCACGCTTGCTGTGCTGGCTGGTACCCGTCCTGAGCCCGCAGCAGGCTGCCAGGGAAGGCTCGCCCCTGCGGGAGGCGCTGGTGGGAGACCTTGACCTGTCAGTCTCCACGCTCACGCAGCTGCAGGCCGTTCGCGCCGCGGCGCGTGCCCAGGGCGTCGTGGCCCGGATCCACGTCAAGGTGGATACGGGGATGTCCCGCGCGGGGGCGGTGCTGGAGGACCTGCCGGCGCTGGCACGCGAGGCCAGGGCCGCGCAGGACGAGGGGGAGGTCGACGTCGTCGGCCTGTGGTCCCATCTCTCGCGGGCTGACGAGCCGGACAGCGGGTCCACCGAGGATCACCTGGCGCGGTTCCGGCGTGGTGAGCAGATCCTCAACCAGGCGGGTCTGCACCCGGGCGTGCGCCACCTCTCCGCCACCGGCGGGCTGGAGTGGCACCCGCACGCCCGGCTGGACCTGGTGCGCATCGGCATCGGCCTGTACGGCTTCTCGCCCGAGCCTGCCGTCGCCACCTCCCAGGAGCTGGGGCTACGCCCGGTCATGCGCTTGCAGGCGCCGCTTGTCCAGGTCAAGCGCATTCCCGCTGGGCAGGCGGTCTCCTACGGCGGGACCTGGAGCGCTCCGACCGACCGCTGGGTAGGCCTGGTGCCGCTGGGCTACGGCGACGGGATCCCGCGTGCCGCCGCCAGCACCGGCCCGGTCTGGGTGGCGGGCAGGCGCACCACCGTGGTGGGCAAGGTGTGCATGGACCAGGTCGTCATCGACCTCGGCCCGGCCACTGACGCCGCTGGTTCGCCGTTGCCCGTGCCGGCCGCGGCTGGCGACCTGGCGATTGTGTGGGGCGACCCCGACCGTGACGGTGAGGGGGTCCCCACCGCCGAGGACTGGGCGAGGGTGTGCTCAACGATCAGCTACGAGATCCTCACCCGCCTGGGGCCGCGTGTCCCGCGTGTCCCGGTCAGGTGAGGGCGGCTGGCCGCGGGACGCCTAGAGTGGAGCCGCCGGCAGGCCCGCCGAGCAGCCCGAGACCTCAGGAGTGGTGATGACCTCTCACGCAGCCCAGACCGTGACCGTGACGACGACGGACGCGGACGGCACCCGAGCCCTGGGTGCGCGCGTGGCCGCCTTGTTGCGCCGTGGCGATCTCGTCATGCTCTCGGGAGGGCTTGGGGCCGGCAAGACGACCCTGGCCCAGGGCATCGGCTCCGCCCTTAACGTGCGCGGACGAGTGTCCTCGCCCACCTTCATCATCGCTCGTGTCCACCCCGCCCTGGGAGAGGGGCCGGACCTCATCCACGTCGACGCCTACCGGCTGTCCAGTCTGGAGGAGATTGATGCGCTGGACCTGGACTCCTCCCTCCAGGAGTCCGTGACCCTGGTGGAGTGGGGCGAGGACAAGGTCGAGGCCCTGAGCGCCGACCGCCTGGAGATCGCCGTGGGACGCCCGCACGGTGGCCTTGCGCGCCCTGGCGGTGCGGAGGCCGACGGGGGACAGGAGACGGCACCCTCGGACGCGGCTCACGGGGTCACTGACCTGGCCGAGGTCGACGACGGACGACGCACGATCACGCTCACCGCGGTGGGCCCGCGGTGGGCAGGTGTCGATCTCGACAGCCTCCTGGCCTGAGCGTCTGAGTCCGGCAAGGGCCTAGGCTGGGTCCCGTGCGCATTCTTTCCATCGACTCCTCGCTCGGAACCCAGCTCCTTGTCTGCGACGCGGACCCTGCCGGCCAGGCCCCTGACCAGGCCCTGCGCCTGACGGTTCTGGCCTCGCTCGACCAGGAGGACTCACGCCACCACGCTGAGTCCCTGGGCCCGATGCTCTCCCAGACTCTGTCGACCCCCGGCGTGGCGAACCAGCCCCTGGACGCCGTCGTTGCCGCGACAGGCCCGGCTCCCTTCACCGGGCTGCGGGCGGGGCTGGTGACTGCACGCACCGTGGGACGCGCCCGTGGACTGAGGGTCTACGGCATGCCGAGCCTGGACGCCGTCGCCCGCCGCGCCCTTGACGAGCTGGTGCAGGCTGAGGGCGAGGAGGCTGCCAGTCAGGCGGTGGTCCAGGTGGCCACCGACGCCCGCCGCAAGGAGGTCTACACCGCGCGCTACCGTGCCAAGGGTGCCGACGACGTCGAGCGGCTGGGCGAGATCGGCGTGATGGTGCCGGCTGAGCTCGCCGGCGTGCTGGAGGCTGACGCGGTGGCTTATGTGGCCGGATCTGGCGTCGGGCTTTACCCCGAGCTGGCTGAGGCTCGCACGGCGCTGGCGCCGGTCTCCGGTGACGCGCTGGCCCAGGTCCGTCTCGCGCTGGTGCGGCTCGCCCAGGGGCGTGAGCTGCCCACTGAGCCTCTCTACCTGCGCCACGCCGACGTCCAGATGCCCACCGCCACCAAGCGTCACAGGTGAGCCAGGTCACCGGCCCCGACCGGGGTGAGAGCCTCGCGCAGGCTCATCTGCGTGCGATGACGAGTGCTGACCTTGCGCAGGTGGCTCGCCTGGAGGGCGAGCTCTTTGGCGGCGAGGCCTGGAGCTCTCAGCTGGTGGCAGACGAGTTCGCCGCGGCCCAGGGGCCGCAGGCGGACCGTCGCTACGTCGTCGTCGAGGATGCAGCCGGTGGCCTGCTGGGGTACGCCGGCCTGTGGCTCGGCGACGGTCGCGGGGAGGCTGACCTGCTCACCATCGCCACCGTGCCGGCCGCACGACGCCGTGGCGTGGCCACGGTGATGCTCGCCGATCTGGTCGAGGTGGCGCGCGGTCGTGGCTGCCGCGCGGTGCTGCTGGAGGTGCGGGCCTCCAACGAGGCGGCCCAGCGCCTGTACGCCGGGCACGGATTCCGCCCCCTGGGTGTGCGCCGGCGCTACTACGTCGCACCGGTGGAAGACGCCGTGGTCATGCGCCTGGACCTGCGCGGTGGCCTGGGAGCTGTGGGCGCGGAGACATTTGGTGCGAGTGGTCTGACGAAATGATGCAGGACGTGAGGTCTTTTGACCTGACGAATGAGGCTGGCTCGCAGTGCGTATGAGGCCGGGCAGGGCCGGGAAGCACCGTCATGACGCCAATCTCGGATCAGGATGCTGAATCGGGGACATCGAATAGGACTATCGGCGCACTCACCCTGGATACGCTTCCGCCGTGGCCTCACAGACTGTTTCACCCAAGAAGAAGCGGACCGCCTTCTCGACCACTGTCTTTATGAAGCGCCTCATGGCGTGGTCGGGCATCGTCTTCCTGCTCTTCGTCATCTTCCATGCTTACGGCAACACCCACTACTTCCAGGGCGAGATTGCCTACGATCACTACGCGGTGTTCCTGCGGACCTTACTCCAGCCGCTGCTGCCCTACGAGGGCTTCCTGTGGATCATGCGCATCGCGCTGGTGGTGCTGCTGCTCGCGCACGCTGGCAGCGCCTTCCACCTGTGGCACCGCAACAAGAAGGCGCGCGGCAGTGACAAGTACGCCGTGAAGAAGCCGGGCGCGGAGTACTTCGCCTCGCGCTACGCCATGCGCACCATGCGCTGGGGCGGCGTCATCCTGCTGCTGTTCATCATCTGGCACATCCTGCAGTTCACCACCCTATCCGCCACTCCGGGCGGTGAGTACGTGCACGGTCGCGCGTACCAGAACATGTACTACGGCTTCCAGCTGTGGTGGGTCTACCTCATCTACCTGGTGGCGCTGGCCGCCCTGTGCCTGCACGTGTGGCACGGCGTGTGGTCGGCCCTGCAGACCGTCGGTGCCATGCGCGGCAACGTCATCCCCTTCGTCCGCGTCATCGCCTTTGTCGTCGCCTTCGCGCTGTTCGCCTGCTTCATGGCAGTGCCTACGGCGATCCTCTTCGGCTGGGTTGACGCGCCCATGGCCGCTGCCGACTACTACCCGCAGTTCTGCGACGCGATCGGCTCGGCTGCCGAGCAGTTCGCTGACCACTGCGCGGCCGTCGCCTACTGACTGATCGAGAGCGAGTGAATGATGACTGAACTCATCGAGGGCCTCTACACCGAGGGCGAGAAGATCGCCGATACCAAGGCGCCCCACGACGTCCCGATCGCCAAGCGCTGGGAGCAGCGCAAGTTCAACGCCAAGCTGGTCAACCCCGCCAACCGCCGCAAGCTCGACATCATCGTCGTCGGCTCCGGCCTGGCTGGTGGCGCTGCTGCGGCGTCGCTGGGCGAGCAGGGCTACAACGTCAAGTGCTTCTTCTACCAGGACTCCGCCCGCCGCGCGCACTCCATCGCGGCCCAGGGTGGTATCAACGCGGCGAAGAACTACCGCAACGACGGCGACTCGATCTACCGCCTCTTCTATGACACGGTCAAGGGCGGTGACTACCGGGCGCGTGAGGACAACGTCTACCGCCTGGCCGAGGTCAGCGCCAACATCATCGACCAGTGCGTGGCCCAGGGCGTTCCCTTCGCCCGTGAGTACGGCGGTCTGCTGGACAACCGCTCCTTCGGTGGCGTGCAGGTCTCGCGTACCTTCTACGCCCGTGGCCAGACGGGTCAGCAGCTGCTGATCGGCGCCTACCAGGCCCTGGAGCGCCAGGTGCGCGCCGGCACGGTCAAGGAGTTCCGCCGCCACGAGATGGTCGAGCTCATCATCGTGGACGGCAAGGCCAAGGGCATCATCGCCCGTGACATGGTCACCGGCGAGATTGAGACCCACCTGGCGGACGCCGTCGTGCTGTGCACCGGTGGCTACGGCAACGTCTTCTTCCTGTCCACCAACGCCATGGGCTGCAACGCGACCGCCATCTGGCGTGCACACCGCAAGGGCGCCTACTTCGCCAACCCCTGCTACACGCAGATCCACCCCACCTGCATCCCGCAGTCTGGTGACTTCCAGTCCAAGCTCACCCTCATGAGTGAGTCCCTGCGTAACGACGGACGCATCTGGGTGCCGAAGAAGGCAGAGGACTGCAAGAAGGACCCGAAGGACATCCCCGAGGAGGATCGCGACTACTACCTGGAGCGCATCTACCCGGCCTTCGGAAACCTGGTCCCGCGTGACATCGCCTCCCGTCAGGCCAAGAACATGTGCGACGAGGGTCGCGGCGTGGGCCCGGCCATCAAGGAGAAGGCGCCCGACGGCACCGAGCGTATGGTCTCGCGCGGTGTCTACCTCGACTTCTCCGAGGCCATCGAGCGCCTGGGCAAGGAGCAGGTCAGCGCCAAGTACGGCAACCTGTTCGAGATGTACCAGCGCATCACCGGTGACGACCCCTACGAGACGCCGATGCGCATCTACCCGGCCGTCCACTACACGATGGGTGGTCTGTGGGTCGACTACGACCTGGAGTCCAACATCCCGGGCCTGTACGTGGCTGGTGAGGCGAACTTCTCCGACCACGGAGCCAACCGCCTGGGTGCCTCGGCGCTCATGCAGGGTCTGGCGGACGGCTACTTCGTCCTGCCGGACACGATGAACGACTACCTGGCGGACATGCTCCGTGAGGGCAAGGTCGACCCCAACGCCCCGGAGATCGAGGAAGCCCGCAAGAGCGTCGAGGAGCGGATCTCCCGGCTCATGGCGCTGCGCGGCACCCGGTCCGTCGATGACTTCCACATGGCGCTGGGACGCATCATGTGGGAGTACTGCGGCATGGAGCGTCGCGACGAGGGTCTGCGTGAGGCCATCAAGCAGATCCGTGAGCTGAAGGAGGAGTTCTGGCGCGACGCCCGTATCACGGGCGAGGCGATGGAGCTCAACCAGACGCTGGAGAAGGCTGGCCGCCTGCTCGACTTCTTCGAGCTGGCCGAGCTGATGTGCATCGACGCGCTGCACCGCCGTGAGTCCTGCGGTGGTCACTTCCGCGCCGAGTCCCAGACTCCTGAGGGCGAGGCCCTGCGCCACGACGATGAGTTCCTGTACGTGGCCGCGTGGGAGTGGGGCGGCGAGAACCAGCCCCCGATCCTCCACAAGGAGGACCTCATCTACAAGGACATCGAGCTCAAGCAGCGGAGTTACAAGTGAACATCAAGCTCAAGATCTGGCGTCAGAAGAACCAGAACACCGAGGGGCACTTCGAGGAGTACTCCATGTCGGGTATCGAGGAGCACATGAGCTTCCTCGAGGTCCTCGACCTGCTCAACGAGCAGCTGTTCCAGGAGGGCAAGGAGCCCGTCGCCTTCGACTCGGACTGCCGTGAGGGCATCTGCGGTCAGTGTGGTGTGGTCATCAACGGACAGGCCCACGGGCCGATCCGCTCCACCACCTGCCAGCTGCACATGCGTCACCTGGCCGAGGACCCCTCCTTCAAGGACGGCGACACCATCACGATCGAGCCCTGGCGCTCGGCGGGCTTCCCGATCCTCAAGGACCTGGTGGTCGACCGTTCCGCCCTGGACCGCATTGTCCAGGCCGGCGGCTACATCTCGGTCAACACCGGTGCGGCCCCCGAGGCCCACTCGGTGCCGGTCCAGAAGGAGAAGGCTGACGCTGCCTTCGAGGCTGCGGCCTGCATCGGCTGCGGCGCCTGCGTGGCGGCCTGCCCGAACGCCTCGGCCATGCTGTTCACCGGTGCGAAGATCTCCCACCTGGGTCTGCTCCCGCAGGGTCAGCCCGAGCGTCTGTCCCGTGTGGTCTCGATGCTCAACCAGCACGACGCCGAGGGCTTCGGTGGTTGCACGAACATCGGTGAGTGCGCGGCCGTGTGCCCCAAGTCGGTGCCGCTGGAGGTCATCTCGCGTCTGAACCGCGACCTCGGCCACGCGCTGTGGAAGGGCCAGCACGCTCACGTGTGAGCCTGGCCAGGCGGGCCTCAGGCCCGCCTGACGGATCTGAGACGGCGGGGCCGTCACCCTCACGAGGTGACGACCCCGCCGTCGTGCTCGGGGTATCCGGGCTGATGGGCGTAGGGACTAGGCTGGCGGGCGTGAGCGAACCTCTGATCCTGGGAATCGAGTCCACCTGCGACGAGACTGGCGTGGCGCTAGTGCGAGGCCGCGAGCTGCTGGGGGACGTCGTGGCGACGTCGATGGATGAGTACGCCCGCTTCGGCGGGATCATCCCCGAGATCGCCTCCCGGGCCCACCTGCAGTCCTTTGTCCCCACGCTGGACGCCGCCCTGACCAAGGCGGACGTGGACCTGTCTGAGGTCGACGCCATCGCCGTATGCGCCGGCCCTGGCCTCATCGGCTCCCTCACCGTGGGCATCTCTGCTGCCAAGGCGCTGGCTGCCTCGCTGGGCAAGCCGATCTACGGCGTCAACCACGTCATCGGTCACCTGGCCGTCGACGAGCTGGTCGACGGCGCCCTGCCTGAGCGGGCTATCGGGCTCATTGTCTCCGGCGGTCACTCCAACATCGTCTCCATCCGCGACATCGCCACCAACGTGCGTGAGCTCGGCGGCACCCTGGACGACGCCGCAGGTGAGGCCTTTGACAAGGTGGGCCGTCTTCTCGGTCTGCCCTACCCCGGTGGTCCCCACGTCGACCGCCTGTCCCAGGAAGGGGACCGCGAGGCCATCCGTTTCCCCCGAGGGCTGGCCGCCGGCAAGGACAAGGAGCGCCACCGCTACGACTTCTCCTTCTCCGGCCTCAAGACTGCCGTGGCCCGTTACGTGGAGTCCCTGGAGGATGATGGCCAGGAGGTGCCTAAGGCGGACGTGTGCGCTGCCTTCTCCGAGGCGGTCAATGACTCCCTGACTGGCAAGGCCGTCCAGGCCTGCCTGGACGAGGGCGTGGACACCCTGGTCATCGGCGGTGGGTTCTCCGCCAACTCCCGGGTTCGCTCGCTGGCGGCCGAGCGTTGCGAGGCGGCTGGGATCACGCTGCGTCTGCCCCCGCTGCGCTACTGCACGGATAACGGTGCCCAGATCGCGGCGCTGGGCAGCGCGGCCGTGCGCGCCGGCGTGGAGCCCAGCCCCATGGACTTCGCTCCTGACTCCGGGATGCCCCTGGACACCATCATCGCCCTCTGACCCGGAGCAGCTCCAGCCGGCAGGGCTGGCGGAGCCGGCCAACGGCCTGCGGGCCGACGCCGTGCCTCAGGCGCTGGCGAAACGATGGCGGTGAGAGGCCGGCAGGGTGGAGGGGTGGATCGTCGAGGCCGTGGAGAGGACCTCGGTGGGGCTCAGGGGCCTGCCCGCCCGCACCTCGGCCTGCATGAGCTTGACGGCCGCCTGGTTGGCGCCGCCGGCAGCGCTGACCGCGGCGAGCTGACGCTGGTAGGAGGCTCCGGCGTCGAGCGTGGTCTGGATCGCTACGAGCTCACGGACGCACCCCAGTTCCTCGGCCACTGGCATGAGCTGCTCGACCATCTGGGCCACGGTGTCGCTGACCAGCTCCTCCTCGCCGTCGGAGCCGGTGATGAGGATGGCGTCCATGCCGTAGCGCGCTGAGCGCCACTTGTTCTCATCGACGTACCAGTCAGGCATGGCGTCGAGCTCTTCACCCCTGTCCAGCGCGCGGGAGAAGCTCTCGACCAGGCACTGGGTGAGCGCCGCGATGCTGGCGAGCTCAGTGAGGTTGGTGGCGGCGTCGCAGGCGCGTACCTCGATGGTGCCGAGCCTGGGGGGAGGGGCGCACGTCCCAGCGCACTTCGCTGAACTCCTCGATGACGCCGGTGTGGATCATGTCCCCGGCGTAGGCCTCCAGATCCGCCCAGGTATCAAGCTGGTGCGGGGCGCCTGCGGTGGGCAGCTGCTGGAACATCATCGCCCGGTTGTCCGCGTACCCGGTGGCCTCCCCGGCCCAGAAGGGAGACGAGGCGCTCAGGCACTGCAGGTGCGCGGTCCGGGTCAGCAGCGCCTTGAGGATGGGCAGGGCCTTGTCCCGGTCCTCCAGGCCCACGTGGACGTGAGTGCCGAAGATGAGCATCTGGTGACCCCACAGGCGGGTGCGGTCCACGAGCCGGGAGTAGCGCTCGGCGTCGGTGACTCGCTGGACCAGGGGGTCAGCGAAGGGGTGGGTGCCGGCACTGACCAGGTCCACGCGCAGCGGGTCGACCACCGGCAGCAGACGGTCGTAGGCGAAGGCAATGTCTTCGACGCACTCGGCGATGGTGTGACGGGCTCCCGAGACCAGCTCGATGGTGTTGAGCATCATCTCGCCGTGGATATTCGGGTCCTGGCCGACGGCGCCCAGGATCTCGGCGGCGCACTGGCGCAGGTCGAGGGAGTCCCGGTCCAGGAGCTGAAGCTCCCACTCAATACCGACGCTGGAGCGCGGTGAGGAGGCAAAAGGAAGCTCCTGGTGGTGGCGGCGGCGGAAGCGTGGTGCCGTGGTCATGGTGCGCCCTTCGTCAGGGAGGGTGCCAGAAGAAGTCCGACCCGCTGCGGCGGAACCGGTCCTGTCTAGGCCGTCCGCGGTCGGTCTAGGCCTGCGCTGCGTCCTCCTGCTCCAGCTGCTCGACCACCAGGACGACGCCCTTGGGTCCCGAGGCCTTGCTGCGGCCACGCCCCGGCGCCGAGCCTAGCCGTGTCAGTACCCAGGTCTCGCCGTGGGGACCCTTGGGACGCAGTGAGGCGCGCAGGGCGTCGGGGGAGACCTCAACGCCGCGGCGGTGGATCTCCAGTCGCCCGATCTCCTTTGCGCGCACCCGCGCCTTGAGGGCCTTGAGGTGCAGGGGCAAGACCTCCCGGATACGCCAGCTACGCAGGAAGGGACGCAGATGCTCGGGAGCGGGAGCCGAGCCCGTGAGGTAGGCGATGCGTGGAGCCAGGGGCCGCGCCCCCAGCTGCTCGGCGATGAAGGCAACCAGCCCCGCACGGATGGCTGCGCCGTCGGGCTCGTGCAGCAGGGGAGCCAGGTCCTCAGCTCCGGCCACGGCATCGGTCTGGACGGGAGCGGTCGAGGGGTCCACACAGCCCGGGTCGGCCAGGACGTGGGCTGTGGGGCCGCCTGGGCGGTGCGGGTCCTCGGTGAGGACGAGGGCGGAGCGGCCAGGGCCCTCGGGGGCCAAGGGGCCGCACCAGATCCCCGCCTCGACGACCTCTCCGCCCACGCTGACCCACTGCACGTGGGAGTCGGCCGGCAGGGTCGCGTGCTCGATGCCGGGAGCGACCTTGATGCCCAGGGCCTCGACCTGGTCGCGCAGCGCCAGGACCTGGCTGAGCCGAGGAGACCACTGCTCGGGGTCGGTCAGGCGCCGGCCACCGGCCCTCCTGGCGGGATCAGCGAAGATGGCGTCGACGCCGTGGGCGGCCAGGTCCACCTCCAGCGCGTCAGCGCACAGGACCTCGGCGTGGGAGAAGGCCATGAGATTGACCGTGGCCAGTGCTGCCGTCGCCTCGTCACGCTCGACGGCGAGAACCGGCAGGTCCAGGCCGGCCAGCGCCACGGCGTCCCCACCGATGCCGCAGCCCAGGTCCGCCACGCGGCTCACTCCTGCCTTGGCATAGCGGGCAGCGTGGTGGGCGGACACGGCCAGGCGCGTGGCCTGCTCCAGGCCGTCTGGGGTAAAGAGCATCTGGGAGGCGAAGGGACCGAACTTGGCCGTGGCGCGCTCGCGCAGGCGCTGCTGGGTCAGGGCTGCCGAGACCAGCTGCGGGCTGTGGCCGGCCTTGCGCAGCTCCTCGCCCAGGCGCAGGGCGGAGTCAGGGTCGTAAGGAGGCAGTGAGGACAGCAGCTGCCAGCCCTGCGGGGTGAGCAACGGGGCGAGGGCGGCGGCGTCGGGCGCGGCGGAGCGGGAGGAAGAAGCCATCGTCACGATGATCGCACGCCGATGGCGAACCAGGGCCCTCCCTTTGGCACTCGCGTTGACTGAGTGCTAACGCCGCGCGTAGATTCTCTTCTGGACGCGGGGCCGGCGAAGGCTCCGCGGCACGCGCCCTCGGCGCTGACGGACCGACCCCCGCGACGGCGGCCCGGCAAGTCAGGACGCGGACCACAACACCATCCGTACGCTGAACAAGCGAGAAGGGGAGGACACCATGTCGATCTCCATCAAGCCGCTCGAGGACCGCATCGTCGTCCAGACGCTCGAGGCCGAGCAGACCACCGCCTCCGGCCTGGTCATCCCGGACACTGCCAAGGAGAAGCCGCAGGAGGGCAAGGTCGTGGCCGTGGGCCCCGGCCGCGTCGACGACTCCGGCAAGCGCATCCCGGTGGACGTCGCGGAGGGCGACGTCGTCATCTACTCCAAGTACGGCGGTACCGAGGTCAAGTACGCCGGTGAGGACTACCTCATCCTCTCGGCGCGCGACGTGCTCGCCGTCGTCACCAAGTGACGTCACGCTGACCGCCCTGGTGCGGCCACAGGTGGGGGAAGGAGCTACGGTTCCTTTCCCCATCGTCGTGTCTGGACGGGTGACAGCGTGGCCCGGGGGGGGGGACGGTCATCGCGCGCCTTGGGCGCCGTGGCGTGCGAGTAGGCGGGTGGTCAGCGGGCTCCAGACACCCAGAACCGAACGGGCGCGGTGGGGTGTTACGGCAGCCGGCGTCCGGCCAGGACCTGCCGGCGCTCCTCCTCGGTCATCCCGCCCCACACGCCGTAGGGCTCGTGGGTCGCCAGAGCGTGCTCGCGGCAGCGCGCAAGTACGGGACAGGTACGGCACACGGCCTTCGCACCGTCGTCACGCCGACGGCGCGAGCGTCCCCGCTCTCCGTCAGGGTGGAAGAACTGGGCGGAGTCCATTCCCAGGCAGGCGCCCTGGTACTGCCACTCCCACAAAGTGGTCACGGGACCAGGCTGCCGCGACCGCTCAGGCATGGATGAGTCCCTTCTCAGTGGCGACGGCGGACCCTGCCGTCACACCTGTGTCTTAGGGAAGATTAGGGTGCTTTCGGGAGAACGGCAAACATTGGTGTACCACTGAAGGGTCTGGGCGGTCTCAGCCTGCGGGATGCGGAGCCTGCGGGGGCACGCGAGCGTGAGCAGCCCGACGCTGGCGCGGGGTGCACGGCAGGCTCGCGGGGTCCTACCATGCACACTGTGAGCGACTCGATCACCAGCCCTGACCTGTATGCACCGACCGGACTGACCTACGACGATGTTCTCCTGCTGCCCAGGCTGACTGACGTCATCCCCTCCGAGGTCGACACGACCTCCAGACTGACCAAGAAAATCAGCCTGTCCACCCCGCTTCTCAGCGCCGCGATGGATACCGTCACCGAGTCCGAGATGGCGATTGCCATGGCTCGCCAGGGCGGTATCGGCATCCTGCATCGCAACCTGTCCATCGAGGACCAGGCCCAGCAGGTGCGCCGGGTCAAGCGCTCAGAGTCGGGCATGGTCTCCGACCCCGTCACCGTGGGGCCGGACGCCACCATCGCCGAGCTGGACAAGCTGTGCGGCCACTACAAGGTCTCCGGCCTACCCGTGGTTGACGAGGGCGGCAACCTGCTCGGCATCATCACCAACCGCGACCTACGCTTCGTGCCGGCGGACACCTGGGGCACCCTGCGCGTGCGTGACTGCATGACGCCGCGCGAGCGTCTCATTACCGGACCCACGGGTATCTCTCGCGAGGACGCCAAGGCGCTGCTGGCCGAGCACCGTATCGAGAAGCTCCCACTGGTTGACGCCTCCGGGTGCCTGACCGGCCTCATCACGGTCAAGGACTTCGTCAAGACCGAGCAGTACCCTCACGCCACCAAGGACGAGGAAGGGCGCCTCGTGGTCGGCGCCGCCGTCGGCTACTGGGGTGACACCTGGGACCGCGCCGGCGCGCTGGCGGATGCCGGGGTGGACGTGCTCGTGGTGGACACCGCGAACGGTGGTGCCAAGCTCGCTCTGGAGATGATCTCGCGTCTGAAGAAGGACTCTGCCTTTGCCGGCGTGCAGATCATCGGCGGCAACGTCGCGACCCGCGAGGGTGCGCAGGCGCTTATCGACGCCGGTGTTGACGCGGTCAAGGTCGGTGTGGGCCCGGGCTCGATCTGCACCACCCGCGTGGTGGCGGGCGTGGGCGTGCCGCAGGTGACCGCCGTCTACGAGGCAGCGCGCGCCTGCACCCCGGCCGGTGTGCCGCTTATCGCCGACGGCGGCCTGCAGTACTCCGGTGACATCGCCAAGGCCATGGTCGCCGGTGCTGACACCGTCATGCTCGGCTCTCTCCTGGCCGGCTGCACCGAGTCCCCCGGTGACCTCGTCTTCGTCAACGGCAAGCAGTGGAAGCGTTACCGCGGCATGGGCTCGCTCGGTGCCATGAGCTCTCGCGGCCGCAAGTCCTACTCCAAGGACCGCTACTTCCAGGCTGATGTCTCGGGTGACGACAAGATCGTTCCCGAGGGCATCGAGGGCCAGGTGCCCTACTCCGGCTCCCTGGCCGACGTCGTCTACCAGCTGGTTGGTGGCCTGCACCAGTCGATGTTCTACGTGGGTGCACGCACCATCCCCGAGCTCAAGGAGAACGGTCAGTTCGTGCGGATCACGGCTGCGGGTCTGAAGGAGTCCCACCCCCACGACATCCAGATGACCGTCGAGGCGCCCAACTACGCTGGCCGCAGCTGAGGCGCGATTGCTAGCGCAGGTCTGACCTGGCGCAAGCCTCGCCTGACGCAGGCCCGGCACTGGCACCAGGTGGTGCAGGTGCCGGGCCTGCGCTTTGGATGCTCAGGATTCTGAGGCCAGGGGCCAGGAGGGATCGACGTCAGCCGGACGGCCCTGCCGGCGTAGCCAGTCGTTGAAGGACTGCGCCCACGCGCGGTGGCTGGAGGCCTGGAAGGACTGCAACTGGCTCAGGCTCATCTGGGCAAGCTCAGGGTAGGCGTGGGCCAGGGCCTCCAGGACGTCGAGGGTGGCTGCGACGTCGACCTCGGCGGTGTGGAGAGCCTCATCGACCTGGACGCCGTAGACCTGGCACATGGCGTCCAGACGACGCTTGCCCTTGCGGAACCGGTCCACGGCCCGGTCTAGCACCAGGGGGTCCAGGACAGGAGCGAGGGGACCACCCAGGCGCTCGCGCAAGGTGGCCAGCCCATGGCGCGCCAGCTCGTGCTCCATGAGCGTGAGGTCAAAGGAAGCGTTGAAGGCCACGACCGGCGTCCCCGCACCCATGGCCTGAGCCAGGCGTTGGGCCACCTCCTCCAGGACCTGCGGGGCAGGGCGCCCCTCAGCCTGGGCCCGCTCGGTGGAGATGCCGTGGACAGCGCTGGCGCCGGGCGGAATCGGCACCCCGGGATCGGCCAGCCAGGTCACGACCTCCTGACGACGCGTACCCTCGCCATGGCGAGGGCCGCGCATGACCAGGGCGGCGGTGACGAGCCGGTCCTGGCTCGGGTCGACGCCGGTGGTCTCGGTATCGAAGCCCAGGAAGGGGCCATCGGTCCAGCTTGGGGCGGTGTGCTGCTCGCTCATGACCATGAGTGTGCCACCAGGGTCTGACGCAAACTCACCCCCAGGGCGGTTGGCCTGCTCGGTGGCCTACCATCCGTCTATGAGCGCAGAGGTCGAGATCGGGCGTTCCAAGCGCGCCCGCCAGGCATACTCCTTCGACGACATCGCCCTCGTCCCCGCGCGGCGGACCCGGGACACCCGAGACGTGCGTGTGGGCTGGCAGGTCGATGCCTACCACGTCGACATGCCGGTGGTGGCCGCGCCCATGGACTCGGTGATGAGCCCGGACACCGCCATCATGGTGGGGCGTCTGGGCGGCATTGGCGTGCTCGACCTGGAAGGGCTGTGGACCCGGTACGAGGATCCCGAGCCCGCCCTGGCGCGTATTCGTCAGGCGGCGCCGGAGCAGGCCACCCGCGTCCTCCAGGAGGTCTACCGGGCGCCTGTGCGCCCTGAGCTCATTCGCGAACGTCTGGCTCACATTCGCAAGGCCGGTGTGGTGGTGGCCGGCCGGCTCAGTCCTGCCCAGACCCTGCGTCACTGGCGTACCGTCGTCGAGGCCGGGGTGGATCTGTTCGTCATCCGCGGCTCGGTGGTCTCGGCCGAGCACGTGTCAGGCAATGCTGAGCCCCTCAACCTCAAGCGCTTCATCTACGAGCTCGACGTACCGGTGATCGTCGGCGGGGTGACTACCTACACTGCGGCGCTCCACCTCATGCGCACTGGCGCTGCGGCCGTCCTGGTGGGCCAGGGCGGCGGTGCCTCCTCCTCGATCCGCCAGGTTCTGGGCCTCCACATGCCCATGGCGACGGCGGTGGCTGACGTGGCAGCGGCGCGGCGCGACTACCTTGACGAGTCTGGGGGACGCTACGTCCACGTCATCGCCGACGGCTCGGTGGGTAACTCCGGGGACGTGGTCAAGGCCATCGCCTGCGGTGCAGACGCCGTCATGCTCGGCGCCGCGCTGGCACGCGCCCAGGAGGCCCCGGGCGGTGGGTACCACTGGGGTGCGGAGGCGCGCCATGACGCCCTTCCTCGTGGCTACCGCTCCTACGTCGGCACCGTGGGCACGATGGAGGAGATCCTGTGCGGGCCCTCGGACCGGGCGGACGGCACGCTCAACATCGTCGGGGCGCTGCGCCGGACCCTGGCCACCACGGGCTACGCCGATGTCAAGGAGCTTCAGCGCGTCGAGGTTGTCCTGGCCCCCTACGACCCGAGCTGAGCCGCGTCCCTCGCTGGCGGCAGGTGTGGGCGTCCTGACGTGGCTCAGCGCGCCCAATCGGTGCCATGTTGCAGGCGAGTCGGGTAGTGTCTTGGTCAACGTCAGCGTCCCCGCTGATGACCGCAGTTGTTGTCGGGACCGCCACCCAGCAGATCCCTGACCGTTTAGAAGGAGTCACCTATGGCACAGGTTACTGCCACCATCGCCTCCAAGGTTGGGCTGCACGCCCGTCCCGCCGCTACCTTCGTCAAGGCCGTTGCCGACTCTGGTGTCAAGGTCACCATCGCCAAGGAGGGTGGCGCTCCTGTGGACGCCGCCTCCATCCTCGGTGTGATGACGCTGGGCGCCGCTCACGGCGACGTGGTTGTCCTGGAGTCCTCCGACGCTGACGCCGACAAGGCTCTGGCCGACCTCAAGGCCCTCCTGGAGACCGACCTGGACGCCTGATCCGCCCTGTTTCATTTCACGCTGCAGGGGCGCTCCCATGACGGGAGCGCCCCTGCAGCGTGTCTGGGACCTGCTGGAGACGGCGCGGGGCAGATTGCGTTTCCTGCGCTGAGCTTGTGCTGGAGTGGTGGGTGAGAGCCGGGTTGTGGGCTCGGTGTGGCTGCCTAGGGGCGTCGGTTGAGGCCCTGAACCGTCGGATTGGTCATGGTGCGCTTCCTGGATACGTCGGTTTAGGTGCTGAACAGTCGGTTCGGGTGTGGCGGGGATGGGGTTCGACTGTTCAGGGCCTGAAGCGACGGAGACGCGACGGAGATACGGTGGCGTGCGGGCCGGGGCGGGTGGCGTGCGGGGACGGTGCGATGGGCTTTTGGTGCGTGGGTTGGGTGATTGGTGCGTGCTTTGGTGAATGTGACGGTCTCTAGGGGAGTGCTAGGGCACGTACCAATGGCGTATGCACGCGATCATCGGGGGTGGCACGTACCAACGGGACTGGGTCCCGGAGCGGGAGTACGCAGCTATGGGTGGAGGCACGCATGCATCACTGGAAGTACGCCGATATCGGGGAGTACGCGCTTCAATGGGGCTGGGGCTCGGCTGGGGGAGCGCGCAGCTATGGGTGAAGGCACGTCCGCATTGGGGAGACACGTACTAACAGGGCTGGCGCCTGGGTAGAGAAGTACGCCACGACGGCTCAAGCATGCGGCCGGCGGGTGGAAGCCCGCCACTACGGCAGAAAGGCGCACGCATCGGGGGATGTGCGTTCGAGTGGGGGTGGTGGGTTTGATGGCTGCGTCGGTTGAGGCCCTGAACCGTCAGTTTGGGGCTGGCGTGTGGCCTAGGAGCGTCGGTTTAGGCGCTTAACAGTCGGTTCGGGTGTGGCGGGGATGGGGATCGACTGTTCAGGGCCTAAAGCGACAGGGGAGTGCCAGGGCGCGCAGCTATGGGTAGAGGCACGCACTCATCAGGGGAAGCACGTCCCAACGGGGGCACTCTCAGAACCTGCTGTGCCCCGAGCCGAGAGTCAGGGCCTACTCCTCCTCAAAGGCACCATCCGTCCCGTGACCCAGGAGACCGCGGGCGCGCCTGGGCCTGGCTAAGACAGGCGCACCCGGCACCTAGCGTGAGGAGGCCAGGGCGAGCAGGATGATGCCGACCACGGCAAGGGTGATGCCAAGCGCGGTGGTGAGGGCCTCCCGCCGGGTCCGGGTCTCCCCAAGCAGGATGATGCCGCCCACCGAGGAGATGACGAAGGCGAGCTGAGACAGCGCGAGTGAGGTGGCCACACCGACCGTCGAGGTCGACAGCAGCAAGATGACGTTGCCAACGGCCCACAGACCGCCACCGATGGCGCTGGGGGTGAAGGCCTCGCCGACAAGCGGCTCCTCGCGCGGCAGGATGACGGTGAACACCGCGGCCCCCAGCAGCAGCCCGATTCCCATGGGGCCAACGGCGTCGGAGGAGGAGACGTCCACCAGGCGCAGCATGAAGGGGTAGATGCCGTAGAGCACGGAACAGATGATCGAGCAGATCAGCCCCTCGCGGTGCTGGGCCGGGGTGGGCCCGGACCCAGCGCCCTTCTCCTGCCACGAGCACGAGGCAGCGCCAGCGATGATCGCCACGAGAGCCGTCAGCCCCAGCGGCATGGCGCCAGGGGCGCGCCACTCTCCCAGCAGGATGATGCCGGCCAGGGCGTTGATGATGATCTGTCCTGAGGCGTTGAGCGGCATCGTCCGGCTCACTCCCCAGGACTGGAAGGCGCGCAGGGTGAAGACGAGCGCCGTCGCCCACAGGACACCGGACAGCACTCCCCAGAACGTGGCGTGCAGGCTCCACGCACCACCGGTCAGCGGCGCGGCGACGACGCTCACGACTCCCGCACCGGCCAGGACTGCGACGTTCTGACGGCGTGGGCGAGCAGGCCAGGCGCCCATGATGAGCTGCTGGGTGCCGAACAGGAAGCAAGGAAGGAGGGCGAGGAGGAAGGCCACGGGGTGACGTTATCCTCCCAGCGACCCGCGAAGAAAACTCGTTCGACCACGCGTGATCCCGGCTCGCTGCGTCAGCTGGCGCGGTGGGACCCGGAGGGCGGCGGGGCACCGTTAGGGTGGTGCCCATGACGATTATCGCGGCGGCGGACGGATCCGCCCTGGGCAACCCCGGCCCCGCTGGCTGGGCCTGGTACGTGGACGAGTCCTGCTGGGCGGCCGGAGGCTGGCCGGAGTCCACCAACAACAGGGGCGAGCTCACCGCCGTCCTGGAGCTTCTGCGTGCCACCGCCGCAGCGGGCCTGGCCGGCGAGGAGCTGCTCATTCAGGCCGACTCCCAGTACGTCATCAACTCCCTGACGAAGTGGCGCCACGGCTGGAAGAAGCGCGGCTGGCGCAAGGCCGATGGCAAGCCGGTGCTCAACGAGGACCTCATGAAGGCTCTCGACGCTGAGCTGGCGGGCCGCCAGGTACGCTTCGAGTGGGTCAAGGGCCACGCCGGGCACCCGGCCAACGAGCGTGCTGACGACCTGGCTCGCGGCGCTGCCACGGCCTACCAGCAGGGAGGCTCCGTCCCCTCGGGACCGGGGTGGCCCGGCGTGGCCGACGGCGGCCGCAACGGGCAGGACGGGGACCTCGCCTCCCAGTCCTCGGGCGCTGCCCCGGCCTCGCCGCAGGCCCACGACACGCTTTTCTAACCGCTGACCGCTCACGCCGGGAAGGCTGTGAGCGGTCGCGCAGACGCAACGGCCCCCGACGATGCTCGTCGGGGGCCGTTGCTGTGGGGCGCGCCTCAGATGAGGGTCAGCGCCTGACGGGCGATGGCCAGCTCCTCATTGGTCGGGTAGACCGTGACGACGACGGCGGAGTCCTCGGTGGAGATGGTCGTGGGCTCCGAGATGCGCATCGGGTCCTTGTCCGGGTCGATCTTGATCCCCAGGTAGGCCAGGCGCTCGCACAGGCCCTCGCGCACGCCCTTGTCGTTCTCGCCGATGCCAGCGGTGAAGGTCAGGGCGTCCAGGCCGCCCATGACCGCGGTGTAGGCACCGACGTACTTGGTCAGGCGGTGGAGGTAGATGTCCATGGACTCACGCGCCTGCTTGTCACCGGCGTCGATGAGCTTCCAGACCTCGCGCATGTCCGACTCGCCGGTCAGGCCCTTCATGCCGGACTCGCGGTTGAACAGGTGGTCGATCTCGTCGATGCTCATGCCGGCCACGCGGGCCAGGTGGAAGACGGCGGCCGGGTCGATGTCACCGGTGCGCCCACCCATGATGAGGCCCTCCAGCGGGGTCAGGCCCATGGAGGTCTCCACGGCCTTGCCGTTCACGACGGCGGACACGGAGGCGCCGTTGCCCAGGTGCAGGACGATCTGCTTGAGGTCGTCACGGCCCAGGCGCTCGGAGATGGCCTGGGAGACGAACTGGTGGCTGGTGCCGTGAGCACCGTAGCGGCGGATGGAGTACTTGTCCGCGATCTCGCGGTTGAGGCCGTAACGGGCCGCCTCCTCCGGCAGGTCCTGGAAGAAGGCGGTGTCGAAGACGGCCACGTGCGGGACGTCGGACAGTAGCTTGCGGGCGACCTCGATGCCCTTGAGGTGGGCGGGGTTGTGCAGCGGGCCGAGCGGCACGAGCTCCTCGATCTTGGCCACGACCTCGTCGTCGATGAGGGCGGGGCCGGAGAAGTAGCGGCCGCCCTGGACCACGCGGTGGCCCACGGCCACGATGTGGGCGTCGGCCAGGGAGGGGCCGTGCTCCTCGAACAGGCGCAGGACCTCGGCCAGGCCGTAGCCGTGGTCGGGAACGGGCTCGTCCAGCTCGATCTTCTGGCCGGCGTGCTTGTGCGTGATAGCGCCGATCGAGTCGCCGATGCGCTCGACGATGCCCGAGGCCAGCGAGTCGCCGGAGTCGGGGTCCACCAGCTGGTACTTGATGGAGGAGGAACCGGAATTGATGACGAGGACGGTACGTGTGGTCATGGGGTGCCTTTCTGTGGGCGCTCGTGACGGATAGAAGGAGCGGGCGGGCAGCACGGGGACGCTGGTACGGACCGATCGGCCCGCGGCCAGCGCCCCGATGCCTCAGCCCTGTGCCTGGACGGCGGTGATGGCGACGGTGTTGATGATGTCCTCAACCAGCGCGCCTCGTGACAGGTCGTTGACCGGCTTGTTCAGGCCCTGCAGCACCGGGCCGATCGCCACGGCGCCGGAGGAGCGCTGGACGGCCTTGTAGCCGATGTTGCCGGCTGACAGGTCCGGGAAGATGAAGACGGTGGCCTTACCTGCCACAGCCGATCCCGGCGCCTTCTTGGCGGCCACGGTCGGGTCGATCGCGGCGTCGTACTGGATCGGGCCCTCCACGGCGAGCTCGGGAGCCTTGGCTCGCACGATCTCAGTGGCCTCGCGGACCTTGTCCACGTCCGCTCCCTTGCCGGAGGTGCCGGTGGAGAAGGAGAGCATGGCCACGCGGGGCTCGACGCCGAACTGGCGAGCGGTCTCGGCCGAGGAGATGGCGATGTCGGCCAGCTCGGCGGCGGTGGGCTCGGGGTTGACGGCGCAGTCACCGTAGACCAGGACCCGGTCCTCCAGGAGCATGAGGAAGACCGAGGAGACGATCGAGGTGCCTGGCTTGGTCTTGATGATCTGGAAGGAGGGGACGATCGTGTGGGCGGTGGTGTGAGCCGCGCCCGAGACCATGCCGTCGGCGTCGCCCATGTGCACCATCATCGTGCCGAAGTAGGACACGTCCTGGACCTTCTCGCGCGCCTGTTCCAGGGTCACGCCCTTCTTGGCACGCAGGCGGGCGAACTCGGCGGCGTACTTCTCCAGCAGCTCAGGGTCGGAGGTGGAGACCACGCGGGCGGCGGCGATGTCCAGGCCCAGCTCGGTGGCGCGGGTGCGCACCGTCTCCTCCTCGCCCAGCAGGACGACGTCGGAGATGCCGCGGCGCAGGATGGCGTCAGCGGCGTGGAGGATACGGTCGTCGTCAGGCTCAGGCAGGACGATCGTGCGGCGGTCGGCACGGGCCCGCTCAACCAGCTCTGCCTGGAACATGATCGGCGTGACCACGTCAGAGGGCTCAACCTCCAGGGCGCTGAGCAGCGCCTCCAGGTCCGCCTCCTGCTCGAAGGTGGTCACGGCGACGTCGATCTTGCGGTCTGAGGCGTGGGCCAGGCTGCCAGTGACGGCGCCGGCGACCTTGGCGGCCTCGAAGGTGTCCAGGGCGGTGGTCAGTACTGGGATCGGCTGGTCCAGTCCCTTGAGCAGCTGCAGGACGTAGGGGGCCGGCTCGAAGCCGCCGTTGAGGACCAGGGCCGCCAGGTTCGGGAAGCCGGAGGCGGCGTTGGCGGCGGCCAGGGAGATGAGAACGGCCGAGCGGTCAGCCGGGGTGATGACGACCTGCCCCTCGACCAGGCGCTCCAGCAGGTGCGAGACGTCCATGGCCCCCACGAGCAGGGACTCGGCTTCGCGGTCCAGCAGGGCGTCGTCGCCGGCGATGAGGCTGGCGTCCAGGGCGGTGGCGATCTCACGCAGCGTGGGAGCGGTGAGGAAGGGGACCTCCGGCAGGGTCGTCGTCGTGACGCCGGGGACCTCGGCGATGGCGCTGGCCACCTCCTGGCGGGTCCCGGGCTGGCAGCGGTTGGCCAGCACCGCCACCGTGCGGGCGTGGTTCTCGGCGATCTCGGCGATGGAGACCTCCGCGGAGGAACGCACGTCAGCGGCACTCTGGTCTCCAGAGACCACCAGCAGCACCGGGGCGCCGATGTTGGCGGCCACGCGGGCGTTGAGGGAGAGCTCGGGGGTGCCGGCGACGTCGTCGAAGTCAGAGCCGTCGATGATGACGACGTCGTGCTCGCGCGCCATGGCCCGGTAGGAGTCGACGATGCGGGTGAGGGCTTCCTCAGGGTCGGCGCGGAACTCGTCCCAGGTCACGCCCACGCAGGCGGCCGGGGAGGCGCTCGATCCTGAGCGGGACAGCAGCAGGCCCAGGACTGGGTCCTGCTCGCGGGTGGCCACGAAGGGGCGGAACACGCCCACCTTCGCGACGACCTTGGTCAGAGAGGCGATGAGGCCAAGGGCCACGGTCGTCTTGCCGGTTCCGGCACTGGGTGAGGCGATGTAGATACTGCGCGCCACGTTGATGCGTTCCTTCTGTGGGTCTCGGGGTCGAGCCGAGCAGGTCGGTATGGCCGATCCCGCCCACCATTGATTGTGCCTCGAAGGAGGCGTACGAGGTAAGCGCATGGTGGTCAACGGGCGAAGGTCACTGTGTGGCGGACAGCACAGCGAGGGGGTGGGTCGGTTGCTGTGCGGCAGCCAGCCCGGCTGCCGGGGGCTGGAGGAGCGGCGAGGCCGGGCTCAGGCCGACTCGCGCCTGACCAGGCTCATCTCCAGCACGATGTCTCGGGCTGGGGCGCCGTCGGCCATCTCCAGGGCCAGGGTGGCTGCCTGGCGTCCCTGCTCGACCAGCGGCTGGTGGACGGTGGTGAGCGTGGGGGTGGTCTCGGTCGCGATCCGGTGATCGTCGAAGCCGATGACGCTGATGTCCTCAGGTAGCCGTCTGCCGTGGCGCTGGAGGGCGGCCAGGGCTCCTGCCGCGATGCGGTCCGAGGCGGCGAGCACGCCGTCGATATGCGGGTCGCCCTGCAGCAGGGTCTCCATACGCTCCAGGCCGGAGACGACGTCCCAGGCTCCGTAGCTCACGGAGACCGGTGGGCAGACCGGATCAAGGATCTCCCGGTAGCCCATCACGCGGTCCACGGCTGCGGGATTGTCCTCGGGGCCGGACAGGACGGCGATCCGGCGTCGCCCGCAGGACAGGAGGTGGTGGGCCGCCATCCGGGCGCCGACGACGTCGTCAGCGTAGACGTGGGCCATGGCTGAGGTGCGCTCCCGGGCGCCGGGCTGGCCGCACAGGACGGTCGGCAGGGCGGCGTCCTCCAGGCTGGACAGGAGCTCCTGGCCGATATACGGCGTCAGCGCGATGACGGCGTCAGCGTTGCCCTGAGCCAGGCGCCGCCGGGCGCGGACCTGCTCGAAGCTGGAGGCGGCCTGCAGCAGGAACGGGGCGGTGGTGGTCTCGGCCAGTCCCTCGTGGATGCCTCGTACCACCATCGCGTAGGTCGGGTCAGCGAACATCTCGTCCAGGGGCTCGGTGAAGACGATGGCGATCGCCTCCGCCCTGCCCAGGGCCAGCGCCCTGGCCTGTGGGTTCATGACGTAGCCCACCTGCTCGGCTGCCGCGCGGACGCGCTCCTTGGTGTCCTCGGTGACCTTGGGGGACCCATTGAGAGCGCGTGAGACGGTGGCCTTGGACATCCCGATGAGGTCGGCGACGTCCTGGAGAGTCGCGGCGGTGCGTCGGCTGGCGGTGCGGCGGGTCATGACTGGTTCTCCGGGCAGAGGTGGAACGGTGCGACAAGTACGGGAAAGAGGAAAGTGCTATGCTCGTGTAACCGGTTGCATTCAATGAGGAAGGACAACGTATGCTGTGCCAGCGTGATTGGGAGAACCCGCGTGTGACGCACAGGCATCGTCTGCCGCCTCGAGCCGACTTCCAGGCCTTCGCGCCGTGGGAGGAGGCGGTAGCGGGCGCAGGACGTCGCAGCGAGCGCGTGCTCAGTCTCAATGGTCAATGGCGTTTCCACCTCCTCGACAGTCCTCTGCGCGTGACTGACCAACTCACCTCCTGCCTGCAGGAGGAGTGGGGGAGCGTCGAGGTGCCCCACATGTGGCAGCTCGACGGCTTCGGGAAGCTGCAGTACACCGACGAGGGCTTTCCCTTCCCGGTCGACCCGCCCCACGTGCCCAGTGACAATCCAACGGGAGTCTACCAACGCCTCTTCACCTACGAGCCCGAGCAGGCCGGTGAGCAGGTGCTCCTGCACCTGGGTGGTGTGGAGAGCTACGTCGAGGTCTACCTCAACGGCTCTTACGTCGGGATGAGCAAGGGCTCGCGCCTGGCGGCCGAGTTCGACCTCACCGGGCTCGTGACGCTGGGACCGAACCTGGTGGTGCTCTGCGTGGCACAGTTCAGCGACGGCACCTACCTGGAGGACCAGGACATGTGGTGGGCCAGCGGCGTCTTCCGCGACGTGTGGGTGGAGCGCCGCCCGCCGGCCCGCCTGGAGGACTTCACCGTCACCACGCACCTGGTCCGTGAGCGCGCCCAGGTGGACGTGGCCTGCTGGACCCAGGGCGCAGCGCGGGTGGAGTGCGAGATCTGGGACCACGGGACCCTTCTGGCGCAGGGATGGTGCACGAGCGAGGGCAGCGTGCGCCTGTGCGTGGACGCACCACGCACCTGGTCCCCGGAGGACCCCTACCTCTACGACCTGCGCCTGCGGGTGTGGGACGGGCAGGCCCAGACCGAGGTGGTCCCCTATCGCCTGGGGCTGCGCGAGATCACGATCCGTGACGGCCTGATGTACCTCAACGGCCGCTACTTCATGATGCACGGTGTCAACCGCCACGACTTCGACCCGCGTCGGGGCCGTGCCGTGAGCGCTGAGCGCATCCGGGCGGACCTGGAGCTGATGAAGCGGCACAACATCAACGCCGTGAGGACCTCGCACTATCCCAACGACCCGCGCTTCTACGAGATGTGCGACGAGCTGGGTCTGATGGTGATGGCAGAGAACGACCTGGAGACTCACGGCTTCGCGCTGTGCGGGGACCTGGAGCGGCTCACTGACGATCCCGGGTGGCAGCCCGCCTTCGTTGACCGCATCGAGCGGCACGTCGTCGCCCAGCGTAACCACGCCTCGATCCTCATCTGGAGCCTGGGCAACGAGTCCGGGGACGGCTGCAATATCGCTGCGATGTACGAGCGGGCCAAGGCCCTGGACCCCAGCCGCCCGGTCCACTACGAGGAGGATCGCGACGGCCGGATCGTGGACGTGGTCTCCACCATGTACTCCCGCGTCTCGCAGATGAACGACCTAGGTGAGCGGCCCTGCGGCAAGCCCCGAGTCCTGTGCGAGTACGCCCACGCCATGGGCAACGGGCCTGGAGGGCTGTCGGAGTACCAGGAGGTCTTCCGGCGCTGGCCCTCGATCCAGGGCCACTTCGTGTGGGAGTGGATCGACCACGGTGTGCTCCAGGTTGATGAGGAGGGCCGCCAGTACTACGCCTACGGCGGGGACTTCGGGGATGAGCCGAACAACGCCAACTTCTGCATCGACGGGCTGGTCTTCCCGTGGCTGGAGCCCAGCCCCGGCCTGCTGGAGTACAAGCAGGTGATCTGTCCAGTGGGCGTCGAGCTGTCAGACGGCCAGGTGCGCGTGACCAGCCGTCGCTGGTTCACGGACCTGTCGGACGTCGAGCTGGAGGTGGGACTGAGGGACGACGGCGTCCTGCTCGCCTCCCAGCGGGTGCGTCCGGGTGCGCTCCTACCGGGTGAGAGCCTCACCCTCGCCCTGAGCCCTGAGCTGGCGGCCCGCCACGCCCGAGGCGAGGCGATCCTGTCCGCCAGCGTGTGGGGCACGGCGATCGCGGGCCAGGCGCCGTGTGAGCTGGGAGTCTTCCAGCAGGTCCTCACGCCCTGGAGCCCTGCCACGCTGACAGCGTCCTCGCACGAGCCGGTGACGGTCTTGAGCCGCGGTGAGCACCTCGACGTCGAGCGTGCTGGCACGCGCCTGACCTTCGACCGCGTCAGCGGCCAGCTGTGCTCCTGGCAGGTTGACGGCATCGAGCTCCTGGCCGGGCCGCCCGAGGTCGGCCTATGGAGCCCGGTGATCGACAACCACCGCCGCGAGGCGGAGACCCTGTGGTGGCCGCGCAACCTGCACCTGATGAGCCGCAGCCTGAGGCAGATGTCCTGGCACGAGGCGGGCGACGCCGTCGTGGTGGAGTGCCGGGAACGGATCGGTACGCCCTCCTACGACATCGCGATGACCGTGGACCTGCGGTGGACCGTCCGTCCCGACGGCGGCGTCGAGCTCGCCGTCCAGGGCAGGGCCGAAGGTGACTATGACGACCTCATTCCCCGCATTGGCCTGACCTGGACGCTCAGCGAGGATCTGCGCGAGATCGAGTGGTACGGACGCGGACCAGGGGAGTCCTATCCGGACTCCTGGACCGCCAGTCCGATCGGGCTGTGGGAGTCGGATGTGGAGAGCATGCTGACCCCGTACGTCCTGCCGCAGGGTAACGGCAACCACCAGGACGTGCGCTGGGTCCAGGCACGGGCCGGAGACGGCCATGGCCTGCAGGTGCGTGCCTGCTCCAGCGACCTCCTGGCCTTCTCCGCCTGGCCGTGCACCGCGCGTGACCTGGACCAGGCGCGCCACCTCAACGACGTTCCGCGCCGCGGACCGGTCACCCTCAACGTCGATCACAAGGTGCTCGGGCTGGGGTCGAACTCCTGGGGCTCGGAGGTGCTGGAGCGCTACCGGCTCCGGTTCACCGACTTCAGCTTCCGTCTCATGCTTGAGCCCGTACGAGGAGGACACACAGATGCAGCTCATCACTGACTTCGACCAGGAGCAGGTGGCCTGGGGCTCGCCCCGGGTGTGGCGTGCGATCCGCCAGGCCGTGGGCAAGGCGCCCCGGATGACGCTGTCAGTGGCCTACTCGGTGGGTGACGTGCTCACCTACGTCACTGACCGTGCCAGCGCGCTCGCGGACGAGCGCTTCGTGGCACGACGCCGGTACTGGACCGTCCTGGCGTGCTTGGAGGGCCGGGTGAAGGTTGAGGTCGCGCCGCTGGCCGACCTCCAGGTGGACCAGGCCTATCGCGATTCCACGGACCGGGAGTACCTGCGGGGCCGGGGCGCGCAGGTGGTGCTTGAACCGGGGATGGGCGTCGGGATCCCGCCTCACCAGGCGGTGCGTGTCCTGCCCGGTGAGGCCAAGGTTGTCGAGCTCCACGTCGCCGTGGAGGGCTTCGCCCTGGCTCACTGAGCGTTGGTGGCACTGCCCGCCGGCGTCACTTGAGGCCCTCATCGGTTGGTTCCCATGCTGCCAGCACGGGAACCAACCGATGAGGGCCTCAAACAAGGTGTGGTCACGCCTCCTGGGAACGCCGCATCGCGATGTCGATCGCCAGCGCGGCAGACCAGCCGAATAGCACCGTGGCGCTGTCTGCGCGTTGACCGGTGTCCGGGGTGAAGTACTCACACGGACCGGCCGAGGCGACCAGCGCCAGGAGCTCGTCCTCGATCTGTCGTGCCAGGTCGAGGTAGCCGTGGCGGCGCAGCCCCTGGCAGACGAGCCACGAGGTGTTGACCCACACCGGGCCTCTCCACATGCGTGTGCGCGAGAACGACGGGTCGTCGATGGCCACGGTAGGGATCCGGTAGCGCGTGGCGAAACGGCCTCCCTCGGTGAGGTCACGGACCAGGGCCTCGACCATGTCCTGGGGCAGCTGGGGGACGAGCAACGGCATGAGTGAGACCACGGTGGCCGGAGCCAGGTCGCGCCCGTCCTCAGCCTGGGCCGGGAACATCTTCCTGTGCGGGTCCCAGCGTGCTACGAGCTGGTCGGTCAGGCGCTGGGCGCGGGCCTCTGCCTGGTGGGCTTCCGCCTCTGCACCGTCCTCGCGCTCCCATCGGGCCACGGTGAGCTCAGAGGCGATGAGGTAGGACGCAAGGTCAGGGGAGGCCACTAGGGCGTCGTCATCAAAGACGGGGCTGTCGTCGAGCCCCGAGGAGTAGGGGTGCAGGTAGCACGGCAGGCCCTGCCTGGAGGAGTGCTCATACCACCAGCGCAGGTTGGAGCGCACCGCCTCACCCAGCTTCTGGCGCACGCCGGCGTGCCCGTGGCTGGCCAGGGCGTCGACTGCCAGGGCCAGCAGGGGTGGCTTGGTCAGTGGTACCTCCTGCCCGTCGAGACTGGGCGAGGCCAGCTCGCGCAGCCGTGCCAGGTCCGCCGGCGGAAGGTCCGCGGAGGAGGCCAGCACCCCGCCGTCGTGGGTCACGTCCGGCAGCTGACCGTCGGACCGCTGGTAGCGCACGGCGAGCTGTAGCTGCTCGGCGGCGAGCTGTGGATCGCCCCACGCCAGGCCCAGGGCGATGAAGTAGGAGTCCCACTGCCAGGCGCCGAGGTAACCGATCTTGGACGGGACGACGGCGGTGGCTGGCGCGCCGGGGGTCTCCAACACGACGGTGTTGACGCCGAGCGTCCACCAGCACTGGCGCACCATCTCCTGCCAGCGCTCGTGCGGGCGTGGGCAGCGCGCCATCCAGCTGCGGGTGCGTTCGACTACCGCGTCGCGGGCCTCAGCAAGCTCGGGTTCGGGGGCCAGGTGGGCGTTCAGACCGGGATCCGCTGGCCAGCCCCCGCCCCGTTCCAGCACGACGGCGTCGCCCGGCCTGGTGACCAGGCTCGCCTGCTCAGTGCTCACCGTGCAGCCGGCCGGCAGGTGGGTCAGGACCACACTGCCGGCGGGGGTCAGTGTGAGGCTGGCGCCATTGGACATGATGAGCTCAGCCGGGGTGACGGCGCGGACGGTTGCCGGCTCGCCGTCGCCGGCCAGGCGGATCCTGGCGGCCGTAGAGGCCTCCTCGGGGCGTTCGTAGGCCGACTCGTAGACCACGAGGTCGGCCTCGTCGCGGTAGACGAGCAGGCGTGAGCCGATCGTGGTGAAGGGGACGCTACGCAGATCGACGAGGCAGTCAAGGAAGGTGGTGTCCATCGTTCAGCGCCCTCCCAGCCCGGAGGTGGCCAGAGACTCGATGATCTGGCGCTGGCCGATGAGGAAGGCGATGAGCATCGGGATAGTGGACAGCGACGTGGCGGCCATGACGATGCCGTAGTTCATACCTCCGAACTGCCCGTTGAACTGGCTGAGCAGCAGCGGGACGGTGAACAGCTCGGTGGAGTTGAGCAGGACCAGGGGAAGCAGGAAGTTGTTCCACGCGTCCAGGGCCACGATGATGCCCAGGGCTCCCATTCCCGGCCGGATCGCCGGGAGGATGACCTTCCAGTAGATCCGCCAGCGCGAGGCGCCGTCGATCATGGCAGCCTCCTCCAGCTCACGCGGGATCGAGGCGATGAACTGGCGCATGAGGAAGACCCCGAAGGGATTGACCAGGATGGCAGGGACGATGAGGGCCAGGTGAGAGTCCACCCAGCCGATCTTGGCCATGAGGAAGTAGAAGGGCACGAGCGTGACCTGCTTGGGCACCATCTGCATCGCCAGAAAGATGCCGAAGATGACCTTGGACCCCTTGAAGGGCAGGCGGCTGAATCCGTAGGCCGCCATCGAGGTGGTCAGCAGGGTTCCGGCCACCACGAGGACGGTGATGTAGAAGGAGTTGAGGTAGGCCCGGCCAAAGGGCAAGGCGTTCCAGGCATCCGGCCAGTTGGTGAAGATCCACGGGGCGGGCAGGACTGACAACGGGTCGGTCAGCAGCTGGCTGAGCGGCTTGAAGGAGGTGAGCACCATCCAGATGAATGGCGCGACCATCATCAAGCCAACGGCCAGGAGGACCAGGTGCTTGAGGGGCGGTACCAGGCTGCGCAGAGCGCGACGTGGAGCTGAAGAAGCGATCGTGCTCATGACATCAGCTTTCGTAGTGGACGAGTTTCTTCTGCGCGCCAAACTGGATGGCGGTGACCACGAGCGTCAGGGCCAGCAGCACCACGGAGGCGGCGCTGGACAGACCGAACTGGGACTTGGCGAAGCCCAGGTCGTAGATGTGGTAGACGATGGTGCGCGTGCCGTTGTCTGGGCCGGCGTTCTTGACCAGGACGAAGACGAGATCGAAGGTCTGCAGCGACGAGATACAGGCGACGATGCACTGGTAGAAGATGATGGGGGACAGCAGCGGCAGCGTGATCCGGAAGAAGCGGGCGATCGGGCCGGCGCCGTCGATCTTGGCGGCCTCCATGACCGACGGCGAGATGCCCTGCAGCCCGGCCATGAAGATGACGATGTTGAGGCCGACCGAGGACCAGATGGTCACGATGCACACGGAGATGAGCGCGAGCCAGGGGTGTCCGAGCCAGTCGATATTCTCCACACCGAAGACCGCCGAGATGACCCCGGAGATGACTCCGTCCTGGCGCAGCAGCTGCTGCCAGATCAGGGCGATGGCGACGGCGCTGGTGACCACCGGGGCGAAGAGCATGACCAGGTAGACCGAGCGGAAGCGGACCTTGTTGAGCACTGTGGCGCCCACGATCGACAGAAAGAGGCCGATCGGGACCGTCACGAGCATGATGACGCCGGTGTTGAGCACGGCGCGTCCTAGGTCGGGGTCGGAGAGCTGGTCGCGGAAGTTGTCCAGCCCGACGAAGCTTGGCATCCCGAAGCCGTTCCACTGGGTGAAGGCCAGGACGAAGGAGGCTGCGAAGGGAATGAGGGTGAACAGGCAGATGCCGAGGACCTGAGGGGCGACGAAGAACATCCCCCACCGTCGGTCGTTGCGGCGCCAGCGAGCCTCGGTGCTCTGAGGGCCGCGGCGTTGAGTGCCTTCAGGTTCTGCGGAAGCGGGTTGCTCGCCGGGGCGGGTGGCAGTGTCAGGACACGAGCTCATGGTCATGAGGCCTTCTCAGCCACCAGGGCGGCGATCGCGTCAAGGGTTTCCTGAGTGGTGGCCTTGCCCTGGTAGAGCGGCTGCATGTACTCCACGGCGATCTCGTTGGACAGGTCAGTGACGGCTGCCTCGACGGGGTAGTTGGAGAATCCGGCGTCACGCATGTCCAGCATGGTCTGGGCGTGGGCGGGGTAGCCGTCAGCCAGGACGATCTCGTCAGCGCCCGTGATCGAGGGTACGGCGTTGCCACCTTCGCTCAGGCGCAGCTCCTGGCCAGCGGCGCTGAGGTAGGTGTCGTAGAAGGCGAGGGCACCAGCCTTGTTCTTCGTCTTGGCGTTGATGGCGAGGTAGGAGGCAGCCACTCCTGTGGGCGCGGCAGCGCCGTCCGGGGTGGGCCAGCGAACGATGTCGTAGAGGTCCTTGTCCACGCCTGCGCCCTCGATCGTGCCGATGGTGTAGCGGCCTGCAGCGAGGAAGCCGAGCTGGTGGGTCACGAGCAGGCTGTCCTCGCCAGTGCCCTCGGGAAGCAGATCGGCCACGATGAGCTCGCCGCTGCGGAACCTCGTGGCGTACTCCTCCAGTGCTTTGACGCTGGCCGGATCCGTGTTGGCCACGTAGGTGTCTCCGTCGTAGACCTTGCCTCCGCCGCAGCTGATGATCGAGTCGTGGGTGCCCCAGTAGTTCCAGTAGCAGGCGCCGTTGAGGCCAGCTGCCTTGAGCTTGGCCGTCATGGCGAAGAAGGCCTCGGTGGTCCACTGGTCGGAGGCAGCGAGCGTGGCCGGGTCCTCGGTGATTCCGGCGGCCTTGAGCGCCTCCTTGTCGAACCACAGGCAGTCGGGGTTGCAGTCATTGGGCAGGGCGTAGAGAGCACCCTCGAAACGGGCGACGTCGAGCAGAGAGCTGTTGAAGCTGTCCAGGTCGAGGCTGGTCTCGCCCTCAATAGGAAGCAGGACGCCGTTACGGATGAAGGAGGCGATGCGGTCATCGCCCACGTAGAAGACATCCGGTGCCGTGCCTGAGGAGAGCTGGGTGAGCAGCTTGGAGTGGTAGTCGGAGTAGGACGCCGTGGGCTGGAAGACGAGCTCGACCTCAGGGTGGTCCTTCTTGAACTGCTCCTGGACGGCGTCGTAGCGCTTGAGCTCCTCGGGTGAGCCCCAGGTAGACCAGGTCACGGTGTTGGCGCCGGAGGATCCGGACGAGCCGGAGCATCCGGCCAGGACGGCGGCTGCCAGGCTGAGGCTGGAGATCTGGGCGAAACGGCGACGGGACAGGGTGTTCATGGTGTTTTCTCCTTCACTAGTCGACGGTGACGTTGTGAGATGTGACTGCGGCCTGGGTGGTCGTAGCCACGGGGGTCTGTGGGGTGCTGCGGGCGCCGAGGACCGTGGCGGCGAGGATGACGCCGCCTCCGATCAGCAGCCGCGCGCTCAGGTGCTCCCCGCCGAGCGCGATCGCGAAGAGGGAGGCGAAGACGGGCTCAAAGGTCATCATGAGCGCGGTCCGAGTGGCGCTGAGGTGCCGCTGGGCCCAGGTCTGCAGGAGCATGGTGGCGATACCGGCGACCAGCACGGTGTAGGCGATGGCACGCCATGCCACGGGGTCGGCACTCAAGTGAACGCCGCCGGGGATGGCTGCGACCAGGCAGGTCAGGGCGACGCCGACGAGCTGGACCGCGGTGAGGGCCAGCGCGTCCCACTGGGGTGCGAAGCGCTCCAGGACCACGATGTGCAGGGCGTAGAAGAAGGCTCCGAGCAGTGTGAGCCACTCGCCCCAGCCCATGGCGGCTGGACCGGTCAGCGTCAGTACACCCAGGCCGAGGCAGGCCAAGGCGACCGCAATCCATGCCTGGGCAGACAGGCGCACCTTGAGGAAGAGCCACAGGATGATGGGCGTGAGGACCACGTAGGTGCCGGTGATGAAGCCCGAGACCGAGGCGGAGGTGTGCTTGAGCCCATAGGTCTGGGCGATCTGTGCCAGCCCGTACAGGACGCCGAGCCCTAGTCCCGCGCGCCAGCCCCCGGCGGGCAGGCGGCGCAGACGCGGCCACAGGACGAGGGCGATGAGCGCTGCGGCGATGGTGAAGCGGATCGCGAGGAAGTCGATGGGCTCCATACGGTCGACGGCGTCCTTGATGATGAAGAACGTCGAGCCCCAGATCACGGTGATCGTGAGCACAGCGAGCGTCGCCAGACCTGAGCGTCGCATCCTCGCCTCCTTGCGATGTAAGCGGTTGCATTGAAGGATAGAGGCGCGTTTTCAGGTTGTCAATCACGGGAGCTGAGGCAGCCTCGTCTGCCCGGTCGTCAGGCGATCACGTGAGAGAGGCTGTGAGACAGGCGCTTGCGCGCGCAGACACCGAGCGAGGAGTATGACGGGGACGGGGCGAGCCGGTCGCTCCCGACTCGGGGTGCCCGCGGCCGCATCCCCACGAGCACAAGGCGTCACACGACCAGGAGGAGCCATGGGCAGCGCACCCCAGCGCGCCGTCACCCAGGAGCAGGTGGCTCGCGAGGCAGGGGTCTCCCGTGGACTGGTCTCCATGGCGCTGGCAGGCTCTCCCCGCGTCGCCCAGGCCACCCGAGACCACATCCTCGGCACCGCGGCCCGACTGGGCTACCGCGTCAACCGCTCCGCCGCAGCCCTGGCCTCCGGGCGCTCGGGGCTGATCGGCCTGGTCCTGCCAGACCTGCGTAACCCCTTCTTCGACTTCATCGCCCACGCCCTCCAGGTCGCGGCCCGGGAGCAGGGCCTGACCCTCGTCATCACCCTGGCCACCCAGGTCGGTGACGGTGAGGGCGCCGTGGACACCATGCTCGCCATGCAGCTCGAGGGGCTGGTGCTCGTCTCCCCGGCCATGCCCGACCCAGTGATCCGGGCCCTGGGCAGGGAGACGGCCGTGTGCCTCATCGGGCGCACCAGCGCCGGGGGCCGGGTGGACACGGTCCGCCTGGACGAGGAGGCTGCCGCGCTCGTCGTCGTCGACCACCTGCTGGGGGCCGGCACGCAGGACCTGGTCTACCTCACCCCGCCCGAGCACGAGGACCCCAACGCGACCGAGCGCGGCGGAGCCCTGGCGCAGGCCTGCCGTGAGGCGGGGGTCAGGCTGCACACGCTCCTCGCGCCGCGCGACGGGGGCGGAGGAGTCGGTCAGGCCCTGGCGCGCTGCGCCCAGGACGGGCGCCGGATCGGCGTGGTGGCACACAACGACGTCGTCGCCCTGGACGCGCTCGCGGCCCTGCGGGCCGTTGGAGGGTGGACGCCGCTGGTGTCCTACGACGACACCTACCTGGCTCGACGAGAGGAGTTCTCTCTCACCAGCGTCGAGCAGCCCGCTGACGCGATGGCCCGTGACGCGATCCGCCTGGTGTGCGAGCGGTCGGGCCGCCTCACCCTGCAGGGCCGGCAGGAGACGGGCGACGGCGTACCCGCTGGCCCGGAGGCGGCGTCGGGTCCTGGGCGCAGCCTCACCCTGGAGCCGGTGCTGGCGGTGCGGCGCTCCTCGACCCGGCCTGCCGGAGACCTCGCGCCCACCCTGCGCTGAGACCAGGGCGTCTGGGGCTGGAGGTGCTCGGAGCGACGCCGCCAGGCTGGCCGCGCGGCGTGCCACGCACGTGGCGGCAGGCGCTGCACACAGTCAAGGTCCTGGGCGCTCAGGATCGACGAGGTGGGTAAGAGCGTCCAGGAAGGTCTGGGACGACGGCGGTCGGCAGGGCCGGAGGCCTGTCTGGCCGCCGTCGTGGGCTGCTCACAGGGCCTTGGCGGCTGCCAGCAGGTTCGAGGCAGAAATCTGCAGGCCCTCGACGTTGCCGTACTCGGCGTCCTCGTGCTCGATGTTGACATTCATGTTCGGGTCAGCCTGCTCGATCGCGCGCAAGAACTCGGCCCAGTAGTCGGTGTCGTGCCCCAGACCGAAGGCAACGAAGCGCCAGGCCGGGTCCTTGGGCCAGGAACTGCACCAGTAGCCGTAGGCCACCGGGACCTTGCCCTCGGCCTCGGCCGGGACGTGGCCGAAGTCAGTGTCGAGCACCCCGCGGTAAGCGGCGCCGGGGAAGATCTTGGTGTCCTTGGCGTGGACGTGGCCGATGAACTTGCCCAGGCGCTTGGTCGCGGCGATCGGGTCCATCTGCTGCCAGAACAGGTGTGAGGGGTCCATGTTGACGCGCAGGTTGGTCGCCCCGGTCTCCTCGACAAGGCGCTCGAAGGAGGGGACGTTGAACACGAGGTTGCGCGGGTGCAGCTCGAGGCAGACCTTGACGTCGTTGTCGCGGGCCAGGGCGTCGATCTCCTTGAAGAAGGGGACGACGACGCTCCACTGGTAGTCCAGGATCTCCATGTCGATCCCGTTCCAGGGATTGACGACCCAGGTGGGGTACCTTGCACCGGGGTCGGTGCCCGGGGTGCCGGACATCGTGACGATTTCTTTCACACCCAGGGCGCCAGCCAGGCGGATGGCATTGCGCAGGTCCTCGGCGTGCTTGAGACCCTCGTTCGGCAATGGCGAGGTCGGGTTACCGGAGGTGTTGAGGCCGGACAGGACCATGCCCTTGTCCTCGAAGATCCCCAGGTAGTCCTCGCGGGCAGTTTTGGACGCCAGCAGGGAATCGACGGGGCAGTGAGGGGAGGGGATGAAGCCGCCGACGTTGACTTCTGCGCCGGTCAGGCCAGCAGCCTTGAGGACGTCGAGAGTCTCGGGCAGGCTGTGGTCGCCCAGGCAAGCGGTGTAGGCGCCGTAGGTCAGTGCCATGGTGGTCTTCTCCTAGAAACAGTCGTGGTGGGTGGTGATTACTTGTTGAAGCGGGAGACGTCGACGGCGGCGCCTCCATTGGCGGCGGACTCGGCCACGGCGTTGGCGATGAGCATCTCGCGGTAGCCGTCGGCGAAGGTGGCGCAGCGCGGCAGGGAGTCGGCCTCGCTCACGCCCGCGACCTGCTGGAGGAAGGCGTAGGCCTGGTAGGTGAACTGCTCGATCTGGGTGCAGCCCACGCCGCCGAAGGCCATGGAGGAGCCACGCTCGAAGTAGGGGAAGGTGGGGTTGACCAGCACCCGGCGCGGGCCGGACAGGCCGGCCGGGGCGCAGGCGTCGTCGACCATGATCTCGCCGGTGCGGGACAGGTCCCAGGAGGCGCGGCCTCGCGAGCCGTGGACGTCGATCATCATGGCGTTGGGCATGCCCCAGGCGATGCGTGAGGCGGAGAAGGTGCCCACGGCGCCGTTGTCGAAGACGCCGGTGAAGGAGGCGACGTCGTCGTTGGTCACGGGGGCCGTCTCGGCGTCGGAGGTGTCCAGGGCGGTGCCGCGGGTCACGTGGCCCTTGGCGACCGGACGCTCCTTGATCGCGGTGACCATGGCGCCCCCGGAGACGGACACGAGGCGGCCACAGATGGTCTCAGCGGTGTCGATGAGGTGGGAGCCGACGTCGCCCAGGGCGCCCGAGCCCATGGGACCGGCGTAGCGCCAGGCCATCGGGGTGGAGGGGTCGCAGCCGTAGTCGCACCAGTAGCGGGCGTTGATGTGGTTGACCTCGCCCAGGTGGCCGGTGTCGACCAGCTTCTTGATCTCGGCCACGGCCGCGTTGCGGCGGTAGGTGAAGCCGGTGGAGGTGACGACCTCGGGGTGGGCGGCCTCGGCCTCGGCCATGGCCTTGGCGTTCTCGAGGGTGTCAGCCAAGGGCTTCTCACACAGGACGTGCTTGCCAGCGCGGATCATGGCTTCTGCGATCTCGCGGTGCAGGGCGTTGCCGACGACGATGGAGACCATGTCGATACTGGGGTCGTCAGCGATGTCGCGCCAGTCGGTGACGGCCTTCTCATAGCCGTAGCGCTCGGCGGCGTCGACGGCGAAGGGTTCGTAGGCGTCGGCGATGGCGGCGAGTCGGACCTTGGGTAGGCCCAGGTCGAAGACGGTGCCGACCTGCCTCCAGGCGTTGGCGTGGGTGGTACCGGCCATGCCGGCTCCGATGACGGCGACGGAGAGCGTTGTGTCCATGGTGTGTCCTCTTTGACGTGGTAGTGATGAAGGTTTCCACCCCGGCGTTAACGCGCGTTAACGTATGTGGCGAGTATAGACGCTCAGTGTTGACGCGTGTCAAGTCCATGTCGATGACAGCTTGAACGTGACGGTGAGCCTGACGGCGTACTTCTGGGGCGCCCGAGCGGAGGGGCGGGACTTTGCGGCGTACTTCCACGGTGGGGGCGTGCCTGCGCGGTCAGGGCGTTCTTGTGCTGTGAGGGCGCTCGCTACGACGTCGGAGCGGCACGTCTCATTTGCGGGCGTACGCCCTCATCTCACAAGCACGCCGTCATGAGGGGCGGAGAAACGTGGGATAATGGCGAAAACCATGGTAGCGATGCACAGGGAGGTGCGGGCTGTGTCCCGACCGAGACGATCGGTCACGATTGCCACCGTGGCTCAACGTGCAGGCCGCTCAATCTCGACGGTGTCTGCGGCATTGAATAATGCCTCTGGTGTCGCCGACTCGACACGCGAGGAGATCCTCAAGGTCGCCGAGGAACTCGGCTATGAGGTTGATCCTCGTGCCAGACTGATGCGAGCCGCTCACACCGGGATTATCGGGGTCTCATATTTCCCTGGACAGGCTTTTCAAGCTGAGCTCGTCGATGGCCTCTATCAGGCGGCAGAACGTCATGGACACGGTCTGGGACTTGCAGCTTCGACGCCCCGTCACAGTGAGGTTGAAGGTATCCGCGCCCTGGTGCGCGATCGTTGTGAGGCGATCATCGTCGTCGATTCGCGTGTGCCCTATGAGGATTTGCGTAGCGCCGCTGGTGATGTGCCGCTCTTAGTGTTGTGTCGTCAGGGCCTGACCGACGACGTCGACGCGGTACGTTCGGCTGACGAGGCGGCGGTGGCTGAGCTCGTTGAACACGTGCTGAGCTCGGGTCGTACGGATCTGGTTTATGTTGACGGCGGTGCAGCCTCTTCGGCTGAGCTGCGGGCAGATGGATACCGTCGGGCGATACAGGTTCACGGGCTTGCGGAGAGGATTGTGCCCGGAGGCGACGGGGAAGAAGACGGAATCCGTGCGGTTGCCGAGCTGGCTGAGCGCGATGAACTTCCACAGGCGCTGGTGCTGTACAACGACCATGCTGCGTTAGGGGCGTTGCTGGAGCTGCGCCGTCGTGGAATCACGGTGCCGCAGCAGGTTGCGGTGGCCGGCTTTGACGACGTCGCGCTCACGGCACTCAGCGCGGTCGACCTCACCACCGTGCACCAGGACGTCGACGCCATCGCGGACGTCGCGGTGCGCCACCTGGTGGAGCGCCTGGGCTGTGAGGACCCGGGCCGCGACCTGCCGGTGCCCGACGGCGTGCAGCGCCACGACCAGCCTGGGGGCGGGGTCCTCTTCACCGTCCCGGCCAGCCTGGTGGTCAGGGGCTCGACCGCCGTGCGGTGAGCCTGCCGGGTCCTGTGCCGCAGCAGACGGGTCCCGGACTCTCCCGGGTCCCTAAGCCTGCGCTGTGTGGTGCGTCGGGTCCTTGAGGGAGCGTGTCAGCAGGAGCAGGCGGATGTAGAGGGAGACGCACAGCGCGGCGCACAGCAGCGCTGGGTGCGTCAGCTCAAAGGTGTAGGAGCTCAGGACGTCGGTCATGTGCAACGTGGTACTGAACGTGTAGGCCACACCCCATGCGAAGGCCAGTGCCAGCTGGGGAGGGAGGAGCCCGATGAGGAGGATCCTCTGCGCGCGGGCACGCGACGTCACGACTCTCGCGCTCGCGTCTGCGACGCACGCCAGGGCAAGGCCGGTTCCAAGCGCCCAGGTTGCGGCGGAAAACGGGTTGACGCCGCTGGTCGCGCGGTAGGTCACGCCGAGGATGAGCGCCAGGCTAAGAACAAGAGCGGCTAAGGGGGGGCGCTGTGCGTGAGATCTGCATTGCGGGTCTCCGTTTCTAGTGAATGTTGGGGCTGCAGGTCCACTTCGTGCAGCATTTTCCAGCCCTGCCTGCAAGTGTCGTAACGAAACATGCGATCTTCGGAACTGCTCCGGGGAGAAACGAGCAGGCGTTTTCCAGCCATCCGGGTGCGATTGATTTGAGGCAGTTCAGGCTATAGTTTTCGCAGCGATGGACTAGGCCGGCAGGGCAGGTGCCGGTTGCTGCTGCGGGGGGAGATGCTTATAGAATTGTCCAGCGCAAACGCAGGCGCTTTCTCATAGGCGGAGACTGCATCGGGTTGCTCGATGATGAGTGAGGGGTTCTTGGGATCTGATGTGTCGATGATAACATCGACAAAAGGAAGTACGGCCGTTGCTCCAGTAGCATGATCCTGATCGAATCCTCCAACTCGGTACCCGTTAACTTCGTTCTGAAGGACGATCACTCGGTCGTAGGTTGAGTATTCTGCTTTGACTCCGGAGATGACGGCCCGCTCGTCGATAGCAGACGTGCTCGCACCATGGTCGCCGTCTGGTGACGTAGCAGCCTCTGTGAGGGACGTCCTAAGCAACTGAGTAGCTGCGACGAGTTCATCCCTGTCAAGAGAGTCAATCGCTGTCACTGCGTTGCAGTCAGATTGTGTCAATGTGTCCGAGCTGGGCGCACCGGTCGCGGGTGCGACTGTGAGCAGGCTCAGGCATTGCAAATGCGGTGAGGAATTTCATTGTTGCTTTCATGATGACCTCTGGGCAGGGAATGGGGGTGAGGAAGGTCTCACTAGGATATCTGCGCAATATGTGAGGTGCAACACGTAATTGACCTCGGAGGGGGGCGCTCGTGGCAGGCCGGAGGAGGCTGTGCGGCAGGGACGGCAGACAAGGCGAGACGGCGCCCGCTGGTGGCGGGCGCCGTCGTCACTGAGCCGGGAGAGGTAAGCTCCCGGCCACCTCGTGCCTGGGGCTCAGCCTCAGGCCAGGCGGACCGGCTGACCGGTCCTGGCGGACTTGGTAGCGGCCTCGGCCAGGCGCAGGGCCTCGACGGCGTCGTCGATGGTGGTCGGGGTCGGGGTGTCGGCCTCAACGGCCTCGATGAAGGCGCTCAGCTCGATGCGGTAGGCGTCGGCGTAGCGCTCAAGGAAGAAGTCGAGGTACGGCTCCTGGGCGTCGGTCACCTCGGCGTTGGACAGACGCACTGTGGTGGCGCGCACGTTCTCGGCGAACAGGGCGCCGCCACGGCCGGAGGCCTCCAGGCGCTGGTCGTAGCCGGAAGCGCAGTGGCGGTTGTTGATGATCGTTGCCACGGCGCCCGAGGTGGCACGCAGGGTGACGACGGCGGCGTCGTAGTCGCCGGTCTCCTTGATGGCCGGGTCGAGGTTCTGGCCAACCGCGTGGACCTCAACAATGTCGCCCAGGAAGAAGCGGGCGGTGTCAAAGTCGTGGATGGTCATGTCGCGGAAGATGCCACCGGAGACCTTGATGTACTCCACCGGCGGGGCGGCGGGGTCACGAGAGATGATGGTCAACTGCTCCAGGTCGCCGATGCGGCCCTCGTTGACCGCTGAGCGCACAGCCGCGAAGCTGGGGTCAAAGCGGCGGTTGAAGCCGAACATCACCGGGGTCGTGATGGCGTCGAGCTCGGTCTGAGCGGCGACGACGTCCTTCATGTCCAGGGCGATGGGCTTCTCGCACAGCACAGCCTTGCCAGCCTTCGCGGCGGCGAGCAGGTGGGGGATGTGCAGGGGGGTCGGGGAACCGATGACGACGGCGTCAACCTCGGGGTCGGCGAAGACGTCCTCGGCGTCCTTGCAGGAGCGAGCGTCGTACTGACTTGCCAGCTTCTCGGCGGCGTCGCCGAAGGGGTCGCAGACCAGAGCGAGGGTGGCCTGGGGGTGAGCGGCGATGGTCTTGGCGTGGACGTGGCCGATGCGGCCGGCGCCGATGAGGGCGATGTTCAGCATAGGAACTTCCTTGTTGTGTGTGCTGGTCGTGGACTGACGTATATTTCATGGCGATGATGACGCGCGTCATCGCCAGCTCTAAGAGAACCGCCTCCGTCGATGCGGTGTGAGCTCACAGGGCGGAGGCGGAACGAGGTCCGGGGCGGCTGGCTAGGCCAACCACCCCGGACCGGGTGCCTCACGGCTGGGGCATGATAACGTCGCGAACGAGGCCGTCCAGGTCCTCGTCGGACTTCATGAAGCCGCGCAGGGTGCGCACGGTGGCGCCGAAGGTCTCGAACTCCTCGATGGCCATGCCGTCAGGCTCGTAGGCGCGACGGAACTCGGGGATCTCGAGCAGGGCCTTCATGATCCTCGGATCGACCTCGTCGTCGATCTTGGAGACGACCTTGTAGCCGGAGTCGTTGATCAGCTTCTGCCAAGCGAAGGGCGGGGAGACAACCAGGTCACCGCCGACCAGCTCGGACCAGTGCATGACGTTGCGGAAGGCGGCCGACAGGACGCGGGCGCGCAGGCCACGGGCCTGGAACTCGTGGTAGGCGCGCTTGAGGGCGGCCACACCGGACCACTCGAAGATGCCCGGGTCGACGAACAGGCGCTCGCGCTTGGCGACGATCTTCATCCAGTCGTCAAGGCGGCCGCCCATGAGGGTGACGACAGGACCCATGGTGGACACGTCCTTGCCCTCGGCCTCACGGCGCTTGAGCCCGCGCTCGATGGCCTCTCCGGCAGCCACGGCCTGGGCGACGGTGAAGGAGACGGTGACGTTGATGGACACGCCGCGGTAGGTGGCGTCCTCGATAGCCTCGATACCGGTCTTGGTGGCCGGGATCTTGACGATGATGTTCTTGGCCAGCCTGGAGAACTCCTCGGCCTGGTCCGCCAGCGCCTTGGCGCTGCGAGCAAGGCGAGGGTCGGTCTGGACCGACAGGCGTCCGTTGCGGCCCTTGTGCTCCTCGAAGATGTCTTCGTAAAGCTTGGCGCCCTCGATGGACATCTCACGCACAACCTGCCAGCCGATTTCAGACTCAGACAGGGTCGGGTTCTCCTCGGCGATCTCCTTGATGCGAGGGATCCAGCGCTCCTTCTTCTGGTTGATGCAGGTGTAGGCGATGGTCGGGTTGCAGGTCGCGCCCACGCCACCGAAGGAGATCGACTGACGAAGCTCGTCGGGGTCGGCGGAGTCGTTCCACAGGACCGTCGGGGTGGTGCGGGCGGCCTCCAGCAGCGGGCCGGGGGTGTATTCAATGGTCATTGGCGCATCTCCTGGGGTGTGAGGCTCCGGTCGGCTCCTTCGCCGTGCCGGCCGATGGCTTCATTGAAATGCTTCCGAGCCCCATTCGTCAAGTTTTGTCTGGACAAATAGTGAAACGCTCGTCGAGGTGTCTGTCAGGGGCAGTGTGGTCTCAGCCAGTGAAGAGGGTGGTCTCGAAGGAGTATCGCGAGGCTCGGTAGATATGGGTGCCGTACTCGATGACCTCGCCGGTGGCGTCGTAAGCTGTGCGCGTAGCGGTCAGTAGGGCGGCGCGGCGGTGCTCGCCAAGCGCCTCGGCCTCCTTGGTGGTGGCGTTACGGGCTCCGATGACCTGAGTGGCTGAGACGGGCACGAGCCCGCTGGCGCGCAGGAGCTCGTACAGGCCGTTGCGCTCAAGGTCCTCCGCGGTGGGGGCTGAGGGGGCTGGCAGGAGGTTGGTCATCAGGGCGATCGGCTCGCCGTCAGCCTTGCGTAGCCGCCGGATTCGTACCACTTCGCAGTCGGGGGCGATCTGGAGGTTTGCTGCTTCCTCGGCGGAGGCGGGGTGGCGCTCATAGGAGAGCACGATCGTCTCGACCGTGTACCCGCTCTCGGTCAGGTCGGTGAGCAAGCTAGACAGCTGCATGGGTCGGTGCACGTGCCGGGAGGTGACGGTCGTGCCGGCACCTCGACGCCTGGCGACCAGGCCGCGGTCCGCCAAACGCTGCAGGGCCTGACGGGCGGTCGGGCGTGAGACGTTGAGTCGGCGGGCCATGGAGACCTCGTCCTCTAGGCGGGTGCCTGGCTCCAGGGTCCCGTCGAGGATGAGGGCTGCTAGTGGCTCGGAGATCTGCATGTGGAGGGGGATGTCGCTGTCGCGGTCGACGGTGACCTCGAGCTGGAAGGTAGAGATGGGCATGAACGTTCCTTTGACGACCGGTGCGCTCGCCTCGGGGTGAGGCAGGACCGTTTCTCGGCGCAACGTTACGTGATAGCGCACAGTTCGTCAGGTCAATGGAGTCGGAGGAGGGTTGCGGTTGGTGTCGCCCCTGGCCTAGGGGCGCGGCTGTGATGGCATGCGCTCCTCTTTGTACGGACAAAGGCTTGACGAGTGTTCGTTCCGGGATGCAGGCTTGGGCGCAGACAGGCACCGGATCGCCCGCACACAACCCGCCCCCGATGATGTGGAAGGAAAGGCCATGACAGCCTCCGCCAGCACCCCACCGCTCGACGTCCTGACAATCGGACGCTGCGGTATCGACGTCTACCCGCTGCAGACAGGCGTCGGTCTGGAAGACGTCGAGTCCTTCGGAAAGTTCCTGGGAGGCAGCCCTACCAACGTGGCGGTCGCTGCTGCTCGCTACCGCCATCGCTCCGCGGTCATCACCGGAGTCGGTGACGACCCCTTCGGACGCTTCGTGCGCCGGGAGATGCGTCAGCTGGGCGTCTATGACGACTATGTCGTCACCAAGGCAGACTTCCTGACACCTTTGACCTTCTGCGAGATCTTCCCGCCTGACAACTTCCCTCTGTACTTCTACCGGGAGCCCTCTGCCCCGGACCTGGAGCTGACGCAGTCGGACATTCCAGCGGACGCGGTGCGAGAGGCGGAGATCTTCTGGATCTCAGCGACCGGACTGAGCAAGGAGCCCTCGCGCGCAGCTCACCACGCTGCCCTGGATGCCCGCGAGCGTAAGCGCCTGACCATCATGGATCTGGACTACCGTGCCAGTTTCTGGAACAGCGAGGAGGAGGCGCACGCCCGCGTCTTCGAGGCTCTGTCCAAGGTCAACGTGGCGATCGGCAACCGTGAGGAGTGCCGCATTGCCGTCGGTGAGACTGACCCGGAGCGTGCGGCCGACGCCCTGCTCGATGCTGGTGTCGAGATCGCGGTAGTCAAGCAGGGGATGTACGGCACCCTGGCCAAGACGCGCCAGGAGCGGATTGAGATGCCCGTGACTCCCGCTACGACCCTCAACGGGCTGGGTGCAGGGGACGCCTTCGGTGGCGCCATCTGCCACGGTCTGCTGTCCGGGTGGTCACTGGAGAAGACCATCTTTGCAGCCTCGACCGCTGGCGCGATCGTTGCCTCCCGGCTGGAGTGCTCGACGGCGATGCCCACCGAGCCTGAGCTGCTGGAAATGATGCGCACCTACCGTGACGAGTGTGCCCCGACCCTGACGGACCTGTGAGGAGGACGATGATGTCAAGGACACCGCTGACTGACCGGATTGTTGAGATTCGTACCCACTCCCCTGAGCGCGTCGCCGAGGTCATGGCGAGCCGACCGAGGGGAGCTATGCCCACCGGTGACGACAAGCTCCTCGTGATCGCCTGCGACCACCCGGCTCGCGGGGCGCTCGCGGCCGGGCCGGACCCGATGGCGATGGCCTCGCGAGAAGAGGTTCTGGCGCGCTGCGTCGAGGCCCTCTCCCGTCCTGGAGTGGGCGGTTTCCTCGGCACTGCCGATCTCATTGAGGACCTGGCGCTTCTGGGGGCTCTGGACGGGAAGCTGGTCTATGGCTCGATGAACCGGGGTGGTCTGGCCGGAGCGACCTTTGAGATGAATGACCGTATGACCGGCTACGACGCGCGCGGTGTGGTCGAGTCTGGTCTGGACGGCGGCAAGATGTTGCTCCGCGTCAACTACGAGGACCCGCGCACGGTTGACACTCTGGCTAGCTGTGCCGATGCCGTGGACGAGCTGGCCGAGCACCACGTCATGGCGATGGTTGAGCCCTTCGTCTCGCGCTGGGTCAAGGGACGGATCGTCAATGACCTGAGCCCGCAGGCCGTGATCACGTCCATGGCCATCGCCTCAGGCCTGGGACGTACCAGCGCCTACACCTGGCTGAAACTGCCGGTAGTGGAGGACATGGAGCGCGTGCTGGAGGCCTCCACCCTGCCAGCGCTTATCCTGGGTGGCGCCGTGTCCACCGACGCCGACGCCGCACGCGAGAGCTGGCACCGGGCACTGGCCCTGCCCACAGTCAAGGGACTGGTTATCGGCCGTTCCCTTCTCTTCCCGCCCGACGACGACGTCGCCGGGGCCGTTGACAACACAATAGGACTCTTCTCATGACTCTTGATATGCACGTACGTGCGGGCGAAACGGCGCACGACAACCTCACGGTCGATATCTCCGCTGCGGACGCGGGCTGGGGATTCTCCGGCTTGCGCGTGGTTAACCTCGCAGCAGGCGAGTCTGCCACCCTGACGTCGGGCGACTGCGAGCTCCTCGTTCTGCCGCTGGAGGGCGGCGTGAGTGTTGAGGTCGACAGCGAGACATACCAGATCAACGGCCGCACCGGTGTTTTCGAGCAGATCACCGACTCGCTTTACATTCCGCGTCACAAGTCCTTCACGCTGGCCAGCGCCCAGGGTGGTCGCTTCGCCCTGCCGTCTTCGGTGGCAACCCGCGACCTGCCGGTGCGTTACCTTCCGCGTGAGAAGGCCACGACGGGCATCCGTGGCGCGGGCGACTGCTCGCGCCAGGTGACCAACTACGCCCTGAACAACGACGTGGAGACCTCTCACCTCCTGGTCACTGAGGTCATCACGCCTGGAGGCAACTGGTCCTCCTACCCGGCCCACAAGCACGAGGCCCACACGGCCGACGAGCGTGAGCTTGAGGAGATCTACTACTTCGAGATCGCCCCCTCGCCCGCTGGTGACCCGGGCTTCGGGCTGCACCGCACCTACGGCTCGACCCCGGACAAGCCGATCGACGTGTGCGTGGAGGTCCGTCACGGAGACGTCGCCCTCGTGCCCTACGGCTACCACGGCCCGTGCGTGGCTGCCCCGGGCTACGACATGTACTACCTCAATGTCATGGCGGGCCCGAGCGAGGACCTGGTGTGGCTGGCTCCCGACGACCCGACCCACCACTGGATCCGCGAGTCCTGGCAGGGGCAGGAGCCTGACCCTCGCCTGCCGATGGCCCGCTGAGCGTGCCGGACGCAGCATCTACCACCCTGACCACACCACGAGAGAGCAGATACATGAGCAACGAGGCCTACTCGGGCACCATCCGTCTGACGGTCGCCCAGGCGACGATCCGCTTCCTATCCAACCAGTACTCTGAGCGCGACGGCGTCGAGCACCGCCTCATCGAGGGCGCCTTCGGCATCTTCGGGCACGGCAACGTGGCCGGCATCGGCCAGGCGCTGCTACAGAACGAGATCGACCCCGCCCCGGGCGAGAACCCGATGCCCTACATCATGCCCCGCAATGAGCAGGGCGCTGTGCACGCGGCAGCTGCCTTCGCCAAGGTGCGCAACCGCCTGTCGACCTACATGGTCACGGCCTCCATCGGCCCGGGCTCGCTCAACATGGTCACCGGCGCCGCCCTGGCCACCACCAACCGCGTGCCGGTCCTCATCTTCCCCTCCGACCAGTTCGCCACCCGCGTGCCCGACCCGGTGCTCCAGCAGCTGGAGGACCCCACCACGCTGGACCTGACCGTCAACGACGCCTTCCGCCCGGTCTCCCGCTTCTTTGACCGCATCAACCGCCCCGAGCAGCTCATTCCCTCGCTGCTGGCCGCCATGCGTGTGCTGACCGACCCCGCTGAGACCGGCGCCGTCGTCATCGCCATGCCGCAGGACGTCCAGGCCGAGGCCTTCGACTGGCCGGTCGAGCTCTTCCGCAAGCGCGTGTGGCACGTGCGCCGTCCCCTCGCCGAGCCCGCTGCCCTGGCCCGTGCGGTGGCCAAGATCAAGGCCGCCAAGCGCCCGATGATCATCTCCGGCGGCGGCACGATCTACTCTGAGGCCTGCGAGGAGCTGCGTGCCCTCGCCACGGCGACCGGGATCCCGGTGGCTGACACCCAGGCCGGCAAGGGTGCCATCAACTTCGACCACCCCTGCGCCATCGGTGGCGTGGGCTCGACCGGAGGCGACTCCGGTAACCACATCGCCGACAAGGCTGACCTGGTCATCGGTATCGGTACGCGCTACTCCGACTTCACCACGGCCTCCAAGACGCAGTTCAAGGACCCGGGTGTGGAGTTCGTCAACATCAACGTCACTCCCTTCGATGCCGCCAAGCAGAGCGCCGAGATGGTGGTGGCCGACGCCCGCGAGGCACTGGTCGCCCTGACCGAGGCTCTGAAGGGTTACCACGTCGACGAGGCCTACACCGCTGAGATCGCTCGTGAGCGCAAGTCGTGGCTGGCTCGCACCAGCGAGTGCTACCACCTGGGCCACGGCCCGCTGCCGGCCCAGACCGAGGTCTTTGGCGCGCTCAACGAGATGCTCGGCGACGAGGACATCGTCATCAACGCCGCCGGGTCCATGCCTGGCGACCTTCAGGCCCTGTGGCAGGCCCGCACCCCGGTGCAGTACCACGTGGAGTACGCCTTCTCCTGCATGGGCTACGAGATCCCGGCCGGCCTGGGCTGCAAGCTGGCTCGCCCCGAGTCCGAGGTCGTGGCGATCGTGGGCGACGGCACCTACCAGATGCTCCCCATGGAGCTGGCCACCGTGGTCCAGGAGAACGTCAAGGTCATCTACGTCCTGCTGCAGAACTACGGGTTCGCCTCCATCGGTGCCCTGTCGGAGTCGCGCGGCTCCCAGCGCTTCGGGACCAAGTACCGCCAGCGCGGCGAGGGCACGCACCTGGCTGACGAGCAGAGGGTCAGGGGCGTGGACATCGCCGCCAACGCCGAGTCCTGGGGACTGAAGGTCTACCGCGTGAGCACCATCGAGGACTTCAAGGAGGCCTACGCCCAGGCTCACGCCGGCGAGGAGGCCGCTATGATCCACATCGAGACCGACCTCTACGGTCCCAACCCGCCGGCCTCCTCCTGGTGGGACGTGGCGGTCTCCCAGGTCTCGCGCCTGGAGTCCACCCAGAAGGCGTACCAGGACTACCTGGAGGACAGGAAGCCTCAGCGTCACTACCTGTGAGCCTGCTGCCGGGGCTGAGGGCATGAGGGCCCTCGCCCCTGGCACCGGGGAGGCACGCCCCTGTCCACGGCAGGAGGGTGGGTCCCGGTCATGACGGCGGGGCCGCGGCTCGTCACCGCGGCCCCGCCGTCATGCTGCGGGTGCTGGGCAGGTGCCTGCGAGCCGGCTGTGCGCTGGAGGGGAAATCCAGACATATTGTGCTGACAAAATGTGCCCATACGGGGGTCAAAGGGGTTAGGGTGGCACCGCACATGCACGACAGGTGCTTCGACCCCGCACCACGGTGAGGAACCCAGCCCTGTCCCGTGACGACTCAGGAGTCAACGACGATGAAGACGATTGCCCACTGGATCGACGGACGGTATGACGAGGGAAGCCCTGTCGGCCGTTTTGACGTCGAGAACCCCGGGACCGGTGAGGTCGAGGCCCAGCTCCTCCAGGCCTCCTCCGACGACCTGGACCGCGTGGTCGAGGTAGCCCGCAAGGCGCAGAAGGAGTGGGCCAAGGTCTCCCTGGCCAAGCGCACGGCCATCATGTTCAAGATGCGCCAGCTGGTCCTGGACCACCAGGACGAGATGGCCCGCCTGATCGTGGCCGAGCACGGCAAGAACTACTCCGACGCCGTCGGTGAGATCCAGCGCGGTCGAGAGACCCTGGACTTCGCCACGGCGATCAACCTCGCCCTCAAGGGCGAGCACTCCTTCGACATCTCCACCGGCGTGGACATCCACACCCTGCGCCAGCCGGTGGGTGTGGTCGCGGGCATCTGCCCCTTCAACTTCCCGGCCATGGTGCCGATGTGGATGCACCCCATCGCCATCGCCACCGGTAACGCCTTCATCCTCAAGCCCGCCTCCACCACCCCCTCGGCCGCCCTGCTGACCGCCGAGCTGTACAAGGAGGCCGGTCTGCCCGACGGCGTGTTCAACGTCCTGTCCGGTAACCGCGACCTGGTCACCGACATCCTGGAGCACCCCGGCATCGACGCCATCTCCTTCGTGGGCTCGACCCCGGTGGCCCACATCGTGCAGAACACCGGTGTCACCCACGGCAAGCGCGTCCAGGCTCTGGGCGGGGCGAACAACCACGCCATCGTCATGCCCGACTCCGACCTGGACTTCGCGGCCCAGCACATCTCCGCCGCCGCCTTCGGTGCGGCCGGTGAGCGCTGCATGGCACTGCCGGTCGTCGTCGCCGTGGGCGGCTGCGGTCCGGACCTGGCGCAGCGTGTCAAGGCCCACGCCGAGAAGATCAAGGTCGGCTACGGCATGGACGAGGGCGTGGAGATGGGCCCGGTCATCGACGCCAAGGCCAAGAAGCGCATCATCGGCCTCATCGACGACGCGCAGGCCAAGGGTGCCGAGGTGGTCCTGGACGGGCGTGGCCTCGTCGTCGAGGGCCACGAGCACGGCCACTTCCTCGGCCCGACCATCGTGGACAACGTGCCGCTGGACTCTGAGCTGTACTCCGAGGAGGTCTTCGGGCCGGTGCTTGCCATCGTGCACGCCGACACCTACGAGGAGGCCATCACGCAGGTCAACTCCTCGCCCTTCGGCAACGGTGCGGCCATCTTCACCAACGACGGCGGAGTCGCCCGCCGCTTCGAGCTCGACGTGGAGGCCGGCATGGTCGGCATCAACGTCCCGATCCCGACGCCGGTGGCCTACTACTCCTTCGGCGGGTGGAAGGAGTCGCTGCTGGGCGACACCCACATCCACGGTCCCGAGGGCGTGCGCTTCTACACCCGGGCCAAGGCCGTCACGAGCCGCTGGCCCAGCGAGAAGACCTACGCCGCCACCATGTCCTTCCAGCGCGAGGAGTAGGAGCAGACTGTGCCGGTCGGTGACGAGCGCCGACTGGTAGCGCGCAACCGGGGTGGGACTACCTGACGCCAGGTGGTCCCACCCCGGTTGCGCGCTACCCGGAGCGGCCCGTCAGGACTCCTAAGGTGACTTGCGACTCCTCTGACAGCACGCCTGCTGGCGGGTGGTGCTGATGGGGCTCCGGTCGTGGTGCCCGAGGGTACTGGCCTTCGTGCTGCTCGCGGCGGGGTCGTCTGCCTGCGGTCCTGAGACGGCTGAGCGGGAGGTCGGTGCTGACGTCTCGTCCATGTCCCCTAGTGACATCTCCCCGGACGGAACGGTGTCGGTCTCGGGCTTGACGATCAAGGACTATGAGAAGGGGAGCCTGCCTTCCTATCCCTATGAGGGGGTTGACCCCAGGCTGTGGGGTTACGCCTATGACCTCCACGTGGCCTCGTGCATGGTGGACCGAGGTAGAGTGGCGCCACCGGTGCAGGAGTTTGACTGGAACGCCCCAGAGGCGGAGACGCTTTCTGGTGGATGGGGCCGACCCCGAACGGTTGACGAGGCAAGGCAGTACGGATACCACGCTGCCCCCTCAGAGCTCCGTGACTTTGTGATGGCGGCCGAAGCCTTCCTCGCCTCTCAGGGGGAGGCCTACCACGAGGACTTTGAGGACTGTAGACGCCGTGTGATGGAAGACCCCGTATTTGAGCGGGCCGGCCAGGCTATGAAATACATGCCGCAGGCGTCTGGATTTGAGGAGAATCCTGCGCTCAAGGAGGCGATGGCTGCATGGCGTGAGTGCATGGCTCCGCTGGGGATTCCGGACCTGCCTGAGGACCGCCCGGGCCCTGCTCCGTCGGTGATGGAGCGTTTTGGCCTGGGCGGGGCTGATAACGCTCGGTATGTCGACCTGTCGACTCTGACGGAGGAGGAGGTCGAGATCGCGGTCCATGAGGCGCAGTGCACCGAGAACAGCGGCTATGACCGGCTGGCCTACGGCCTGACGTGGGAGGCCGATGACAGCTACCTTGCGGACCATGCCCCTGAGTTCGCGGCTGTTCTGGAAGAGATCCGCGAGCAGGAGCAGACGCTGAAGGACTACATCAACGCCCATCGCAGCGTGGTGGATTGAGAAGATGACGTTCCCTGGACCCTCTGATCCCATGGACACGCAGGAGGCTGACGCCCCTCGCCCGCAGCGACGCCGTCGGCTCGTCCTCCTGGCCGTCGTCGTCACCGTCGCAGTGGTCGCCGGGACCTGGTGGCTGGCGCGCAGCGTCCAGTCCCCAGCCCAGCGTGACGCGGCCGCGGCACCGCCCACCGTCCAGCCGGTCACGGTGGCGGTGGCCAGCGGCGACCTGCACGATGAGATCACCGCCGCTGCCACGGTCGTGCAGACCGAGACCCAGACAGTGACCCTGCCTCTGGCGGACGGACGGAGTGTCGTCAGCCGCCAGCTGGTCGCGCCGGGCCAGCAGCTGCGCGCCGGTCAGGTCCTTCTTCACGTCAACGGCCGTCCGCTCATCGCGCTGCCCGGGGCCTTTCCCACCTACCGGGACCTTGTCCAGAGCGACCAGGGCGACGACGTCGTCCAGCTTCAGCAGGCCCTGGCGAGCCTGGGCTACAACGTGCGGGCGGACGGCGACTTCGGAGCAGCCACCGCCAGCGCGCTGAGGAACCTATACACGGATCTTGGCTACTCCGTGCCCACGACCACCAGGCAAGCAGGAGGGACAGAAGGGGACGGGGCTGATGCCACGCAGCGGGGCATGTCCTCCTCGGGCCCCGGTGCCCAGGAGAGGAAGGACGCTCAGGCTGGGACGGCTACCCAGACGACGCTGCTCACGCTCCCCCAGGCCGAGGTCGTCTACGTCCCCAGTCTCGCCTCCTGCCCTGTCGTCACCGAGCTACCCGCCCAGGGGCAGGTCCTTGACGCTGCCACCGCCGTCATGACCGTGGCTGGCGGCTCGGCCCGCGTGGAGGCCCAGATGCCCAAGGGGACGGCTGACACCCTCAGCGTCGGGACCAGGGCGCGCGCGGTGAGCGCAGCGGGAGAGCTCTCCCTGGCCCTGTCCCAGACGCGTCTGGTGGAGCAGGACACCGCCAAGGGGAGTGAGGCCGGTGCTCAGCAGGCCGCCCCCCCAACGCCGGGGTGGGCGGCGCGATGGGCTCCTACCTAGGTGGCGCCCAGTCCGTCGCCGTCTTTACCCTGGAGGGCGGGGGAGAGCTGCCTGGGCCGGGGGAGGAGCTTGTGTTCACCATCGAGCGCACTCCCACGATCACCGGCGCCCTGCTTGTCCCCAAGCGTGCCGTGTCTACCGTCGCTGACGGGGCGCACACCGTCCTGGCCAGGCAGGAGGACGGCTCCTTCCTCACCGTCCCGGTGGCCCTCGAGGGGTGCGTGGGCGGGCAGTGCGCGATCACCGCCGACTCCCTCGCGGTGGGCGACCAGCTCCGGGTCGACCAGTCATGACCGAGCTCCGCCTGGAGGCGGTCAGCCGCACCTACCCCGGTGCTGTCCCCGTCAAGGCACTGCGTGAGGCGGAGCTGGTGATCCGGCAGGGTGACTTCGTGGCGATCGAGGGACCCTCCGGGGCGGGGAAGTCCACCCTGCTCAATGTCCTGGCCCTGCTGGACACCCCGACCGCAGGCCAGTACCTCATTGATGACGTGCCTGCCACTGACCTGGACGACGGCGAGGCCGCGCGCATGCGTGCCCGGACCTTCGGCTTCGTCTTCCAGTCCTTCCACCTCATCCCCCACCGCAGCGCCGTGGAGAACGTCATGCTCGGGCTGGCCTACCAGGGCGCCACCGTCGACCACGCCCGGCGGCGGGCGCTGAGGGCGCTGGACTTCGTGGGCCTGTCCCACCCAGCCACATGCCGGTGGACCGTCTGTCCGGAGGCGAGCGCCAGCGCGTGGCGATCGCCAGGGCTATCAGCGGTGGCGCACCGGTGCTCCTGGCCGACGAGCCGACCGGCAACCTCGACTCCGCCTCCTCGCAGGCAGTGATGGACCTCCTCCAGGAGCTGAGCGGGGCCGGCACCACGGTCGTCGTCGTCACCCATGATCCGGCGGTGGCGGCGCGTGCGGACCGGCGCGTGCGGGTCGTTGACGGGCGGGTGAGTGAGGAGACCCGGCGCCTAGACCCCGGCTCCGCCCAGAGGCCGGGGCAGGTTGCCAGCCGTGAGGACGGTGACGGCCCCGCTGCTGCGGAGGCTGGCGCGCTCACTCGCCCCTCCACGGTGCGCTGGCGCATGATGCTGCATGACGTCGCGCGCACCCTGGACGCGGAGCCGGGGCGCACCCTCAGGCTCGTGTCGGTGGTGGTCGTGGCCGTCATGCTGTGCCTGACCATCATCGGCCTGGCCTACACGGCCCGCTACCAGGTCTCAGCCGCCTTTGACGGCCAGCGCAACCGCCGGGTCGCTGTCGGTGTCCAGGAGGACTCCCTGACCGGCGTCGGCCCGGCCCAGGTGGCGGCCGCTCCGGACCGGGAGGGGATGGCGCGTGTCGCCTCGGTCGCGGGTGTCGAGGAGGTCATGGCGCTCAGCGTCCATGAGGACCTGGAGGCGACGACGGATCCCAGCCTGCCGACCTCAAGCATGAGGGCCTACGGGATCACCCCCGCCACCCCGGTCTCCCACCTCCTGGGTGTCCAGGAGCTGGCTCCCGGGGTCGACCTGTCCCGTGGGCTCGGCGAGGGACAGGTCCTCGTCGGCGCAGCCGCTGCCGCCTCCCTTGGGCTCGGCCCTGTACAGGCCTCACCGACGCTGTGGGTCGAGGGCGTCCCCTACGAGGTCGTCGGGATCATCTCGCAGGCGGGGCTGAGGGCGGAGATAATGAGCGCCGTCGTCATGAGCCAGGAGCAGCTCTCGGGGCTCTCACCCGCCCGTGAGGCGGGCGTGGAGATCTGGGTCCAGCCGGGGGCCGCCCAGGAGGTGGGCAAGGTCGCCGCCGTGGCCTGGCTGCCCGAGCTCGCTGAGCAGACCACGACGCTGGCGCCGCCGGACCCGCAGGCCATGCGTGAGGTCCTGGAGTCTGACGTGCGCAACATCCTGCTCACCCTCACTGCCGTCGCGGTGCTCGCGGGGCTGGCGACCCTGTCCAGCGCCATGAACACTGCTGTCCAGGCCCGCCACGGTGAGCTGGCGCTGCGCCGTGCCATCGGCGCCCGCCGGATCCACCTGCGCGTGCTCATCGCGGGGGAGTCCGTGCTCATCGGCCTGGTGGGCGGGTGCGTTGGCGTGGTCGGCTCGGTGCTGGTGATCCTTGGGGTGACCGTCGCCCAGCGCTGGCAGCCGGTCATCGAGCCCCTCACCCTGCCCCTGGGGGTGCTGCTCGGCGTGGTCGCAGGTCTGTCGGCGGCGCTGCTGGCAGCCCGTCGGGCCAGCCGGATCGATCCGGCGGCGGCGCTGCGCTAGGTGAGGCCGGGGCCTGGTGGCGCAGCCTGCTCGTGCGTCGCGGCTGCGATCGGTCTTTCTCAATTTGTCTACACAAACGGGTGGCGTCTCGCCCAGCAGCGATGTATTCTCGATCACGTCCGAAACGATTCGGGCATTCTGGCCCTCCATCTCAAGGAGCGACAACGATGTCACCGTCAAAGGCTGTCAACACTCTCGACCCCACGTACTCCCAGCTCACCATCGGCGTGTGCCCCGACCAGTGGGGTGTCTGGTTCCCGGACGACCCCAAGCAGATGAGCCCCCGCCAGGCCTGGGAGGAGATGGCTGAGGCCGGCTTCGAGGTGATCGAGACCGGGCCCTTCGGCTACTTCCCGACCGACCCCAAGGAGCTGCAGAAGTGGTGCGACGAGTACGGCATGCGCGTGGTCGCCGGCACCGGCTGGGGAGTCCTTCACAAGGCTGAGGCCTGGGAGACCACCCTCACGACCTTCCGTGCCATCGCCGAGACCCACGCCGCCGTCGGTGCCGAGTACATCGTCCACCTCCCCCCGCTGTACCGCGACGACAAGACCTGGGAGTGGACCGACGACCGAGTCCTGAGCGACGACGCCTGGAGGCTCTACATCGAGCACGCCAACGCCCTGGGGCAGATGCTGCTCGACGAGTACGGCCTCAAGATGGTCCTCCACCCCCACGGTGACTCCCACATCGAGACGCCCGAGGAGATCGCCCGTGTCCTCGACGCCACTGACCCGTCCTACGTCAACCTGTGCCTGGACTCCGGGCACGTCGTCTACGGCGGCGGTGACCCGATCGAGCTGTGCAAGAAGTACCCCGAGCGCATCGCCTACGTCCACATCAAGGCCTTCGACGAGGACATCACCCGCCAGGCCCACGAGAAGGACTGGCCCTTCGGTGAGGCCGTGACCAAGGGTGCTTCGGTGTGCCCGCCCAAGGGTCTGCCCGAGATGCACGCCTTCGTTGACGCCCTGGCTGCCCTCGACAAGCCGCTCTACGCGATCTGTGAGCAGGACTGCTACCCCTGCGACCCGTCCTTCCCCAAGCAGAACGCCGTCAACATGCGCACGTACCTGGCTGAGTGCGGCCTGGGTCTGGCCTGACCTCGGCCTGAACCTCTCCACCCCCCTGACTCGCTGTGGGCACCGCCGCGCTCCGTACGACGGTGCCCACAGCACCCCCACCACACCATGACTCAAGGAAGAGATACTGACATGACTGTTCGCATTGGACTCGTCGGCGCCGGCGGCATGGGCCGTGCACACCTTGCCCGCATCCACAATGACCTCGCGGGCGCCAAGATCACTGCTGTGGCCGACATCGTCCTGGACGCAGCCCGCTCGGCGGCCGAGCCCTACGGTGCCAAGGCTTATGACAACTCCGAGGCGCTGATCAACGACCCCGAGGTCGACGCTGTCGTCATCGCCACCTTCGGCAAGGTTCACGCTCCCGACGTCATCAAGTGCATCGAGGCAGGCAAGTACGTCCTGTGCGAGAAGCCGCTGGCAACCACTGCTGAGGACTGCCTGGCCATCATGGAGGCTGAGCAGAAGGCTGGCAAGAAGCTCGTCACTGTGGGCTTCATGCGTCGATTCGACGCCGCCTACAACGAGATGAAGGCTGTCCTGGACAAGGGGGACAACGGTGAGGCGCTGCTGGTTCACAACCGTCACCGCAACCCTTCGGTTCCCGAGTCCTACACCTCGCGCATGGCGATCGACGACACCGCCATCCACGAGATCGACACCATGCGCTGGCTGCTGGGAGAGGAGATCACCGAGGTCCGCGTTGACCGCCCGAAGCTGACCACCCGCCGCTTCGACCACCTCATTGACCCGGTCGTCGTGGTGATGCGCACGGAGTCCGGCGTCCTCATTGACGATGAGGTGAACGTCAACCTCGAGTACGGATACTCCATTGAGTGTGAGCTCGTGCTGGAGAACGCGGCTGTGCGCCTGGGGGACCAGGAGAAGATCTTCATCCGTGACATCCACGGTGACCGCAACGCCATGTGCCAGTCCCACATCGACCGCTTCCAGGCTGCTTTCAACACCGAGTTCCAGTCCTGGATCAACGCGGTGGCTGCTGGTGAGCACACCGGATCGACGTCCTGGGATGGCTACGCTGCCACCGCAGTCGTGGACGCAGCGGTGGAATCGCTTGAGAACGACGGCAAGGTTGTCAAGGTTGCGCTGGTGGAGCGCCCCGCCTTCTACGCGTGAGTTGTCCTGACACATTAAGTCTGGACATTTACCCCTTGTTAAGACATACTTGTCCTAGCGACGAGGATGTCGACGTCAGAGAGGAGGACTCAATGGCTGACATTGCCTTGGATCCGAACATGTATTACATGACGATGTCTACTCCGGACACGCTGCGTAAGGCACGCGAGCTCGGCTTCGACTTCGTTGAGCTCTCGCCGAACCACGAGCTGCACCTGTGGCACCACTACCCCAAGGCCGACCGTGCCTTCCTCGATGAGATCCTCAAGGCGCAGAAGGACACCGGGGTCAGGGTCCGCACCCTCAACCCGGTGTTCAACTGGTCCTCGCCCGATGAGGCCGAGCGCCAGGCGCAGGTGCGCAACTGGCGCCGTCTACTGGAGATCGCTGACGCGCTTGACGTGCGCGACATTGTCTCGGAGTTCTCCGGCGACCGTAACCAGGCCAGCCGCTCTGAGCAGCAGTGGTACCGCTCGATGGAGGAGCTTGCTCCCGACTTTGAGCGTTACGGGATCCGCCTCAACATGGAGGCTCACCCCTATGACTTTGTTGAGCTCCATGATCGTGCTCTTGAACTGGTCCGCTCCATTGACAAGGACTGGATTGGCTATGAGTACTGCTGCCCGCACACCTTCCACCTGTCTGACGGTGCAGGTGACGTGGCGCGTATGATCCGCACGGCGGCGGAGGCTGGCAAGCTGCGTGAGGTTCACGTGGCCGACGGCTTCAACCACCGGGCCAACGACGGTAACCGCTACATCATCAACCCTCCGGGTGCTGACGTGACGGTTCACCAGCACAACGCCATCGGGCAGGGTGAGGTCCCCTGGGATCAGGTGTTCTCTACCCTGCGCGAGGTCGGATTCGACGGCGTGCTAAGCGTGTGCATCTTCGGATGGCACGAGTACGCCGACGACTACAACCGGGCTGCCCTGGCCCGGTTGAAGGAAGAACTCGGCTGATACCTGAGGGCGCCGGGAGGCGTGCGGCGTTATCGCGCCCTCTCGGCCGGTCTCCGAGTCCCTTCTTCCTCTCACTGGTTCCGTGGTGATGCGGGGCCACGCGACGCCGTCGGTCATACTGGCGGGTCATCCCTGACCTAGCGACGAGGCTAGGTCCTTCTCTCAAAGGAGAATCTGTGTCACACGCCCCTGTTACAGCGACTGACCTGTCGCGTGAGCGGCTGGAGGAGCTTGTCAAGACGACGCCTGCCTCCGGCAAGAAGCGCTCCCTTGGCCTGATCGCGCTGGTCGCGACCTTAGGCTCCCTGCTCTTCGGCTACGACACCGGTGTCATCTCTGGTGCTCTGCCGTACATGTACCTTCCTCACGCTGCCGGAGGCCTCGGCTTGACCACGGCCGAAGAGGGGTGGATTGGCGGCCTGCTATGCCTGGGCGCCGCGCTGGGTGCCTCGGTGGGCGGCAAGCTGAGCGACAAGTACGGTCGTCGTCACAACATCACGCTGCTGGCCATCATCTTCTTCTTCGGGGCCGTGGGCTGTGCCCTGAGCGTCAACATCTGGATGCTCTACGTCTTCCGGGTCATTCTTGGCTTCGCCGTCGGAGGCGCCTCGGCTACCGTCCCGGTCTTCCTCGGGGAGACCGCGCCCAAGCGCATCCGCGGCACCCTGGTGGCCCTGGACCAGATGATGATCGTCTTTGGTCAGTTCCTGGCCTTCTCCATGAACGCCGCCATCGCTCAGGTCAACGGCGGACCTCACGTCACGACGGCTGACGGGACCCTGGACTACACCACGAAGGTCGCCAACGACGTCGCCAACGGCCTGGCCGTCACCGGCGGAAACGGACACACCTGGCAGTGGATGCTCATCCTGGCCTCGCTGCCCGCCATCGCGCTGTGGGTCGGTATCCGCATGATGCCTGAGTCCTCACGATGGTACGTCGCCAACCTCCGGATCCCCGAGGCCATCGGCTCCCTCAAGCGCGTGCGTAACGAGGCCAAGGACGGCTCCATCGTCGACGAGATCGACGAGATGCTGGAGGTACGTCGCAAGGAGGCCAGTCAGGAGAAGTGGCGCCTGGGCCAGATCTGGAACACCAGGTGGACCCGTCACCTGCTGGTCATCGGTATCATCCTGGGCCTGGCTGACCAGGTCACCGGTATCAACACCGCCATGTACTACACGCCCAAGGTCCTGGCTGCCGCGGGCTTCCCGATGACGGACGCCATCTCCCTCAACGTGATCTCCGGTGGTATCTCCTTCATCGGCTCGGCCGTGGGGCTGTGGCTCGTCACCCGCTTCGCCCGCCGTCACGTGGGTATCTACCAGGAGGCCGGCATCGTGGTCTCCCTGGGCCTGCTGGCAGCCGTCTTCTACTTCCTCATCCAGCCCTACCAGAACGCGGACGGCGACATCTCCGGCGCCCCGGCCTTCGCCCCGATCCTCGTGCTCGTCATCGTCTGCCTGTTCGTCTTTGTCAAGCAGTCCGGTACGGTCACCTGGGTCCTGGTTGCCGAGATCTTCCCCTCGAAGATTCGTGGTACCGCGATGGGTCTGGCTGTCGGAGCACTGTGGATCGGCAACGCGCTTGTCTCCATCGTCTTCCCGATCATGATGAAGAACCTGGGCGGCGCAGGTACCTACCTGGTCTTCTGCCTGCTCAACGTCCTGTCTCTGCTCTTCTACATCAAGTTCGTTCCTGAGACGAAGTACCACTCTCTGGAGGAGCTCGAGGAGCGCTTCGAGAAGGAGTACAGCTGATCGACGGCACGTGTCCGGCGCTGACCTGAGGGTCGGCGCGGACCTCGCCTGAGACGGACACCTCGGCACCCCGACCGCACACGTGGTCGGGGCGCCGTCGTCTGTCGGGGCGATGATGAGCGTCTGGCGCGTCTGAGGGCGGGGCTGTTGGGGCCTGGGGGTGGTGCAAGGAGCCCGTCGTGCATGACACGGGCCCCGGTGGGGGAGAGGGCGGCGTACTTGTCCCCGGTGGCGGCGTGCCTGCGGGGCGGGGGCGTGGCTGCCTGGTGACGGCGTACTTCTAGTCGGTGGGGGCGTGGCTGTGCGTTGACGGCGTATCTGACGACGTTCTCAGATACGCCGTCAACGCACAGCCACGCCCCCAACAACCCCACGCACGCCCCCAACAACCCCACGCACGCCCCAAGAGCTGATGAGGGCTCCTTGGCGCGAGAGGGGCACTGGAGCCTGGGTGAGCCAGGAATGCATCACATGAGTCTCTGCGAGAGGAGTCGCCGGAGACGTCAGCCGCCCCTCTGCGCCGGCGTACCGTCGTGCCGGAGCCGGAAGGACCACGTGCTGACCGTCGCTCTCCTGGGTACAGGCTTGATCGGGCGTCCGCTCCGAGAACCTTGCCCCCAGACATCGCGTTCTTCACCGGCCTCGCCGCCGCCTTGGGCGACGGTTATGGGCTGGTCGGTCCCCACCTGCCCTCATCCGGGAGCCCAGGTGCATGGCTCCTGCGCCGTCGCACAGACGCATGAGGATCAGGACGCCGGAGGTGACGCGGTGTCCTAGCCGAGCAGCAGTGAGGTGAGCGTGGCGACCAGAGCGACGAAGCCTACGGAACGCCGTTGACTCCGCGGCGGGGTGCGGACGGGAGGCTGCCGCACGAGATGTATTTATGTCCTGACAAAGATGTGTCGGTGGGGTAGTGTTGAGCACGAACGAGGACGCGGGAGCGCCCCAACCGCCCAGCCGAGAGAGACTGAACCATGACGAGCAACGAAGCACTCCAGATCCCCGAGACGATGCGTGCCGCGGTGCTGCGCGACCACGCCAAGGGTCTCGAGGTCGAGACGATCCCTACCCCCCGTCCCAAGAACGGCGAGGTCCTCATCAAGGTCGCGGCCTGCGGCCTGTGCCACTCTGACCTGCACGTGATCGGCGGCGCGATCGCCTTCCCGCTGCCCGCCGTCCTGGGGCACGAGGTCACCGGTACGATCGTCGAGGTCGGCCCCGGTAACGAGCACACCGGCCTCAAGGTCGGTCAGAACGTCGCGGGCGGCTTTCTCATGCCCTGCGGCCAGTGCGACGCCTGCGCCCGCGGCCATGACGAGCTGTGCGGCCCCTTCTTCGACCTCAACCGCCTCAAGGGTGTGCTCTACGACGGGACCACACGCCTGTCCAGCCTTGATGGCGAGCCCATCTACATGTACTCCATGGGCGGCCTGGCTGAGTACGCAGTCGTTCCTGCTACCGCGGTCGCCCCGGCCCCTGAGTCCATCGACCTCGTTCCGGCCGCCATCCTCGGTTGCGCTGCCATGACCGGTTACGGCGCGGTGCGCCGCGGCGCGGACCTGCGCTTCGGTGAGACCGTCGCCGTCGTGGCCACCGGTGGCGTGGGCACCAACATCGTCCAGATCGCGGCCGCCATGGGCGCCTCGCAGGTCATCGCTATCGACGTCTCCGACGAGAAGCTGGCGCCGATGTTCGGCTACGGCGCGACCGCCGTGGTCAACTCCGTGACGCAGGACGCCCGCGAGGAGGTCTTCCGGCTCACCGGCGGCAAGGGTGTGGACGTGTCCTTCGAGGCCCTGGGGATCCCGGCCACCTGGAAGACGGCGCTCGACGTCCTGTCCGACGGCGGTCGTATGGTTCCGATCGGCCTGGGCGCCGGTGTCCAGACCGCTGAGGTGGAGATCAACCGTACCGTGCGTCGCTCCCAGTCGATCCTGGGCTCCTACGGTGCCCGTACCCGTCAGGACCTGCCGGCCGTGGTCGACCTGGCCGCGCGCGGCATCATCAACTACAAGGACGTCGTCTCCCGTCGCTTCCCGCTCGAGGAGGCAGGAGCCGGCTACGAGGCGCTGCGCAACCGTGAGGTCCAGGGCCGCGCCGTCGTCGACATGAGCCTGTGAGCGCTCAGCAGGCTTGAGCACCTGAGCTGAGCCGCGCACACGTCAGGGGCGCCCGCCACCGAGGAGGTGGCGGGCGCCCCTGACGTTGTCATGATGTGGCGCAGTTTGGCACGGTGACGTGGTGCTCCGGTACGGGCGAGGGGAGTGTTGGATGAGGCGCTGGCAGCGCGTGAGTGCTCAGCCAGATCACACAAAGACCGGTGGGCCACTATGTCCGAATGGAATAGTGACCCACCGGTTCAGAGCCAAGCAGACTCAGCGTTTCGCTAGCGCCCGGGCATCACATGCTCACAGAGTGAACAGCGTGGACTCGATGTACGTGCGTGCCTTCTCGCCGTACTCGTGCGGGTTGGCCACAGCCGGGTCCTGCTCAGCCTCGACCAGGATCCACTTGTCGTAGCCGTGGTCGATGAGGAACTTGTAAGGCTCGGTAAAGTCGATCATGCCGTCGCCGGGGACGGTGAACATACCGTTGAGGAAGGAGTCGAGGAAGGAGCGCTCAAGCTTCTTGGACTCTTCCATCTTCTCCGGACGCACATCCTTGAAGTGGACGTGCTTGATGCGGTCGATGGTGGCCTCAAGCAGACCCATGACGTCGCCGTCGCCGACGAAAGCGTGACCAGTGTCGAACAGGAGGGAGACCTTGGACGGGTCGGTCATCTCCATGAGACGGATGGTCTCCTCCTTGGTCTGGACCACCGTGCCCAGGTGGTGGTGGTAGACCAGCTCAAGGCCGTGCTCGTGGGCGATGTCGCCCAGACGGTTGAGGCCCTCGGCCAGCACCGGCCACTCCTCGTCCTTGAGCACGGGCTTGTTGGTGAAGATGCAGATGTCGCGGTCGCCCTGCACCGATCCAGTCTGCTCGGAGACCACGATGCGGGTGGCGCCCAGGTACTGCAGGTACTCACAGTTGGCAGTGAACTCAGGGATGACGGCGTCAATGCCATCACGCACGATGAAGGACGAGAACCACTGCGCCACGATCTTGATGCCGCGGGCGTCAGCGCGCTCCTTTGTCTCCTCCTTGCTGGGGTACCAGCCGGCGACCTCGGTGCCGAGGTAGCCCAGGTCGGCAAGGTCGAGCAGCTCGTCCTCGAGGGTGTTGTAGGCGCCGACCTCCTTGACATCGTCGTTGCGCCAGGCGATGGGGTGCATACCCCATGAGATGCCGTGCGGGTCATTGATGGCAGTGGCAGGGTCGAGGCGGAATGCCATGTCAATCTCCTTTGATAGAGGCTAGATGAGGGTGGCCCATGGGCCGGTCGGAAGAGGGGTTGATGGTGCGCTCGCTCTTCCGGTTGCTCACGCGAGTTATCTTATTTGTCCGAACGAATCGCGGTCAATGACAACGAGTGTCACTCGGCGATACCTCGCCTGAGGGATGCATATGTCAGGAGTAACGCTCTTCCATGTCGTGCTCAACCTGCTCAAGGGATCGTCCCGACGTTTCAGGCATGATCTTGAACAGGATGACGGCGACGATGAGGTTGAGCACACCGTAGAGCGCGTAGGTCAGACCACCGCCAAGAGATTCCATCATGGGCGGGAATGTCCAGGTGATGATCGCGTTGGCGATCCACATGCAGAAGATGGCAGTGCCGTTCATGACGCCGCGAACATTGGCGGGGAAGATCTCACCCATCATGGTCCACACCACGGTTCCGTTGGAGGACTGGACGATGAGCATGAACACGGCCATCAGGCCCAGGATGAGGTAGGCGGTCCAGGCAGGCGGCGTGGTGCCGGCGGACATGTGCGGGGCGATGGCCAGCTGGAAGGTTGCGGCGATGCCGAGCAGGCACAGGCCCACACCGGTGACGTCGGCGATGAGGATCTGACGACGGCGGAAGCGCATGATGAGCCAGATACCCAGAGCGGAGCCAACCACGCTCATCACGCCGTTGGCGACCTGTGCCGTGATGGATGCGGAGGTGGACATGCCGGCGTACTCCAGCACCTTGGGGGCGTAGTACATGACCGTGTTGACGCCGGTGGTCTGGTTAATGACAGCGAGGAAAATTCCAACTAGCAGAAGCCTACGCAGCCACGGGGTAGACCAGACATAGCCCAGTCCCTTGGCCCGCTGCTGCTCGAGCAATTCATGCTGGCGAGACTCTGCCATCTCCATGAGCTCGTCCTCGAGCGGGCCGTCCTTGCCGGGCTCGCGCACCCGCTTGAGGGAGGCAATGGCGTCATACAGGCGCTCCTTGGCGATGTACCAGCGAGAAGACTCGGGCATGAGGCGGATACCGATCCACAGTGCGATGGCGGGAATCGAGCAGAGCACCAGCATGTAGCGCCAGGCCTCGCCGTTACCGGAAGTGATGGTGAGCTGGTCGAGGAAAGCGTGGAACTGCTCGCTGGTCATCGATCCACCCTTGGATGTTTGCAGGGCGGTGAGGGTGTCGTAGGAGTACGCCCCAGGCTCAAAGAGGCCGGAAGGATCAGCCTCGATGGTGAGCTGGGGGCCACCCTTGGCCGTGTTGATGATTGCATTCATGGTGAATGCGAGCAGCTGGCCGGTGACGATCATGAGCTGGTCGATGGCGACGATCGAACCGCGGATGCGCTTGGGCGCGGTCTCTGCCAGATACACCGGCACGGTAGCGCTGGCGCCACCCACGGCCAGGCCGAGGATGACGCGGAACGGGTACATCACCCATACGTTGGGAGCGAAGGTAGTCCCTAGAGCGCCAACGAGGAAGATGATGGCGAGCAAGGTGATGTTGTGGCGGCGACCGTAACGGTCGGACAGCCGTCCACCGAACAGCGCGCCAAGTGCCGCACCGATGAGCAGGGTTCCGCCGATCGCTCCCTCTTCGAGGCTGGTCAGCTGCAGGCCCTTGGCGGCGTCGGGCATGTACATGTACGGCAGGGCGCCGGAGATGACTCCGGTGTCGTAGCCGAACAGGAGGGAGCCGAGCGTGGCGACGGCGGCGATGGAGAGGATGCCTCTGTGCTTGCCGGAGGCGGGTGTGTGGCTGACGGCCTGCGCCATCTGCTCGCGGGTGATCCCCTTCAAGGAGATCCGTTGAGCGCTGGTGGTCATGCCTTGTCCTTTCTGAATATCTGAGGCTCGGCGTCGTTGTCCGGCCTTGAGAAGGCGGGAAAAATGGGGTGCTCAGGCGTCAAAGGTGGTGTTGCCCTGGACTCGGGGAACGTCATGCCACTGGCCGTCGGCTGCGGAGGCGACGACGGCCTCGTCGACCTCGGCGGCGCACCAGGCGTCAGCGGCCGAGGGCGCCAGCTGCTCACCGGTGAGGACGGACTTGAGGAACTGGGCGGCCTCGATGGACTTCATGTCGTCAAAGCCCATCGAGGTGCCGATGGCGGGCTGGTAACGGCTCCAGTCGCCCCAGGCCGGGCCGGCCATGGCGCGGGTGTAGCCGTGGGTGGGGCCGCCGTCGACGGTGGTGCACACCTCGAGCTCGTTGAGACGCTCGAAGTTCCAGCGGGCCGAGCCGTTGGTGCCGTAGACCTCGACGACGTACTCGGCGCGCGGGCCCACGCTGACGCGCGAGGACTCCATGGTGCCGATGACGCCGCCGTCGAAACGGACCAGCATGGAGACGTAGTCCTCGTTCTCGACCGGGCCGCGCTCGTCGCCGATCTCGAAGCCGGAGTGCCCGAAGCCCAACTTGGTGGGGATGGGACGCTCGGTGATGAAGGTGTCGGTGGCGGCGGTGACCGAGGCGATACGACCGACGACGTACTGGGCCAGGTCGGCGCCGTGGCTCATGAGGTCGGGAACGACGCCGGCACCGGCCTTCTCGCGCGAGGCGCGCCAGGTCAGGGGCCCCAGGGGGGAGGAGTTGTAGTCGGCGATGAGCCACACGCGCACGTTGGTGATGCGGCCGAGCTTGCCGGTGCGCACGAGCTCGCGCATGTACTCGATGGCGGGGGTGTGGCGGTAGTTGAAGCCGACGGCGGTGACCAGGCCGGCCTTCTCGGCGGCCTGGGCCACGGTGCGGGCCTGCTCGGCGCTGACTCCCATGGGCTTCTCGATCCAGAAGGGCTTGCCGGCCTCGATGGCGGCCAGGGCGATCTCGGCGTGGAGGAAGTTGGGGGAGCAGATCGAGACGACGTCGATCTCGGGGTCGGCCAGCAGCTCGTGGTAGTCGGCGTAGGCGCGCTCGAAGCCGAGGTCCTCGACGGCGGCGCGCTGGACCTCCTCGATGGGGTCGGCGGCGGCGACCAGGCGGGCCTCGACGCCGAGCTCGGGGAAGCGCTCGGAGACCGAGCGGTAGGAGCGGGCGTGCAGGCGCCCCATCCATCCGAGGGAGATAACGCCGACGCCGATCGTCTTCTTTGCCATGGTGAGTGAGCTCCTTCGTGCCGTCATTGGCGTGTGTGGGAGTGTGGTGGGCACGCGCCCCGTCGTTGGTAACGCGCGTCACCACTTTGTACAGACAAAATTAGCAGCGTGCACCTGGGTGCGCAAGAGGTGGTGTGAGAACCGACCTGGTCAGGTCGCGCGTTCCGCCTGCCCGCCAGGGCGCCGACGAGGAGGACAGGGGTGGCTCAGCCCTCAGAAAGAGGCTGTGAGGAGTCGCGGACCACCAGTCTCGCCCCCACGACCCGGTGCACCGGGGCCTGCGTGGGCTCCTGAAGAAGGAGGGACACGCACTGAGCCGCCAGCAGGTCCGGTGACTGGTCGATGCTGGTGAGGCGGAACTCGGGGCGGTCGGCCCACGGGGAGTTGTCGTAGGACACCAGCGCGACGTCACGCCCTGGGCGCAGGCCTGAGGCCAGCAGGGCCGTGTGCAGGTCAAGCGCCAGGACGTCGTTGTACGCCACCGCGCCAAAGCGCCCTGCCGTGCGCGAGCGCGCCGCAGCCAGGGCGGGCGTGGCGCCGTCGTCGCAGACCACCGCCTGGAAGCGCATGCCGAGACGCTTCGCGGCCAGGCGGCACGCCTCGCGACGCTCGTCGACCAGCGTCTCGTGCATCGATCCTGACGGGCTGAAGAACACCGTCTCGGACACGCCCTGGCTCGCGAGGTGATCAGCGATCTGCGCGGCGGCGTCGTCCTCGTCGAGCCGGACGACGTTGAGCGTGTCGGTGTCCAGGCGGCGGTCCATGACGACCAGGGGGAGCTGGGCGGACAGCTCACGCAGCTCCGTCAGTGACAGGGAGGTGCCGGGCAGGATGAGGCCCTCGGGCCGCATGGACAGCACGTCGTCGATCGTGGATCGCTCCACCTGGTCCGTCAGGTCCGAGACGAAGGAGGCCAGGATGTAGCCGGCCTGTGAGGCGTGGCGCCGCAGGGCCCGCAGCAGCAGGTCGAAGAAAGGGTTGTCGAGGTAGGGCACGATCACCGCCAGGCGTCGCGAGCGACGGGAGGCGAGCTCGGTGGCCGCGTTGTTCGGCCGGTAGCGCAGGGTGCGGGCCGCCTCCAGGATCCGCTGGCGGGTCTTGTCCGACATGCGGCCCCCGCCCTTGAGGGCCAGGGAGACCAGGCCACGAGAGACCTTCGCCAGGTCGGCGACGTCCTGCTGGGTGGCAGGCGCTCGGCGAGCAGTGGGAGCGGCCTCAGGCACGGGAACCTCCGAGGGGTGGCGGGTGTGCTCCTCAGGATAGGGCGGATCACACGAGCAGGTAGATCGCCGAGCCGATCGTCAGCAGCGTGACCAGGGGGTTGAAGACCTTCTCGTTCATCCGGGTGGCCAGGGAGCGGCCGGCAAAGGCGGAGACGATGACCACCGGGACCAGGACGGCGTCCGTCGCCAGGGTGCTGACGTGGATGATCCCCAGGCCGATCGAGAAGGGGAGCTTGACCAGGTTGACCAGGAAGAAGAACCAGGCGGTCGTGCCCAGGAAGGTGGAGATCGAGAAGCGTGAGGCCAGGAAGTACATCGTGGTCACCGGGCCCCCGGCGTTGGCGGCCATCGTCGTGAACCCTGCCAGGGTGCCGTAGACCGCGCGTCCGGCGCGCCCCTGGACCTGCGGCGGCCTGGGCAGGCGCATGAGCAGCAGGGTGACGGCGATCAGGGCCAGGAGCAGCACGCCGATGAACCGCTGCGTCGCGCCGTCGGAGGCCACGTGCAGGAAGGCGGCCCCCAGCACCACGCCAGCCAGCACACCAGGAACCAGGCGCCGCAGCGTCGGCCAGTCGGCGTCGCGGCGGTACATCCAGATCGCCAGGACGTCGCCGACCAGGAGGAGGACGAGCATGGTGCCCGTGGAGGCCTTGGCGGGCAGCACGGCGGCGAACAGTGCGACGGCAAGGGTCGCGGCTCCGGGCAGCGCGGTCTTGGAGACCCCGATCGCCGCTGCCGCGATGACGAGGACCACCCAGGTCGAGGTAGACAGCATTGTCAGCACAAAGGCATCCTAGTGTCACGGACGGACGATTCGCACCTGCTCTGAGGACCTGCGTCGTCGGAGTCCGGGCCCCGACCCTACCGGTGACAGGAGACGGTCGATGAAGATCGCACGAAGCTCAGCGCAGCGCCGTCTGCGCCTCCTGCTGGCGTGCACCGGCGTGGCTACCGGCGGTGCCTGGGGCTCGGTGGCGCTCGCCCTCGCTCACGACCACGCCAGCGCCTCGCTGCTGCAAGGACAGGCGGCGACGGCGGAGACGGTGAGGATCATCGTCCTTCTGGCTGCGCTGCCGCTGGGCGCACTGGTCGGGGCGCTGCCCCTGGACCTGGTCTCCCACGCGCTGGGACGACGGCCGGCGACGTTGGTGTGTGCCACCTTGGCCATGGTCGGAGCCGTGGTCGGGGCCGTGAGCGCCGCCGTGGCCTCCACCTGGGGGCAGTCGGTCGGGGCGCTGGTCACGGGTCTGGGTGTCGGCGGCTTCACCATCGTGACGCCCAAGCTGGCTCACGAGCTGGCCGAGCGCGGGCACCGCAGGCTCGTTCCCCGTCTTGCTGCCTCGCTGCCAGCAGGAGCGGGCCTGGCGCTGCTTGCCGGTGAGGCCGGTGAGCTGCTCCTGCCGGGCCAGGCCCTGGTGCTCGGGTGGCTGGCCCCCTTGACCTCCGGCGTCCTGGTCGTCCTGGTCGCCACCAGCCTGCCTGAGACGCCTCACTGGTACGTCGCCCACGGCAAGGTCGAGGCCGCTCACGCTGCCCTGCGCCGGATGACCGATCCGCTCGAGGCCGCGGTCGGGATCGACTGGGTGATGATGGACGCCGGGATGCTCGGTGAGCAGAAGGCGCTGAGCGCGAGCGACCTGCGCGTGGACCGGGTGCGCCGGACCGTCGTGGTCGGTGCGGTGCTTGAGCTGGTCCAGGGGCTGCCGCTGGGGCTGACGGCGATCTGCCTGACGCCGGCGGCCCTGGCGCTTCGTGCAGGAGGGTGTGCGCCGGTGTGGGGTGTCGCCGCGCTGGCGTGCGCGTGGATGGTGCTGGGGATCGTCGCCAGGCGCCGTCGTCCCGAGCACATGCTGCTGGCCTGGGTGCTGGCTGGTACCGGGATGGCGGCCTGCGGCCTGGTGCTCCTGACGCTGCTGGGGCGCATGGGCCTGGCTGGGGACCAGTGGGTGCTGGTGGTGGTGTCCACGATCCTCGTCGCCGCCCACTACGTGCTTATCGCCCCGGCCTGCACCGGCGGCACCGATCCGCTGGTGCCGCCCTGGCTGCTGCGCTCCCAGCGTCGCGCTGAGGCCGTCAACCGCCCGCTTGTCCAGCTCGTGTCAGTCCTGTGCCCGACGCTCATGCTCGCGCTGGGGGTGAGTGGCCCGGTCGTCCTCGGGGTGTGCCTGGGGCTGCAGCTGACAAGTCTGCTGCTCGTGCTGCTCGCGCTGCCGCGGCTGGCTACGGCGCTGCGCTGAGGAGGGGGCGCGGCGGCGCCGCGGCTGGCAGTGGGTATTGCGTGCTGCTGAGGCTGTGGCGGTGGTTGTGGTGCTGGTAGGGGGTGTGGCGGTGGTTGCAGTGCCGGGGTGAAGACGGTGTTGACAGCAATGAGGGTGACGGTGCTCTTGGCGGCGTGCCTGCGTGCTGTGAAAGCGTGCCTGTGCGCTGTGGGCGTGTCCTACGACGTCGTCACGCACGCCCTCGTCGTGGAGGCACGCCCCGTCATTGGGAAGCCACGCCGCCACAACACGCAGGCACGCCGCTATGTGGTGCGTAGGCCTCACGGGGGTGGCCGGGCTTTGGTGGCCGGGCTTTGGTGGCCGGGCTTGGCAATACGTGCCTTGGTGATCGAGCCGTGGCGCACGAGCCTGGCGCACAGGCTTTTGGGAGGGTCGGGCCTAGGCAGTGGGCCTGGGGGCTTGAGCACGTCCCAGCCGGACGCGGCCCGGACACGACAAGAGCGCCGACCCTCGTTGGGCGGCGCTCGCGGTGCTGACGTGACCTCGTGGTGGCCTGACGGTGTCGGGCGTCCCGGTCTACGTCGCTGCGCGGGCTTCGCTGGCCGCGCAGCTCAGGAAAGCCCGGGGGGCTTCCCGGACCTTTTCGGGGAGCCTCAGGCGCTCATCAGGTTGATGCCGGTGTAGGTGCCCACGAAGGCCGCGATCGAGCCGGTGACGCCCGAGGCGATGAGCAGCGGGGCGGAGGCGGTGAGAGCGCCGACGGTAGCCATGACGACGATGACGGCGGCAATGATGGCCATACCGATCTTGAAGGTGAGCAGGTCGGCAGCCTTGACCTCAGCCTCGGAGGAGGCGGTGGACTCAGGGGTGGTGACAACGACCTGGTCGATGACGGGAGCGATCATGGTGGTGTTCCTTTCGGTTCCGCTGTGCGGAACCGTGAAGGAGGCCCCGCACGGCTGTGTGCCCGACCGGTCTGGTCGGATCCGACCCCGGTGGGCCGGTGGCTTCAGCATAGACAGGTCGTCGACGCCTTGTCGAGGTGATTGTCCATACAAACTATGAGGGATGAGTCGCACACTCGACTGCCCGGTTACTAGGGGCGGCCAGCGTCCCTCCGCCGGCTGCGGCCTGTGGCAGGCACCCCTGCCGTCTCCTCGCTATCCTGGGCCGGTGACGACCAATCCCCACGCCACCGCCTCGCACGCGGACCCGCAGGCCACCGGCCCGGTCCTCGTCGTCGACTTCGGTGCGCAGTACGCCCAGCTCATCGCCCGCCGCGTGCGTGAGGCGAGTGTCTACTCCGAGATCGTCCCGTCCTCGATGCCGGTGGAGCAGATGCTTGCCAAGCACCCGGCGGCCATCATCCTGTCCGGTGGCCCCTCCTCGGTCTATGCCGACGGCGCCCCGGGCATCGACCCAGCCGTCTTCGACGCAGGCGTGCCGGTTCTCGGCATCTGCTACGGCTTCCAGACCATGGCCCAGGCCCTGGGCGGCACGGTGGGGCGCACCGGCACGCGCGAGTACGGCCACACCGAGGCCAAGGTCGACGCCAGCTCCTGCCTCTTCGCCGACACGCCGCTGGACCAGGCCGTGTGGATGAGCCACGGGGACGCCGTCCAGGCCGCCCCGGCGGGCTTCGCCGTCACCGCCTCCACGGCAGAGACCCCGGTGGCGGCCTTCGAGAACCGCGAGCGCGGCCTGTACGGTCTGCAGTGGCACCCCGAGGTCCTCCACTCCGCCTACGGCCAGAAGGCGCTGGAGAACTTCCTGCACGAGGCTGCCGGCATCCCGGCCACCTGGACGGCTGGCAACATCATTGACGAGCAGGTCGAGGCCATCCGCGCCCAGGTCGGCGACGCTCACGTCATCTGCGGCCTGTCAGGCGGGGTGGACTCCTCGGTGGCCGCGGCGCTGGTCCACCGCGCGATCGGTGACCAGCTGACCTGCATCTTCGTTGACCACGGCCTGCTGCGCGCCGGCGAGCGTGAGCAGGTGGAGCAGGACTACGCCGCTGGCATGGGCATCCGCGTCATCACCGTGGACGAGTCCGAGCGCTTCCTCTCCGCGCTGGCTGGGGTGACGGACCCTGAGACCAAGCGCAAGATCATCGGCCGGGAGTTCATCCGCTCCTTCGAGGCGGCCCAGCGTCGCGTCATCGAGATGGTGGGTGAGCAGGGGGGCGAGATCAAGTTCCTCGTCCAGGGCACGCTCTACCCCGACGTCGTGGAGTCCGGTGGCGGTACCGGGACGGCCAACATCAAGAGCCACCACAACGTCGGCGGCCTGCCTGACGACCTCAATTTCGCCCTGATCGAGCCGCTGCGCACCCTGTTCAAGGACGAGGTGCGCGCGATCGGCCGCGAGCTGGGCGTGCCGGAGAAGATCGTGGCTCGCCAGCCCTTCCCGGGCCCTGGCCTGGGGATCCGCGTCATCGGTGAGGTGACGCGCGAGAACCTGGAGATTCTGCGGGCGGCGGACCTCATCGCTCGCGAGGAGCTGACGGCCGCCGGCCTGGACGAGGAAATCTGGCAGTGCCCGGTCGTCCTGCTGGCTGACGTGCGCTCGGTGGGAGTCCAGGGCGACGGCCGCACCTACGGTCACCCGATCGTGCTGCGCCCGGTCTCTTCCGAGGACGCGATGACGGCGGACTGGACCCGCCTGCCTTACGACGTCTTGGCGCGGATCTCCACGCGCATCACCAACTCCGTCCCGGAGGTCAACCGCGTGGTTCTGGACTGCACCTCCAAGCCGCCGGGCACCATCGAGTGGGAGTGAGGTCGGCCCTTAACTCCCTGGACGACGGCGGCCGGTGACCTGATGAGCAAGAGGTCACCGGCCGCCGTCGTCATGCTCGAGGGAGCCTCTGGTCCGTCTGACGCCATGGTGAGAGCAGGCCTGCCTGACCGTCCCTGCGGCGCTCGGCCTGGCCCGCGGGCCAGGCGAGGGGCGACGTCGTCGGTGAGGCCGTGGAGCGCACCCGCCCCCTTGCTGCCTTCCAGGACCTGGCAGGCCCTGGAAGGCGGGCGGTCACCGGCAGAGGATGGAGCCGTTCCTCGAGTGTGCAGGTAGGGGCATGAGCGTGCACCTGGGGGCTGCACACTCGTACCAGCACCTGCACGCTCACGCCTGGACCAGGAGAACCGATGCAGTACACGACCCTCGGGACCACGGACATCACCATCCCCCGCCTGTGTATCGGCGGGATGAGCTTTGGCGAGGTCTTCCCTGACTCCCACCAGTGGGTCATCGATCAGCCTGCGACCCAGGAGGTCATTGCTCACGCCTTAGACCTCGGCGTCAACTTCATTGACACCGCCAACACCTACGCCCACGGCACCTCAGAGAGCTTTATCGGCCAGTCGCTGAAGAACCTGGGCGTGGCCCGCAAGGACGTGGTGCTCGCCTCGAAGGTCTACTTCAATGACGGGCACCTGTCCGCCGAGGCGATCGAGCGCGAGATCACCGGCACCCTGGAGCGCCTGGGTACGGACTACCTCGACCTCTACATCATCCACCGCTTCGACTACTCCACGCCGGTGGAGGAGACCATGGAGGCGCTGGACCGCCTGGTACGCGATGGCCGCGTGCGTGCGCTGGGTGCCAGTGCGATGTACGCCTACCAGCTCCACTCCATGCAGGTGGTGGCCGACGAGCATGGCTGGACCCGCTTGGCCAGCATGCAGAACCACTACAACCTGCTCTACCGCGAGGACGAGCGCGAGATGATCCCGGTCACCCAGAGGTACGGGATGAGCCTGACGCCCTACAGCCCGCTGGCCTCGGGGCACCTGGCGCGTCCGACCTGGGACTCGGCCTCCTCCCGCTCGACCACGGACGCCACGATGCGTGCCAAGTACGACTCGGCTCGCGCGCTGGACATGCCGATCATCGAGCGGGTGGCGCAGGTCGCCTCGCAGCATGAGGTAGCGATGTCGGACGTCGCGCTGGCCTGGTTGTGGGCCAAAGGCGTGGCAGCGCCGATCGTGGGGTGCTCGCGGCCGAGCCGGGTCGATGACGCCGTGCGCGCGCTGGACCTCACCCTCAGTGAGCAGGAGATTGCCTTCCTGGAGGAGCCCTACCGCGCTCACGAGCTCGTGGGACCGCTGGCCCGCCCGGGTGAGAAGGCGCTGGCTGGTGGCACCAAGGTCGAGGACCTTCGACGCCGCTGACCCCCTGCCGGCCGCGACGTGGGACGGACTCGCAGCCCGTCCCACGTCGTTGTTGCCGTTCGACACACGGGATCGGGGCCTGCCCACTGGGCAGGCCCCGATCCCGTGTGAATGAGGCCAGGAAGCCGATGCAGGCCTAGGAGGCTGACAGGCCTTCAGGCTGTGGCGCTGGGACTCGCCGGCGTCGCGGGGCAGGGTCGCTCCGCGACGCCGATGGGTCTTACTCGGTCTTACCGGTGTCCTCGGCCCAGACCTTCTCGATGAGCGGGAAGGTGGACCAGGCCTTGGGCCATCCGCAGTAGAAGGCGAGCTGGGTGACAACCTCGATCGCCTCAGCCTTGGTGATGCCGTTCGTCCGGCCGATGCGCAGGTGCGCCTCCAGCTGGGGGAAGAGGCCGGCGGAGAAAAGCGCGGCGATGGTGATGAGGGAACGGTCGCGGGCGGGCAGCTCGTCCTCGCGGGACCAGACCTGGCCGAACAGGACGTCGTCATTGAGAGCGGCGAACTGAGGGGCGAGGCGGCCTAGCTGGTCGCGGCCGGCAGTCTGCTTGACAGCCATGGTGGTGCTCCTAGAGGTCAGGGGACATGGACGGCAGCCTGGGGCGGTCTCCCCAGACGCGGGTGACAGTCCCCAGGCGGGACGACGGTGCAGGCGGGCTGCGTCGTCGTCCCACCTCGCAGTCAAGGTCGGGACAGTCCGGTGATCCAGGGCGTGTCAGGGCCTGCTTAGTCGCGAGTGTGCAGGTGCGTGCGCGAATGAGCACTCTGGGACTGCACACTCATGGGCGGACCTGCACACTCGCGAGTCAGTAGAGGGTGCTTCCGCCCAGCTGCTGGTCCTTGACCAGATCCCCCAGCAGCCAGCGCACGATCTCGGGGTCGTAGTGGTCGAAGATACGTGGGAAGGAGGGATCGTTCAGCGTCTCAAAGGCCGCCAGGTCCTCGGCGTCCAGCATGAAGTCCATGACGTCGATGTTCTCCTCCATGCGCTCGCGGCGCACGGTCTTGGGGATGACGATCACGTCCTTCTGGATCAGCGCGCGCAGGGCGACCTGGCCGGGCGTCTTGCCGTACTTCTGGCCGATCCTGGCCAGCACGGGGTTGGCGAAGATGTTGTTCTGGCCTTCGGCGAAGGGCGCCCAGGCCTCGTGAGCCACGCCGAGGTCTTGCATGAGCCCGTGGGCCTCGGCCTGCTGACGGAAGGGATGGGTCTCGACCTGGTTGACCGCAGGTGGCACCTCGGCAAGCAGCGCGACGTCCACCAGGCGCTCGGGATAGAAGTTGGACACGCCGATGGCGCGCAGCTTGCCCGCCTGGTAGGCCTCCTCCATGGCGCGGTAGGCGCCGGGGTAGTCACCCATGGCCTGGTGGAGGAGCATGAGGTCGATGTAGTCGGTGCCGAGCCTGCGCAGGGACTCATCGATCGAGATCTTGGCGCGCTCGTAGCTCATATTCGACACCCAGATCTTGGAGGTGATGAAGACCTCCTCGCGGCTGGTGACGCCGTCAGCAATGGCCTGCATGACGCCGGCGCCCACGCCCTCCTCGTTGCCGTAGGCCTGGGCGGTGTCGAGGAGGCGATAGCCCACCTCCAGGGCGGTGCGCACGTGCTCGGCGGTCTGCTCCGGCGGAGTCTGGAAGACGCCGTAGCCGAGCATCGGCATCTGGACGCTGTTGTTAAGAGTGATGACGGGAATGGTGGTCATGGAGTCTCCTGGGTCGGTGTCTGGGGCTGAGATGGTCGGGCCGGTGGCGGGACGACGGCGGAGCCGAGCTGCGTCGTCGTCCCACCCGGGAGGGGGCCGGATCTGGCAGAAGGGCGTGCTGAGGAGGGCGCGAGCCCGTGTGGCCTCTCAGACCTGCTGGGAGTAGTCGTTCGGGCCCCAGACCCACTCCGGGGCCTGATCGGGAACGGTGTAGTAGGCCTGCTGGGGGATGGCGTTGATCGCGTCAACCTCGTCGTGGCTCAGCTCGATCGAGGCAGCTGCGAGGTTGTCAGCCATGTGGGCCGGGTTGAGGGTCTTGGGGAAGATGACGTTGCCCTCGGCCAGGTGCCAGGCGAGGACCACCTGGGCCTGGGTGGCGCCGGTGCGCGCGGCTGCCGCGACGATGGCGGGCTCGGCCAGAAGGGAGGGGTCGCCGTGGCCCAGCGGGTACCAGCCTTCGTAGAGGATGCCGGTGTCCGCAAGCTCCTTCTTCAGGGCGTGCTGGTTCCAGCGGGGGTTGATCTCCACCTGGTTGACGGCTGGCGGAATCGTGGCGACGTCGAGGATCTCACGGGTCTTGGAGGCGGAGAAGTTGGACAGGCCGATGGAACGGAGCTTGCCGGCCTGAACGGCCTCCTCTATCGCTTTCCAGGCCGAGACGTACTCGCCGTAGGGCTGGTGGAGCAGGAGGAGATCAAGGTAGTCCAGCCCCAGACGCTCCAGGGTGGCGTCGATGTCCTTAACTGCCTGCTCATAGGGGTAGGACTGTGGGAAGAGCTTGGAGGTGATGAAGACCTCCTCGCGGCGGACCAGTCCGTCAGCGATCGCCTCATGCACCACCTCACCCACGGCAACCTCGTTGAAGTAGGCGTTGGCCGTGTCGATGTGGCGGTATCCGGCCTCAAGCGCCTGGCGCAGGTGAGTGCGCACCTGCTGGCTGGTCATCTGGAAGACGCCGTGTCCCAGGGCCGGGATAGTGCAGCCGTTGTTCATCGTGAAAACGGGGATCGTGGTCATGGCACTCCTGGTTGTCTTGTGCTGATCGTTCATATGTCTACGCGGTCTGACAACGAGTCTGCCCCTGGAAAAGAGGGTTGTGAAATGCCAAAATTGGAAAGAAATATGTTCTCAGTGCATAAGGGGCATCGTGGACTTTGATCAGCTGCGCCAGCTTGAGGCCATTGCGAGGCTCGGAACTGTCTCGGCTGCCGCCCGTGAGCTCCACCTGTCTCAGCCGGCACTGTCTCGTTCGCTGGCTCGGCTGGAGAAGGAGCTGGGGCATCAGCTCTTTGAGCGTGCGGGGCGTCGGCTGGTTCTCAGTGACGTCGGAGACGTGGGCCTGGAGCACGCGCGAGCCCTGCTCCGCGCCGAGGCTGCGATGCGTGCGGCGGTTGACGAGGCGGCGCGGCGACTGCGCACCCTGCGCGTCGGGACGGTGGCGCCGGCACCGTTGTGGCGGCTGACGGCTCTGACGGTCGAGCGCTTTCCTCAGCGGCTCATGACCTCTTCGATGCTCAGTGAGCAGGAGGTGGCCTCGGGCGTGCGCGAGGGCAGTCTCGACCTGGGCATCACGCTGCGTCCGCACAGCCTGCCGACGGTGCATTCGGCCCCGCTCATGGCCGAGAACCTCGCTGTTGTCCTGCCTCGCGACCATGGGCTGGCTGGGCACGAGGACGTCAGCTTTGCTGAGCTGGACGGTGAGACCTTTCTGCTCTTCTCGGACATCGGCTTCTGGCGTGGTGTGTGCGACGAGTACCTGGCGGGCTCGACCTTTGTGCTCCAGCAGGACCGCGAGGTCTTCCGGTCGATGGCGGCCAGCACGGAGCTGGCCTACTTTGTCACGGACGCTCCGTCACTGGCGGGGGTCCCAGCGGGCCGGGTCGTGGTGCCGATCCGAGACACGAGCGCGCACGCGACCTTCTACCTGGTGTGTCACGAGGAGGCTAGGCCTGAGGCTGAAGAGGTCTTCGCCTGGGTGCGTTCGCGCTGAGCCCTGTGGGGAGAGCGTTTGCAGGCCCAGCCTGCTGAGTCGCGAGTGTGCAGGTGCGTGTACGAACGAGCGCCCTGTGACTGCACACTCATGGGTGGACCTGCGCACTCGACGTCTTGTTTCGAGAACGGAAGCGAATCTCATCCACCCTATTGACCGATCGGCAAAAATGGGGGAGGTTAGTACCGGAGACAACACGGCTGCCCGACCGGGCGGACCGGCCCCCCTGCAAAGGAGCAATGCGATGGAGCAGTATGAGATCGACCACCTGGCGACGGTGAGGGCTGCTGCCCCCGAGTCCGTGGTGCTGCTGGCCAGTGACGGGAGCTTCCCGCTGGCCGCCCCCGGCAAGATCGCCCTGTTCGGCGCGGGCGCCCGGCGCACCGTCAAGGGTGGTACCGGATCGGGGGACGTCAACTCTCGCCACGTCGTCACGGTCGAGGAGGGGCTGGAGAACGCCGGTTTCGAGATCACCACCAAGGCGTGGCTGGACGCCTATGACGAGGTCGCCAACGCCAACCACGTCGCCTTCGTTGTGGACCTGAAGAAGCAGGCCAAGGCTGCGGGTGTGCCGGCCATCATCTTCGGCATGGGCGCCGTTGAGCCGGCACCTGCCTATGACCTGCCGCTGGAGGGTGAGGGCGAGGCTGCGGTCTACGTCCTGTCGCGCGACTCGGGTGAGGGCAACGACCGCAAGCCCCAGGCCGGGGATGTGCTGCTGACCGACTCTGAGGTACGTGACATCAAGGCTCTGGCCTCTCGCTTCGAGCGTTTCCTCCTGGTCCTCAACGTCGGCGGCGTGGTGGACCTGACCCCAGTGGCGGACCTGCCCAACATCCTCCTGCTCTCCCAGCTCGGTGCGATCACCGGTGACGTCTTCGCCGACGTCCTCCTGGGCAAGGCCTACCCCTCCGGCCGCCTGTCCACGACCTGGGCTGCCTGGGGCAGCTATCCCGACGCCGGTGACTTCGGCGACCCGGACGACACCCACTACACCGAGGGCGTCTACGTCGGCTACCGCTACCTCGACTCGGTCGGCAAGGAGCCGATCTTCCCCTTCGGTCACGGCCTGGGTTACACCACCTTCAAGATCGGTGAGGCTGCCATCGCGGTCGAGGGTGGCGAGATCGCCCTGACCACGAGTGTGACCAACACCGGTTCGCGGGTGGGCAAGGAGGTCGTCCAGGTCTACGTCTCCGTCCCGGCCGGCGACCTCGATCAGCCCTTCCAGGCCCTGGCTGCCTTTGCCAAGACCGAGGAGCTCGCTGCCGGCGCCAGCCAGGAGCTGACCCTGCGCTTCGACCTGACCGACCTCGCCTCCTACGACGCCGCCAAGGTCGCCACCGTCCTGGAGGCGGGCGACTACGTCGTGCGCGTGGGCTCCTCCAGCCGCGCCACCAAGGTCGCCGGCGTCCTCACGCTGGGTGAGAGCGCGATCGTGCGCAACGCTCACGACGTGCTTGGTGACCCCGGCTTCACTGACTGGCGCCCCGAGCAGCCGGTCGCCGTCGTCGTGCCCGACGACGCACCTCGCCTGGAGATCCAGGCCAGCGACCTGCGTCGCGAGGACGCTGGCAAGGCCGTGGACCTCACCGAGGCGCTGGAGTACACGTGTGGCCTGTCCGATGACGAGCTGAGCTACCTCGTGCTCGGCCAGTACCACGACTCAGCGGACAAGCAGTCCGTCATCGGCCAGGCCAGTGAGGACCTGGTGGGCGCTGCCGGCCAGACCACCACCCGTCTGGAGGGCCTGCGCACCCTCGTCATGCCGGACGGGCCCGCCGGCCTGCGCCTGGCCTCGAAGGTCGGCGTGGACGCTGACGGCCCCTTCCCCGTGGGCGCAGCCTTCGAGGGCCTGTTCGCCGAGCTCCTGGACGAGGAGTCGTTGGCGGCCCTGGGCGTGGACCCGAGTGTGGCTCCGCGCGTGCCCGAGCGCACCTTCGAGCAGTGGGCCACCGCGATCCCGATCGGCACAGCTGTCGCCCAGACCTGGAACCCCGAGGTGGCGCGTGCCTACGGCGACCTCGTGGGAGCGGAGATGGAGCACTTCGGTGCCCACCTGTGGCTCGCCCCGGCCTTCAACCTGCACCGCACCATCTTGTGCGGCCGCAACTTCGAGTACATGAGTGAGGACCCGCTCCTGGCTGGACGCATGGCGGCTGGCATCACCCACGGCGTCCAGGCGCACCCTGGTCGTGGCGTGACGGTCAAGCACTTTGCCTTCAACAACCAGGAGACCAACCGTCTGAACTCCAACAGCCACGTCTCCCAGCGCGCGGCCCGGGACCTGTACCTGCGCTCCTTCGAGATCGTGGTGCGCGAGGCGCAGCCCCACGCCCTCATGACCTCCTACAACCTGGTCAACGGTGTGCACACCTCTGAGAGCGCCGAGCTGCTGGAGACGATCCTGCGTGAGGAGTGGGGCTACCAGGGCCTGGTCATGACCGACTGGGTTGTGGACGGCATGACCCGCACCGACGCGCCGCACCCGCGGGCCACCGCTCCGGCCACGATCAAGGCCGGCAACGAGCTGTTCATGCCCGGCTGCGAGAACGACCGTCAGGCGATCCTGGCCGCCCTGCGCGGCGAGGAGGGGGCGATCGTCGCTCTCAGCCGTGAGGAGCTGGCCAAGCAGGCCGCGCGCGTGGTGCGCATGGTCTGGCAGCTCGCCGGGCGCTGATCGCAGCCTGGCCCCCGGGGCTGAACGCGTACGACGGCGACCGGGTGAAGAGACATATCCTCTTCACCCGGTCGCCGTCGCGTGTGCCGGGCGTTGCGCCTCAGCCTGGGAGCGTGGAAGCGCGGGGCGTGTCAGCGTGCCGGCGCGCTCAGCCAGGTCTGATAGGCCTCGGCCTGACGCTCCAGGTCCGCGTCGCTGATCTGCATGGCCCCGGCCGTGACGAAGGGCTCGACGAAGCGGGTGCCAATGAGCTTGCTGGTGGTGGCAAAGGGCAGCAGGAGCTGGTCCACGGTGACCTGGTACAGGCCGGTGGGCGTGTAGCGCTCGGCGGCCGCTCCTGGCGAGACAGCCACAGCCAGCTCCTTGCCGTGCAGGGCCGTGCCGGTGGACCCGTAGGCCCAGCCGTAGGTCAGCACGTCGTCCTCCCACTGCTTGAGCAGGGCGGGGGAGGAGTACCAGTAGAGGGGAAATTGCCAGACGATGCGGTCGGCTGCCTCCAGGACGCGCTGCTCGGCCTCGACGTCGATGCGGAAGTCAGGGTAGAGGCCATAGAGGTAGCGCACCTCGACGCCGTCGATGGCCTCGGCGGCGTGGGTCAGGCGCGCGTTGACGCGCGAGGTGGCGATGCTGGGGTGGAAGACGAGGACGGTGGTCTTCATGAGGATTCCTTCAGTGGTCTGAACAGGGTGAACGGCCCCACGGTAGGAACCATGCCTGTCACGAGCCAGGTACGGTCAGTGCCCGTCACCTTCGGTGGTCTTCCTCAGGCGCAGGGGCAGGAGTGGAGGGGAAGACATGCGGCCCGGGGATGCCTGCTAGTGTCAAGACACCTTGAGTGAAAGGACCGTCATGGCACTCCCACAGCCCCAGCCCACCACCTGGCAGCAGTCCACCGGCATCGACGCCTCCCGCGCGGCGCTGGTCGTCGTTGACGTCCTGGGAGGATCGGGTGAGGTGATCGAGCCGCTGCGCGAGATGGCGGCCAACGCCGTTGCCCTGGCACAGGGGGCGCGCGCTGCCGGGGTCCCGGTGTTCTTCGCCTGCGACAACCACCTGCCCGGCACCGATCTGGAGACCGAGCTGTGGGGTGCGCACTCCGTGCGCGGAACCGAGGACTCCAAGCCCCTGGACGCCTTCCAGGTCACCGACGCCGACTACGTGGTCCCCAAGCGCCGCTACTCGGCCTTCGTGGGTACGGACCTGGACCTCACCCTGCGCGAGCTGGGGCGGGAGGTGCTCATCGTCGTCGGCTTTGACACGAACATCTGCGTCCTGCACACCCTGGCCAGCGCCTACTACCTGGGCTACCGCACGATTGTGCCTGCGGACGCCACCGCGAGCTTCCTCGTGGGTACCCAGGACGGCGGCCTGGAGTACTTCTCGCGCGTCTTCGACTCCCGCGTGGTGACGACGGCGCAGGTGCTTACCGAGCTTCAGGGCTGAGGGGGCGGCGCAGGCCCTGAGGCTAGGCCAGGGTGCGTGGCAGGATCGGGGCATGACCACCGGCGACTCTGCCCGTTCCACGTACGTCCAGGCCTACTCCTCGCCCCTGGGACCGATGACGCTGGCTGCCTCCACCGGCGAGGGCCTGCCTGACGGCGGCGCGCTCACCGGCGTCTGGTTTGACGGCCAGGCTCACGACCGCGCCGGACTGCCCGACGACGCCGTCCTCGTCAGTCCGGGGGACGACGGCGAGCCGGTCGTGCTCGCCGCCGTGCGCGTATGGCTGGACGCCACTTTCGCAGGCACCGACCCGGGCAAGTCTCCGCTGCTTGCACCGGCTGGTACCGACTTCCAGCTCCGGGTCTGGGAGCAGTTGCGTGCCATCCCGCGCGGGCAGACACTGACCTACGGGCAGATCGCTGCCCGGTTAGAGCCGGTCCTGGGCCGGCCCACCTCGGCCCGCGCGGTAGGCGGCGCTGTGGGGCGTAACCCGCTGTCCGTCGTCGTGCCCTGCCACCGGGTACTCGGAGCCGACGGGGCGCTCACGGGCTACGCCGGCGGCCCCGAGCGCAAGGCCTGGCTGCTCCGCTCAGAGGGAGCGGCCGTGACCGCGCTCGCTGGTGGTGAATCGCTCTCGTGACGCGACGCGTCGATGGGTTACGCTCACGCGGCTGCAGGGCAGGACTATGGCCTGTGCTCACAGGCCAGGTTGAGCACGCCGTCTGAGGGCGGGACCGCGCTCGCGGACCAGACCTCGCCCGCTGGCCTGACGCCTCACCACCTCACTGTCCCGGGAGGTCCCATGCTCGAGCTCCGCGCCGTTACCAAGGCCTACCGCACCGCCACGCTCGCCCAGACTGCCCTGGACGCGGTCAGCGTCTCCTTCCGGGACAACGAGTTCGTCGCGGTCCTGGGCCAGTCCGGTAGCGGCAAGACCACGATGCTCAACGTCATCGGCGGGCTGGACCGCTTTGACTCCGGGGACCTCGTCATCGACGGCATCTCCACCCGGGACTACAAGGACCGGGACTGGGACGCTTACCGCAACAACCGCATCGGCTTCGTCTTCCAGGCTTACAACCTCATTCCGCACCAGAGCGTGCTGGCCAACGTCGAGCTGGCGCTGACCCTGTCCGGGGTCTCCCGGGCGCAGCGGCGTGAGCGGGCCCTGGCGGCGTTGGACTCGGTGGGCCTGGCAGATCATGTGCACAAGCGCCCCAACCAGCTCTCTGGTGGCCAGATGCAGCGCGTAGCGATCGCCCGCGCCCTGATCAACGATCCCGAGATCCTGCTGGCGGATGAGCCGACCGGCGCCCTGGACTCGGCGACCTCGGTACAGGTGATGGACCTGCTGCGCGAGGTCGCTGCCGATCGCCTGGTCATCATGGTCACCCACAACCCCGAGCTGGCCCACGAGTACGCCACGCGGATTGTTGAGCTGGCTGACGGGCGAGTCGTGGCCGACTCTGACCCGTACGAGCCGGATAGCCAGGACGCTCGCGAGGCGAAGGAGGCCCGGCGCACGCGCATGGGGACGCTCACGGCGCTGTCACTGTCCTTCAACAACCTCATGACCAAGAAGGGCCGCACGATCATGACCTCCTTCGCGGGGTCGATCGGGATCATCGGCATCGCCCTCATCCTGGCTCTGGCCAACGGCGTCAACGGCTACATCGCGCGTACCGAGGAGGAGGCCCTGACCTCCTACCCGCTGTCGATCCAGTCCACCGGCGTGGACCTGGCCGGTCTCATGCGCGCCGGCGAGGGCGAGCGGGCCGAGGCCAAGGACGGGGAGATCCTCATGACCGAGGGGATCACCTCCACCATGGAGTCCACCACCACCAACGACCTGGCCTCGCTCAAGACCTTCCTGGACTCTTCCGGCTCGGGTGTGGCCGGGCACGTGGCGGCGATCGAGTACTCCTACGACGTCTCGCTCCAGATCTACCTCGCGGACACCTCCGACGGCGTCGTGCGTGTCTTCCCGGACCAGGCCATGAGCCCCATGACATCGGCGATGGGGGACAGCCCGCTGTCAGCGATGACCTCCTTTGACGCCTTCCACCAGCTGCCCGAGGCCAGCACGCTGTATGAGGACCAGTACGACGTCGTCGCCGGGCACTGGCCCCGGTCCGCCAACGAGCTGGTGGTGGTCACGAGCCAGCGGGGCACCCTGGACAACCTCTACGAGTACACGCTGGGCCTGCGCCCCCACGCTGAGCTGCAGACGATGATGAGCGACTTCATGGCTGGTCGCGCCGTGCAGATCGGGGCAGAACCAGCGGGCGCCTCCCCAGCCGCCACGAGTGCGGCGCGAGCCGACGGCGCAGGCCCGGCCACGCCGTCGGCCGGACTGAGTGCCACGGCGACGGCGGAGCCGAGTACGACGGCAACGGCGAGCAATGAGCCGGCCGTGCACAGCTACTCCTACGACGACGTGCTCGGGCGGACCTTCTCCCTGGTACCTGCAGCGGCGCGCTACGCCTACGACGCCGAGCACCGGGTGTGGACCGACCGCTCGGACCAGGAGGAGGTTATGCGCCAGGCGGTGGCCGCGGGGCAGCAGCTGCGCGTGGTGGGGGTGGTGCGTGCGACCGACGACACCACCACCCTCCAGCCCGGCATCGCCTACACCCCGGAGCTGACCCGCCAGGTGGTGCGCGAGGCCGCCGACGCCCAGATCGTGCGCGCCCAGCTCGACCACCCGGACACGGACGTCTTCACCGGACGCACCTTCGCTGATCTCGCCGAGGGCGTGGGCGGCGGGGAGCTGGATATGTCCTCGCTGTTCACCATTGACGGCGAGAAGCTCACGGCCGCCTTCCAGGTGGACCCCAGCGCCCTGCAGACTGACCTGACGGGTCTGGACCTGGGCGCGCTGAGCCTGCCTGACCTGGATACCAGCGGCCTGGACTTCAGCGAGGTGGACCTGAGCGGTCTCGACCTGGCTGCCCTGGCGGGTCAGGTGGACCTGTCGGGCCTGGACGCCAGCGACCTGGACCTGGCGGACCTGGCCACGCGCTATCCGCAGCTCGGGCAGATCGACTACGGCGCCGTCGTCGCCTCGGCCCTGGAGGACGGCGTGATCAAGGACGGCGCCGGGGAGTACCTGGCGGGCGGCGGGCTCGTTGCTCCAGGGCTTCATGGACTACGTGGCTTCCCAACCGGGCCAGGACACCGACGGCGATGGCGTGCCTGAGCGCGACTGGGCGGGCCTGGCCCGCTCCTACCTCGCCCAACCTGAGGTACGCGAGCAGCTTGCGCAGGCGGCCGGCTCGGACCAGGTGGTCGACTCCGAGCTGCTGACCCAGCGGCTCATCCAGACGCTGGGTGAGGCCCCTGCGGTGGAGGAGATCGCCTCGCAGGTCTCGGCGGACCTGGCAGGGGCAGTGGCCTCGCAGGTGGGTAGTCAGCTGACCGCCTCGCTCACGAGCGCGGTCTCCGGTGCGCTGGCCTCCTCGCTGGAGGCGAGTGTGGGCGGGGCGATGACGCAGATGATGACCTCGCTCCAGACCCAGATCGCCGCTCAGCTCCGCACCGCGATGGAGGGTTTGGCTACCTCGCTGGCCAGTGCGGTGAGCCTGGACGGCTCGGCTTTTGCCCAGGCCTTCCAGCCCACGATGGACCAGGACGACCTGGCCGCCCTCCTGGCGACCCTCATGACGACGACGGTGCCCACCTACGAGGGCAATCTCGCCTCGCTGGGGTGGGCGGACGAGTCCCGCCCCTCCCAGATCGACATCTACCCCACGAGCTTCGCGGACAAGGACGCGGTCAAGACGATCCTGGACGACTACAACGCCTGGGCGACCGAGGCAGGGCAGGACGCCAAGGTCGTCACCTACACCGACCTCGTAGGTACGCTCATGAGCTCGGTGACGCGGATCGTCAACATCATCACCTGGATGCTCATCGCCTTCGTGGCGATCTCGCTGGTGGTCTCCAGCATCATGATCGCGATCATCACCTACATCTCGGTGCTGGAGCGGAAGAAGGAGATCGGCATCCTGCGTGCGATCGGGGCCTCGAAGTCGGACGTGCGGCACGTCTTTAACGCCGAGACCATCATCGAGGGACTCATTGCGGGCCTCATGGGCGTGGGGATCACGCTGCTCATCTCGGTTCCGGCCAACGCCTTTGTCCAGGCCCGGTTCAATGTCTACCCGATCGCCCACCTGCCGGTGAGTGCCGGGGTGGTGCTCGTGGTGATCTCGGTGGGGCTGACGCTTGTTGCCGGCATCCTGCCCTCGGGGCGGGCGGCCAAGGAGGATCCGGTCGAGGCGCTGCGGGCTGAGTAGCCGGGCCACGGCCCTGCGTGCCGTCAGTGGGGGCCCGCCCTGCCCGGGAGCGTAGGGTCAGCAGTGACCACGACGGTGCTGAGGGAAGGACGCAAGGCGATGGCTGAGTTCAGGGCGGCGACGGACAAGAAGGTCGCGGTGCTCGTGGCCCCGGGGCTGGAGGAGGTTGAGGCGCTGGCGCCGCTGGACATCCTCTTCCGCGCCGGTATCCCGGCGCACCTCATCTCCATCACGCACTCGCGGCAGGTGACGAGCTCTCACCAGGTGGTGCTCAGCTGCACCGCGACCCTGGACGAGCTGTCCGAGGCCGATCTGGACTCCTACGACATGGTTTTCCTGCCTGGTGGGATCCCGGGTACCCCGAACCTCAAGGCTGACGCGCGGGTACGTGAGCTGGTGACGCAGCGCGTGCGTGCGGACCGCCCGGTGGCTGCCATCTGTGCGGCGCCCTCGATCCTGGCCGAGTTGGGGCTGCTGGAGGGGCGCCGGGCGACAGCGAACCCGAGCTTTGTCCAGGTGCTGGCCGATCACGGGGCTCAGGTCAGCGAGGCGAGCGTCGTCGTCGACGGACGGCTGCTCACGAGCCGGGGTATGGCCACGGCCGTGGACCTGGGCCTGGAGATGGTGCGCTTCTACCTCGGTGACGTGGCTGTGGAGGAGATGAAGGAACGGATCGTCTACCAGGGCTGAGGCCTGGTGCGCCTACGCGCCCGGTGATGTGAACGTGGCCTGGCCAGGGCGGAGGTGTTTCCTCCTGCCTGGCCAGGCCACGTCATCAACGTGCCATGTAGACGAGCCTCAGAAGTCGACCTGGTCAGGGTCAGAGTGCTCGGTGTCGTCGACGACGGCGCGTACGGCCTCCATCTGGGCGGGACTGAGCTCGAAGTCGAACAGCTCGGCGTTGGAGCGGATGCGCTCGGGCGTGACGGACTTGGGCAGGATGGCGATGTCCTGCTGCAGCAGCCAGCGCAGGGCCACCTGGGCCGGGGTCCGGCCGATCTGGGCGGCGACGGCGCCCAGCGCAGGATCGCCCAGGACGCGGCCAGATCCCAGCGGGCTCCAGGCCTCGACCGCCAGGCCGTTAGCCTTGGAGCACTCGGCGGCGTCCCACTGGCCGAAGCCGGGGTGCAGCTCGATCTGGTTGACCATGGGGGCCACGCTGGCGTCAGACAGGAGCGCCTCCAGGTGCTTGCGGGTGAAGTTGGAGACGCCGATCGCCCAGGCGCGGCCGGAGGCGTAGATCTCCTCCATGCCGGACCAGGTGGAGGCATTGAGGGCGCGCCAGTCCTGCGGGTGCTGGCGGGAGTTGGCGGGCCAGTGGATGAGGTAGAGGTCCACGTAATCCAGGCCGAGGCGGGACAGGGACTCCTCGATCCCGGCCAAGGCGGCGTCGTGGCCGCGGTGGTCGTTCCACAGCTTGGTGGTGACGAACAGGTCCTTGCGGCTCAGGCCGGCCTCAGCCAGGCCTTCGGCGATACCGCGGCCCACGGCTTCCTCGTTGCCGTAGACGGCGGCGGTGTCGATGTGGCGGTAACCGGCGGCGATTGCCTCCTTGACGCCGGCCGTGGCCTGGGCGGCGTCGGTGACCTGCCAGGTGCCGTAGCCGATCATCGGCATCTGGGTGTTGTGAGCGAGAGGCGTGGTGCCATCCAGGGTGGTGATCATGAGGATCCTTCCGCAGGTGCGGGACGTGGGGGCGCGCGGTGCGGTGCCGTGGCCAGGCTAGGGGAGCAGGTGCTGGGACGGGACCGGTGTTGCTAGGAGCGAATCGGGGAACAAGGGCGTAGGAGAGCTCGGGGAGACGGGCGGCGAGTATTTCCCATGGATTTTTCAGGTTCCCGGGGGGTGATTGTTCAGGGTGAGCGGGTTACATATGAGTCACCGCCGGACGGAACAGGTCACGAGGGTTGGGGAACCCGATGACCGGCCTGGACCGAGACGGCCACGAGTACTAGGGAGCTCGGGGCAGTCGCTTCGGTGAAGGAGGAGCGCTCCGTGGGCCTGGGAACCCACGTCGAGCACCTCAGTGACACAGGCCCTCGGGCCCGGGAGACCGGGCCCGAGGGCTTCGTCCTGTGTGAGCCGCGGTGGGCTGGGGTTGCCTGGCTGGCTGCGTCAGTTCGTCGCTTTAGGTGGTGAACAGTCGGTTCCCATGCTTGCCGCACCCGAACCGACTGTCCAGGGCCTGAAGCGACGCGCTCGGGGGAGACGACCCGCCAGAACAGGAATTCAGCGAGCGGGACGGCGTTTGGGCAGGACCGCGATGACGAGCAACGCTGCCCCGGCCGCTGCCAGCAGGACGATCGCCGCGCTGACCGGGTCGATCCTCAGCCCTAGTCCCGTAGCCAGCAGCACCACGCCGATCGTGACCAGGATGAGGCCCCACAGGAGGGTCCCCGGGCGCGGGCCGGAGCGACGAGCCGGCTCCTCGGCCTCGGGCCCCCTGGCCAGCGAGGATCCGGACCACACGACCTCGGGGTCCTGCGGATTCGCGCCGAGGCTGCGTGCCTGCTCAGCGCTGGAGGCGGAGATGGCGGATGCGCGTCCGGCCTCCTCGCCGCTGCGTGCGCCAGGCCAGGGGCGGGTGGAGCGGATCGCCTCCAGAGGGTCGGTCGGCGCCAGGTCATCTGCCGTGGCAGGCGCGGACCAACCTGCCTGAGACAGCTGCTCGGTGGCGGCAGTCGTGGGCAACGCCTCGGTCGGCGCAGCGCCTGGAAGGACCTCAGTGACCTGAGGGGTCTTCTCCGCGGCTGCCTCAGCATCTTCCGGAGACATGACGGTGGTCGGCAGATCGGCAGGCGAGGGGGCGGACATCGGCTGGGTGGGGGAGGTCATGGCTTCTTCTCCTGGTAAGGGTTGCTGAGACGATGGGGTGGCGCTCATGCGGCGGGCTGAGCGGACTGGGTAGCGGTGGGCTCGGCCTCAGCGGACGGGCTCGGGGTGGCTGAGGGATCCGTGGCGGTGGTGGTGCCCTCCTTGGGCACGGAGCCCGTGGCAATGACCTGGTCTAGGCAGCTGGCCATCGCCGCCTTAGCGGTCGGGGTCAGCGAGCTGAGGTTGTCCAGCGTGACCCACTCGTCGGAGTTCTCATAGGAGTTCAGGTCCTCCTCGTCCTGGCTGGCGTACTGCTTGGCGGACAGGGCCTTGGCCTGCGTCAGGCACTGGTTGGCCTGCCCTGCGGAGACGACCGGGTGCGTCATGTCAGGAATCGGTAGATCAGAGTCGGAGTGAGTCTTGCCCTTGACATCCGTCCACGAGTCGACGATCCAGTAGTCGCCCATCTTGTAGCCGGCCCAGAATGGTGAGCCTGCTGCTCTCTCGGACACGGCGATCTCTCCCATGCCGAGCACGGCCTTGATGCTCAGTGCCGGTTCCTCCGCTGCGGCATTCTCCGAGCGCAGCGTGGCGTGGGTGGACAGGCCGTCGTTCTCGTAGATGACGGTGGACAGCAGGCGCTCTCCGGAGAAGGTGAATCTCTCCGGCCACGTCGTGCTGGTCAGGTCGGTCTGGGCACCGTCAGCCGTCCAGCGCCCGTGGACGTCGCCGTGCAGAGTGCCGAGGTTGACAGCGGTGATGGCCTCCATGCTCTGGGTCTGCTTGGTGAGCAGACGAATCGCGCCACTGCCGACCTCGATCGTGACGTTCTTGACCGGGTACGGGCCGTCGCCGAGCTTCGTGAGATCCACAGTCACGTCAGCGGCTCCGTAGGATCCAAGGTCCAGCACCTTGTCCCTCGACTGGGCAGCGTTCTGGAGCATCCGGTCAGTGACGGTCACGACCACGGGACGCAGCTCGACGGCGCCCGAGACAGATCCGGAGGGAAACGCGGTTCCCAGGGCGAGGGCGGGGACGGCCGCGAAGGCGGCCAGCCAGCCGAAGCCGGTCATCCAGCCACCACGCCGACCTCGCAGCGCGCTGATGGTCACCCCCAGCCCCAGCAGGCCGACGACGGCACCCGCCGCCACGAGCCCGGCGCCCAGCACACCCAGCGTGCCAGTCGAGACCCCCAGGACGCTGGCTGCCAGCGCGAGGAGGGCCAGGCCCAGGACGATGAGCGAGACCGTGCGGCCAGGACCGGGGACTCGTGGCTTGGGGGGACGCGGAGGCTGGACCGGCTGGAGCGGGCGTGCCGGGGCGGCGGCCGACGGCGGTGGCGTCGACACTCTGGCACCTCCAGGTGCTCCGCTGTAGGTGTAGACCGGTCGTGGGCCACTGCCAGCCGGCGCCTGGGCAGTTGAGGGCGCTGGTCCGGGCTGAGGCGTAGCGGCCGGTGCCGGCGCGGGCTGAGGCGTAGCTGCAGGTGCCGGTCCGGGCTGAGGCGCGGCTGCCGAGCGCGGCGCCTGCCACGCCGCCGCGCCCTGAGGAGGCACAGGTCCTGCTGCCATTGCCGCAGTCTGAGCCTGACGGTGCTCACGCCGACGCTGGATCACCCGTACCACGGCCCAGACGACCAGACACACGACGGCCACGTTGAGACCGAACCATGCCATACCGGCGATCACGTGGCCGAGGCCCTCACCGACGAACCACCCAGGCAGTATGCCGTGGTCACTGAGCGCCGCACCGGCGAGGATGGCGGCAATCGCGCCAGCCAGGCCGGCGTCGACATCGCCCTCCAAGGCCTGCTGGACGTGAATGCGCCCGTCACGCTCCTCAGGCATGAGCGCCCAGCCCAGCCCGTAGATGATGAGCCCGACGCCGGTAAAGACGCACAGCACCGCCCACACGCAGCGCACGAGCACGGGATCGACGCCGAGGCGACGTGCCAGCCCACCAGCCACACCACCGACCCACCGCTGCTCGGTGCGGACCAGGCCGGTGCGACGCACGGAGTCAAAGAAGCCATCGGTGGGACGCGGACCCCCAGGGGCCTGGTAGTGGTAGCCGGTGGGGTCTGGCTGCGGGCCTGGGTGCCCAGGACCCGCCTGGTAGCCAGGGCCCGCCTGGAAGCCGGCTTCGGCCTGCGCGGACGGGCCAGCGGACTGCTCGCCGCCCTGGGCGGGATCGTGGGGGGCCTGTGAAGGCTGCTCGGGATTGCTCATGGCTCTATGCTCCCGGGCGGGCCTGTCCCAGCGCGATGAGGGGAGACCCTGAGCCGCCCCTGATTCCTCGACTCCGCGCCCCTGGTTCCACCCTCAGGGAGGTATTTCTGTCTCACCCACGTGCCACGATGGAGCCATGACGACGACGGCCACACCACGACGCGCCTCCACGCGCCTGCCGCTGCGCCGCCCTCTGCGTGCCTCTGCGTCCGCCGTGGTCCCCGGTGCTCACGGCACGCCCCTGCCCCAAGAGGCTCCACGCCGTGTGGTCGGCGGAGTCTGTGCCGGTCTGGCCGCGCACCTGGGACTGGCGGTGGCCGGGGTCCGTCTCGCTATGGTGGCGGCTGCCTTCATGGCGGGAGCGGGCGTCCTGCTCTATCTCCTGCTATGGGCCTTCGTACCAGCCGGCGATCCCTGGGCTGAGGCCGCCGGTCAAGTCCCGCCAGCGCGCGCCCGGCTCGCCTCACGCCTGCAGTCCCCCTCCGACGGCGCCTCACGTCTGTCCGCCAACGCCACCACGCTGCTGGGTGGAGGCGCGCTCGTACTCGCCGCGCTGCTCATCACCGTGTGGCGGGCCGGCTACCTCCCGGCCGGGCAGTGGTTGCTGCCGGCCCTGGTCATCGCAGCAGGCGCAGCCCTGTCCTGGTCCCAGATTGACGCTGTGACCGGGCCTGAGCGTGACCGCGGCGCCACACTGCGCCTGGCAGGCGGGGTCGTCCTGGCCGCCGTGGGCATCCTCCTGGTCATCGGCGCGGACACCCCTCCACGGGTCCTGCTGACCGGAGCGCTGACGGGCGGTGCGCTGGTGATCTGCATCGCGCTCGTGCTCGCGCCCGTGTGGCTGCAGACCAACCGGGCCATGAACCAGGCCCGCGCCGCTGAGGTGCGCGAGGCCGAGCGCGCGGACATCGCCGCTCACCTTCACGACTCTGTCCTGCAGACCCTCACCCTCATCCGCAAGCGGGCGGACGAGCCTGAGACCGTGGCCCGTCTGGCGCGCTCCCAGGAGAGGGAGCTGCGTGCCTGGCTCTATACCGACCGTCCGGAGGCCGGCACCTCGGTGGCCGATGCCGTGCGGGACCTGGTGGGGGAGATCGAGGACCGCTACGGCGTGGGGATCGACCTGGTCATCGTCGGGGACCGTGCCCCGGACCGTGAGACCGAGGTCGTCGTGGCCGCGGCGCGTGAAGCCCTATCCAACGCCGTGCGCCACGGCGCCCCACCGGTCAGCGTCTATGCCGAGATCGCGGCGGAGAGCCTGGAGGTCTTCGTGCGAGACCGTGGGACCGGCTTCGATCTCGACGAGATCGCTTCCGACCGCCACGGCGTGCGCGAGTCGATCATCGCCCGCATGTCTCGCCACGGTGGCCAGGCCAGGATCCGCCGTCTGGAGCAGGGCACCGAGGTCCATCTGGCACTCACGTCCTCCCTCCCCGCATCTTCCTCGTCCTCCTCGCACCGTCCCACCTCCGTATCCTCAGGATCATGATGGCCTCGACCTCCTCCCTCCCCGCCGGCTCTGCCTCACAGGAGACTGGCAGCGGGGCTCCTGCCCGCCTGCGACTCCTCGTCGTTGACGACCACGCCCTGGTACGTGCCGGGGTGCGCGCTGAGCTGACCTCCCACGCCGCCGACCTCGAGGTGGTGGCCGAAGCGGACGACGTCGAGGGTGCGATTGCCGCGGTCCACGCGCTTGCGCCCGACGTCGTCCTCCTCGATGTCCACCTGCCCGGCGGCAACGGTGGGGGAGGGACAGAGGTCGTGGCCTCCTGCCATGACGTGCCTGCCACCCGTTTTCTGGCGCTGAGCGTCTCCGACGCCTCCGAGGACGTCGTCGGCGTCATCCGCGCGGGCGCCCGGGGCTACGTCACCAAGGCCATCTCCACCGCGGACCTGGCCCAGGCCGTGCGACGCGTGGCCGCCGGTGACGCCGCCTTCTCCCCGCGGCTGGCCGGATTCGTCCTGGACGCCTTCGGGGCAGGGACGGGAGAGGTCGCCGTGGCCGACTCCGAGCTGGACCGCCTGTCTGCGCGTGAGCGCGAGGTCATGCGGCTTATCGCCCGCGGCTACACCTACAAGGAGTGTGCCTCCGAGCTCTTCATCTCGGTCAAGACGGTGGAGACACACGTATCCGCTGTGCTGCGCAAGCTTCAACTGTCCAACCGCAACGAGCTCACTCGCTGGGCCGCCGCGCGGCGCATCGTGTGAGGCGGTCACCGGGGGTGAGCAGGATCGTGGGAGGATGACCGACGTGAACGAGGACCGGACCCTGAGTACCGTCGTCGCGCATGTGCGTGACGGGGGGCTCGTCATCATCCCGACCGACACGGTCTACGGCATCGGCACTCTCGCCTCGGACGCGGCCGCCGTTGCACGCCTGCTGGCAGCCAAGGGCCGCGGGCGCCAGATGCCCCCGCCCGTTCTCGTCGCAGGGCCTGACCAGCTCGACGGCGTGGTCGGAGCGCTGCCGCCTGCCGCCCAGGCGCTGATGGAGGCCTTCTGGCCCGGTGCCCTGACCATCATCCTGGACGCCGCACCGGACCTGGGCTGGGACCTGGGGGAGACCGGCGGGACTATCGCTGTGCGCATGCCTGACCACCCTCTCGCCCTGGAGCTGCTGCGCGCCACCGGCCCGATGGCGGTCACCAGCGCTAACCACACCGGTCAGCCCCCGGCTACAGACGCTGCCAGCGCGCGGGTGGCCTTCCCCGGCCGCGTGCGCGAGGCCGGCTCACCGGGCGCCGGCTCGCCCGACCGCAGCGAGGGGGACATTCTCCTGCTCGACGGCGGAGCCACCCCGGGCCCAGTCCCCTCCACGATCGTCTCGCTGGCCGGGGATCATGCCTACTCTCCCCGTATCATCCGCGACGGCGTGCTCTCACTCAGCCAGCTCGCCGTCGTCCTGGACCCGGTCCTCACGCAGGCGGGAGCGTCCCCGATGACGGCCGGCAGCGAGGTCCCGCGTCCGTGAGGCTCTACCTGCTCATCATGCTTATCGCGGCGGCTGTCACCTACCTGACGGTCCCCGTGGTCCGGCACGTCGCCTTGGTCACCAACGCCCTGACGCCGGTGCGTGCCCGAGACGTGCACTCCACGCCGATCCCCCGCCTGGGTGGGGTGGCGATGTTCGCGGGCTTCGCCACGGCGATGGCGGTGGCTTCGCGCGTGCCCTTCCTCGGAGGCGTCATCGACCGCTCGGCCTGGGCCGTGGTGCTGGGAGCGGGGCTGGTGTGCCTGCTGGGTGTCATCGATGACCTGTGGGACCTGGACTGGCTGACCAAGCTCTCCGGGCAGGTGCTGGCGGCCGGCCTCATGGCGTGGCAGGGAGTCCAGCTCATTACCTTCCCCATTGGCGGGCTGACCATCGGTTCCTCGCGCCTGTCACTGATCTCCACGGTGCTCGTGGTGGTTGCGGCAATCAACGCCGTCAACTTCGTCGACGGTCTGGACGGGCTGGCGGCCGGCATCATCGGCATCGGTGCCAGTGCCTTCTTCGCCTACGTCTACGTGCTGACGCGCATAACCTCGCCGGGCTCCTACACCTCGCTGGCGGCTACGGTGGTCGCGGCGCTGCTGGGCATCTGCCTGGGGTTCCTGCCGTACAACTTCCATCCCGCCAAGATCTTCATGGGGGACTCCGGCTCGATGCAGCTGGGGCTGCTGTCCGCCGCGGGCACGATCATCGTCACCGGCCAGATCGATCCTGGTGCCTTTGCCGGGCAGACGGCCCTGCCGGTCTTCCTGCCGATCCTGCTGCCCCTGGCCGTCCTCCTGCTGCCGCTGACGGACATGATGATGGCGATCGTGCGGCGTACCCGGGCGGGCCACAGCCCCTTCCACCCCGACCGTATGCATATGCACCACCGCCTCCTGGCTGCCGGGCACTCCCACCGCCGTGCCGTGCTCGTGATGTACCTGTGGGCCGCCGTCGCCTCCTACTCCGTGGCAGCGATGGCCTTCTTCCCCCTGCGCTGGGTGCTGCCCGGGGCAGGAATCGCCCTGGTGTTCACCGTCCTCATGACGGTTGACCTCATGCCGGGCCTGCGTCAGGCCTGGCGCCGACGCATGACGACCCGCCGGATCCGCCCGAAGGACCTTTCATGACTCCCACGCCACCGCCTCCTGGCCCGCTCAGCCACCAGGAGGTCTTCCGCCGTACTGCTCGGCGTGTGCTCGTCGTCGGCCTCGTGCTGGCGGCCCTGGCCTTGGCAGGGGGAGGGGTGACAGGCGGTCAGGCCTGGTCCGGTGTGCTGTGGGGAGCCGGGGCAGGAGCCGTGCTGACGATCGTGACGGCGGCGGCACTGGCTGTGCCGTGGGATCGCTACCCGCTGCTGGCCTCCAGCGGCGTCATGATCTCCTTCGCCGCCAAGATCGTGGTCATGGTCGCCGTGGTGGTGCTTGCCGGACCGTACAAGGCCAGCTTCTCTGCGGGCTGGTTCTTCGCCAGCCTGGCTGTGATCCTTCTCGCGGTCACGGCTGTCGAGGTCGGCAGCCTGGCCACAGGCCGCACACTGACCGTCCAACCTCCTCAGGACACCGACGACTGAGGTGGACCACGCGTCACTTTCGGCTAGAGTGACGCACGACGCCGTCCCGTCCCGACGGTATCCCATCATCCAAAGGAGGTCTGGTGATCAGGAGCGCTGCCCTGGCGGCCAGCCTGTCCGCACTCGCACCGGCTGCGAGCGAGGTCGACGGCTTCGAGCCTCCTTCAATCTCGGACTTCTTCCCGGAGAGTTTCGCCTTCGTCGGCACGCCCTTTGAGCTCAACCGCATCATGATGGTGCGACTGATCATGGTGGCCGCCCTCCTGCTCTTCTTCGGCATCGGTGCCGCGCGGGCCAAGGTTGTTCCCGGGCGCTTCCAGAACGTGTGCGAGATGCTGCTGGACTTCGCCCGCGTCAACATCGCCGAGGAGATCATCGGCAAGAAACGCGCCCAGCCCTACGTCCCCATCATCACCACGATCTTCCTGGGCGTGCTGTTCATGAACATCTCGGGCATCATCCCGGGTCTGAACATCGCTGCCACCAGCGTCATCGGTATGCCGATCGTCTACGCGGTGGTGGCCTACATCGCCTTCGCCTACGCCGGGGTCAAGAACCACGGGGTGGGTGGGTTCCTGCGCGGATCGGTGCTGCCTGGTGGCGTACCCAAGCTGCTGTGGCCGCTCATCATCCCCATCGAGTTCCTCTCCAACCTCATCATGAGGCCGGTGACCCTGACCATCCGACTCCTGGCCAACATGGTCTCCGGCCACCTACTGCTGGCCCTGTGCTACGCAGCGACCAACTACTTCTTCCTCTACGCCGCAGGGGCCATGAAGGCTATGGGCGTGGTGACCTTCTCCGTTGCGATCGTCTTCGTGCTCTTCGAGCTCTTCGTCGCGGCGCTGCAGGCTTACATCTTTGCTCTGCTGACGGCTGTGTACATCGAGTCCTCGATCAACACGCACTGACCTGACCTTCCGCACATCTCAATACCTCTCACACCAGCGAGCAGGCACTGGCCCGTTCGTGCGAACACAAGGAGAAACCATGGAGGGAAACCTCGCGACCATCGGCTACGGCCTCGCCACGCTCGGCCCGGGCATCGGTATCGGCCTGCTCGTGGCCAAGACCCAGGAGGGCACTGCCCGCCAGCCTGAGGTTGCCGGCGCCCTGCGCACCAACATGTTCATTGGTGCCGCCCTCATCGAGGCTCTGGGTCTGCTCGGCTTCGCCGCGGGCTTCGTCTTCTGATCTGGGGCGGTCGCCTCCATGACCTCACTAACCCTGTCCACGGCCCTCGCGCCGGCGGTCCTGGCTGCCTCTGGCAGCGAGGGCAATATCCTGCTGCCGCACAGCTATGACCTGGTGTGGGGCACGATTGCCTTCCTGCTGATCGCTGGGCTCCTCATCTTCTTCGCTCTGCCCCGCTTCACCGCGGTGCTGGACGAGCGCACGAAGAAGATCGAGGAGGGCCTGGCCCTGGCTGACAAGGCCAAGGAGGACCAGAAGGACGCCGAGCTCAAGGCTGCGCGCCTGGTTGAGGACGCCCGCCGCGAGGCGGCCCAGATCCGTGACCAGGCCCAGGACGAGGCTCGACTCATTATCGCTCAGGCCCGCACCGAGGCCCAGGCTGAGGCCGGACGCGCCCTGGAGGCCGCCCAGCGCCAGATCCTGGCTGACAGGCAGGCCGCTCAGATCTCGCTGCGCTCCGACGTCGGCCTCCTGGCGACCTCGCTCGCGGAGAAGATCGTTGGTGAACAGCTGAGCGACGCCGCGGTCTCCTCCCGGGTCATCGACCGCTTCCTGGACAGCCTGGAGTCTGACACCGACGCCCTGGCCCAGGAAGCCGCCCACGGGGAGGCTCGGTGAACACCGGAACCTCCGCGTCTCGGGACGCGGCTCGTCAGGCCTGGGACCCCGTGCTCGTCGCTGCCGGCGCCGCGGGGCAGGAGCTGGGTGAGCAGATCCTCGCCCTGGCTCACCAGGTTGCCAAGGCCCGGCTCGCCGGGCCGCTGACGGACCCCGGTCGCGACGGCGAGGACAAGGCGGCGCTCGTGGGCCGTCTGCTGGAGGGCAAGGTCGACGCGCGCGTCGTCGAGCTCCTCCAGGGGATGGTGCGTGGGCGCTGGTCCGCCCCCGTCGACCTCATCTCCTCTCTCCACGACCTGGGTATCGCCTCGGTCCTGGCGGGTGCACGCGCCGACGGGACGGTCGACGACGTCGAGCAGGAGCTCTTCGACGTCACCGACGTCATCACGGCCAACCGTGACCTGCGTCAGGCGCTCGAGCCCTCGCGGCGCACGACGACGGAGGAGCGGGTACGTCTGGCCCGCTCCCTGTTCGCCACGCGCCTGTCGGCACCGGCGATGAGCCTGTTGACCTGGTGCGTGCGTCACCGTACTGAGGGCGGCGTCCCGCGCAACCTGCGCCGCGTCACCGAGCTGGCAGCCGCGATGCAGTCACGCGTCATCGCTGACGTCGTGACCGCTGTGCCCATGACCCGTCAGCAGGAGGGGCGCCTCATCGCGGTCCTGCAGCGCAGGCTGGGAAGCGACGTCGAGCTCAACACGATGGTCGACCCTGCCGTCGTCGGCGGGGCCAAGGTCACCGTCGGGAACGTTGTCATTGACTCCACCGTGAGCTCTTCCATCCACGACCTGCGGGCGGCTCTGGCGTCCTGACGCCGCCCACACCACACGTCCCGGTCCTTGGACCGGTTCCACCACCCACAAGGAGACGACAGATGGCTGACCTGACCATCAGGCCGGAGGAGATCCGCTCCGCGCTCGACGAGTTCGTCGAGTCCTACAAGCCCGCCGAGGTGGCTGCCGAGGAGGTCGGTCACGTCGTCTTCGCCGCGGACGGCATCGCCCACGTCGAAGGCCTGCCCGGCGTCATGGCCAACGAGCTGCTGACCTTCGAGGACGGCACCGCGGGACTGGCGATGAACCTGGACGAGCGCCAGATCGGCGTCGTCGTCCTGGGCGACTTCACCGGCATCGACGAGGGCCAGGTGGTCCGCCGCACCGGAGAGGTCCTGTCCGTGCCGGTAGGCGACGGCTACCTGGGACGCGTCGTCGACCCGCTGGGCCGCCCGATCGACGGCCTGGGCGAGATCGCCTCCGAAGGCAGGCGCGCCCTGGAGCTCCAGGCTCCCGGCGTCATGTCCCGTAAGTCCGTGCACGAGCCCCTGCAGACCGGGCTCAAGGCCATTGACTCGATGATCCCGATCGGTCGTGGTCAGCGCCAGCTCATCATCGGTGACCGCAAGACCGGTAAGACCGCGATCGCCCTGGACACCATCCTCAACCAGAAGGCTGCCTGGGACAGCGGGGACCCGGACAAGCAGGTGCGCTGCATCTACGTAGCTACCGGCCAGAAGGGCTCGACCATCGCCTCGGTGCGCGCCACCCTGGAGGAGCGCGGTGCCCTGGAGTACACGACGATCATCGCCTCCCCGGCCTCAGACCCGGCGGGATTCAAGTACCTCTCGCCCTACACCGGTTCGGCTATCGGCCAGCACTGGATGTACGCCGGCAAGCACGTGCTCATCGTCTTTGACGACCTGTCCAAGCAGGCCGAGGCCTACCGAGCGGTATCGCTGCTGCTGCGCCGTCCGCCGGGCCGCGAGGCCTACCCCGGTGACGTCTTCTACCTGCACTCGCGTCTGCTGGAGCGTTGCGCCAAGCTCTCCGACGACCTGGGCGCCGGCTCGATGACGGGACTGCCCATCATCGAGACCAAGGCCAACGACGTCTCCGCCTACATCCCGACCAACGTCATCTCCATCACCGACGGTCAGATCTTCCTTCAGTCCGATCTGTTCAACGCGGACCAGCGTCCCGCCGTCGACGTGGGTATCTCGGTCTCCCGTGTGGGTGGCGCGGCCCAGATCAAGGCGATGAAGAAGGTCGCCGGTACGCTCAAGCTCACGCTTGCCCAGTACCGCTCGATGCAGGCCTTCGCGATGTTCGCCTCTGACCTGGACGCCGCCACGCGCCAGCAGCTCACCCGCGGTGAGCGCCTCATGGAGCTGCTCAAGCAGCCGCAGTTCACGCCCTACCCCGTGGAGGAGCAGGTCGTGAGCGTGTGGACGGGCACCAACGGCTACCTCGACGACCTCGAGGTCAGTGAGGTCCTGCCCTTCGAGGCGGCTCTGCTGGGCTACCTGCGTCGCAGTTCCTCGGTGCTGGAGACCATCCGCTCCACCGGGCAGCTGACCGAGGAGACCGAGGCCCAGCTCAAGGCAGACGTCGAGGCCTTCCGCAGCTCCTACGCGGCTGGCGACCACTTGCTGACCGGCGAGGTCGCCGCTGCCGAGGACGAGGCCCCGGCCGAGCGCACGAGCGAGCAGATCGTGCTCAAGAGGGGCTGACGTGGCAGGCAACCAGCGCGTCTACAAGCAGCGGATCCGCTCCACCCAGACCCTCCAGAAGGTCTTCAGGGCGATGGAGCTCATCGCCTCCTCGCGGATCGGTGTTGCACGTCGCAACGCTCAGGAGGCGGGGCCCTATGACCACGCCCTGAGCCAGGCGGTGGCCGCCGTTGGTACCCACTCCAGCCTTGACCACCCCATCACCCAGGAGCGCAGCGACACCAAGCGGGTGGCGGTCCTCGTGGTCACCTCGGACCGAGGCATGGCCGGCGCCTACTCCGCCACCGTCCTGCGTGAGTCGGAGCGGCTGATCGACCAGCTCGTCGAGGAGGGCAAGGAGCCGGTGGTCTTCACCGCCGGACGCCGGGCCCTGTCCTACTTCTCCTTCCGCGAGCGTGAGGTCGAGCGGTCCTGGACCGGCGAGTCAGATCGCCCCGGCGAGGAGATGATCGAGGACATCGCCCAGGCTCTGCTGGAGAGCTTCCTGGCTCCTGCCGAGCAAGGGGGCGTCGCCGAGGTGCATATCGTCTTCACCCGGTACGTCTCCATGGTCTCCCAGGTCCCCGAGGTCCGGCGGATGCTTCCGCTGACCGTCGTGGACGTGGACGGTCCCAGCGAGCTGGACCGTGAGGACCACGTGCGCGGCACGGAGTACCAGAAGGCTGAGGCCACCGGTGCTGCCCCGCTCTACGAGTTTGCTCCCTCAGCTGAGCTGGTCCTGGATGCGCTGCTGACCCGCTACGTGCGCAGCCGCATCCGCAACGCCCTCCTCCAGGCCGCGGCCTCGGAGCTGGCCAGCCGCCAGCAGGCCATGCACACGGCCACGGACAATGCTGAGGACCTCATCAACACCTACACCAGGCTCGCCAACCAGGCGCGCCAGGGAGACATCACCCAGGAGATCTCTGAGATCGTCTCGGGTGCCGACGCCCTGGCCGCTGAGTAGCGATCCCACAAGCCCACCGACCACTGCCAGACACGGACACGGAAGATACGGATCATGGCTGACGAGACCACCACCGCCCCGGCGGCAACCCCCGGGACCGGACGCATCACGCGGATCATCGGCGCCGTCGTCGACGTCGAGTTCCCGCCCGACGCCATCCCGGAGATGTACAACGCCCTCAAGGTGACCATCAAGGGCACCGGCGAGGGGGACGAGGACCACGAGATCACCCTCGAGGTTGCCCAGCACCTGGGGGACAACATCGTGCGCACGATCTCCCTCAAGCCCACCGACGGCCTGGTGCGTGGCTCCCAGGTTCGTGACACCGGTGCCCCGATCACCGTGCCGGTCGGTGACGTGACCAAGGGTCACGTCTTCAACGTCACCGGTGAGGTCCTCAACCTCGCCCCGGGCGAGAGGCTTGAGGTGACCGAGCGCTGGCCGATCCACCGCCAGCCCCCGGCTTTCGACCAGCTCGAGGCCAAGGAGCAGATGTTTGAGACCGGCATCAAGGTCATCGACCTGCTCACCCCCTATGTCCAGGGTGGCAAGATCGGCCTGTTCGGTGGTGCGGGTGTGGGCAAGACCGTCCTCATCCAGGAGATGATCCAGCGTGTGGCCCAGAACCACGGCGGTGTCTCCGTCTTCGCCGGTGTGGGTGAGCGTACCCGTGAGGGTAACGACCTCATCGTCGAGATGGACGAGGCCGGCGTCTTTGACAAGACCGCCCTCGTATTCGGCCAGATGGACGAGCCGCCGGGCACGCGTCTGCGTGTGGCGCTGTCCGCGCTGACGATGGCGGAGTACTTCCGCGACGTCCAGCACCAGGACGTGCTGCTGTTCATCGACAACATCTTCCGTTTCACCCAGGCCGGCTCTGAGGTCTCCACGCTGCTGGGGCGCATGCCCTCGGCCGTGGGCTACCAGCCGAACCTGGCCGACGAGATGGGTCAGCTCCAGGAGCGCATCACCTCCGCGGGCGGTCACTCGATTACCTCGCTGCAGGCCATTTACGTGCCTGCTGACGACTACACCGACCCGGCTCCGGCCACGACCTTCGCGCACCTGGACGCCACCACCGAGCTCTCTCGTGAGATCGCCTCCCGTGGTATCTACCCGGCCGTGGACCCGCTGGCCTCCTCCTCGCGCCTGCTTGCCCCCCAGTTCGTGGGCGAGGAGCACTACGAGGTCGCCACCCGCGTGAAGTCCATCCTGCAGAAGAACAAGGAGCTGCAGGACATCATCGCGATCCTGGGTGTGGACGAGCTGTCCGAGGAGGACAAGGTCACGGTCAACCGTGCCCGCCGCATCGAGCAGTTCCTGTCCCAGAACACCTACATGGCTGAGAAGTTCACCGGCGTTCCGGGCTCCACGGTGCCGCTGAGCGAGACCATCGAGGCCTTCAAGCGCATCGCCGACGGCGACTACGACCACGTGCCTGAGCAGGCCTTCTACAACATCGGCGGCATCGAGGACCTCGAGCGTCGCGCCGCTGAGCTTGCCGAGAAGTGACCATGGCGGGTACGCGTGAGCTGAGCGTCGAGGTCGTCTCCCGTCGCGGGGGGACGGCCTGGCAGGGCAGCGCCCGCAGCGTCTCGGTCCCGCTGATCGACGGCGAGCTGGGTGTGCTGCCTGGTCGTCAGCCGGTCCTGGCTCTGCTGGGCCGTGGCGGGGTACGGATCGAGACCGTGGAGGGTGAGTCTGTGACCCTTGAGGTTGCCGGCGGCTTCTGTTCGGTGGACCAGGACGTCGTCACGGTGGCGGCCGACCGCGTCGACTCCGAGATCACCGGAGACGACGCCTCGGACATTGACCTGGTCAGCGAGCACGTCGTGGCGACCGACTCGGAGAACCTGGACTGAGATGACGGCAACGGGCTGGTGCGTGCTTGCGGTGCTTGCCGCCGCGCTGGTGCTCGTCGCCCTCATCCTTCTGCGGGTGCGCCTGCTGGCCAGCCAGGTCGGTTCCTTTGAGTGCGCGCTGCGCCGTCCGCAGGACCGCCGCTGGATGAGCGGGGTCGCCTGCTTCGGTGACGAGGCGGTGGAGTGGTACCGGCTCATCTCCCTGTCCTGGCGCCCGAAGTTCCGTATGCCTCGCGAGGACATGGTTCTGACGGACGCACGACGGCGGGGTACCGCCGGTCGCGTCGTCGACGTGGCCTGCCAGGTGGGCCAGGCACGCTACGACCTGGGCATGCTGGAGGACTCCCACTCGGCCCTGGTAGCGTGGCTGGAGTCGGCGGCGCCCACGCAGCCGCGGCTGTTCTAGGCGTCCCCCGGCGCCATGCCTAACAGGGTCTGCCAGCCCCTCCGGTGGCAGGGCCTGGGACTAAGCGGGACGACGGCGCAGCCTGGCCGAGCGCTGCCACCCCGGCGCCGATCGAGGCGATCCTGGGGGTCGGGCTGTACGGCACGGCGGGGCCCTGGAGGAGGCGGGCCGGGTGATGGCGACAGGAGGCTACGGACTGCCGGGTGGCTAGGCCGTGCCAGGCAGTGCCGGTAGGCTGCCCGGCGTGCGTGTTGTCATTGCCTCCTGCTCCGTGGACTACTCCGGTCGCCTGGACGCCCACCTGCCCCGAGCCAAGCGCCTCATCATGGTCAAGGCCGACGGCTCGGTGCTTGTCCACTCCGACGGCGGCTCCTACAAGCCGCTGAACTGGATGAGCCCTCCCGCGCGGCTGGCGGAGGTCGAGGTAGACGAGGAAGACGCCGAGATCGGCGTGGTCCAGCGCTGGGAGGTCTCGGCCACCAAGACGGACGACCGGCTCGTCATTCGTCTGTTCGAGGTCTTCTCGGATGAGTCGATGGACCTGGGCGTGGATCCGGGACTGACCAAGGACGGCGTGGAGGCTCACCTGCAGGAGCTCCTGGCCGAGCAGGCCGAGCTCATTGGGCCCGGCTGCCGACTGGTGCGCCGGGAGTACCCCACCCCAATCGGCCCGGTGGACCTGCTCGTCCGCGATGGCGAGGGCCACGCGATCGCGGTGGAGGTCAAGCGCGTGGGCGGGATCGACGGTGTCGAGCAGCTGACCCGCTACCTCGACATGCTCGACCGCGACCCGCTGCTGACCCCGGTCCGCGGTGTCTTCGCCGCCCAACAGATCAAGCCGCAGGCCCGGGTCCTGGCCGAGGACCGCGGTATCCGCTGCCTCGTGCTGGACTACGACGCCATGCGTGGGATGGACGATCCCAGCTCGCGGCTATTCTGAGCCCGTCCGCGCACGAGACCCAGGCCCCTGCTCCCGGTGCCAGGCAAGGAGGCTTGATGACGACGTCGAAGCGCAGCCCCGCCCGTCAGCTGGCGGCCCCGGGCTCGTCTGCCCGTGAGAAGTCGCTCCTGCGCATCGTGGCTCAGGGCCTGGTGGCACAGACCCAGGCGCCGGACCCGGCGGAGGCAGTGCGACGCCAGCTGGCCATCCAGGGCCAGCAGCCGTCAGCTGTGCCTCACGCGATCCTCTCGCGCGTGCCGGTAGGACTGACACGTCAGGACGTTGACGCAGCCTTCCAGGCCGGAGCACTGGTTCGCTCCTGGCCCATGCGCGGCACGGTGCACATCACCACGGCGGCGGACCACCACTGGATGCGGGTGGCCCTGGCCCACCGCATGGATGGCTGGATGGCAGGCGACCGCCGGGACTACGGCCTGGATGAGACTGTCCTCTCACGGGCAGGCACGACGGCGCTGGCGGCGCTCGGCGCAGCCCGCCGCGAGGGCCGGGCGGGGCTGACCCGCGCTGAGCTCGTCTCCGCCTGGCAGGAAGCCGGCGTGCTTCAAGGACTGCTTAAGCGCGGGATGCCGCAGCCCGCTGCACGCCGCCACCTCATCCTGGCCCTGCACGTCACCGGCGTCCTGGTCCAGGGCCCGCGACAGGGCAACGAGCACCTGCTCGTGGACGCCACACAGCTGCCCGGCGCGCATCTGGGGCCAGGGGGCAGTGGCGGCGGGCATGGCGGCGACGGACACCGCCAGGCGCTCGCCGAGATCGCCAGGCGGTATGCCACGAGCCACGGCCCGGTCAGCGCGGCCGACCTGGCCCGCTGGACCACTCTGCCGGTGGGTGAGAGCCGGCGGGCGCTGGAGGACGCCGTCGAGATCGCCAACGCCGCGGGCTTCGCTGCCGGCCAGGTCGACGCTGCTGAGCGCGGCTTTGTGCCTCTGGTCCGTGCGGTCGCCGAAGGAGGCGACCGCGGCCGGGTACGGGCGCTGGAAGGCCAGGCAAGCGTGCAGGCGGCTGCGCCGTCGTCGGGCTCTCGGCGGGCAGATGACGTGCTCTACATGCGCGCTGATCTGCCCGACCTGTTGGCCGGCAGCCGGGCGGCCGCCCAGGGCACGCTGTTCCTGGCCTCCTTTGACGAGCTGCACGTGGGCTACAAGGACCGCCTGTGCCTGACGAACGAGGCGGGGGAGCACCTCATCTGTCCCTCCAGGAACGGCATGTTCCGACCCCTCCTGGTGGACCGGGGGCGCGTGGTCGCTGTGCGTCCGGTGGGTCAGGGGCTCACGTGGGCGCAGGACGCCAGACGATCAGCCAGGCTCGAGCGAGCTGTCGAGCGGGCGGTTGGGCGGATGGAGGCCCGGCTGAGCGCCGGTCGGGGCTGAGAACGTACGGGTGCCGGGCCAGCGCTCGGAGCCGGGGCGGCTCGCCTGGCTGGTCTGGACCACTTGGCATAGGCTGGCCCCTATGAGCACCGTTGCTTTCACTGGCCGAGTTGTTACCCCCTTCGAGATCATTGAGGACGGCGCGGTCGTCATCACTGACGGACATATCGCCTGGGTCGGCGAGACCAGCCAGGCCCAGCGGGCCGGTTTCGGTGAGGAGATCGCCCACGCCACCGCGGCGCCGGAGGACGGCTACCTCATCCCCGGCCTGGTGGACGTCCACTGCCACGGCGGGGGCGGGGAGTCCTTCCCCAACGCCACCACGCGCGAGCAGGCGATGACGGCGGTCATGGAGCACCGCCGTCACGGCACCACCAGCTTGGTGACCTCATGCGTGACGGCCAGCGGCGAGGTCCTCAAGGAGCGCACCCGCCTCTTCGCCGACCTCGCCGAGGAGGGCGAGATCGCCGGGATCCACTACGAGGGCCCCTTCGTCTCCGTCGAGCGCTGCGGCGCCCAGGACCCCACCTACATCACCGACCCCGACGCCACCCTGACACGCGAGCTGCTGGAGCTCGGGCGTGGGCACGTGGTCACCATGACCATCGCGCCGGAGAAGCCCGGGGTGACGGGGGATGACGGCGTCATCGAGGCACTGCTGGCTGGCGGCGCCCTGCCCTCCTTTGGACACACTGACTCCGAGTCGGCGCCGGTGCGCCAGGCGCTTGACGATGCTGAGGCCCGCATCCAGGCGCGGCTCATGGCCGGTGAGCCCGTGCGCTCACCGCTGCCGACGGTCACCCACCTGTTCAACGGCATGCGCCCCATCCACCACCGCAAGCCCGGACCGGTGCCCTCCTTCCTGGCAGGGGCAGCGGACTGGCGCTGCGTCGTCGAGCTCATTGGCGACGGCGTGCACCTGGCCCCGGAGATCGTGCGCGAGGTCTTTGACCTCGTGGGCAAGGAGAACATCGTCCTCATCACCGACGCCATGGCCGCAGCCGGGATGGCGGACGGCGAGTACGTGCTCGGCTCCCAGCCGGTCACGGTCGCCGGAGGCGTTGCTCGTCTGACCGACGGCGGTGCTATCGCGGGCGGGACCGCGCACCTCATCGACGTCGTGCGCACGACGTGGAAGGGAGGAGTGGACCTGCTCGACGCGGTCTACTCCGCCTCGGTCCAGCCGGCACGCGTCATCGGCGACGAGAGCATCGGTGCGCTTGAGGCCGGACGGTGGGGTGACGTCGTCGTCACGGACGCTGAGCTCAACCCTGTGACGGTGGTGCGCCGCGGCGCCGTCGTCAGTGACTGACCTCGGTCAGGGCGCCCGTGGCGACGTCGTAGACGAAGCCGCGGGCGCGCTGTCCTGCCGGGACGTGCGGGTCTGAGGCCAGGGCCGCCATCATCTCGCGCAGGTCCGCCTCGGCGGACCGGAAGCCCCCAGGCCGCCAGGTCGGGCGGATCCCGGTGCGCTGAGCCAGACGGTCCGCAAAGTCCTGGTCCGTCAGGCCCTCCATCCCACAGTCCGTGTGGTGGACCAGGGCGATCTCCTCCACCCCCAGGGCGTGCTGGGTGATCGCGAGCGAGCGACGGACGTCGTCGGTCAGGACGCCGCCGGCGTTGCGGATGACGTAGGCCTCGCCGTCGTCCAGCCCCAGGACCGCCAGCGGGTCCAGACGGAAGTCCATGCACGCGACGACGGCCAGACGGGGCTTGGGAGAGCGTGAGGCAGCCATAGACCTAGTGTGCCGCAAAGGCGCTCGCGCGTGCGCGGACGCGCGAGCGTCAGGCGAAGACGACGGTGCGGTGGCCGTTGAGCAGCACCCGGTGCTCGGCGTGCCACTTGACGGCCTGGGCGAGCACCCGGCGCTCGACGTCCTGGCCCTTGCGCTGGAGCTGGAGGGCGGAGTCGGCGTGCGAGGCGCGGGTGACGTCCTGCTCGATGATGGGGCCCTCATCCAGGTCCGGGGTCACGTAGTGAGCGGTGGCACCAATGAGCTTGACGCCGCGGTCGTGGGCCTGCTGGTAGGGCTTGGCACCCTTGAAGGAGGGCAGGAAGGAGTGGTGGATATTGATGACGTTGCCGTGTAGCGTCTCGCACAGGGCAGGGGAGAGGATCTGCATGTAGCGGGCGAGCACCACGAGCTCGACCTCCAGGGAGTCCACGAGCGAGAGCAGCTCGGCCTCGGCCTCCGCCTTGGTGTCCTTCGTGACGGGGATGTGGTGGAAGGGCACGCCGTAGAACTCAGCCACGTCCCGCAGGGTCTCGTGGTTACCGACCACGCCGACGACGTCGATGGGCAGGCCCTGGCTCTTGGCGCGGAAGAGCAGGTCGGACAGGCAGTGGCCCTCCTTCGAGACCATGAGGAGGGTACGGATGGGACGGTCGGCCTCGTCCAGGGACCAGCGCATCTCGTAGGTGGCGGCGAGCTCGGCGATATCCGCCTCCAGCTCGGTGCGCGGGACGCGGGTGAGGACGGCCACACGCATGAAGAACAGGCCGGACTCTGCGTCACCGAACTGCTGGGACTCAGTGATGTTGCCGCCCCGACGGGCCAGTGCCCCTGTGACCGCGTGGACGATGCCGGGGCGGTCCGGGCAGGACAGGGTGAGGACCAGGTGCTGGGCGTCGCCTGGGGTGGGACAGGAGACTGGGGTGGCCGCGGTCGCAGGCGTGGTGGTCGGGGCTGAACTCATGGCCAGAGGGTAGCGGCGGTGATTGACCGGGATGTTTCGGGTCCGCGAGGCGGACTGAGAGGCAGGTGGCCTTGGTAGTCTGTGAGTGTGACGCTCGACTCATCACGAGAAGACGAGAACGCCGACGTCGACGAGCCGAAGTTGGGGCTGCGTGACCTTCCTGCTCGGGACTGGATCATCATCGGCGTCGTGCTGGGCGCGGTGATCGGTGAGCTCATGTGGCTGGTGCTCTCGCCGATCGGCCCCTACGCGCTGCTGAAATACGCAGGGCGTGTACTGATACCGGCTGCGATGGCGGTGTTCGGCATCGGCGGGATCTTACGTGTGCCTCGGAACGTTCCAGCTCGCCTGGATGGGGAGGGGGCGGCCTCGCGCCCTCGTCGTCACGGGGGTGGCGGGGCTGGTGGTGCTGGTGCCACTGACTGCTGGGGCAAGCGCCTGCACGGTGTGGTGGGCCGCGCCGGTGGTCCAGGACGCGCTCAGCGGGCCGCAACGACGTGTGGTCGAGCGGTGCGAGGGCTGGCAGACGGGGAAGGACTCCAGGACCGAGGAGGAGAGTGGAGCCGCCGGCTACCGACTGGTGATGGCTGACGGCGTGGTCGAGGAGCGTCAGGACGTACTGCGGCACCGATCGGCCTGGGACAAGCGGCTGCCTGCGAGGTTGCAGGAGCTGTGCAGCGGCGAGGGCGGGCCCTCCTTCGAGCTGGTGGTCTACCCGCGCACCGGCGGGATCCGGGACGTGCGGGTGCGCTGAGACGAGACCTAAGGTCTGGGGTCTGTGTTTCCGTGGTCCTGGTGAAACCACGGTGCCTCGTCCTCGCGACCAAAGGGGATACGGCGACCGCAGGACCTGCAGACCCACTCGTAGCGGGTCTGGTCGGTTGTCATCCGTGCATAGCGGCAGCGCCAGCCACAGCTAGGGCCCTCGCCTTCGCTTGCCAGGGTTGAAGCGACGTAGCGGCTGCTACGACCTGGGTGGTCGGTCTGTGTGCGGCGTCTGCGGATGACGGTGCTGAGAGCCCACATCGCCGGGAGCACGACCAGGAGCACGAGCGCTGTGCGCCCGATCAGGAACGCGATGAGGTCGCCAAGGTTGGAAGGCATCAGTCTCGCATGCTGTCTGCGGGTGAGGAACAGATTCGTTCTGTCTGTGGTCTATCGGGGATAGATAGCTGCGAGGTAGACCAGGGACGACGAGGAGGTGAAGTCTCGGTGAGAGGTAGTGGAGCGGGGGTCCCGAGCCCGGACAGGTCCAGGAACAGGCTTAAGACAGCTCGTCGTCGAAGTAGTTGTTATCGATCTTGGAGAGCGTGAAGCGGCGGGTCTCGTGAACAGCGACGCCGTCGCTCCGTAGCGGAGGACAGGGTGACCGGAGGGGATGAACTGATGGTGACGATGACCTCAACGATCTGACGGTTACCATCAGTTCATGAGCGCTATCCAGACGCACGTTGAGGGGACTGACTACGACACTCTCCTCAACGAGGCGCTGGCGGACCTGGAGCTCGACGCGACAGACAGCCTGGACGACGACTGGCACACCTACCGCCACTACGCCGCCCGGTCCCTGGACTTCATCGCCCAGATCCGCGCCCTCGACAACGCATAGAACCACCAGCCAGCACCTGGAAGGCCACCCACCGCGCTCGCGAACCGGGTGGTTCTGTTGTCTCAGCTTCCCGTATGCCTGTCTTCCTGGAACGGGCAGAAAGAATCGCTCGCGGGTACTGGGCCCAGGTGGTTTCTAGGACGCCCGTCTGCCGACGATGGGCGAGGCGAAGACCAACGAGGCCGCTCCGTACGCCCAGGTGTCTTCGGACCAGGGCTGGACCGTGACCGGGATGTCCCGGCGGTGGATGGGCAGGCGCGACCTGAACCCGTGGGAGAAGCCGGCCTCCCACAGCGGCCATACATCGACTCCCTCGCCAGAGATCGTGACGGTGTCCGGATCGAGGAGATGGACGAGATTCGCTGCGGCGCGGCCCAGGAGCAGTGCGGCGTGGTAGAAGACTGACCGTGCCGCCTCATTGCCGCTCAGGGCCAGAGCGTTGAGATGATCCTTGCCTTGGGTTGCGGTCAGCAGGCCGGCCTTGCGAGCCTGGCGGACAAGACCGTCGTCGCCGATGAGGGCCTCCAGGCAGCCGGAGAGGCCGCAGGAACAGGGCACGTCGCTCTCAGTGATCATCGTATGGCCGAGCTCTCCGGCACCGCCGCGTCCGCCGTGGATGATCTGCCCCTGGCTGGTGAACGCCGCCCCGATGCCGATACCGATGGTGATGAGAAGGTCGTCTCCTGTGGGCTGGGGTGAGTACAAGCGGTGGGCGAGGAGGAGAGCGTTGACGTCGTTGTCTATGATGACCGGCAGACCCGTGCGCTCACGTACGAGCCGACCCAGGTCCACCTGGTTCCAGCCCAGAATGGGAGCAGTGACGATGTCCGGGTCCTGGGGCTTGCTGAATCCTGGGATCGCAAGTCCGACTCCCATGAGCTCGTCCTGGTGTGAGCGTGCGGCCTGGGCCACGGCCTGGGTGATCTGATCCAGAGCGTCGGGGGAGCGCATGTCAAGGTCGAGCGAGGTGCTGGGTCCTTGCTCCTTGTTCATCTCCACCTCGGTCACGGCGAGGTGGTTGGGCGTGATCTTGACTCCGAGGGCGTAGCGTCGCCTGTCATTGAGGTCGAGCAGGGTCGCTGGGCGGCCTCCGCTGGACGCGTCCGTCCCCGCCTCGCGCAGGACGCCTTCCTCGATGAGAGAACGGGTGAGGTGGGTGATGGAGGCGGGCGAGACGCCTAGCTGTCGTGCAATGGAGGCGCGTGACAGGGGACCTCTGGTGCCGATCAAACCGATGATGGCGTCGGAGAGGTCATTTCCCACGTTGTGTCCCACAAGTCCTCCTCGCTGGTGCTGCCGCAAACATACGTCCCCTTGATCCGGCTCGGAAGTTGCTTGACAGTCATTACTTCATGTCTTACTTTAGCACTTAAGAAAGTACTGAAGGAGTCGAACTGACATGAGTACTGCTGCAACGACGCGGCGCTCGCGGGGTGGACATGGGCGGTGGGCGGTCTTCTTCCTCGCGCCCAGCTTCCTGCCGTTAGCGCTCTTCACCTTCTTCCCCATGGCGAAGTCGGTGTGGATGAGTCTGCACAACTGGAACCTCATCTCCGCGCCGACCTGGGTCGGCGTCGAGAACTACAAGAGGCTTCTCAGTGATTCGGCAACCATCCAGGCCTTCTGGCACACCCTGCTCTATGTCCTGGGATATCTGCCCTTGGTCTACTGCGGTGGTCTGGCTCTGGCGCTTGTGCTGAACACCCGCCTTCCAGCACGAGGCCTGCTGCGGGCGGTCTACTTCCTGCCGGTCATCACCTCCTGGGTCGTGGTGGCGCTGGTGTGGAAGTGGATCCTCAACCCCAGTAGCGGTGTAGTCAACACCGCGCTGGGGGCGCTCGGTCTGCCCGAACCAGGCTGGTGGACGGACCCCCACTGGGCGATGGCGTCAGTCATCCTGGCCTCGGCCTGGAAGGACCTCGGTTTCGTTATGGTCATCCTGCTGGCCGGGCTGCAAGGAATCCCGGGGGAGCTGTATGAGGCGGCACGAATCGACGGCGCGACCTGGTGGGCCCGGCTTCGCTACATCACCGTCCCGCTCCTGACTCCCTCAACGTTCTTCGTCGTCGTTATCAGCCTCATCAACGGCTTTCAGGTATTCGACCAGGTCTTCGTGATGACTGGCGGTGGACCGCAAGGGGCCTCACAAGTCGTCGTCGGGCAGATCTATGACCTCACGTTCCGGTACGGGCGAGCCGGCGAGGCGGCGGCCCTGTCCTGGTTGCTGTTCGGCGTGATCCTGACCATCACCCTCATTCAGATGTGGGGCCAGAGGAAGTGGGTGCACCATGCGTAACCGTCGTCTGCTTGGTCGCGGAGCCTTGACGGTCCTGGTCTGCGCCGGCGCCGTGATCATGGTGTTCCCGTTCCTGTGGACCCTCATCACCTCGATCACACCTGAAGGCTCCTTGACAGGGGGGCCCTCGCTCGTGGTGAGGAACCCGACTCTTGACGCCTACCGTGAGCTCTTCACAAGCCTGCCGATGATGCGGATCATCGCGAACTCGATCCTGGTCTCCGTGGTCACTACTGGGCTTCAGCTCCTGACCGGCGCTATGGCGGGGTACGGATTTGCCCGGCTCGAGTTCCGTGCCAAGGGACTCCTCTTTGCCCTCTACCTCGCCACCATGATGATTCCGCTGCAGGTCCTGGTGGTGCCCCTGTTCATCATGTTCAAGGACCTGCACCTGCATGACACGTACTTCGCGCTGATCGCCCCGGCGGTGGCGTCAGCCTTCGGTGCGTTCATGCTGCGTCAGGCGGTCGAGGCCGTGCCGCGAGAGCTTGACGAGGCTGCCACGCTCGACGGCGCAGGTCATCTGAGGATCTTTGCGTTCATCATCCTTCCTCTCATTAAGCCCACACTCGCCACCGTCGGCATCCTCGCCTTCATGTCCACCTGGAACAGCTTCCTGTGGCCCCTGGTGGTGATCCGGTCTCCGGAGCTCCAGACGCTTCCCCTTGGTCTAGCGACCTTGCAGGGACAGTTCACCACGCGCTGGGACGTGGTCATGGCGGGCTCGGTGATCTCCATCCTCCCCATCGCACTGGTTTACCTCTTCGCGCAGCGTCACCTCATCGCAGGCGTGGCGCACACCGGCATCAAGTAACTACCCCACTGATGAAAGGTTCACGACGATGACGTCTTTGATGACTCGCCGAGGCTTCCTCGGCGCGACGGCGACGGCGGCCTTGGCCTCTGTGGCTGCATGCACGCAGGGCTCGGCCACCCGCGACAGTGAGGAGGTCGCCGCAGACGGGTCGGTGACCATCACTTATATGAATTTCTCCGCGAACGGAGGCCATGAGGAGGACCTGCAGGCCATCGCAGACGCGTTCCACGAAGAAAATCCTCAGATCACCGTCAAGCTGGAGACCGTTCCATACGACTCCTACTTCACCAAGCTCCAGACTGCTGTGGCAGGCGGGACGGCCTCGGACGCCTTTGAGCTGAACTACGAGAACTTCGTGACCTACGCCTCCAACGGATCGCTCAAGGCGCTCGATGGGATCGACTCCAGCTCGTACAGGCCCTCGCTCTTTGAAGCCTTTACTCGGGACGGCGCCCAGTACGGACTGCCAGAGTCCTTTAGCAATGTGGTCCTGTTCTACAACAAGACGCTCTTCGAGGAGCACGGTCTTGGTGTGCCGACGTCGGAGTGGACCTGGAAGGAGGAGCGGGAAGCGGCCGAGAGGCTGACTGACACTGCCACGCAGACATTCGGCGACTACCAGCCTGTCAGCTTCCACGAGTTCTACAAGGTACTGGCTCAGTCCGGCGGTCAGTTCCTCTCCGATGATGGCACCCGGACGGCTTTCAACTCTCCTGAAGGCGTTGCAGCGGCCTCATGGCTCGTAAGTAAGCCCGGCGCCGTCATGCCGACCGCTGCTGACGGGGCGGGAGCGCCAGACTTCGACTCCGAACTGTTCAAGTCCGGCAAGCTGGCGATGTGGCATTCAGGGATCTGGATGTTCGATGGCCTTCAGGACGTTCCCTTCGACTGGGACATCGTGGTCGAGCCTGGTGAGACGACGAAGGCCTCAGCAATGTTCACCAATGGTGCGGTTGTCAGCGCGACGACGGCCAAGGCTGAGGCCGCGACGAAGTGGATCACGTACCTCACCTCCTCGTCCACGATGAGCGAAATCCGGCTCTCGTCTGCCTGGGAGCTTCCTCCCGTAGCCGATGACGCTGCCTTCGAGAGCTATCTTGACAGTGGTCAGCCTGCCAACCGCCAGGCGGTCTTGGAGTCCTTGGACAAGACGGTGCTGCCGCCGGTGATTGCCTCCCAGCAGGAGATGCAGGATGCGATGACCCAGGCGCTGGAGAGCGCGGCAGCCGGGGCGCTGTCGGTGGAGGAAGCACTGGCGCAGGCAGCCTCGAAGATCGACAGCTTGCTGGGCTAGCTCCTCCCTTAACCGAATTCGGGGCCGAGGAGAGTCGAATCCCCCCGAGCCCCATGCCTGCCTGGTTCGGCCGCTGCTCGCGTGCCGAACCGGGCAGGGAGACCACTGCCCTCAACCGACGAGAGACAACAAGAATATGACCGACATGCAGATTCTCCATCGCCCCTACGGCGTCGAGCACCCCTATGCGCGCTCCTTGGACCAACGCAGCCCTGCCGTCGCGGTAGCAGGGGAGGAGCTCATCATTGCGGCCAGGACGACGGCGCCTGCCACGGCCGTTGAATGTGTACTCTCGCTGCCGTCAGGGACGGTACGCCTACCAATGGCCGCCGTCGATGGCGCTGACTCCGACGCCGCCTTGCTGGCTGGGGGCGACGGGCACCTTGCGGCTGCCCAAGAGGCCGCCCTGGAGGCGGACAACGGATGGCAGGTGGTGCTCGCCGCCACGCCGCACGAGACGGGAACCTACTCGTTCGTGGCCTCCGGCGCCGACGGCGTTGTGCGTTCGCAGGAGTTCTCCTTGCAACCGGCCTCCTGGACACAGGAGCCGTGTGGACGCCTTGAGGTGGACGACGAGCGCCTGATTCCTGGCTCGGTACGGTGGCTGCGCTCGGCCGCAGGCATTCACAAGGTCAGGTTCGGCATTCGGTTGGCGAGCGACGAGCACGTCGTTGGATTCGGGGAGCGTTACGACTGGGTGGACCAGCGCGGGCATTGCCTGGACGCCGTCGTGTTTGAGCAGTACAAGTCCCAGGGGCAGCATCACCGGACCTACTTGCCGATGCCATGGGCGATGGTCGTCTCTGAGAACACCGGTCGGGCCTGGGGCTTCCACCTTCAGACCTCACGGCGCTCGTGGTACGACGTCGCAGCGTCACAGGACGGAGTCCTCCTCATTGAGGCAGATCTTGACCCCACCACCGATCCTGCCCTTCGTGTCGCGACGTGGAGCGGAACCCCACAGGAGACCCTCAACGGTTTCCTCAACGAGGTGGGGCGAGCGACCCAGATGCCCGAGTGGGTGTTTGGACTGTGGGCCTCTGGAAACGAGTGGAACAGCCAGGCTGCGGTGATGGAGCAGGTGCATCGTCACCAGTCCGAGGGGATCCCGATCAGCGCCGTCGTCATTGAGGCCTGGTCTGACGAGGAGAGCTTTACGGTGTTCCGAGACGCCTCCTACGACGTGGGCGGAGGGCAGCTGCCTGCAGCCGAGAACCTGGTCTATCCCGCAGACGGGGCCTGGCCGGACCCAGCAGGAATGATTCATGACCTTCACGAGCGCGGTATCAAGGTGCTCCTGTGGCAGATTCCCCTGCAGAAGGCGGAGCAGAGCGACAGCGCTCTAGCACAGGCGCAGAGAGACTCCCTGCTCGCCAGCGGGCACATGGTTAGGGAGGCTGACGGTTCGGCCTATCGCAACCGCGGGTGGTGGTTCCCTGGCGCTTACCTGCCTGACCTGTCAACCGCGGCTGGACGGCGATGGTGGACGGAGCAGCGGCGCTACCTGGTTGAGGACCTGGGTGTTGACGGTTTCAAGACCGACGGCGGAGAGCACGCCTGGGGGCACGACTTGTGCTATGCCAATGGTCAGCGAGGCGATGAAGCCAACAACCTCTTCCCAGTCCACTACGCGGCGGCCTACGGGGAGCTGCTGCGGTCCGCCGGAAAGGATCCAGTGACCTTCAGCCGTTCAGGCTTTGCGGGGTCACAGCCACATGGGATCTTCTGGGCCGGGGACGAGAACTCGACCTGGGAGGCGTTCCGGTCCTCGATTACCGCTGGGATCACGGCTGGCGCTAGCGGCATCGTGTACTGGGGCTGGGATATCGGAGGTTTCTCCGGGCCGGTCCCGGACGCCGAGCTCTATATGCGTGCCTTTGCTGCGTCGGCGTTGATGCCGATCATGCAGTACCACTCTGAGTTCAACCACCATCGCCGTCCGTGCCGTGACCGCACGCCGTGGAACGTGGCGGAGGCTGCAGGTGAGCCACAGGTGGTGGAGGTAGCGCGTCGGTTTGTGGCACTCCGTCAGCAGCTGCGGCCGTATTTGGCCAGCGAGGCACAGGACTGTGTTGCTGGGGGAGCGCCGCTGATGCGGGCGCTGTTCTTCGACCACGCGGACGATCCGGAGATCTGGAACCACCCGTTGCAGTACAAACTCGGCAGCAAGCTGCTTGTTCATCCTGTCACGCAGCCGGGTGCCAAGGAGTGGCAGACCTACCTTCCTCAGGGTGATTGGGAGGACTTCTGGACCGGTGAGAGGCTCCACGGCGGGCAGATGGTGACCACGGCGGTCGACTTCTTCACGGTGCCTGTGTTCCGACGGGGCTGAGATCGGTGGCCGCGCAGCGCATTGCTGCGCGGCCACCGTCTGCTCTGAGCGGCTCAGTTGGGATCAACGCAATATCCCCGAGACATCGGGGGAGAAGGTCGCGTTTCTCGGCGCAGGCGCCCATTTGCTCCTTCGCATCTCCGCTCACGCGGGGATCTGCGCAGGCGAGGTGCTGAGACTTCTCACCCTCGCCTGCGCTCTTGGACGTACCATGGCCCCGTCGTCGTGACTGGCGTTTGGGTGGACCACCACCGGGGAGCGGCGATCGTGCTCACGGCCTGACCGTCCACCAGCCTGGCTGGAGGCCTGCCGTACCCGGCCACGAGCACGCACCTGTACCTGGTCGCCCGCCTGGGCCGAGGTCGACGCCCCGCGCGGTACGCCGCGCTCAGACAACGCACCGAGGAGAACCATGACTGGTCCCGCCGCCACCTCACTCAACGCCATGCCGCTGGCCGAGCTCGACCCTGAGATCGCCGCCGTCCTGGACGGCGAGCTCGCCCGCCAGCGCGAGACCCTGGAGATGATCGCCTCGGAGAACTTCGTTCCCCGCGCGGTCCTCCAGGCCCAGGGCTCGGTCCTGACCAACAAGTACGCCGAGGGCTACCCCGGCAAGCGCTACTACGGCGGCTGCGAGGTCGTCGACGTCGCCGAGTCGCTCGCTATCGAGCGTGCCTTGAAGGTCTTCGGTGGTGACTACGCCAACGTCCAGCCCCACTCCGGCGCCCAGGCTAACGCCGCGGTCCTTCACGCCCTGGCGCAGCCGGGTGACACCATCCTCGGCCTGGCCCTGCCCCATGGTGGCCACCTCACCCACGGCATGAAGATCAACTTCTCGGGCCGCCTGTACAACGCCACCGCCTACGGCGTGGACGAACACACCCACCGCATCGAGATGGACCAGGTGCGCGAGGCCGCCCTGCGCGAGCGCCCCAAGGTCATCATCGCCGGCTGGTCCGCCTACCCCCGCCACCTCGACTTCGAGGCCTTCCGCTCCATCGCGGACGAGGTCGGTGCCTACCTGTGGACGGACATGGCCCACTTCGCCGGACTCGTCGCCGCGGGCCTTCACCCCAGCCCCGTCCCCTTCGCCGACGTCGTGTCCACCACGGTCCACAAGACCCTCGGCGGCCCGCGCTCGGGCATGATCATCTCCTCGCGCGGTGAGGAGCTGGGAAAAAAGCTCAACTCCGCCGTCTTCCCCGGCCAGCAGGGTGGCCCGCTCATGCACGTCGTCGCCGCCAAGGCGGTGGCCATGAAGGTCGCCGGCACCGAGGAGTTCAAGGACCGCCAGCGCCGCACCGTCGAGGGCGCCGCGATCCTGGCCGAGCGTCTCCTGCGCGAGGACGTGGCCAAGGCCGGCATCACGCTGGTCACCGGCGGCACTGACGTCCACCTGGTCCTCGTTGACCTGCGTGACTCTGCCCTGGACGGCCAGCAGGCCGAGGACCTCCTCCACGCCGCTGGCATCACCGTCAACCGCAACGCGGTCCCCTTCGACCCGCGTCCGGCCCGCGTCACCTCGGGACTGCGTATCGGTACCCCGGCGCTGGCCACCCGCGGCTTCGGCGCCACCGAGTTCACCGAGGTCGCGGACATCATCGCCACCGCCCTCGTGGCCGGTGCCGCCGGCGCGGCCGACGACGAGCTGCTCGCTGGCCTGCGCGCCCGCGTCCAGGCCCTGACCGAGGCCTTCCCGCTCTACCCGGGGCTGGACCAGTGAGGGCCCCCTGGACCGGCGCCGCCCAGGTCCTGGACGGCAAGGCCACCGCGGCCGCCATCAAGGCCGAGCTCAAGGAGCGTGTGGACGCCCTGCGGGAGCGCGGTATCACCCCGGGGCTCGGGACCGTCCTAGTGGGTGAGGACCCCGGTAGCGTCAAGTACGTGGCCGGCAAGCACGCCGACTGCGCCGAGGTCGGTATCGCCTCCATCCGGGTGGACCTGTCGGCCAGCGCCACCCAGGCCGAGATCGAGGCAGCGGTCGATCGTCTCAACGCCGACCCTGCCTGCACCGGCTACATCGTCCAGCTGCCGCTTCCCAAGGGCGTGGACACCAACGCCATCCTGGAGCGGATCGACCCGGACAAGGACGCGGACGGCCTCCACCCGACCAACCTCGGGCGCCTGGTCCTGCGTGGCTCTGAGCCGATCACCTCGCCTCTGCCGTGTACCCCGCGTGCCTGCATCGAGCTCATCACCCGTCACGGGATCGCTCTGGCGGGCAAGGACGTGTGCGTCGTGGGTCGAGGCGTGACCGTGGGCCGCTCCATCGGCCTGCTGCTCATGCGCAAGGACGTCAACGCCACCGTCGACGTCTGCCACACCGGCACCGCGGACCTGGCTGAGCACGTGCGCCGCGCTGACGTCGTCATCGCCGCCGCCGGCTCGGCCGGGATCATCAGCCCTGACATGGTCAAGCCCGGCGCCGTCGTCCTGGACGTGGGCGTGAGCCGCGTCGTGGACCCGGCCACCGGTAAGGGCCGGATCATGGGAGACGTGGCCGACGGCGTCGACCAGGTCGCCTCGTGGCTCTCACCGAACCCCGGGGGAGTGGGACCCATGACTCGCGCCCTGCTGCTGGCCAACGTCGTCGAGACGGCTGAGCGGCAGGCCTGAGACAAGCCTGAGAAACAGGCGGCGCCGTCGTTCCTGCGCTGAGGGACGACGGCGCCGCTCGTCCTCTCGGCCAGGCAGGGCCAGGTGGCCATGGCCGGCTCAGCCAGGCACCACCTGGGTCCCGGCCCGTCCCGCCACGATCTGAGCGGCCTGGCCCAGCGCCCCGATGACAGCGCGCCCGCCGGTGCGCTCGACGAAGGAGGCACACGCCCGCGCCTTGGGGCCCATCGACCCCTCCGGCAGCCCGAGGGCCCGTAGCCGGGCCGGAGTCACCTGCTCCAGCAGCTGTGCCTCGGCGGTCCCGTAGCCCTCCACCACGCCGGGCACATCCGTGAGCACAATGAGCAGCTCGGCCCCGATCTGCTCGGCCAGCACCGCGGAGGCCAGGTCCTTGTCCACCACTGCCTCCACGCCCTCGTGCGTCCCGTCCTCCCAGGTGCGCACGGCAACGCCCCCGCCACCGGTGCACACGACGACGGCGCCCTGGTCGAGCAGGCGGGCGACGACGTCGGCCTCGAGCACGGAGCGGGGCTCAGGGGAGGGGACCACGCGGCGCCAGTGCTCACCGTCGCGCGCCATCGTCCAGCCGCGCTCGGCGGCCAGCAGCCGCGACTCCTCCTCGCTGAGCACCGCACCCACGAACTTGGTGGGCTGGGCCATCGCCGGGTCAGCGGGGTCGACGAGGGTGCGCGTGAGCAGCCCCGCCACCGCACGCCCGGGCAGCGCGTCAGACAGCGCCTGGGTGATCCAGAAGCCGATCATGCCCTGGGTCTGAGCCACCAGGGTGTCCAGCGGGTAGACATTCGCCGGTAGGTCCGAGGAGGCTGTGGCTGCCGCGAGCAGCCCGACCTGTGGTCCGTTGCCGTGGGTGATGACCAGCTCGTGGCGCGCGGCCAACGGCGCCAGCGCAGCGACCGCCAGGCGTACCTTGGCCACCTGGATCGCCGTGTCGGGCGTCGCGCCGCGAGGAAGCAGAGCGTTGCCACCCAGCGCGAGGACGATCCTCATACCAGTCCCTTCTTCCGGCACCTACTCACCAGGAGCCACCTGAGCGCAGCGCCTGCCAGCCTGCTGGATCGTGCGGGTGGCTGCGCCTAGAGCTGGTACTCCACCACCAGCGGAGCGTGGTCGCTCCACCGCTCGGCGTAGGAGGCGGCGCGGTCGACGACGGCGCTCACCGCCCGGCCGGCGAGGGATGGGGTCGCCACCTGGTAGTCGATGCGCCAGCCGGCGTCATTGTCAAAGGCCTTGCCACGCTGGGACCACCAGGTGTAGGGCCCCTGAGCCTCAGGTTCGAGGTGACGAGCCACGTCCACCCACCCAGAGGCGAACCAGCCCTCTAGGTGCGCGATCTCCTCATCCAGGACACCGGCGACCTTGTTGTGGTTCGGCTTCCAGTTCTTGATGTCCCGCTCGCTGCGCACCACGTTGAGGTCACCGGCCATGACCACCTGCGGCCCGCCGGCCTGGGCACTGGCCAGGAGCTCACCCATCCGGGTATCGACGAGCTCCAGGTGGGCGTACTTCTGGTCCATCTTCTCCGTGCCGATCTGGCCCGAGTGCAGGTAGGCGGACACGACGGTGAGGACGGTCTGAGCATCGGCGTCGGCCAGGTCCACCTCCAGCCAGCGCCCGGAGTCCACGTCCGGCTCCTCGGCCTGGCCAGCCACGCCGTAGCGGGACTCGCCCAGGCGGACCGGCCCGCCCTCGCGCACGGCGACGCCCACCCCAGCGCGCCCCTTGATCCGGCAGGGCCAGATCAGCGAGGAGTAGCCGGGCAGCAGGGCCGCGGCCGTCTCCTCGTCCGCCCGCACCTCCTGCAGCAGCAGGACGTCAGGAGCTGAGGCCTCCAGCCAGGTCCCCATGCCCTTGCGGGCGGCGGCCCGGATGCCGTTGACGTTGACAGTGGCGATTCGCATGCGACCAGACTACGTGGCCCCACGCCTCCTCCAGAGGCAAGCAAGTCATAGAATCGTGCTATCCCGAGGCCGGCGAAGGCGAGGAGACCATGAGGAGCAACGAGACCAGCGCTGCCACCCTCGCGCAGGCGGAGCTGGAGCGCGCGCGGCGCACTGACACCCGCGGTAAGCGGATGCTCATCGCAGGCCTGGTCATCATGCTCGCCGCGGCCCTGTTCCCGGTCCTCGCCTCCTGGGCGCTCGACGGCGAGGCCGCCACAGCACTGTGGCTCGCCTCGATGCCCCTGTGCCTGGCCGGGGCAGCGCTCGCCGCCGTGGGCCACACGCGCCGTCGTAGCGTCTCCAGCCTGCTGCGGGAGGACTGGGGCTGAGGCCGTCAGATCCTGATGGCGTCGATCGGGCGGATCCGCACCGCCACGATCGCCGGGATGATGCCGGCCAGCGCCCCGACCCCGCTGGCTGCCGCCAGGCCGATGAAGGCCGCGGACATCGGGAAGGGCGGGCGGTTCGTGATCTCGGTCTGCATGAGGGTCTCCAGGGGGATCACGCGCATGGCGATGATGGCGATGATGATGCCGACCACGCCGGCCACCACCGTGGCGACCACGGACTCCAGCATGATGGAGAAGAAGATGCGCCGGTTGGTCGCCCCGAAGGAGCGGCGCACACCGATCTCGTGGATGCGCTGGCGCACGGTGACCAGGGAGATGTTGATCAGTCCTAGGGCGCCCAGGACCATGATGAAGACGCCGGCCCCGGTCACGGACAGGGTGAAGACCCGGTTGAAGTCCTCGGACTGGCCGAAGTCGTTGTCGTAGACATTGGTCGCCCCGCGTCCGAAGACGCCGTCGAAGTAGGTCTTGGCCAGCGCGGTCATCTCCTTGCTGCGTCCGGCACCCGCCCACACCTCGAAGGTGGGCTCCTCAGGCTGGACGGTGGCGGGCAGGAGCCTCTCGAAGGGCTCGGCCAGGACGAAGGCCTTGAGCTCCTCGCGGCACACCATCTCCCTGTCCTCCCCCTTCGTGCAGAACTGACCGCCGTCGGGGTCGGCGGGCAGGACGCCCACGACCGTGTAGGTGGCCTTCATCGGTGCCAGGCCCGTGACCTGGACCGGCTCGGTGAGGGAGTCGATGCCTAGCTGGGTCAGCAGCGAGCGGGAGACGACGATGCTGGGGGACAGGTCGTCAGCGTCCTCGGCCCTGAACCAGCGGCCCTCGGCCAGCTGGGTGGGGTGCAGGAGGCCGTAACCGGGTGAGACCACGGTGGTGGACACCGCCGCAGGCCCGTCCGCCAGGCTCAGACGCAGGTTCTGGGAGTAGCTCGTGGCCCACCGCGTGATCTCGTAGCGGCTGACAAAGTCCGTGCGGGCCGCGGCCAGACGAGCCTTCGTGTCCGTGCCGGTGTCCTGGGCCGGGTCCTCCAGGCCAGCCGCGGCGTCGGCGTCCAGGACGCCGGAGGAGCCGTCCTGCGTCCCGGTGGCAGGCGAGACCATGATCTGCACCGTGCCTGGGCGCCCGGCCCACTTCTCCATCAGGTCCTGCTGGACCGCGGAGGAGACCTGCCCGAAGGCGATGATGAAGGTCATGGCGGCTACCGCCACGGCCACGCCGATGAGGGAGAGCATGACGCGCAGCTTGCCGATGCGCAGCTGGGCCCAGGCCTCAACGAGGGCGCCGACGACGCCGGTGACGAACCCGTTCATGCTGGCACCTCCTCCAGGGTCTGGAGCGAGCCGTGCGTACGACGCTCCACGCTGATGGGTGTCAGGCGCCCCTCCTCCAGCCGGTACTGCGTGCGCGCCCGGCTGGCCACGGCCAGGTCATGGGTGATGATGATCAGAGCCGCGCCGGTCTGCGCGCACTGAGCCTCCAGCAGGTTCATCACCGAGGCGCCGGTGTCCACGTCCAGGGCGCCGGTGGGCTCATCGGCCAGAATGATCCGAGGCTTGCGGGCCAGCGCACGTGCGATGGCCACGCGCTGCTGCTCGCCTCCGGACAGGCGGTTGATAGGCCCACCGATCTTGTCCTTCAGGCCGACTGCCTCCAGCAGCTCCTCGGCCCGGGCGGTGCGGCCCCAGAAGGCCAGGCCCCGGTCGTAGAGCAGAGGCGCAGCCACGTTCTCCGTGGTGGTCAGGCCGGGGATGAGGTTGAAGGTCTGGAAGACGAAGCCGAAGGTACGCCCGCGCAGGTGCGCCCGGCGGGACTCGCCCAGCGTCGCCGTGTCCACCCCGTCCAGCAGGTAGCTGCCGGCGCTGGCCTGGTCAATGAGGCCCAGGATGTTGAGCAGCGTCGACTTTCCGGTTCCCGAACGCCCCACGATGGCCACGTGCTCACCGGGGTAGATGTCCAGGTTGACGTCGGTCAGGATGTGGAGCGGATCGGCGTCGGGCACCTCGAAGGTGCGGGCAATGCCACGCAGGCTGAGTACCGGCGCGTGGCCGGCGGGTGGTGCCGGCAGCAGGTCAGTGGCCTCTTGCGCCTCCAGCGGCTCCGGCGGTGAGGACGGCGTCGGGGCAGAGGTGGTCACAGGATCTCCTGACCGTTCTCGTCGTAGCAGACGTAGTCGTCACAGGTGTCGGGCTCACCCGTGCGGGTGGTGTCCTTGCCCGGAACGAACAGGAGGATCTCCTCGCCCTCGCTCAGCCCCTCGGTGACCTGGATGTTGACGCCGTCATTGATGCCGAGCGTGACCTCACGCTTCTCGGCCTTTTCGGGCGCCTCGGGGTCGGTGACCACCCAGACGTTGCCCTTGGTCGTCGAGCCCTCGACGGCGGTGACGGGAACCAGCAGCGCCCCGGTGGCTGAGCCGGCGTCGATACCGATCGTCACCGGCAGGCCGGGGAAGACCTTCTGGTCACCCGGTACCGGGCAACGTACCTCCACGCTCGTGCCGTCACCGGTGGTCGTGGTGACGTCTCCGGAGGTCGGGTCGGTCGTCGTCGAGGTCCTGGCCTTGGTACCGATGCTCAGCCCCTGGCACTGGAAGGGCGCCGGGCCGCCCTCGAGCGTGAGCTCGGCCGTGGTGGGAGCGTTGGTCAGCTGGTACTGCTGGGAGGGCGTGATGGTGCCGGTGGCGGAGAAGGTGCCCGGTGCGACGGTAGCGACCACCATGCCGACGTTGGTCTGCTGGTCCTTGATGACGTTGAAGGAGACGACGCCGGCTGCCGGGGCGTAGACGACGGCGCGCGTGACCTTGTCTGGCTGGGGCACCTTACGCGGGGGGACCATGCCCTCCTCATCCTGGATGACCTGAGGGTCCTGCGCCTCGGTCTTGACGATCGTCAGCAGCGGCGCCCCCTGAGTGACCGTGGCTCCCTTGTCCACGGCGAAGCCCTCGATGACGCCCTCCAGGGTCGCCTGCGCCTCCAGTGCGGCGTCCTCGACGATCTGTCCCTTGACGTCGATGGTGTTGGAGATGTCGCCGAGCGTGGCGGTCGTCGTCTGGGTGCCGACGCTGAAGCCTGGGGTCGGGCCGGCGGAGGCACCCTCTGTCTGGCTGGGGAAGAAGGCGATCTTGGTCAGTGCCACGGCGATGACCAGGGCGATGAGGATCTTCAGGGCGGGCAGGACGTAACGCTTCACGGGTGCCTCCACCTAGGGCAAGAAGGGACGGGAGTCAGCGGCAGCATAAATAACGCTCGTCCCTCCAGGGCTCATCCTTGAGGAGGAGCTGCCCCTGAGACTCATCACCCGTGGGGCTCAGGGATGTGCCAGGCACATCCCTGAGCCCCACGGGCTGGACAGATCGCGATGGCTCAGGCCAGGCGGCCAGCCGGTGCGGAGGGCACGGCGTCCAGGAAGGCCGGGGCACCGAAGCCTTCACGGGCATAGGCCTGGACGACGGCGCGAGCCACCTGCTCGACGGCGTCGGCGTCCACCAGCGCGATCGCGGAGCCGCCAAAGCCGCCACCGGTCATCCGGGCCCCGTACGCGCCGGCAGCGCGAGCAGCGTCGACGGCGACGTCGAGCTCGGGGCAGGTGCACTCGTAGTCATCGCGCAGGGAGTCGTGGGAGGCGTTGAGCAGCGTGCCGACCTCGGCCAGCTTGTCACCGGCCAGCGCCTGGCCGTCGCTGAGCAGAGCGACCAGGTCCTTGGTTCGCTGGATCTCCGTGACTACGTGACGGGTGCGCTTGACCAGCTCCGCGCCGTCCTCGCCGCTGGCCTCCAGGCGCTCAAGCGCCTGGGGAAGGGCCTCGGGTGAGACCTCGACCAGCAGGTCCACCCCGAGCAGCGAGGCAGCCTTCTCGCAGGCCGCGCGCCGTGAGCCGTACTGGCCGTCAGCGTGGGAGTGCTTGGCCTTGGTATCGATCACCAGCAACGCGAGCCCTGCACCCGCCAGGTCGAGGGGGACCTGACGCACCTGGCCGCTGCGGCAGTCCAGCTCCAGGGCGTGCCCGGCCTGGCAACGCAACGAGGCGGACTGGTCCATCCCTCCGGTGGGGGCGCCGGCCATCTCGTTCTCCGCGCGCACGCAGGAGGTCACCAGCCGCTCGCGCCCGGCGTCATTGGGCTCCTCAGCGCTTCCTGCCAGTCCCAGGGCGTTGACCTCATCCAGCGCGACGACGGTGGCTCCCTCCAGGGCCGCCGAGGAGGACAGCCCGCCGCCCAGCGGCACGCAGGAGTACAGCGCTGCGTCGAAGCCGCTGACCGGTCCCAGCCCGTCCTGCTCCAGGGCCCAGGCCACGCCGGCGACGTAGGCGTTCCAGTGCCGGACCTCGCCCGGGGTGCCCTTGGGGCCGATCTGGTCCAGGTCGAGGACGTCGATCGTCTCGCGCGTCTGGGGCGAGACCAGGCGGATGGTGCGGTCCTCACGGCGACGCAGCGCCATGTGGGCTCGGTGCGGCAGGGCGATGGGCAGGGCCAGCCCACCGTTGTAGTCCGTGTGCTCGCCGATAACGTTGACCCGCCCCGGCGCGTACCACACGCCGTCGGGTTCACAGTCAAAGGCCTCGTGGAACAGTGCGGTGGCGGCAGCAACTCCCTCGTCGGGGGACAGTGCGGGGGAGAAGACAGGGTCGTGGGGGGCGGATGTGCTCTCGTAGGACATGGCTTCATCCTGCCAGATCAGGACGGGGACCGTACGGCCTGTGGTCCCCTCCTGCTCTGCCCGGCGTTAGAGTGGGGCGGCCACCCTCCTGCTGGCCCACCTGACCGTGCCCGCTCCCCACTCTGCCAGGAGACCTCGATGGATGCTGCTCGTGCCCAGGACCGTTCCGCCCCCGACACTCCGCCGGAGGGCTGGGGTGAGCCCGAGCGCGCTGAGGACCAGGAGCCGCGTGGCGCCGTCGGGCGCGTGCTGGAACGTGTCCAGGCCGTGCTGGAGTGGTGGAACCGAAGCCGGCTAGGGCGGATGCTGGCGCGTTACGGCAACGTCCGCGGTGGCCTGCTGGCCGGAGGTATCGCCTACACCGGGCTGTTCTCCGTCTTCGCGGGACTGGCCATCGGAGTCAGCGTCCTCATGGCGACCATCGGCCGCCACCCGCAGATCCGCGACGCGGTCCTCGACTCCATCGGCAGCCTCCTGCCTGGTGTGGTGGACGATGGCAGCGGCGGCGGACTGGTGAGCATCGACCAGCTCACCCTCGACTCCGCCCTCAACCTCGGCTCCGTCCTGGGTCTGCTCACCATGCTCTACTCCGCGATGGGACTGATGGGGGCGCTGAAGAACGGGGTACGGGCCATGTTCGGCATCGTCACTCTGCCCCACAACCCGGTGGTCAACCAGCTGGCGAACCTCGCCGGCTTCCTGGTCATCATGGTGGCGGTGCTGGCCACGGCCATGGCCTCGGTCCTGACCAGCGCGGTAGCCGGAGCGATGGACTTCCTGCCCTCCTGGCTGTCGGGGCCAGGGGTCAAGGCGGCCACGCTCGCGCTGTCCTTCCTCATTGACGCCGGGGTGCTGGCACTGATCATCCGCCTGTCCGGACCACGTGTGCCGCGCCGGGACCTCGTGGCTGGTGCGGCGATCGGCGCGCTGGCCTTCGGAGTGCTGCGCCAGGTGGGAACCAGCGCAGTGGGCTCAGTCTCGAGCAACCCCATGCTGGCCTCCTTCGCAGCGCTGGTGGTGCTCATCCTGTGGCTCCACCTGGCCAGCCGGGTGGTGCTGTACGTCTGTGCGTGGATGGCCAATCCGCCGCGGCCCCAGGCCGTTGACCACCCTGACGAGCTGCATGCCGGCCAGACCCCCAACTACGTCACGCTCTCGGTGCCTGCCACGCTGGCCTGGCCGCGTCAGTCGCTCACCGGCACCCTCGAGGTCGACTCCACTGCCCACCCCGACTACGTGCCTCCGGTGGCGCTGGAGGAGGCGGAGCCGGAGCCGGGCGGAAAGCGAGGGCTGCGGGCGCGCCTGACCCTGTGGCGCTACCACCGCGCCCAGGCCAGGGCGCAGGCGCACCTGGCCCGATATCGTGAGCTCTAGCCTGCGGTCGCCTACGCTGGAGAGGTGACTGAGCCCAACACCGCGCCCCGTATCCACGCGATCATCCCGGCCGGAGGCGCCGGAACCCGGCTGTGGCCACTGAGCCGCCGCAACCGGCCGAAGTTCCTCCTTGACCTCACCGGCACCGGACGCACCCTCCTCCAGGGCACCGTCGCCCGCCTGGAGCCCGTGGCGGACTCGGTCACCGTGGTCACCGGTGTGGCGCACCTGGACGCCGTGGCGGGCCAGCTGCCGCAGGTCCCGGCCGCCAACCTCCTGGCTGAGCCGAGCCCACGCGACTCCATGGCGGCCATCGGTCTGGCGGCCGCGGTCATCGCCCAGCGCCACGGGCGCCAGGCCCTCGTCGGCTCCTTCGCCGCGGACCACGTCATCGCCGATGAGCAGGCCTTCGCCCAGGCGGTCCTGCAGGCTGCCGCGCTGGCCCAGGAGGGCTGGGTCGTCACCATCGGTATCCAGGCCACCGGGCCATCCACCGCCTTCGGCTACATCCACGCCGGCCAGAGCACCGCGGTAGCCGGCGCGCCTGACGGTCGCGTGGTCCTGGGCTTCACCGAGAAGCCGGACGCCGCCACGGCTGCGCAGTACCTGGCCAGCGGCGACTACCGCTGGAACGCTGGCATGTTCGTCTCGCGGGCCGGAGTGCTGCTGGACCACCTCGCCCGCCAGCGCCCGGGGCTTGCGGCCGGCGTCGAGGAGATCGCCGCCGCCTGGGACACCCCGCAGCGCGAGGAGACCCTGGCCCGCGTGTGGCCGGGGCTGGAGAAGATCGCCATCGACCACGCCATCGCCGAGCCCGTGGCCGCGGCCGGGGGCGTCGCCGTCGTCCCGGCCTCGATGGGGTGGGACGACGTCGGTGGCTTCGACGCGCTGGCTGAGCTCGTTCCCGCCCGTCAGCAGGGTCCGGCGGCCGGCACAGCGGTGCTGGACGCCCTGGCCGAGGCGGGCCAGGAGACCGACGTCGAGGCCCGGGGAAGCGACGGCGCACTGGTCGCCTCGACCACCGGTCGTAAGGTGACGCTGCTGGGGGTACCCGGACTGGTCGTCGTCGACACGCCTGACGCCCTGCTCATCACGACGCCGCAGCACGCCCAGGAGGTCAAGGGCGTGGTTGACCGCCTGCGCGAGGAGGGGCGCACGGACCTGTTGTGAGCCGGGAGCCAGCGGCCTGGCGCGCCAGTGTGCTTGATGGGAATCTGTCGGGAAGATGTCCGGCAGGTGTCGTGCTCACAGGCCGAGCGTTTATTCTGAGCGGGTGCGCCGTCAGGCCACCTGGCGGCATGCTGTGACATCCCAACCTCCCCTGGAGATCGCAACCGTGATGAAGAAGACCTACTCCACCCTCGCCCTGGGCCTGGCTGCTTCGCTGAGCCTGGCCGCCTGTGGCTCGGCCCCCACCGACTCCGCCTCCTCCGGCTCCTCTCAGGCCGCTGGCTCCTCCGACTTCAAGGCCTGCATGGTCTCTGACGAGGGCGGCTTCGACGACCAGTCCTTCAACCAGTCCGGTAAGGAGGGCCTGGACAAGGCCGAGTCTGAGCTGGGCGTGGCCACTGTCGCCGTGGAGTCCACGGACGCTGCGGACTACCCGACCAACGTCGACTCCCTCATCCAGCAGAACTGCAACCTCATCATCGGCGTCGGCTTCAACCTCGCCAAGGACCTGGGTGACGCTGCCAAGGCCAACCCGGACATCGAGTTCGCCCTCATCGACTCCTCCTTCACCGATGCCGACGGCAACACGGTGGAGTACGACAACGCCAAGCCCCTCATCTTCAACACCGCCGAGGCTGCCTACCTCGCCGGCTACGCGGCTGCTGGCACCACGAAGACTGGCACCGTCGCCACCTACGGCGGCATGGCGATCCCCACCGTCCAGATCTTCATGGAGGGCTTCGCCAAGGGCGTCCAGAAGTACAACGAGGACAACTCCGCCTCCGTCAAGGTGCTGGGCTGGGACCCCTCCAACCCGGAGGGCGGCTCCTTCGTGGGTGACTTCTCCAACACCACCAAGGGTCAGCAGCTCACCGAGCAGTTCCTCTCCCAGGGTGCGGACATCGTCATGCCGGTCGCCGGCCCGGTGGGTCTGGGCACCCTGGCGGCTGTCAAGGCCGCGAACGCGGACACCAACGGCATCGTGTGGGTGGACGCCGACGGCTACAACTCGACCGACGCCAGCAAGTACATGGTGACCTCGGTCGTCAAGGAGATCGGAACCGCTGTCTACGACACGGTCAAGGAGGCCAAGGAGGGCAAGTTCACCTCCAAGCCCTTCATCGGAACGCTGGCCAACAACGGCGTCTCCATCGCTCCCTTCCACGACTGGGACTCGCGCGTCCCCGCTGAGGTCAAGAGCAAGATCGAGGAGATCCAGAAGCAGATCGTCGACGGCTCCCTCGACGTCTCCACGGCCTACGACCCCTCCTGACGCCTCTGCGGTGGCCGCACCACGGCAACCGCACCGTAGCCCGCGGCGTGGCGACCGGACCGCGGTCACCGCACCGTGGTGACCACGCCGTGGCGACCACGACATGGCGACCACGCGCGAGACGTGACGCCGCTGCCGTGACGCCGCGGACCTGACGCTGACGCCGTCGACCCGACACCGGGCCGGCGGCGTCAGTGCGCAGGTAGGCGCGAGGCTCTATATTTCAGTTCGTCCTCTCCCGGCGTCAGCCCCGACGGAAGCGAGCACACGTGCAGCTGGAGCTCCGTGGGATCACGAAGGTCTTCGGACCTCTCGTGGCCAACGACCACATCAACATCACCGTGGAACCCGGTCAGATCCACGCTCTCCTGGGCGAGAACGGTGCCGGCAAGTCCACCCTCATGAACGTCTTGTACGGGCTCTACCAGCCCGACGAGGGGCAGATCCTCATCGACGGCGAGCCGGTGACCTTCTCCGGTCCCGGCCAGGCAGTGGCCGCCGGGATCGGTATGGTCCACCAGCACTTCATGCTCGTGCCGGTCTTCACCGTCGCCGAGTCGGTGGCGCTGGGGTACGAGCCGGTCGGAAGGGCCGGCGTCATCGACGCACGCGCGGCCGCGGACAGGGTTCGGGAGATCTCCGGGCGCTTCGGCTTCGACGTCGACCCGCAGGCCCTTATCGAGGACCTGCCGGTGGGGGTGCAGCAACGTGTGGAGATCATCAAGGCGCTGTCCCGGGACGCCAAGGTGCTCATCCTCGACGAGCCGACGGCGGTGCTCACCCCGCAGGAGACCGATGAGCTCATCGCCATCATGCGCGACCTCAAGGCCGCAGGCACCTCCATCGTCTTCATCACGCACAAGCTGCGTGAGGTCCGCGAGGTCGCGGACACCATCACCGTCATCCGGCGCGGCAAGGTCGTGGGGACCGCCTCGCCCAGCGCCTCCCAGACCGAGCTGGCCAGCCTCATGGTCGGTCACGAGGTCTCGCTGACCGTGGACAAGGAACCGGCTCAGCCCGGCCGGCCGGGGCTGGAGCTGCGCGACCTCAGCATGGTCAAGGACGGCACCGTGCTGCTCGACGAGGTCAACCTCGCGGTGCACGACGGCGAGATCCTGGGTGTCGCGGGCGTCCAGGGCAACGGGCAGACCGAGCTCAGCGAGGTCGTCCTGGGCCTGCACCGGCCCTCCAGCGGAACGGTGTCCTTCGGTGGACAGGACGTCACCAGCCTCGACGTCCACCGCCGCCTGGGCGCCGGACTCGGCTTCGTCCCGGAGGACCGCTCGAGCGACGGCATGATCGCGGGCTTCTCAGTGGCGGAGAACATGATCCTGGACCGCTATGACGACCCCGCCTTCGGCACCGGCCCCTCGCTCAGCCCGGCCCGCGTCCGCGCCAACGCCGAGGCGCTGCGCCAGGAGTTCGACGTGCGCGTCACCGACGTGGCCGACCCGATCTCGACGCTCTCGGGAGGCAACCAGCAGAAGGCGATCCTCGCTCGCGAGCTCTCCCGGCCGCTGAAGGTCCTGGTGGCCTCCCAGCCCACCCGGGGCCTGGACGTGGGCTCCATCGAGTTCGTCCACCAGCGCATCGTCGCTGAGCGAGACCGAGGCACAGCGGTCCTCATCATCTCCTCCGAGCTGGACGAGATCTACTCCCTGTCCGACCGCATCGCCGTCATGTACCGGGGACGGGTGGTCGGCGTCGTTCCCCCTGACACCCCACGCTCGGTCCTGGGCCTCATGATGGCGGGTGTTCCGCTGGAGGAGGCCACGGCCCGAGCCCAGGACGAGCCCACCACCGCAACCGCTGCTGAGAGCGGAGAGGAGAAGTGATGAGCGAGAAGGCTACCCCCGCTCCCGCCGCCCCCACAGCCCCTGCCGCCCCAGACCAGGGGACCAGGGCCCGCCCCGGCATCGCTCGCCAGGTCGCTGAGTCCAACGGGCTCATGGGCCTGCTCGCCGTCGTCACGGCCATGCTGGTGGGCTCCGTCCTCATCCTCATCGCCGACCCGCACGTGCGGTCCACCGCCACCTACTTCCTCGCCCGTCCCACCGACTTCCTCGGTGCCGTGGGAAGCTCTCTGACGCAGGCCTACACCTCCCTGCTACGAGGAGGGGTCTTCGACTGGCAGGCCAGCACCTCGGCCCGCATGTGGCGGCCCATCACCGAGACCTTCACGGTGGCGACCCCGCTCATCCTGGCGGGTCTGGGCATGGCGGTGGCCTTCCGGGGCGGCCTGTTCAACGTCGGTGGCCAGGGCCAGATCGTCCTGGGTGCCATGCTCGGTGGCTACATCGGCTTCACCTTCCACCTGCCCGCCGGGCTGGGGCTGCTCGCCGCGGTGCTCGGCACGGCCGTGGGCGGCATGCTGTGGGGCCTGATCCCTGGCCTTCTTAAGGCCCTGACCGGGGCGAGCGAGGTCATCACGACCATCATGCTCAACTCGATCGCGACCTTCCTCCTGGCCCACGCGCTGACGACCGACGCCTTCATCGGTGAGGGCAACGCCAACCCCAAGTCCCTGCCGATCATGGTCGGCGCGCAGTACCCCAGGCTGCTGGGGCAGTCCTTCCGGCTCCACCTGGGCATCGTCGTGGCCCTGGCTGCGGCGGTGTTTGTCTGGTGGCTGCTGGAGCGCAGTGAGATCGGCTTCCAGCTGCGGGCCACGGGACTCAACCCCGATGCCGCACGCACCGCGGGAATCTCGGTCCCGAGGGTGACGGTCATCGTCATGCTCATCTCCGGGGCGCTGTGCGGTCTGGCCGCCTCCGGGCCGGTGCTGGGGACCCAGCACTACCTGACGACCTCGATCGCAGGGTCGGTGGGCTTCGACGCGATGACCGTGGCGCTCCTGGGACGCTCCAAGCCCCTGGGCACGGTGCTGGCCGGTCTGCTCTTCGGCGTGCTCACGGCAGGCGGCACGACCATGCAGGCCGCGACGGGGACGCCGATCGACATCGTGCTGGTCCTTCAGTCCACGATCGTGCTGTTCATCGCGGCGCCGCCCCTCGTCCGCGCGATCTACCACCTGCCGGCCCCCGGGTCCTGGAAGCGCTCACGCCGCGAGGCGATGGGCCCGGCCACGGCCGGCGCCGGCGCTGCCTCGACGACTGCCACCCAGGAGGCCTGACATGACTGCCCTGACCACAACGCGGTCCTCCGCAGGCTCCGCCTCTGCCGAGCTCACCGAACCGGTGGCTCTCAAGATGCCGGTGACCGGCGCCGTCGTCACCGTGCTGTCCCTGCTCATGGCCCTGGCCTCGCACGGCTCTACCCGGTTCCAGCTGGCGACCTCGGCAGACTTCTTCACCATCCCGGTCCTGGAGCTCGGTGCGCGCGGCGTCATCGCCGTCATGGTGATCCTGGCTGCCGTGGCGACAGCCGTCATCACTCGGCGAGCCCTGGCACGAGCCAGGAGCTCGGCCTGGGCCGGTGCCCTGCTGGGGCTGGCCTTCATCGTCTCCTTCCTGACCTGGGCCGGAGCGGGCCGTGAGACGGTCATCCCCCTGGTGACCATCCTGTCCTCGGCCCTGGCCCTGTCCGTCCCCCTGGTCTTCGGGGGCCTGTCCGGCGTCGTGGGGGAGCGTTCGGGCACGATCAACATCGCGATCGAGGGGCAGCTGCTCGGAGGGGCCTTCCTGGGCGCCGTCGTCGCCTCGATGACGAAGAACCCCTGGATCGGTATGTGCGCCGCGCCCCTGGCCGGTGTCCTCGTGGCCCTGCTGCTGGCGCTGTTCGGCCTGAGGTACCGGGTCAACCAGATCGTGGTCGGCGTCGTGCTCAACGTGCTGGTCACCGGCCTGACGGGCTTCTTCTTCTCCACGGTGCTCACGGACAACGCCGCGAACCTGAACACCCCCACGCGTCTGCCGGTGCTGGCGATCCCGGTGCTGTCCCAGATCCCGGTGGTGGGGCCGGTGCTCTTCCGCCAGACGATCCTGGTCTACCTCATGTACGCGGCGGTCGGCGTGCTGTCCTTCATGCTCTTCCACTCTCGCTGGGGACTGCGGATGCGCGCGGTGGGTGAGCACCCCCGGGCCGCGGACACGGTGGGGATCAAGGTGATGCGTACCCGCGTCAACAACCTCATGCTCGGTGGTGCGCTGGCCGGCCTGGGCGGCGCCTTCTTCACCGTGGGCTCGGGGCTGGCCTTCACCAAGGAGATGTCAGCAGGAAACGGCTTCATCGCCCTGGCTGCCATGATCCTGGGTGCCTGGAACCCGGTCGGGACGCTGTACGCGGCGTTGCTCTTCGGCTTCGCGACCGCCGTGGGGCAGACGCTGTCGGTCGTCGGGTCACCGATCCCGGCCAACTTCATCCTCATGATTCCCTACGTCGTGACGATCCTGGCGGTGGCAGGCTACGTCGGCAAGGTGCGTGCCCCTGCCGCGGAGGGCGTGCCCTACCCGTGACCGGTGTCGGGGCGCCACCGTGCTCCGAGGGCCTGGACGGTCCGGCTGCCGAGTCAGGCGGCCGGACCGTTCGTCATACCTGGGCGGGACGACGGCGTGGCTCGTGTGAGCCGGCGGCCCACCTGGGGCTCTGCTCAGGTCCCGCGGCTTAGCCCCCGGCGGGTGTATCTTCGGTGTTCCGCTGCGGTCGAGGGACGCCTGCAGCCGAGGAGGACAGGGATGAGCGAGCACTCCGGGCCGGGTCTCTTCGCACCCGCAGAGGTCGATGAGGACACGTGGTCACGTCTGCACGATCTGGCTGTGGAGGCGATGGAGCACGCGTACGCCCCGTACTCCCGCTTCCGCGTGGGGGCGGCGGCCGTGACCGAGGACGGACGCTACGTCTCGGGCTGCAACGTCGAGAACGCCGGCTACGGAGTCACGCTGTGCGCCGAGTGCGGTCTGGTCTCTGAGCTGGTGCGCACCGGTGGCGGACGCCTGGTCGCCCTGGTCTGCGTGGACGGGCGAGGCGAGGCCTGCGCCCCCTGCGGGCGCTGCCGCCAGGTCCTGTCCGAGCACGCCCACCCGCAGATGATCCTGGCGATGCCTTCTGGCCGCATGACGATCGACGAGGTCCTTCCGGGGTCGTTCTCGGTCCAGGCCATGGCCCAGGTCGACGGTGCGGTCGCTCCCACCGACGCCCACTGAGCAGGCCTGGCGCTGCGCCGGTCCCCGGGACATCAGTCCGGATCCCCGCCGGCCCGGCCGCACCGGTCCCCGGCACACCGCCACACCAGCCCTGCCAGACAGGGCCCGAGCCCAGCACCTGCGGGTGCCTTCCCCTCTTGACACTGCACGTCTGACCGCGACCAGGAGCCTTACATGACTACCCAGCCCGCCCACCCGAGCCAGCCCTGCCAGACCGGCGGCCCGAGCCAGCCCGGCGGCCCGAGCCAGCCCGGCGGCCCGAGCCAGACAGCCCACCCGAGCCAGCCCGCCGCCGTCGAGCCCTTCGACGTCGTCGACGTCATCGCAGCCAAGCGCGACAGGCAGCGCCTGACCGGCGCCCAGATCGACTGGGTCGTGGACGCCTACACCCGCGGCGTCGTCGCCGACGAGCAGATGAGCGCCCTGGCCATGGCGATCTACCTCAACGGCATGGACCGTGCGGAGATCGCTCGCTGGACGGAGGCCATGATCCGCTCGGGCGAGCGCATGGACTTCACGGGGCTCGGACGTCCCACCGCGGACAAGCACTCCACCGGCGGCGTGGGGGACAAGATCACGCTGCCGCTGGCTCCGCTCGTCGCCGTCTTCGGCGTGAGCGTGCCGCAGCTGTCCGGCCGGGGGCTGGGGCACACCGGCGGCACCCTGGACAAGCTGGAGTCGATCCCCGGGTGGCGCGCGGCGCTGAGCAACGAGGAGATCATGGAGATGCTCTCCTCCTCCGGGCCCGGTGCCGTGATCTGCGCGGCCGGATCCGGCCTGGCCCCGGCCGACAGGAAGCTCTACGCCCTGCGCGACACCACCGGAACCGTCTCGTGCGTGCCGCTGATCGCCTCGTCGATCATGAGCAAGAAGATCGCCGAGGGCACCGGCGCGCTCGTCCTGGACGTCAAGGTCGGCTCGGGCGCCTTCATGAAGGAGCTGGACCAGGCTCGTGAGCTCGCTGAGACCATGGTGGCTCTGGGCAAGGACGCGGGGGTCACCACACGCGCGCTGCTGACCGACATGTCCACGCCCCTGGGCCTGACGGCGGGTAACGCCCTGGAGGTCCGCGAGTCCCTGGAGGTGCTGTCCGGTGGCGGGCCGGCCGACGTCGTCGACCTCACCGTGGCGCTGGCCGGCGAGATGCTCGACGCCGCAGGCCGACCTGTCGGTCATGACGAGCTGCGTGGGGCGCTGGCGGACGGGCGCGCCATGGACGTCTGGCGTGAGATGATCCGCCGCCAGGACGGGGACCCGGAGGCGCCGCTGCCGGTGGCTGCTGAGACGGAGGTCGTCACGGCTCCCGACGACGGCGTGCTGACGCGCCTGGACGCCCTGGCCGTGGGGGTTGCCGCGTGGCGGCTCGGGGCCGGGCGGGCCCGCAAGGAGGACCCGGTCCAGGCGGTGGCCGGGGTCGAGATGCACGCCAAGCCCGGAGACACCGTGCGCAGGGGGCAGCCGCTGCTCACCCTGCACACGGCCACGCCCGAGCGCTTCGGACGTGCGCTGGAGGCCCTGGCTGGTGGCCTCTGCGTCAGTGAGGCCGGTTCCCAGCCGGCGCAGGAGGCCGTGGCTCGCCGCGAGGCCGGTGTTGTCCTGGACCGCCTGGTGTGATGAGGCCGCTGACTGACGTCCGCCTCCAGGACAGCCTGGCCGGGCGCTTCCTGCGCTACAGCGCCATCGAGTCCCAGTCTGACGCCGCCTGCGACGTCGTCCCCTCCAGCCCGGGGCAGTGGGGGCTCGCCCGGCTGCTGGCGGAGGAGCTCCGCAGCGCAGGGGCGGCCGACGTCCACGTCTCGAGCACCGCCGTCGTGACCGCGCGAGTCCCGGCCACCCAGGCGGGCGTGCCTGCGATCGGCTTCTGCACGCACCTGGACACAGCCGACGCCGGGCTGAGCCCCTCGGTGCGGGCCAGGGTCGTCGACTACGAGGGCGGGGACCTCGTCCAGGGGACCGGGGACGACGGCGTGGAGCGGCGTATCGCTCAGTCCGAGCACCCGGAGCTGGCTCAGTACGCGGGGCAGCGGATCCTGGTTTCGGACGGCACGAGCGTGCTCGGTGCGGACGACAAGGCCGGAGTGGCCACCGTCATGGAGCTGGTGACCCGGATCCTGGCCCAGGACCGTGCAGCTGGAGAGTCCGGCGTTGCCGGCGACGGAAGCGGGGTGCCCGGCGGCGAGGGCGCCGGTGACCGTACAGCCGGTGAGCCCGGTGAGCCCGGTGAGCCCGGTGAGCGCGGCGTGCCTGGCGTGACCGGTGAGCGCGGCGTGCCCGGCGTGACCGGTGAGCGCGGCGTGACCGGTGACGCCGATGACTCTGAGCAGGGACACGGCGACATCTACCTCGCCTTCGTCCCGGACGAGGAGATCGGGCTGCGCGGCGTACGCACCCTGGACCTTGACCGTTTCCCGGTCCGGTGGGCCTACACGCTGGACTCCTGCCAGATCGGGGAGGTCGTGGAGGAGACCTTCAACGCCGCGACGGTGACGATCCGCGTCGAAGGGGTCTGCGCCCACCCGATGAGTGCCAAGGGCGTGCTGGTCAACCCGATCCTCGTGGCTCACGAGGTCGTCGCGCTCCTGGACCCTGCCCAGACGCCGGAACGTACGCAGGGGCGTGAGGGATACACCTGGGTCCACGACGTCCGTGGCAACCAGTCGACCTGTGTGCTCACGGTCTCCGTGCGTGACCACGACCGCGAGCAATACGAGGCGCGTAAGGCGCGGCTCGGTGAGATCGTGCGTCAGGTGGCCCGGGACCACCCGCGCGCGAGGATCGTCATGGAGGTCGACGACGTCTACGCCAACCTCGCTGATGCTCGCACCGCCCAGGCTGAGGAGGCGATCGCCCACGTCTACACGGCCCTGGAGCGCCTGGGTATCCCCCCGATCCCGTTGGCCATGCGCGGCGGGACGGACGGGTCGTGGCTGTCGACGCAGGGGATCTTCACCCCGAACGTCTTCACCGGCGCCCACGGATTCCACTCCTCGGCCGAGTTCCTGCCGCTACCGAGCTTTGAGGCCAGCTACCGGGTGTGCCGCGAGCTCATCCTCCTGGCTGCGGGGCACTGAGGCACCTAGGCTGGCCCATGCACTCGCGCGGCGGCCACCCGGTTGCGACCGGCTGTGTCCTGGCCGTCGACCTGACTGAAAGGACCCTGATGGCCACTCGTGCTGAGATCGCCGCGATCATCGACCACACCCTCCTCAAGCCCGAGGCCACTACCGAGCAGGTGGCCGCGCTCATCGCCCAGGGGGCGGAGCTCGGCGTGTACTCGGTGTGCGTCTCTCCGAACCAGCTGCCTGTGCAGGTGCCGCAGGGCCTGCACGTGGCGACCGTGTGTGGCTTCCCCTCGGGCGCGCACGCCACGAGCGTCAAGGCTGCCGAGGCGGCCGACTCGGTGGCTAAGGGTGCTGACGAGGTAGACATGGTCGTCAACCTCCGGCTGGTCAAGGAGCATGACTACGACGGCGTCGAGGCGGACATCCGTGCCGTCAAGGAGGCTGTGGGGAAGGCGGTCCTCAAGGTCATCATCGAGTCCGCGGCGCTGACGGACGAGGAGATCGTGGCTGTCTGCGAGGCGGCGGAGCGTGCGGGCGCGGACTTCGTCAAGACCTCGACCGGCTTCCACCCGGCCGGTGGCGCGAGCGTCCACGCCGTGGAGCTCATGCGGGCCACGGTCGGTGACCGACTGGGCGTCAAGGCCTCGGGTGGTATCCGTGACGCCGCCACGGCGGTGGCCATGGTGGAGGCGGGCGCCTCACGCCTGGGGGTCTCGGCGACCGAGGCGATCCTGGGCGGGATGTCCCGCTAGCCCGGCGTAGCGCAAGACCCCCGGATCGGGCGGCCCAGGTGGCAGGCCCCTGATCCGGGGGTCTTGTCCGTGACGTGCTCGTGCCGCTGGCCGTGGGCCTGGCAGGCCCCTGATCCGGGGGTCTTGTCGTGTGTGGAATCTGACTCGCAGCGTGGGCGAGGGGACGTGCGCCACAGTTGAAGTTTCGGTTACCCGAAACTAAGGTGGACCTATGATGACAACACGATCTCGGTTCCTGCGCGTGAGTACTGTCGTAGGAGCCCTGGCCCTGACCCTGCCCGCCGTCGCCTCCTGCTCCTCCTCGCCGCAGGCTGGGACGCACGCCTCCAACGGCGAGACGATCTCCGTGGTGGCCTCGACGACGCAGATCTGCGACTACGTCACCCAGATCGCCTCTGGCGGCGAGGAGCTTGCCTTCACCCGCACCGGTGCTGACGGTGCGACTGAGGAGCTCGGTGCGGACCCGTCGTCGGCCTCCACCCACCTGACCCTGACCTGCCTGCTCGCGCCGAACGCCTCCGCCCACGAACACGAGATGACTGCCGCTCAGAGCAAGGCCCTGTCCGAGGCGGACATGTTCCTGGTCAGCGGGGTGGACCTTGAGCACTTCCTCGACGACGCCGTCAAGGCGACCGGGTTCCACGGCACGATGGTCGTCACCTCCGGGGTCCTGACTGCCGACGAGCTCGATGACATGGACGCGCGCAAGGCCAAGGAGAAGGACTTGCCGTACACGGTCGACCGGGGCGTGGCGGCTGTTGAGGTGGCTACCTGGCCGTTCCCGCCCGCGGAGGGCGAGTCGGAGCCGGAGTTCCGCTACGACCCCCACGTGTGGACCTCGCCGGCCAACGCGCTCATCCAGGTCCGCAACATCGGTGCCGCACTGGAGAAGGCGGCACCGGCCAGCGCTGAGACGCTGCGCAACCACGTCGACGGGTACGTCAAGCGTCTGACGGAGCTCGACCAGTGGGCTCAGGAGTCGCTGGACAGTGTGCCCTCGGCGTCTCGGGTGCTGTTCACCAGCCACGACGCCTTCGGCTACTTCTCCGACCACTACGGGGTCAGCTTCGAGGGCGCCGCGCTCAGCGACTTCAACGCCCAGCAGGACGCCACTGCCCAGAAGATCCAGGAGACTGCCGACCAGGTCAAGGCCTCCGGGGCTCCGGCGATCTTCGCGGAGAACTCCAACAACCCCAAGTCCGTGGAGAAGGTCGCGGCCCTGGCGGGCGTCCGCGCGGTGATCGGTGACGAGGCACTGTATGGAGACTCGCTGGGCACGGCTGGGTCGGACGGTGAGACCTACATCGGCTCGGTGGCCCACAACGTCACGAACCTGACTCTGGCCTGGTCGGGAACGGTCGCGCCTCTGCCGCAGGACCTGAGCTCCTGGGCGCCCAAGGAGACGATCAAGTGACCCGTCTGGACGGTCAGGTCCTACAGGCTGATGCTGTGAGTCCGCGACCGGGCAGCGGCCCGTCCTCTCAGCAGCTCGTGCCCACGGTGGACATCCGTCAGGCGAGCCTGGCCTACCGCAGCACCCCGGTGCTCAGTGGGGTCAACGGGTCCGTCGCTCCCGGTGAGGCCCTGGCCCTCGTCGGGCCCAACGGCTCGGGGAAGACGACGCTGCTGCGTGCGCTGGTAGGAATGGTCTCAGTCGTGGAGGGGAGCGTGACTGTCTGCGGGGCCCCCGCCGGTCGCGCACCGCGCGGTTCGATCGGCTACGTGCCGCAGACCGCCGATCTGGACCCAAGCTTCCCGGTGACTGCGCTCGACGTCGTCCTCATGGGAACCTACCCGGCGCTCGGCCTCGGCCGGTTCCCCGGACGGGCGACACGGGCGCGGTGCGTGGAGGCGCTGGAGTCTGTCGGGCTGGCGCACGTGCGCCGTCGTCGATTCGGGGAGCTCTCGGGCGGACAGCGGCAGCGGGTCCTGCTGGCGCGCTGCATCGCGGCTCAGCCGCGTCTGGTCCTTCTCGACGAGCCTTTCAACGGCCTGGACCAGCCCAACCGGCAGGCGCTGCTGGAGGTGCTGCGGTCCATGAAGTCCGAGGGTGTGGCGGTCATCGTCTCCACGCACGACCTTCTTCTCGCGGAGGAGGTGTGTGAGCAGGTCGCCTTGCTCGCGGGTCGGCAGATCGCCTTCGGGCCGCGGGAGGAGGTGCTGGTGCCCCACTACATCGACCAGGCGTTCGGTACGGCAGCACCGTCTGCCGCCGCGGGTGGTCTGGAGGCCGCAGCGGGGGCGCGTGGGGAGGCTCGGGCATCATGATGGTGATCGCCGAGCTCGTGGAGGCTCTGCGCCTCCTCGTGCAGGGGGTGCCAGGCCTGACAACTCTGGCTAGCGCGCCCTACCTGTTCCGCCCTCTCGTGATGCTGGTCGTGCTGGGAGTCGTGTGCGCGATCGTGGGCGTGGCGGTCAACCTACGCTGCGCCGAGTTCCAGGCCGAGGCCCTGGTTCACGCCGTCTTTCCGGGAATCGTGGCTGGCGCCGTCTACCTGGGCACGGAGGGGATCGTCCCTGCTGCGAGCCTTGCGGGCGTCGTGGCGGCGGCGGTCCTCACCTGGGTCGGGTACCGGGCACGGCGCGAGGCCTCGGAGGCGGGGACTGCTGTGGTGCTGACGACCTTCTTCTCGGTCGGTCTCGTGCTGCTTCTGGCCAAGGGGGACATGTCGGGTCAGCTTGAGGCCCTCATGTTCGGACGTCTGCTGAGCGCGACGGACGCGAAGTTCTCGCAGGCGGTGCTGGTCAGCGTCGTCGCGCTGGTCCTGGTCGCACTGACATGGAAGGAGCAGGTGCTGCTCGCCTTCGATCAGGTGGGTGCGTGGGCCGGGGGCCTGCGTCCCCTCGCCCTCGACCTGCTGCTCAACATGTCCGTTGCGGCGATCGTCGTCAGCTCGTCGGTGGCGGTCGGTACCCTTCTTGCGATCGGCTACATCATCCTGCCGGCGGCGACGGGCAGAGTGCTGGGACGCAGCGTGAGGTCCATGACGCTCATCGCTCTGGGCGTCGGCGTGGTCTCGGCGTACCTGGGAATGCTGGCTGCGGTTGCCCCGAGTCCTCATCCCGTCTCTCCGCAGGCGGTAGTGGTTCTCATCATGGCTGTCTTCCTTGTCGCGGCAGTGCCCGTGCGTTCGGTCCTGACGCGTGTCGGCCCCTGGCGGCTCACGGACTCGCCCAGGCAGGCCGCGCAGGACGGGGCTGGACGGCCGGAGAAGGTGGTGGCGCCATGAGTGTCAGCCTGGAGCTGCTGGCTCTGCCGGCTGTGGAGGCGATCATGATGGGCTGCCTGTCCGGCGTGGTCGGCGCGCTGGCCCTGGTGGGTCGCAAGGTCTTTCTCACGGAGTCCCTCACGCACGCCACCTTTCCTGGGGCGGTGAGTCTCGTCGTCGTCGTCACCTCTCTCAGCCGCGTGCTGGGTTCGGGGCGGCCCGGCTATGAGGTGGTGTGGACTGCTGCGCTCATCGGTGCGGTCATCATGTGCGTGCCGATGGCCGCGATGACGGGCTGGCTCACACGCCAGGCCGGGCTGTCCTCCCAGAGCTCTGCCGGAGCGGTCCTCGCGATCGGCTTCGCCCTGGGGTACCTGCTCAACACCTGGTTCGCGCCGCTTCCCCTGAAGATTGACAGCTTCCTCACCGGTTCTCTCCTCAACGTCTCGCACACAGACGTCGTCCTGACGGTCCTGGTGCTGGCCATGACGCTGCTGGTGGTCCTGGCGGGCGGGAGGCACCTCATCTTCTGGTGCTTCGACCCGGTGGGGTACCGGGCCGGCGGGGCGAGCAGCAAGGCCGTCGAGGCGGTCATGCTCGCACTGATCTGTCTGACGATCGGGGCGCTCGTGCCCGCTGTGGGCACGATCCTGCCGATCGCGCTCATCGCGGCTCCGGCGGCGAGCATGCTGCCGTGGGTGCGTACGCCGCGCGCCCTGCTGCTCGGATCGGCGGTGGTCGGCGTGCTGACGTGCCTGGGTGGCCTGGCGCTGGCAGTCGTGATGGGACTGAGCGTCGGGGGTGTGATCGCGGTGCTGGCAGGCGTGGTGTACGCGCTGTCACACGGGGCGTCGACTTTGCGGGGCGCCGTCGGAGCGCGAGCAGTGGCGTGAGTGGCCGGCACCGGTCTGGGGCGTTGGTGCGCTGGGCCGCCGGGTGGAGCACCGGTCCGGGCGGAGGTGCTAGGCCGCCGGCTGGAATACCGGTCCAGGACGGAGGCGCTGGGCCTCCCGACGGAGCACCGATCCGGGGCGGAGGCGCGCCGGTCCGGGGTGTGAATGCTCGGTGCTGACCTGGGGCTGTGTACCGACCTGGCGTGTGAGCGCCAGTTCCGGGCGGGACAGCTCCGGGAGCGTGATGAGGCGTGGTGGCGCGTCGGTCGATAGGCCGGCGTGCCACCACCTGCATCAGGCGGACTCGCGTACGACTACCCGCAGCCCGGGCATGAGGACGTCGATGCCGGCGTTTTCTGAAACCGGATCCCGGACCTCATCCGTCTCGCTGGCCAGGAGCTCTTCCTCGCCCGGCTGCAAGGTGGGCAGCGAGGCTGGCTGCGAGGCGGACTGTGCCCAGGAGAGGTGCCCGGTCGAGCGCTGTCGCGTGCCGGTTCCACCGGGCTGTTGCCGGAGGTAGGACCCGCCGGGCTGCTGACGGAGGTGGGACCCGCCGGGCTGCTGCGGGAGGTGGGACCCGCCGGGCTGCTGACGGAGGTGGGACCCGCCGGGCTGCTGCGGGAGGTGGGACCCGCTGGGCTGCTGCGGGAGGTGGGACCCGCCGGGCTGCTGCGGGAGGTGGGACCCGCTGGGCTGCTGCGGGAGGTGGGACCCGCTGGGCTGCTGACGGGGTGCGGCCCTGCCAGGCTGTTGCCGGGGGTAGGTTCCGGCGGGCTGACGCTGAGCATCGGCCCTGCCAGGCTGACGGTGATCATCCGTTCCCGTGTGCTGCTGAGCTGCGATCACTTCCATGACAGTCTCGACGACCTGTTGTGTCCAGGCCCCCTGAGCGTCAAGCTCGATCGTCGTGAGCGCTGGGTTCAGATACTGGCCGAGGGCAAGGTTGCCGACGCCGATGACGCAGACGTCGCGCGGGACCTGGCGGCCGAGACGAGCTAGCGCCCGCAGGCAGGCTGCGGCGACGTCGTCGTTGAAGGCGGCGACGGCGTCGAAGCTACAGGCGTGAGTGCGTGCGAGACCGTCAAGCTGATCGCAGAGGTTCTCGACGGATCGTGGTGAGTGCGGGTCGCAGTGAATCGTGCCCACGAGGACGGCCCCGTCACTGTCGCTGACGGTGGAGATGAAGGCGCTGCGGCGCTCGAGGAGAACGGCGCCGTCAGACGGGAGCGCGTCCGACGAGGCGTAGACGAGCCGACGGCGCCCGTGAGAGAGCAGGTAACTGGCCTGCATGACGCCAAGTGCCCGCTGAAGCTCATCGAAAGATGCCTCGTGGTCGCTGCCGGGAGCGACCAGCGGGATCCCGAGTGCGGATACCAGGCTGGAGTCACCGGGGGAGAGGGGGACGAGAGAGAGGATGGCTCGTGGGCGCAACTCCTGGAGCAGGGTGCGTAGCGGCGTTGTCATGCCAGCAGTCCGTGAGAAGACCGTGGTCAGGCCGCGTTCCTGAAAGCCTTGGGCGCAGGCCTGCCACATACTGTCGCTGAGGTCGGCCGCCTCTCCGCCGGCTTGGATCACCAGGATCAGGTCACTGCCGCCCTTGCGCAGTGCTCGGCCGGCGGCCGACGGCACATATCCGAGTGAGGCTGCTGCCTCAAGTACCCTGCGGCGAGTCTCCTCGGGGATCGAGTCGGCACGGTTGTTGAGCACGAGGCTCACCGTGGTCCGGGAGACTCCGGCCCTGTTGGCCACATTCTGGGATGTCACTCTGCGCGCCATGGATGCCTCCGCCAGAGGGCTGCTATCGACGGTCCTATTGTGACGGACAGAGCGCCCCGGGGTAGATATATTGACCACGAGAGTGACACGTGTTACTGATGCGAGTTACTGACACGTGCTACATCGAATCAACATATATGCCTCGGGCGGCCTCGACGTGGCGGCGAGCATAGCGCCGGGTCTGGGGCTGCACGTGCGGGCAGGGTTGGTTCGGCTGGGCACTAGCGTGGTCTGGGTCTGGGTCTGGGTCTGGGCCTGCGCGGGCTCCCGGTCGGCTGGGCTCAAGCCGGCCCGGTGGACGCGCCCCGGCTCATGCTGGCTCGGCGGGTGCGCCCCGGCTCAAGCCGGCCCGGCGCACGCACTCAGGCTCGTGACAGGCCCAGGACCCCTCGCAGATCACGCTTGATCGCCTCGAGGCGATCAGATGCCGTCCGGCGGGCGACCTCGACAGGCTCGTCAACATCCACCGGGACAACAACCTCGCAGTAGCACTTGAGCTTCGGCTCGGTGCCGGAAGGACGAATGACGACTCGGTCGTCAGCAGCAGTCTTGATGATGATGCCGTTCGTAGGAGGCAGCTGGCCGCCGTTCCCGTCCGAGGCGCCGTCGAGCAGGTCAAAGACGTCCACCACCGGGGAGCCCGCCAGCTGGGCCGGTGCTCCGCCCGCCCGGAGCCGATCCATGACGTCGGTGATGAAGGACAGGTCCTCGACCCGCACACTCAGAGGACTCGTCGCGTACAGGCCGTGCTCACGAGCGAGCCTGTCCAGCAGGTCGGTCACGGTGCGTCCCTGCTGCTTGAGCACAGAGACCAGCACCGCAAGCCGCACAGACGCGGAGATCCCGTCCTTGTCCCGCACGTGCTCAGGGTCGACGCAGTAGCCCAAGGCCTCCTCGTAACCGAAGACGAGCCCGGGCACGCGGCTGATCCACTTAAAGCCCGTCAGCGCGTTACGGTGCCCGAGGCCGTGAGCCTGCGCGATCTTACGCAGCAGTCGGGAGGAGACGATCGAGTTAGCCAGGATCCCCGTGCCGGCGAAGGCCGCAAGCTCAGCCGCCTGCTCGCCCAGGACAGAGCCGACCTCGTCGCCAGTGAGCTGACGCCACCCACCAGGAGCGTGCTCGTCCGGAATCGCGGCGGAGCAGCGGTCGGCGTCCGGGTCGTTAGCCAGCACCAGGTCCGCGCCGACCTCTCGCGCCATCGACAGAGCCAGGTCAAGCGCGCCAGGCTCCTCAGGGTTGGGGAAGGTCACCGTGGGGAAGTCAGGGTCCGGCTCGAACTGCTCGGACACCACCTGGACGTCCTCGAAGCCCGCCTGCTGGAGGGCATCGAGGCAGATGCGCCCACCCACGCCGTGCATCGCGGTCAGCACGATCCTCAACGGTGCAGCAGCTCCCATACGAGCGGCGCGAGCGGCAATCTGGGTGTACTCAGTCAGCACCTCCTCGCCGATCGTGTCCCAGCCGGACTTAGGCATCGCGACCTCCGACAACGGGCCCACGGCGGCGATCTTCGCCGCGATCTCGGCGTCGTACGGCGGCACGATCTGCGCGCCCTGGCCGGACCCGGTCACGGCGCGACCGCCCAGGTACACCTTGTATCCGTTGTCCTGCGGAGGGTTGTGGGACGCGGTGACCATGACCCCCGCGTCGTAGCCCAGGTCTCGCAACGCGAAGGCCAGTGCAGGGGTCGGGCACGAGCGATCGAAGAGGATCGCCCGCCCGCCCGCGCCAGTCACCACGGAGGCCGTGTCACGAGCAAAGACCTCCGAGCCGTGGCGAGCGTCGTAGCCGATAACCACCGTGAAGCCGTCGCCGAGCTGCTCGCGCAGGTAGGCCGACAGGCCAGCGGCGGCGCGGATCACGACCACGCGGTTCATGCGGTTCGGACCGCCACCCAGGCGCCCGCGCAGCCCGGCCGTGCCGAACTGCAGGGTGGAGGAGAAGGCGTCGGCCAGCACCGCCGTCGCCGTCGTGTCCCCGTCCTCGTGACGGGCTAGCAGGGAGGTGAGCTCCTCTCGCGTGGTCTCGTCAGGATCCTCGCTGATCCAGGCGGCGACGGCGTCAGTGTCGACAAGCGAGAGGGAGGCGGCCGCAGGAGACTCAGTCATGACAGATGACGGTACCGTTCTCACGGACCTTTCCGAGGACTACGTGACGGCTGTCATGAGTGGTGCCAGACACAGGATCTTCGGCCTCGTGTGCGGGCCTGGCGGGGTGCCGCGCGACGACGGAGATCGAGGCTCCACTCGCCGAACCGGCTCCTGGGACTAAAGGCTCGGGCATGATGGTGGGATGAGCACCGCTGCTGCATCTGTCCGTCCTGACGACGCCTCACCGGTGCGCCGCGGCCAGCGCGTCGTCATCATCGGGGGCGGACCCGCCGGCTACGAGGCTGCGCTCGTCGCCTCCCAGCTCGGGGCGCAGGTCAAGCTGGTCGAGGACCGGGGGCTAGGAGGGTCGGCCGTGCTGACCGACGTCGTCCCCTCCAAGACGCTCGTTGCCGCGGCCGAGGCGCTGGACGCCTCCGCGACCGGGCCGCACGGAGTCAACCACCCCAGCCAGCTGAGTCGGCCTCACCGTCCCGACCAGCCGGACCAGCGTGGCCGGACCAACCAACCAGACCGGACTGACCAGCACGACCGGCATGACCGGACTGACCAGCACGACCGGACTGACCGGCCCGACGAGCTCGACCGGTCTGACGGACCGGACCAGCGTGGCCGGTGCCGCCGGCCTGACGCGGTAGAGCTCAACGCGCGCGTACGGCGCCTGGCCGCGGAACAGTCCCGTGACCTCGCGGCGCTCATGGCGGACCGGGGCGTCGAGGTCCTCGGCGGTCGCGCCCGGCTAGGAGGCCTCGACGAGACGGGAACGCGCACCGTCCACGTGGATCCCGTGACGGGACCCTGGCTCGGCGCTCCCACTGCCACCGACCACCCGCAGGACGAGGGCCTGGAGGACGAAGACCTGGAGGACGAGGGTCTAGAGGACGAGGACCTGGAGGACGAGGGCCTAGGGAACGAGGACCTGGAGGACGAGGGCCTAGGGGACGAGGACCTGGAGGCTGAGACGAGCGCGACGCCCGCTGGTCCGAATGCCGCTCGTCTCTCTCAGGACCTTCACGCCGACGTCGTCCTGGTCGCCACCGGCGCCCGGCCGCGTCGCCTGCCCCGCGCCGAGCCGGATGGTCGCCGCATCCTGACCTGGACGCAGCTGTACGACCTTGACGAGCTGCCCGAGCACCTCATCGTCGTCGGCTCGGGCGTGACAGGGGCTGAGTTCGCGGGCGCCTACCTCGCCCTGGGGAGCCGAGTCACGCTCGTCTCCAGTCGTGAACGGCTCCTACCAACGGTCGATGCCGACGCCGCCGACCTGGTCGACACCCGCTTCCGCGCTCGCGGCATGCAGGTGCTCTCCGGTGCCCGGGCGGTGGCTGCCCACGTCGTGAGGGACGATGGCGACGCCGGGCCTGAGGGAGAGTACGTCGAGGTCGAGCTGGCTGACGGCAGGGTTGTCTACGGATCCCACTGCCTTATGGCGGTGGGGGCCGTACCCGCCACTGACTCCCTGGGCCTGGAGGAGGCGGGTGTCGAGCTGACCGGCTCCGGGCACGTCAAGGTTGATCGAGTCTCGCGGACCACGGCCTACCGTGTCTACGCGGCCGGTGACTGCACTGGAGTCCTGCCGTTGGCCTCGGTAGCCGCGATGCAGGGCAGGATCGCCATGAGACACGCCCTGGGCGACGCGGTGGCTCCCCTGGAGGTCGGCACCGTGGCCCACGCGGTCTTCACGGTGCCGGAGATCGCCTCGATCGGTATCGGGGAGAAGGAGGCTGAGGCCTACGACGCCGTGTCCACAACCGTTCCGCTGGCCCGCAACCCCCGTGCGAAGATGTCAGGAGTCAACGAGGGATTCGTCAAGCTCTTCTCCCGGCGTCGAAGCGGAGAGGTCCTAGGTGGGGTCATCGTGGGCAGGGCCGCCAGTGAGCAGGTGCTGGCAGTGACGCTGGCTGTGACACACCGGATGACGGTCGAGCAGGTGATGAACGCCTTCAGCGTCTATCCCTCCCTGTCGGGAACGATCACCGAGGCGGCACGCCAGCTCCACGTGCGGTGAGGCCTGGCTTTCGGCGCAACCCTCGCAACGGTCTCGTGGAGGCGTCTCCCTGAGGGGTGAGAACTGGCCCCGACCTACCTGGAGGACTGGCCCGTCGTGGAGGCGTCTCCCCGCTTGGCGAGGGCTGGCTAGCACTGTGATCTCGGCGTGTCCGTTTTCGGACCGTCTCCCCGCTTGGCCAGGACTGGCTAGCAGTCAGCCTCCCGGCCGGGCACGGTGCGACACGGCCTAGCACCCCCGAGAGGCTCGGGGTACGAACCAGCGGCCTCGTCCTTCTGGTGCCGGAGCCCCAGCATCCCAACCTGCTCGAGGCACGAGCCGGCAGCCTCGTCCCGCTAGTGCCGGTGTGTCAGCGCCTCGAAGAGCCCGGAGGCACGAGCGTGTGCCACTGCGGCTCCAGCACAAAGCCCAGCGCGCGGTTCATCGCCAGTGACCCGGTGTTCACGGACGCTCCGCCGGTGCCCCAGCAGCGGGCTCCCAGGGCGTAGGTAGTCAGAACAGAGGCAGCCTTGACCGCGACCGCCAGTCCCCGGCGTCGGTGCGCAGCAACGACACCGGTGCGGTCGACCTCCCACCGGTCCGAAAGCCGGTCCATCCAGGTGTACGCCACCGGGCCGTCCCCCTCCGTCCATGCCAGGAACCCGAGGCTCTCACCCGACTGGAGACGGTCTCCGAGGTCCGCCGGCAGCTCCTCGTGGTGGGAGGCTGGCGTCGACGGGAAGTCCGGGGCCACCTGCTCGTCCAGCGCCCGGAGGGCCGGGAGGTCAGACGGTTCTAGACGGCGGACCTGGTAACCAGCGTCCTCGGCGGTGGTGACGGCCTGCAGCAGTGCTGACAGGTCTGCGTCGTCATCTAGGGTCAGCCGAGCGCCCCACGAGCGGTCAGTGATCGCCCAGCCCTGCGCGAGCAGCTCAGCGTGCTCAGGGTCGTCCTCGCGCAGGATCCTCAGGTTCGTGCTCATATCAGGACGATAACGCCGTCGTAGCGGGTGCCTGTAGCGTCCATCCGCTGGCTGAGCAGGCGCGCGCCCCGCGTCAGCGTCGTTCCGGGGCCTGTGTCGACGATGGCTGTCTGAACGTTCACCGGGTGTTTTCCTGTTCCTCAGGAGCGGCAGGGAGAAGAGCGGGCCCCCGTGGGGCAGGATCGGACCCATGAGCAAGAGAGAGTCCTACCGCAAGGGGCCGGTGCTGCTGCGCGGCACCCAGATCCCGTCCCAGACCACGGACGCCAGGCTGCTGTCCAGCCGCGATGACACTGACTGGCTTCACAAGGACCCCTGGCGGGTCATGCGGATCCAGGCGGAGTTCGTCGAGGGCTTCGGGGCCCTGGCTGAGCTCGGTCCGGCCATCAGCGTCTTCGGCTCAGCCCGCACCGCCCCGGACTCCCCGACCTACGCCGTCGCCGAGCAGATCGGTGCCGGCATCGTGCGCGCGGGCTACGCCGTCATCACCGGAGGCGGCCCAGGCGTCATGGAGGCAGCGAACAAGGGGGCGCACCAGGCCGGCGGCGTCTCCGTGGGACTGGGCATCGAGCTCCCGCACGAGCAGGGCATGAACGACTACGTGGACCTGGGCGTCAACTTCCGGTACTTCTTCGCCCGCAAGACCATGTTCGTCAAGTACTCCGACGGCTTCGTGGTCCTGCCCGGCGGCTACGGCACCATGGACGAGCTCTTCGAGGCCCTCACCCTGGTGCAGACCCGCAAGGTCAAGGGATTCCCGGTGGTGCTGGTCGGGCGGGAGTTCTGGGGAGGCCTGGTGGACTGGCTGAGTGACACGCTCGTGAACGAGGGCGTGATCTCGTCCGCCGACCCGGGACTCTTCCACCTGGCTGACACGGCTGAGGAGGCTGTCGACTACGTCGTCGGCGCCGCTCGGCGCGTGCGTGCGGGGGAAGGGCCTCGTGCGGACCACGCCTGACCCGCCTGCAGCCATCGCGAGCGCACAGTAGTCGAACGTAAGTGGACTTGGCCACCTTTTGGAGGTTAGGTCACGGCCCATGTCGTAGAATGAGCGGGGTCACGCGGTGAGGATCCGCGTGTATACACGTGAAAGGGGAGCACATGGCTGCCATGAAGCCCAGGACCGGTGACGGTCCTCTCGAGGTTGTCAAGGAGGGGCGCTCCATCATCATGCGGGTTCCGCTGGAGGGTGGTGGCCGCCTTGTCGTCGAGATCTCACCCGATGAGATCCGTGAGCTCCAAGAGGCTCTGAGCTCAGTCAAGATCTGACGCGATCACAGGCGAAGAGTCTTCGGCCGTGGGCCGGGTCCGGCAGGACCCGGCCCTTTGCTGTGTCCACGAGGCGGGGGAACCGCGCGAGCCCGCGCTCGGTGCGCGCGTGGCCTGGCCGTTGAAGGGGCAGATGCCCGCGACCACGCCCACCCGCGCTCGGTGCGCGCGTGGCCTGGCCGCGGTACGCGTGGGGCCCGTGCGAGTGCGGAAGTGTCTAGCGCCTCGCGCGCGCACGGCGACACCCACGAGTGGGTCCGCGCGAGCCCAAAACGGTGCAGGTCACTTGAGCTGCACCGTCCAGCTCAGGCTCGGCGCACGGAGACCAGAAGACCGTCACCCACCGGGAGCAGGCTCGTCAGCAGCGCGTCCTCCTCACGCAGCGCCTTGCCCAGCTCTCGCGCAGCCACCGTCGTCGCGTCGCGCCGGGCAGGGTCCGCCACGTGGTCGTTCCACAGGGCGCGGGTGACAGCGAGCACGCCTCCCACGCGCAGCATCCGCAGCGCCTGACCAGCCAGCGCAGCCGACTCCTCAGGGCCGACGTCCAGGACGACCATGTCGTACGAGCGTGGTGCCATACGGGGCATGACGTCGGAGGCACGTCCTTGAATGACCCGAGTGCGCGAGCTGGCGTACCCGGCGGCGTCGAAGGCCCTGCGGGCCTCACGCTGGAGCTCAGGCTCGACGTCGATCGTGGTCAGGACGCCGTCGGGCCCCATACCGGACAGGATCCACAGGCCGGAGGTCCCCGTGCCGGTGCCGATCTCCGCGACCGAGCGCGCCGCCACCGAGGCGGCCAGCATGCGCAGCGTGGCGCCCGTAGCGGGCGAGACCGGGGAGGTGCCCAGCTCCAGGCCGCGCAGACGCGCCTGGTTCGTCAGCTCGTCCTCGAGGACGAACTCCTCGGTGTAGGACCAGCTCAGCGTCTTGTCGGCACCCATCGGTGTCCTTTCCCTGCGTCAGTTGCGCCCCGGCAGGGCGCGCACGGCCCTATTCTTCCAGGTCCTCGGCCGCCTTGCGGCTGGGCGTCGCCCGTCCCGCCTGTCCCGCCCGAGCTGACCGCGTCGCCGGAGCTGCCCGCGCCGCCCAGTTGCTGCGGCGATCCATCTGGCTGGGCGAGGTCTCGTGCGGGTAGGAATCGGGAAGCGACAGCGGAGAGCTGCGGCCCCTGGGTACCGGGCCGGTGATGAGGCACAGCCCGGGCCGGGAAATGAGGCACAGGTCTGCGGGGGAGGAGCCACAGCCCGGCGGGCGGAAGAGGCGCAGCCCTGGGGGCCAGGAACGCGCAGCCCTGGCCTTGGCCCGGGAGAGGAAGGCGGGAGCGGGGGCACGCGTGGTAGGTGGGCCCTGGCCTCGGCCCGGGGGAGGAAGGCGCTGCGACGTCGCTGTCCTGCGGCAGCAGGACGCTCAGGGCGGACGATGACCACGGGATGCCTGGCGCTCCATATACTGGCGATCGTGTTTGGCATCTCCGGCGGCGAGTTCCTAGCCCTCCTGCTCGTCATTGTGATCGTCGTGGGGCCTCAGCGGCTGCCCGAGTACACGAGCAAGCTCACCCAGCTTGTCCGTCAGCTGCGGCTGTTCATCGACAACGCCAAGGAGCAGATCGCTGAGGAGGTCGGCCCAGAGCTTGGCGACCTCAGTCTCAAGGACCTCGACCCGCGCAACTACGACCCGCGCAAGATCGTGCGGGACGCGCTGGGCGAGGACCTGGACGCCATCCGCAGGGACCTGACCAGCCCCATTGAGTCGGTGCTCTCCACCGTCAAGAAGAACTCCGACGACGCTGCTGCGTCGATCTCACAGGACGCTCAGTCCAGGTCGAACAAGTCCCTGTCGCAGATGATTGAGGACAAGGCTGAGGAGACCCGCCGGGCGAACGCTCAGACGGTTGATCCCGCGCCGTCTGAGACGCCTGAGCAGGGGACGTCTGACCCGCAGCTGGAGGACAGCGACGTCACGCACGCAGAGCTCGACGCCGCCGCGGAGGCCGACGACGCCGGCCTGGGGCAGCCGCGTGCCGACGACGCTACTCAGTACGAGTCCCGCAGCAACAAGCCGGTCGCCGACGACGCCGTCCTGGGTGAGCCGGGTGCCGACGACGCTACTCAGTACGAGTCCCGCAGCAACAAGCCGGAGGCCGACGACGCCGGCCTGGGTGAGTCGGGTGCCGACGGCGCGGGCCAGGAGGGCCTGGAGTCCGACGGCGCCGCTCAGGACGAGCCGGTGCCCGAGAGCGCTGCTCAGGGCGGGCTGGGCACGGACGATGCTGGCCAGGAGGGCCAGGAGGGCCAGGAGGCCACGGAGGATGGCGAGCAGCCCCGCAGCGAAGGGCGGGACGACGATCTCGAGACGGACTCCAGCCGGCGGAGCTTCCTGTCCGAGGCTGTTGAGGCTGTCACGGACGTCGCTAACGACGTCTCCTCCATGGTGGAGATCCCCTCCACCCTGGCGGCCGCGACTGACAGCAGCGCTCGGGACCCGCGTCCAGTCTCGCCCCGCGAGATCGTCCGTGCGGCCAACGCAGCCGCACGCACCCGTCGCGAGGCAGCGACCGCCGTCGTCGACGCATAGCTCTCTCCAGCTCACGGTCAGCGTCTGAGGAGCGGGCCAGGACGTGCCAGAGCGTCCCAGAGTGCGCGACGGTGCGGCCGAGCACACCGAGTGAGTCTGAGCGCGCCAGAGCGACCGCGAGTCCGAGCACGCGGCTCCAGGACGCGCCCCTGCATGCTCGCGAAGCACGGGCTGGCGCGTGCATGAGACCACGCTGATGAAGACAACGCCCCCGCACGCTCGCGAATCGCAGAAAGGCCGGTACGAGACCTCAACGGGTCTGTACCGGCCTTTCCTGCTGGCCTTGCGGGGAGCCCCGTTACCTTGGTGGTGGTTGCCGGCCAAGGAGTGCCGGTGACTGGGCCAGCGGTGGTCGGCATGATGTCTTGCCC